>Ga0272445_1002273_pt1 | contig 13400 bp, 18 predicted proteins | sample YNPCB0031_FD_194404 | JGI IMG/M metagenome (GOLD analysis project Ga0272445, IMG submission 194404) | Hot spring sediment microbial communities from Yellowstone National Park, WY, United States - YNP-CB-003-1 | ecosystem: Environmental > Aquatic > Thermal springs > Hot (42-90C) > Sediment... | reverse complement strand
TTGGCAGGTAGAAGGAGAGAAGCAAGACACTTGACGTAACCATGAGGACGGCCGTTTCGAGGTCATTGATCCTAATTCTGAACTTCGCGATTTTCTCGTCGGCCTCTTGGCTTGCAACGACTTTACATCGCTTCGTAAACCTTATCCTCTCGACGATCCGCCAAACAGCATGTTTTGTCTCGTCGCCGATGTGTTCGCTATATACCGCCCTACAGCTATCTTTCGTATCCCCTTCAAGCACGCCGTGGACGCAGTCCTGGACGCTGGTGGCCCAATTCTTCAGATCGGGGGTTTGCCTTACCAGCATGTGAAGCAAATCGCCGATTTCGACGCGAAGGAGGTGGTAAGCCTCCTCTTCACTTCTAACAACAAAATCGACATGTTTCTCCACGAGAAGAAGTTGCTATACGGAATATAAAGTGATGGATTAGAAAAATACGAATACAAATATAAACTGTGCCGTTATTTTCAGTAATACGGTCATCATAGGACAGAGCAGTCGGTATTACGCTTCGACGTCTTGGCTGAATAGGTGGTAATGGGGGCGGGACGAGGGTGTCTCCCCACGGGACGCTTGTGCTTGGAGAGGTCAAGTAATTCATCTTATCGGCCTACGCCTGCGCATCTATGGAGGTGTCAAAATATATCCGCTACACACCGGTGGGTGAGTACATCAGACTTCTGGTGCTTAAGAGGCTGGCCAGGGGGCCTGCCGGGGTCGGCGAGATAGACCGGATGGTGGAGGAGGCTGTGGAGGCGCTGGGGATTAAATACGACTGGAGGGTGTGGCCCAAGCTCCTTGAGGGTGAGGTGGAGATAAGAGACGGCACGGCGGCGATTACGCCGCGCGGCAGGTGGATCCTGGAGCAGACCGGCGAAGAAGTCGCCAAGTACGTCGAGAAGACCCTAGGCGTCTCTCCATAACCCCTCTTTTTTCCAATGAGAATAGTCACGCATTGCGTAGACGCCGCGCATCTGCAAGCGCTGCGGGCAACGTCTCAGCAGGTCGACAGTTCCTTATGCCTGGGCAGATCTCCTCAGCTGTGGGCGTACAGGAGAAGATATTGGAGATATTGAGGCAGGAGGGGGCCGCCCCCGTGTACAAACTCGCAAAGTCGCTTGGCCTCACATACGGCGGCGCGCAGTGGCATATCGATAGACTCGAACGCCGTGGTCTCGTGTACACGATCAGAGTAGGCGGGAGGCGTTACGTTGCGCTTAAGGGCGTTGATCTGTTTGCAAAAGTGACGGTAGAAGACGTAGTAGAGGAGTTAATACGCGCTTTATCTGCATACGGCGTTGAGCTGAAGACGCCGCTTCGAGAGGCCCTGGAAAGGCTGGAGGCCAAGGCGCCTCATCTGGCGGAGGCGCTCCGCCTAATAGCCGAACAGAAACATTAAGAAGAGGTGAACTGCTCTCCTTGCAGGTATTTGTTCACAGGGTTTGATTCACAGGCATAATTATGCCTGCAAGTCTGTACCTGAAAGCGGGCAGGAAACACGGTTCATTTAACAACGACACAACTACACACCTATGCAGACGCTAGACCAGCTGGCGCGGTGGGTGCAGGTCGTGTATTTCTGCCAACACTGCGGCTACGAGTTTGCAGACAGACCCAAGCTCCCAGCCAGATGCCCACAATGCGGTCAAACACTGCGAACATTCGGCAAACCGGTGATAATTTTGAAAAAGAGGAGATGACCTCTTTTGTGTGCGTGAGTTTCTGCGGCTTGCGGTTTTGCACGACGTTTTAAAAACGCCGTAGTTTGTCTGCGGCGGCTGCGCATTTGTTAAGACGCTGAGTACGAGCTAGCGGCTATTCAGCCACCTCTCTACGGCGTCTGCAAGCTCGACAAAGCGCCTAAAGCCCTCTAAATGTCTTCTACTACAAACTATAATTATGCCGTTCTTTTTACGGTATATCCTCGGTTTGTTGCCGATCAGCGCCTCCACCACTGCGGCGAGCCTCTCGGCGTCCGCCTCCCTGCCGCCGGGGGCGTCGGCCTTAGCCCTGGCGTAGCCTGCGACTTCGTTTTTCCTGCCGTATCTGCCGAAGGCAATCGCGTACTCGCCCCCTACGCCGTCTACCTCCGCCGTGATTCTGAGCCTCAGCAACTTCCTGCCGCCTCTGCCCTCCTTAATCTCGGCCCCTCCGCCTATCGCCTTCACCGCGTGTCTTCTGCCCTCCACCTCGACCATACTCTCGAAGCCCTTTAGTGTTAGGGAGCCCCTAGCCCTGCCCTCCTCTACGATTTCTTTGGCCTTTTCGTAGACGGCGCCGCCCTCCTCCCTCGCCCTCTCCAGAATGTACTCCACAAACTCAGCTACAAGCCTCTGCCGCTCCCCCTCGCCGTGGATGGAGAGCCAGGCAGCGTACGCCAAGCCTTCTCTAAGGATCCTCACGTAGCCGTTGTCCCCCTCCGGCCTCTTGACCGTGAAGTGTCTGCCCTCCTCAAGGCTCATCTCCCTAAGCCTCTCCGCCTCCCGCACTATGTTGGCGGGGTTTGTGGAGGCAAATCTGACTTCAAGCGCGCCGTTGCGCATAACCCTCACGAGGTACTTCGGCCAACCCCTCCTCACCGCGCTCCCCCTCTCCAGCTTCTCCAACCACCTCTCAGCCCTCCTCCCACCTACCCAGCCCCTTGCGGCCGCCTCCCTAACGACCTCTGCGAGGGCTTTTCTGAGCTCTTCGCGCCCGGCCGCGAGGACGTCTGTGTAGGCCTGGACGCACCACACTCTGCTCATCCTCTTCACCTCCGCGCCGACGCCTGCCCGCCTCAGCAGGCTGGCCGCAAGTTCCACGCGGCTCCGATCCGCCGACTGGAAGATGAGCCGGACGTCGTTCTGCAGATATACGCCGTATGTGACCGTATTGCCGCCCTCCGATACTGTTAAGCGAGCGGCGGCGCGGCCGCCCTTGGTCAGCCTCAGCCCCTCCCAACCGATCTGCATACGAAGCCATGTCTACCACCTCATATCGAATCTCGTTGAGATTCCATATTTGGAGCACGTCTATACATATGCATGCGCATAAAGTTGGACAAGAAGTGCCCCGCCTGCGGCGCGTATCTAGACTTCGTGGAGCAGGAGGACGGCGTCTACGTGATGTGCGAGAGATGCCGCGTGGCGGTGTATATGCCCACAGAAACCGCCGCCGAATACGCCGCGGACCTTCCCACGCTGGTTGAACTCATGACAACAGAGCTGGCAAACGCGGCAAAAAGGACAATTAAAAAGAGGAGGATTAGGTGACTGAAGAGTTAAATCTGCTTGTGGATGTCCGCGGGAAGCTCTTCAATTTCGAAGAACTGTGACAAATATTTCACATGATCCTCAAACCGTCCGTCCAGTAGCACCACCTTTCTGCGTCTTAATGCGTCTTCATAGGTCTCGTCCGGTCTCGGACGCAATATACGGCCAGCGTGCTGAACAGATAATAACAGTTCAGCTATGTCTGGATTCTTCCCTTCGGCCCGAAGTCTCCTTCTCGCTGCAATGTGTAAAGACGGCCAAGGTAATGCCACAGCGTCACACCATCTTATATCAACACCAACCCTATACCGTCCCCAAGCATCAAGCACCACTACGCCGCTTGGGGGGATCTGCTCTTCTCTCTCAGGCGGCTCGCGTCCAAACTCAATTGGCAGAGAATACTCAAGGACGCGTTGAACTGACGAAGTAGCAAAGATAACGATGCACCTAGCCCCAAACTTCTTCTTAAGCCACTGAATAACATAATAAATTTGTAGCGCAATGCCACTGTAGCCGTCTTTGTAGAAGAATTTAGCCTCGGGCTCTACGAATGCCTGAGGCTTTACCTTTGGCTCAATTACTATCTTTTTGCCCCACCCCTCGGGGGGCCACCCCGGGGGCGGGGTTGCGGTAAGCATCAGCGATGGGACGCCGGAAGGCATTTGGCGCACCTCCAAACAGTGGAGGGCGTTATCTTCTTCGATCCAACACGTCGTTGAGCGTAGCATTTGAAGCAACAAATGTATTACGTCTTCGCGCACTGGGTCAGCATTTATGAGCCGCTCCTCAGCATACTCCTTTATGATGTCGATGTTGACTAACTCCGAAACATCTACATTAAGCACCTCGGCGATTTCAGTTAACATCATAGTCCTTATGTTGGGGAGAAATAATTCTTGGGCCTCGTCAACGATCAAGTAATGTACATGAGGCAATATTTTGCTCATTCTGCCATAATGGCCAATAATTATGTTATAACTAGGAAACAGCCTTTCTTGAATCCAATATCCACATGCATCATCTGGCGCCAACGTGTTGAGGTCTTGATACGTTAGAATTCGTAACTCTTCCAGAGGCACTTCTACCTTTGCATTTTGACGTAGACTACAACGAGAACAATAACGTTGCGGATAATGCCATTTATACGTGCAGTATTGCTGGGCACCGGCTGTTAATATCGCAGAGAGCTGCGGATTGACGTTCTGCAGAATCTCCACAAGTTCTTTAAACTTCTTCAAGGCCACGGTGAGGGTGGGGAACGTCAACATCACCTTATCCTCTTTCGCCAGCTCCACCGCCACCTCAAAAGCCATTCTTGTTTTGCCCCACCCAGTGAAGGCAATAAAAGCAACGTTGTTCCCTTTCTTAAGCTCGCGAACTATTTCAAAGACGAGAGCCTTCCTATCATCCATGCCCCATTCAACGTAATCGAGAACGATGAACTAACAGTTCAAAGTCTGTCTGACCTCCTCCCCGCCCTAACGCTTTCCATAACTACGTTGAATCGGCAGTTCAATTTAAAGGCTTATAGCAAAGTGGACATGAGACACGTCTTGAGCCCGAAGGGGTGGGCTGGGTTCGTGGTCAACGAGGTGGAGCCTGACCCGAAGTCTGGGGGCTGGGTGAAGACCGGCCTCATGCCCTCCCCCGTCCTCGTCCCACCCGCCAGGATGGCCGACGTCGCTGGGCTCTGTGCGGAGGAGGAAATCGGCATCACGTCCGTGGCGCTGGGCTACACAAAGAAGGAGCCCAGGGGCTGGTTTGAGCTTTTGTTGGGGTGGAAGAAGTATTGGGTGCGGCTCGTGCCGGACTGGTCTGCCTCGGCGCCTCTCTCCGCCTCCGCCCACAGGCTGTACATCCTCTGCCCCGAGAGGATGTGCGACCTGTCGCCGCTCTTCGCATTGGCAGATCCATTGACTTGGCCTAAGTACGCGGCCCGCATAGTGAGGACTTACGTGACTGCCGACGTGCCGAACCGCTGGATCCCCATCTGCGACAAGGTGGACTGCGGCGGCCTGCCGCTGGGGGCAGGCGCGGAGGTAATAGACATCCTCTCGACTCCGCGGCGCCTCTACTATCTCTTCAAGCTGGCGTACGACAGAAGAAGAGAGGTGAGGATCGTGGGCTACCGCCTGGGGCTGTGGACGGTGGATCCCAGTCGGTCCCCCGCCGACCCGAACGACATGGAGCCGCGTGGGGGGTTCACGCTGGCCGCCTCCACTGCCCTCAGCCTCGCCGCACACATGATCCCGCTGGAGGAGGTGATGCGCTACCTCAGACTGCGCATTAAAACCCTCTCTTAACCTTCAGCTGGCACGAGCAGTAGCACGCGCTCCTCCACCAGCGCAATTAAGTCGCCCTGGCGGTACCGCTCCCCCCGCCTCGGCCTCGCTCCCAGCGCCTCCGCCAAGCCTCTGAACTCCTCGCCGACTTCCTCGATAACTTCGGCGTTTAACTGTTTAACCAGCAAGACGAATGTGTCTATAGACAGCGATTCGATGCGGAAGTCGCCCTGTATATCTTTGAAGAACTTTGTTATGTGGTCGAATAGAAACAGCCTAATTCTCTTTTCTTTTTCATTCTTGACCTCGAGAACCTGCATGGGGGCAGTAGCGCATCGGGGGAAAAACGAATCATTGAAAGAATAAAATCCCGGGGGTACATGGCGCCGGAACTCCCCCCCTCAATAAAAGTCCTCCTCATGGTAGAAGCCGCCAAACGCAGCACAAGCCCTGAGGATTTATTAAACGACATCTTGATGGGCAGAAACCCCCTGCCGAAGCATGTCTCAGACTTAATTAGGGCGGCGTGGAATGCAGAACGTAGATGGGCAGGAGGCGCAGAGTAGACCGCATCCTCGACCGCGCGGTTGAGAGGCTTAGGGAGAAGTTCCCGGGCAAGACGCACAGCTGGGTGCGGCGCGTCTTGCTCAGGCTGGACGGGGTGAAGGAGCTGGAGCCCGGCCACTATGCCGTGGAGGGCAACCCGGAGCTCGGCGACCGCTACCCTATGTATTATGTTTGGCTGGAGGGCAGGTGGTGGCGGTGCACCTGCCAGACGACTGCGTGGGGGTGGTCGCGGGACATCTGTAGCCACGTTGGCGCGGTGCTTCTCTACAGAGAGTACAGACGCATGCTGGAGAAGGCGGAGAGGCGCGTGGTGTACGTAGCCGAGGCGGAGGTGGAGTGCCCCGGCTCCATAACTGCAGACGGAGAAGTCTACATAAAGCCCGCCGCCGAGGGGAGGGGGCTCGTGCGCTTTGCAACGCCCAAGTTTAAGGTGTTCGTCATCTCGCGCAGGCGGGAGGTGAAGATCATGTGCAGCGGCCACGTGGTGTACGAGGCGGAGGGCGAAGAGATGCCCTACGTAGCCGCCCGCGTGGCGGCCCAACATTTCGCCGAACAAACCAACGGCGGCTAGCCTCCACGACCCGCGACGGCTGGCTGGCGCGGCTTTTAAATAGAGCACCCCTGCGGCATCTAACGGCTCTCCGCAACGACAGAAGACGCGCCTGCAGGTGTTCCCCTGCAGGTTTTTCCTTACAGGTCTAATTATCCCTGTAAGTCTGTACCTGTAAGGAAGTACCTGCAGGCAACGGCCTGCGGCGCTGGCACGGCCGGATGAAGGCCGACGGGTAGCGCCTATGAACCGCCCCGAGGGGCGGGAGGTGGTTGGTTTTCTGTCCTACACTTTTGGTTCTACGCAGTGGGTTGCAAGACCACAATTCCCTATGTGTCTCAAGCCACGATTTTGGCCAACTCCTCCGGGGGGTCGCGGAGGGCGCTGATGTACACCGTGGCGTGGGGGAGGAGGCTGTTCTCCACCATGTAGCCCAGCTCCTCTGCGAGGTCGCGCTTGTTGCCCACCACCAGAACCTCCCTGGCCGAGAGGCAACTTCTGTAGATGCAGAGGGAGTCCAAGATTTCGTTCAGCGCGTAGAGGGTTTCAGATCTAGTCACGTCGTACATCAGCACCGCCCTGTCGAAAAACTGGCGCATCTGTCTGGCGGCGTGTTGCGCCACCTCGGCGGCGTGCTGGCCGGGCACGTCCAGAAGCTCCACCGTCCCGTTGACGAAGTACAGCCTGTAGAGGCCGGGGCGCACGGTGGCGTGGGGCGCCACGGAGAGGCCCATGAGCCTGTAGACGAGGGTAGTCTTCCCCACGCCTCCGACGCCTAAAAGCACGACGCGCCTCCTCACGTTGAGCGATGCGTCGATGCACCATTTTGAATCGATATTATGCAGGCGCTGAACTAGGGCGTGCTCTGCGAATGGCTCGCCCGCGGCGCCATGTGCTCCTCCGCCTACCGACACTTCGCCCTGCCCCGCGGCACCTCCTGCACCCAGGAGGAAGTTATGTTGGGCCGCCTGGTGGAGCTTGCGGTTGCTACGCTGAGGGAAGGCCGCGCCCTGGCGCCAGCCGAGGCGTATGAGTTCCTTGAGATGCTCGTCGCCAAAAGCGCGGCGGAGGTCGTGCTGAAGCACGTCGTCGCGGAGGAGGCGGTGGGGGTGGACTGGGACTTCTGCCCCCTCGGCTTCGCCCTGGAGCGGTCTGTAGTCTTTGCCGGAGCTCTTGTAAGGAGGGCCGAGGAGTTCTACGAGCCGTACAGCTTCCTCATGCGGCACTTCGGCATGGTGCACGTATTCGCCGAGGCGCATACAGACGAGGAGAGGGAGGACGCCTTCCGCCGCTACGGCGCAGAGGCCGTGGTGACGTGCCTCCGGAGGCCTCAGTGGAAGCTGAAGACGTACGTGGTCTCGTGCGACGCCCCCAACCCCGTGGCTGAGGCGGTGGCCAAGGCGCTGGGCGTCCAGCTCCAGACAGGCTCGATCCGCATAGCGCCGGGCGTATATGTGGTATGATCATTATCCTGCGCAACACCGTCGCCGAGTCCTCTGACAGTTGCTTAACTCTCGAATCTGAACACGGTTGGTGGAGGCTCTGTATTGCGGAGAAGAGGGCGTCGCTGGAGCTGGAGCTCTCCGAGGCAGAACTGCCGATAGACGTAAACGTGCCCATACACCCCAACGCCGCGCTGAACGTGCTGATGGACGTGGCTCGCTCCCTCGCCGATGACAGCTGGGCGCCTGGCCGCCTCAAAATAGCCGTAGTGGGCCCTCCCGGCTCGGGCAAGTCCACCCTGGTGCGGCGGCTCCTCGGCATGCCGCCGCCCGCCGGGCCGACGACGAGGCCGGAGACCCACCGCGTCGTGGTTTTGGGGAGGGAGGCGGAGGTGGTGGACATGCCCGGCGGCGTCTCAGCTGAGGCGGACTGCGCCGTCGTGGTGGCTCCGCTGGACGTCTACGAAGAGCCGCCGGCGGTGCGGAGTAGTAAGGTGGTGTTGGTAGGTTCCCGGGCTGATCTGGGCTCGGAGCTTCTCGAGCTCTACGCGCAAGCGGTGAGGCCCGTTGCGGCGTATGCGCTTGACCTGAGGACGGCGCCGCGGTGGCGCTTGGCGTCGGTCTTGGCGTCATGTGTTTGATTCGTTATAGACCTCCGCATTACGCGCCGCGTGGAGCGCATCAAGTACGTCCTGGACAACTGGGGCCTCCGGAAGATCGTCCCCCACCTCCTTCGAAGCGTTGGCGGCTTTTCGGCGCTTAGGCTCTTCAGCATTTGGGAGGACTACTACCTCCATGTCCTCATCACGTCTATGCTTCAGTGCATGGAGTGCGAGAGGCCGCCGACCAGCTTCGCCAAGATGGCCCTGGAGCTGGCCCGGAGGAGACGGGTGCTGGACGGGTGCAGGCTTAAGGCTGTACAGCCGCCTAAGAGGCCGTATCCCCAACTCCTCGAAAGCTACTTCCACATGCTGGAGGACGTCTTGATAAGCAGGGCATGCGACTTGGCGGCTAAGCCGCTGGAAGATGTGATTCCGGACGAGGAGGCGGCGGCGCTCTACCAGCTGTTCGTCTCGTCGGACTGGTACTCAGCCGTCAGAACGGCGATACACGCCGGCGTCGGAACGCCCATACGCGGCCGGGCGCTCCTCATAGGAGCTGGCACCCAGGAGCCTCTAGACTACGTCAAGGCGTGTCAGGTGCTGAACGCTAGGTGCGACTTCGCCGCGCTTGAGGTAGATGAGAAGATATACCGCGACTTGGAGAGGCTGGCCGCGAAGTACGGCTTCACTGCGTATTTAGGCTGGGACTCGGTAAGGGAGACGTTCGACGTCGCCGTAGCCACAAACGTGCTGAACTGGGCCACCGACCCCAGCGACGTCTTCGCCAAGGCGAGGCGCGTGGCGAAGGAGCTCCTCGTGACGCAAGGCGTTGTGGAGGGGATGAGCATCCTCTTCCTCCTAACCGTGGCGCTTAGGGCACAGAGGCCCGTCTCGTGGCGCGAAGTTGAGGGGCTGGCGAAGCAGGCAGGATGGAGGCTGGAGGAGCGCTACGCCAAGTACCCGGTCTACATAGCGCTGTTTAGATGAGCCTCGCCGCCAGGTTCAGGTGCCCAGCCTGCGGCGCAGACGCGTCTGTAGCCGTAACGCCGGAGCTCCTGAGGCAAGCCGCCGAGAGGGGAGCCGCGAGGGTTGCGGCGAGGTGCCCACGCGGCCACGCCGTACTCCTCACCATAGATCAATACGGCTACATCCGCTCCACGCTTCCAGTGCAAGAAGCCGCCCAGCCGGACTGCGAAATAACAGACAAGGCGCCGCCGGCGGCCCGGCAGAGGTTGCAAGCAATCCTTAGCAAAGGCCCCGCCACGGACGCCGACGTGCTCCTCCTTGAGAAAGCCAAGGCAGCGGGTTGGGTCATCTGCCTCTGACCTCCTCTCTGCCCAAGGGGTTTTCCCTAGGGCGGCTCCCTTCGCCCAGCCCTCAACGGCCCCTCTGGCGGGGGTCATGGGGGCGGCCCGGGCTAACACTGCGGGATCGTACATCTTTTCAAACGTGCATGATCAGATGCGACTTCGGCGGTGGGTTTTGGTTCAACGTAGCTCAACATGCAGGTCAGTACATGGATAAGCTAAAAACGATAGCATCCATCTTCGAGCTACCCAGGCGGTTGGGTATTATCCAACAAGTAGAGTACGAATTACCTTTGCGTGATAGGTGTCCCGATGGGGAGAGGTGTCCATATGAGGGGGTGTTGGTTGCGGAGGGATGCCGCAGAGGCATATGCATAAAGTATCGGGCAGTGGTTCACTCTACGGATAGGAGGAACTGGGTAATAGAGGGATTCAGACGGGCGAGGGTAGACGACTGGGGAGGATGCATTCCTCAAGCAGTAGCAGATGCGCTGTGGGAACTCGCCGGCCGTTTTGACGTAGGGCTGTGGTATGAATATGAATACAAATGTTTGGGCATAATTGGCATGTGTAACCCAATTCTGGATAGGAAAAAATGCGGCATAGTCATAAACGGCGTAAAGCTTTCTATGCCCTATTACTGCCGCTCTGTTGACAGGTGTATCGAACATATCTTAGAGGAGTACAAACGACAAGTTGAGATAATGAAGGACCCGCCCCTAGTCTCCTCGAACGTTGTGGATGAGCTTCTGCAGAGGTACCCAGAGCTGGAGGCCTTCGGCGTGGAGTGGGTCAGGGCGTGGGCACCTCATGCCAGAGAGAGATTGGTGGAGATTGCGGAGACTATGCGTAAATTCCCGTGGATGGTGGAGGCGGTGAAGAAGAAGTCAGTAAGCAACCCCCATCCTTACATGGTTGAGGTGTACGTAGCTGTGGATGGGTCTGAGGTCTGCCTCTCCCTCACCCCGTCGAAGGCGTACTGCGCGCGGAACGGATCTGTAAAGGCGGTGCCGCTGGAGCTACAATGTGACTATAAAGAGGAGGTGAAGAAGAGGGTATGCCGCCCCAAGGGCCTGCTGGTGTTTGCCGCGGCGAGTGAGTACGTGAAGATCCTCTAAACGTCCCCTTTTTGACCTACACATTCACATAGTTAACAGACAACATTGCAATATGTTTATCCCGTGTCTGCAGGTATACTCTAACAGGTATATGCTTACAGGCATAGTTACTCCTGTAAAGAAAAACCTGTAAGGCACGCAATAAGTGGTTCAATAACTTACCGAAACATCTACAGGCATGATGCCCCCGTCCTCTATAGAGCTATGTTGCAAAGCTATCGCCAGGCTGGCCTGGCGGTTGTTATGTTGATACTTACCTACGTGTCTGATATACACTTCCCGGCGCCGCATGCCGCCATGGCGTCGCCGCAGTACGTCAAACACCTGCCGCCACACGCCGCGCCGAAATGGCTAGACTCCGGCGGCTACATCGCATTGAAGCGCGGCTCGGCGCCGCCGCCTCCGCGAAAGCTGTGCAAGCTGTGCGAAGAGGTGGGGGCCGAGGTGTGCTTCGCCCCGGACGTCCCCCCGCCGCCGGACGCCGACGTAATCACCTACCTCGGCATGGAGCTGAGAAACGCCGCAACCACCCTCTCCTCGCCCTGCCCCCTGGCCCCCGTCGTCCACATCCACCCGTCCCCCGCGTTTTCAGCCGCCCTCAAGCTGGCCCTCCGCGTCAAGGAGGCCCTCGGCGCCCCCCTCATAGGCGTGGGAGGCGCGGTGCCGCACCTAACCGCCCACAGATACTCCCTAGTCAGAGCCCGCGCCATTGAGGCCCTTGAAGCCGCCGGCCGCATCCACCTCTTCGGCGCAGGCTCTCCCACGACGCTGACGCGCCTCGCCACGAGCTCCTGCGTCTCGACAGACTGGGCCGGCTGGTCGCTGAAGGCCTCCTACGGCAAGGTCATCCTGCCGCCAGAGATAGGCGGTGGGGGAGAACGCCACGTCACCGGCAAAAAACTACACAAGAAGTACCCCGTCCTCAGCCGCCAGGAGGCAGAAGCCCTCTACGCGTGGCTACTGGCAAGAGGCTTCAACGCTCCACGCTTCGACCAGTTCTTAGAGAGGCTCAAGACTGACTACAAATACCGCGCAAAAGTAAACGCATACGTGGCTTTGAAATGGTACGAAGAATTATTTTCAGCTGAGTGGCGTAGCCCCTAAACTTCTTCAAAAGGTTGATAAATGCCCTAAGCTCCACAGGCGTCTTGATCCAATAAACGCCGTTAGGCGGCCTCTTCATGACAGCCAGGTTCAGAGCCACATAAAAACCCTTCTGCTCTGCAGGGAACTTTTAACAGGGGAAAACCGACAGGGAACTCTTCCCTGTTGGGTTATCCCTGTAGGCATTCTGGTTCAGCTTTACCTAGGCCTTGGCGACGGGCCAGCTCAACAATCACTCTGTATGTAAACAAATTGCGGACTGTTTTCTTCAGATTTTTACACAAACTCCTCCTGTCTATGCCTCACCTGCTCAAGAAGTTCATTTTAACTCACTGTCTAGGTTCTGTTGTGGATTGCGAGAAGCTGTTAATCATGCTGAAGAGACAGGGCTACCGCGGCGTGACGTATTGGTATCTTTTAAAATCCTTCGGGCTGACTTTGGAAGAAGCGGAGAAATGTGCAAAAAAGGTCGGCGTTGATTTGGGACACGGAGTTCTTCTTCTTCCTGACGAATTCTAGGCGCAAAAATACCGTTTTTCCAGCTATTTATACGGCAATAGCAGTCGGCGTAATAACTACAGTCCTCCCGTTGTGGCTGATGGCAACGCTGTCGTAAAACCGGCTTTTTACGATCTTCACGTATATCATTATGTTCTACTTTTAAAAGCCGTATCTGCGCTTCATGCCCAGACGTCGATTTAGCTTTCAGTTCAATATCACCAGCGGCGGTTTGTCGCTCATGCCTAAAAAGGATGAAAACGACCCCTGTTCTCTCATCGAGAGGCTCTCGTCGTCGCAGATGGCGAAGAGGCTTGCGGACTACTGCAGAGAGAAGGGGCTGGACGTGCGCGTCATCGCCACTCTGACGCCTGCCGAAGTTGCCGAGCTGGTTGAGGGCGACGTGGAGCAGGCGGAGTCGCTCCTCCGCAAGCTCAACGACGCCTTGGCGGTCGAGACGGTAAAAGGCGGCTCACTGAAGCAGGTTTTGCAACAGAAGAAGACGGCGAAGGTTCTGAAGACCCGCGTCGCGGAGTTCGACGAGAAGACGCCTTGGAGCGGCGTCCGGTTCGGCGCGATCTACGGCTTCGCCGGGGAGTACGGCACCGGGAAGTCCCTCATGGCCATGCAGATAGCGGCGTACGCCGCGGCGGAGGGGCATAAGGTGGCGTATCTATA
>Ga0272445_1002269_pt1 | contig 13405 bp, 18 predicted proteins | sample YNPCB0031_FD_194404 | JGI IMG/M metagenome (GOLD analysis project Ga0272445, IMG submission 194404) | Hot spring sediment microbial communities from Yellowstone National Park, WY, United States - YNP-CB-003-1 | ecosystem: Environmental > Aquatic > Thermal springs > Hot (42-90C) > Sediment... | reverse complement strand
CACTCCTAGGATCTTTTAAACTTGGGAATCTCTCAAGCACTTCAGCCATCTCATTCCCTCTTTCTCCACATCCAATGAATAATACTATATCTGCATCTGCCCATTGAGCTAGTTGATGCTGCATTACCGTATTATGAAGCAAAAGCGGACCTATACCACCAACAAAGTTTCCAGTTTCAGGTATACTTAAATCATAAACAGGTGTTTCAAATTCTAGAGTTTTAACTTCGATAATTTCATCAAAATATATATGTTCGAGCAATTCAGCTATTTTCTTTAATTGTTTTAAAATATTTAAGTTTTCATTATCTTTTATTTTTCCATATTTTTCAAGAATGTTTACTATTTTCTTAAATGTTTCAACCGAAACTTTTTCATTTAAATTCGTATAATTCTTTATGTATACCCCTTCTTTCTCAAAGATCTTTCTTCTTATTCCAAACTTTTTAATGATATATTTTAATTCATATCCGCTTATAGGAACGATATCTATAGAGTTAAAGCCTTTCTTAATTTTATTGATATAATTTCTAATCTTTTTAAGATGTGGATATTCATAACTGTTTGATAATTTTTCATAAAGTTTTTTTAATTCATTTTTCCCTTCAATAAAAATCCTATAATAAGCTTTACCTTTAATATATTTTTCTGAAAGCCTATACAAAATACCAAGTCTTGTTAATGCATAAGCTATATCAATCCACATCCCTTTACTTGCTGTTGTCAACTCTAACGTATAACCATATAAAGAACCATCGCCTGCTATATAACCATTAAGGAAAGATGCTAACATAGAATCGCTAGATTTCATAATAAGCTTAGGCACTCTACAACTATCACTTTTACGACCTCTAGGTATACCTAGTTTTTCTAAAAATTTAGCTAAAACAACACTATGCACAACAAGTTTCATAGTAGTTCTAGTTTTCACCAATTTAGGTTTTATACCAAATAATTTAAAGCAAAGTTCTGAAAATCGTTTAAGATGTATAGCATTATTGTTAAAGAAACATACGCTTCCATATGTAATAGTTCCATCAGAAAGTATGAGTCCTAAAAATTCAGCCAATTCATTATTTAAATCGGGAATATTCAATGGTGTAGATTGCCTTTCACCTTTAATTACCTTAACTTTAAATTTTTCACCTGTAAGATTAGATAATTTCTTAAGAAAACCTAAAGTAGGTTTATTTTTACACAAATGATAGCTTATGAGAGTATTATAATTCATATTTAAAATTTTTGCTATTTTTTTAAGTGAACCATAAGTTTTAGTTAAACTTTTTAAATTTTCAGAAACTTTTTTAATAATTTCAGAATCGCAACATCTTAAATTATCATCTAAAAGTTCATAAACTTCTGAGTATTCATTAGAAGCTTTAATATTTAATTTCCTAGGAGCTAGAATATACATTCCAGGTTTAATATTTCCAGCAGGTATTTCAAATATTTTAAGATCTTGTGTAATAACAAACAATGGATGGAATGGTGTTATAGTTACACTTCTTCCTCTTCTCGTTTTAATTCTCACCATTTGTTTAGATAATCCTTTATAAGCTATATAGCTATCCATGTTCTTAAGCTCATTTTGATAAAGAGCTATAACATTTACAGGATTTGAACATATCACATAAGATTCGCCTCCATCATTAAGAATTACTCCATCTTTAGACATATGGTAAAATAAACTTTCAGCATCCATAATTTCGCCATTTGATAATAAAATTGGTGTATCTGGAGCAACACATTTTCCAGTTCCAAAGCCTCCTGGAATAGCTGCAGTCCCTCCTTTACATATAGGGAAAAATGTATCTATTATTCTTTGCCCCGTAATAAGAGGTACATCGCTTGGCATCCTTTCTTTGAATGGCCTAGGTTTCCTAACAGGCCATGTATGAAACATTTTAATTTCTTCTTTTCCAGAGGATGTCTCAATTGTTGCTATAGTATCCAATACTGTATAATCCCCTTCTGGTACAACTTCAATTACTTTACCATTTTTCTCTGGATGAAGTAAAACTTTATGCGTTACTAAAGGAGTTTCCTGAACTATTCCTAAAATATCTCCTCCAACAATTTTATCTCCTTTTTTCACAATAGGTTTAAAATGCCATTTTTTATCCCTATTCAAAGCTGGAGCATACACTCCTCTCTTAATAAATGGGCCAACCAATGAAGCTACGCTTGGTAATGGTCTTTGTACACCATCATATATTTGGCCTATCAATCCAGGACCTAATTCAACAGATAATGGTTTGCCTGTTCCTTCTACTTTTTCTCCAGGTTTTATTCCGCTTGTTTCTTCATATACTTGTATAGTAGCTTTATCTCCTTCAAGTCTAATAATTTCCCCTATAAGTTCAAGTTCACCAACTTTTACAAGTTCATACATTTGAGCCTTAGACATATTTTTTGCAATTACTACAGGACCAGAAACTCTTGATATAATACCTTTAGCCAACATTCCTATAACCTAATTATTCTATATTTTAAAAATCCTATTTTTTTCTAATTTATTAAGTTTTATATAAATAAAAAGCTTTTTAAAAGAGAATTAAACTTCATCTTGGTCTTTTTGGATAACATTTTCTACATACTCTAACAACTTCAATATAATCATGATAAAGGCCTTTTACACGTACTCCTACATAACGTGCACAATCAAAGCATACTGGTTGATTACAATATCTGCAATAAGCCCATTTTTTAAGATAATCATTAGGATCAAGTTTTTTCCCACAATCTGTACATACTAGTTCCTTACTTTCTTCATTTGTTTTTTCTGCACACATTTTATTAACCACTTTTATTCAAAATGATATTTACAAATTGCTTCAACAAAATCTGAAGAAGTGAAAATTCCAACCAAATTATCATTTTCAATAACAGGAAGCCTACGTATATGCATCTCAACCATTATTTTAGCAGCTTCTCTAATATGAATATTAGGTCTCACAAAAATTAATGGAGATGACATAAAATCTTTAACTTTAGCTTTTTTTATATCAATATTTTTAGAAATAACTTTTGATATAAGATCTCTTTCTGTAAATATTCCACAAGGTTTATTATCTATAGTGACTATTAAACTTCCTATATGTTTTTCACCCATAATTTTACAAGCTTCTTCAATAGTTTTTTCAGCATCTATTGTAATTACATTTTTCTTCATTACTTCTTTTACTAACAATTTTACCACCTTTTTTAATTAATATTGCATTTTTCTTTAATATAAAAATAATAAAAGAGAAAGTCGTATTAACAAAAGATAAAAATCTATTATTTTAAAGTTTAATTAAGTAAAATATTTTTCATTTTTCCTTAGAATTTTTCATCCATACAATCCATGTTTTACCGCATTTTTTCATATTTATTTTTCCATGTAAAACAAGTTCAAGAAGTAATGTTTTTGCAGTAGCCCAATTAATATTGAACTTTTTAGAAATATCAGTTAAACAAAGAGGTTCATTTTCTTTAATATATTCTAAAACATTATTAATATCAATAATCTTACTATTATTCTTCATATTCTTCTAATAAAGTATTCTCAATTTATTTATAAATTTTTATTTTTAAGTATCTTTATTATAAGTTTTTCATTAATAAAATTATAAAGTAAAATCAAAATATTAAAATTAACATTTTTCTTATTAAAAGTATTTATATAACTTTTAATATATTTATTAACGAGATTAATATGGCAAATATTAATAAATATGTTAATAAAAAACTTCTGGAAAATAATGGAAAAGGTATTCTAATTTCTAATGAAAATAGAACGTACGTATTACCTTCTCTATACTATCTAATATGGGAAGAATGCGATGGTAAGAAGAATATTAATCAAATTGTTGAAAAACTAAGTTTGGAAATTAATGAAAAACTTGGTTTAAAATTAAATAATGGATATTTAGAAAAAATCGTTGCTGAAATCTTAAAGGATTTAGCTAAAAATGATCTTATTTCATTGAATGCATGAAAACTATCTTTAGATTAAAATCTTTTTTATATAAACTTACTATATAATCTATACTTATAAAAAATCAAGCTATTTCTGTAATTTTTCTTTTTTCTAAAAGATATTTTATCCTTTTTATTCTAAAAATTGTTTCACGTTCCATTTCACTAAGTCTTTCTTCTATATATTTAATTCTATTTTGTATTCTAGGTATTATTATACGATCTAAAGCATTAACTCTTCTTTTTATTTTCTTTAATTCCTCTGCAAGTTTTTTAATCGTAGCTTGTGCTTCAGCTACTTCTATTGTTGTTTTTATTACTTCATTCATATGAAAAGCTACTTCATCCAATTTTGATGAAGTGGATAAAAAATTGCAAGGAATTTGCGTTTTATTTTCAATTAAATTTAATATCGGTATTCTTATTCCCATAATGCTTCTATATTTTTCTTCAATTGAGAAACGATCTGGAGAAATTGAAACAATAGCACTTCTAATACCCATTTTACCTAAAACCATTTGAGCTTCTATGAATGCATCATGAGCTTTCTTCATTCTTTCATCAATTTTTTCTTGTGCTAAACCCATTTTTTTAATATAATCAAGTAACTCCATTGCAAGAACATTCCTTTTTTCTTCTAATAAATTTCTTGCTCTAATCGCAACTTCTAAACTTTTCTTAAGCTTAAGAAGTTCCATTCGAGTTACTCTAACAGCTTCTCTAGACATTTTTATTTTCCTTCCTATCTTGATGTTTTAATTTCTACTCCAATTGTTCTTTTTAATAATTCTCTAAGTGGATCTATTTTTTTATAAACAGGATAGCCAATTTCTGGAATAATAGCTATTAATGGATATTCTTTTTCAGCAATAATAGTATTAATTATAGATTCTATCTTTTCAGCAATTCTTGCAGTAATTAAAATCAATGTATATTCTTTTTTATTAGATAAATCCATTAAAATATTTTTAGCTTCATCTATATCTTTTGCAATAAAACTATTTCTAATCCCTATCCATTTAAAAATTAATGCTGTATCCTCATCTGCAATAGCAGCTATTTTTCCCAATGTGATTCACTCACTAAATAAAATTTTTGAAGCTTCTTTCTGTAAATACCTTTTATGAGATTCGATAAGTCCTTCAAAAGTATAATTTATAATTATTTTTTGATCTTTAGTTCTTACTATTACTCCCCCAATTGTTTGCAAATCTTCATCTACTATTTTAAAAATAGTTTTTTTACCAGTTTTTTCTTCTACTATTTTTTCTAATTTTTTAATATCCAATGGCAATTTTAAATCTTGTTTATTTAATAATATTTCTAATTCTCCACCTCCCAATGTGCTGCCAGCATTAATTATTAACTTTGATAGTATTTCCATATATTTTTCTTTTGATTTTGTAAATTCTTTTAATTTTTCCTTTGTTTTTTCAATAGCTTCATCGATTATTTTTGTTTTCTCATTAATAATCATCCAACTAGATTTTATTCTTGCTTCAGATAAAATTGTATTTCTAATATTTTCAGCTTCTTCCTTAGCTTTTCTTATTAAATCTTTCTCTTCTTCTAATGCTTTTGATACAGCATTCTTTTTACTATCTTCTATTATTTGCTCAGCATTTTTATTAGCTTCTTTAATAATATTCTCAGCTTCCTTTTTAGCATCTTCGATTATTATATTCATTAAATTTTCTAAAGTCATTTTTTATTCCTCCATTAAAATTATACTTAACATTTTCTTTATAGCTTCATCAATTTTTTTACTAGCTTTTTCTCTTAAATCTTTTATTTTATCTTCTGTATCTTTAATTATTTTTTTAGCTTCAAGATCAGCTTTTCTTTTTTCTTCTTCTATTATTAATGAAGCTTTTTCACTAATTTTTGAAATAGTTTCTTGAAATGCTATATTATATTCATTCTGAGCTTTTATTTTTGCATCTTCTATGATTTTTTTAGCTTTAGCTTTTGCATCTTCTATAATTCTTATTGCTTGTTTTTCTGTTTCTATTATCGATTCTAAAGGCTCGATTATCTTTTCACCTTTTTTTAATGGTTTTATTTCTTGAGACATATTAAGCCACTTTTTTAAATAAAAAAAGAATATTGTAAATTAATTAGTTTTTCTTTAAATATTAAAATTTATACCTTTTAGATATTTTATGAATAATATAAAATAAATGTATCCACATAATAATTGTACCTAAAATTGTTCCAATCATTAATCCTACTAATTCTTTATTAAAAAAATAGCCTATAATATAGCCAATTATAGCAAAAATAACTATATCTAATCCTATAAGCAAGTATTTAGGATTGATTAAAATAGGCATTTTGCATCATTTTAAGTTGATTTTGGAAATTTAAATTTTTTGCTATTTTAAATAAAAGATTATAAATATTTTAATTTTAGAAGAAATAGAATAAATGGGGGAAAAAGCTTGCTTAGAGCTGCTCCAATGAAAAAATTGAGAGCGATTGTTTATGAAAAATATATAGACAATGTAATATATACTCTTGGAAAATTAGGAATAATGCATTTTTCAGATTTCAGAGAGAAAAAGGAAGAAATAGAAGGAGTAGAAAATGTAAGGCCAAGCGAGCTTTTATTTAAATATACAAATCTCCTTTCTAGAATTGATAAATTAATAGAAGAATTTGGAATTCCAATTAAAGAAATTCCTAGTGAAATTATTTCAGTAGATCTATCAATTTTAGCTGAAGAAGTAGATAAAAATGTAACAAGAATAGAAGAAGAATATAGAAGAATAAAGGATGAGCTTCAATCATTATCACAGAAAAAATCACAACCAGACCTTCCTGAAAAAGAAAAAGCATTAATAGAATTAGCTGAAAAAGCAAAAGAAATGGAATATATAGAATTTATTGAGAAAAATGAAAAACGTTTAATAGAAATGAAGAGAAAAGTAGAAGTAGGTAAAAAAATTGAAGAAACAAAACAATTTTTTGGAAAAACTCGTAAAACTTTTGTAATAGAAGGATGGGTACCTGAAGAAAGAAGTAAAGAAGTAATTAAAGCAATAGAAGAAGCTGCAAATGGTTTTGCGACTATTGAAGAAATTGAAGAAGAACATATAGAAGAGCCGGTATTTTTCAAAACTCCAAGTTTCTTAGAGCCATTTGTTAAATTATTATATGCATATGGAGTACCTCTATCTCATGAAATAAATCCAGTTATGCTAATGTTTATAACTTTTCCATTTGTATATGGTATAATGTTTGCAGATATAGGACATGCTTCTATAATGGCTATTGGAGGAATGTTACTTGCAATTGCAAGAAGACAAATGATAAAAAAAGGAATAAAAATGGATGGAATACTAGGCATGGTTATTTCAGCAGGAGAATTGCTTGCTTTATGTGGTGCGTTTGGAGTATTTTGGGGATTTATATTTGGAGAAATATTTGGTATGCATGAATTTTTAGGGATCCATTTTCATCCAATAGAAATAGCAAAAATAGGAAGAGAAACTTTAATCGGAGGGTTTGTACCATCTGAAGATATTATGGCTATGTTCCATTTTGCAATTTTTGTAGGCGTATGTCAAATAACACTTGGATTAATATTAAATTTAGCAAATAAACTTGTTAATAGAGAATTTAAAGAAGCAATTTCAGTAATTCTATGGTTATGGTTTTATAATGGTGCAGCATTTGCATTCTTTAATTATGGTTCAACACAAATTTTGAAGCTAGATTTCTGGATTGTGAATCCTCAATTTTTACTTATTCCTTTCATTCTTATGATTATATATGAAGCATTAACTAGAAAAATTGAAGGGGCTTCACATGCATTTATGGCCCTTATCGAATCTTTAAGTCATACTGTATCATTTGGACGATTGCTTGCTTTAAATTTAATTCATGCAAGTATGGGTAAAATGTTTATTCAAATGATGGGTGAAGGACCAATGCAAATATTGGGAATTTTGATTGGAACTCTTTTAGCTCTTATTTTAGAAGGTACTATAATTTTCGTACACACTTTAAGATTACATTGGGTAGAATGGTTTTCAAAATTCTATACTGGAGGAGGGAAAAAATATACACCTTTTGAAATGAAAAATGTACGTATAGTAGGAATGTAAATATTTTTAATTATTATATTAAAATAAAAATGAAAAGTATAAATAAAAAGAAAAAAGGATTAAATTAAGAAAAGTTAGGGGTAGAATGAATATGGATCCAAGTTTCTTTGGTTTATTAGGTATAGTTTTAGCTACAGGAGGTTCTTCAATTGCAGCAGTATTTGCAATTATAACTGTTGGAACTGCGATGGCTGGAGCTGGAACTGAAAGACCAGAAATACTTACAAGAGCAATGATTGCTGTTGTTTTAGGAGAAGCATTAGCTATTTATGGATTATTAGCTGGATTTATGCTTGTTGGAGCTTTACCAAAAATTACAACAGAAGAAGCATCATTTAAAGCATTAGCAGCAGGATTAACGATTTTTATATCAACTCTTGGTGCAGGACTTGGAATAGCTTATTGTGGTAGCGCAATGACAGGAGCAATAGCTGAAAAACCAGAAACTTTCTCGATGAATGTTATTTCAGTAGTATTATCTGAAGCAATAGGCATTTACGGATTACTAATATCTTTTATGCTCATTGGAAGCATATAGTTTCGCTTAGAATTCTTTTTGATTTTTTAAACAAATATAAATTAAAAAGAATTTTTCTTCGTAAAAATATTTAAATCTAGTAGTAATTATAAATATTGATTATCGAGGTTGCTTAAAATTGGAAAGTTTAAAAGAGTATGAGTTATATAAAAAATTAAGAGAAGAAATAAATAAAAATGGAGATATTGAAAAACTTACTAGTTTTAAAAGGATTTCTAAAATTTCTCCATATCTTTCAAAGGAATTATTACTAAAATCAAAAATAAGAAAGTTGAAATCGCAATTAAAAAATGTAAAATCAATAAAAGAAGAAGAACGCATATATAGAGAAATCGATAAAATTGAAATGATGATTGCTTTAGAAAAATTACATGAAAAAAGTAAATGGAATTATATGATTAGAAGTACAAATTGGAAAATTAAAGATTCCTATGGGAAGCTAGTAAACATAAATAGTTTCATAAAAAATTTTATAAAGAAAACTAGTGGGAAAATAAAGGGGAATATACAAAAACTACTTCCACCTTCTATTCAATACTCAAATACTATTATTTCTTCAAAAGAAATAACTGAATGGGCTAATAGTCATTCTGAAAAAAGTATTAAAAAACCAATTATTAAAAAGCCCAATAAGCTAATATTAAAAAGGAAGTTTTTAAAACGTCCAATAGCAAAATGGAGAGTTTAAATATTTTATAGTTTATATTAAATAGGTGCTTAATATGAAGCTTGGCGTATTAAAGTATGCATACTTAAATGCAAAAGTTAGAAGTATGAGAGCGCGCTTACTTACAAAAGATAACATATATGCTTTACTTGGAAGTAAGGAAATTGAGGAAGTTGCACGTCTCTTAGAAAAATATGCTTATAAAATTGATTTAAAAAGTGGAGAAATAAATGCTATTGAATTAGAAAGAGTAATTATTAGAAATTTTATAAAAGAGATCGAAGAAATTTTGAGATATTCACCTGAAGATGTGAAGAATATTCTAGTTGATTTACTTAAAAAATTTGAAATACACAATCTTAAAGTTATTCTTAATGCAAAAGAAATGAATATGCCATTTTCTGATATAGAACAATATCTTATACCTTTTAGAGAATTAAATGAAGAATTATGTAAAACATTAATAGAAGAGGCTATGAATGTTGAAGAAATAGTTGAGTTGCTTGAATTATATGGAAAAAGTGAATATAGAGAAATATTGGAAGAGCCACTTGAAGAATATAGAGAAAGTGGTTTACTTTTACCTTTAGAAATTGCTCTTGATAAGTATATATATCAATTGCTTTGGGAAGATGCAAGTATTTTTAGTGGAATTGATAGAAAAATAATTAATGAATTACTCGGTGCAGAATTAGATATAATAAATATAAAAACTGCAATTCGTTGTAAAATGCATAAATTAGAATTAGAAAATGCAAAAAAATATTTTTTACCTTATGGATATATTTTTAGAAAAGAAGATTTAGAAAGAATTTATGCATTACACACATTGGATGAAATGGTAAATATTTTTGCTGTTTATCCTTATAGAGAAACTCTTCTTAATGCATTTAATATATTTAAGAAAGAGGGGGATTTACTTTTATTAGAAGTGGGATTTGAAAAATTATTAATGAATATAAATAAAAGAATATTACAAAAACATCCTTCTCCATTTAACATAGGAGTAGTAATGAGCTATGTGAATTTAAAATGGATGGAAGTAAAAAATTTAAGAGCGATCATAATTGGAAAAGAGAGAAAATTGCCAGCAGAAAGAATTGAAAGAATTTTAATATATTAATCATAATTCTAAGATATAACCCAACGATTTAAACTAACTATTCCTCCAAAAGATTCAAGCTTTTCTCCAGCTTCAATATTGTTTGGTAAAATTATCAATTCTGCTTTTGTTTTAAATAATAAATCCAATATCTCATCTAATTCTTTTTTCTCAAGATTATTCCAAAGAAAATTTTCGCTCATTAAAATTTTATCTGCTGCACCTTGTTTTAAAGAAAATATAACTTCATTTAAACCTATTGAAAAAATATTTTCTCCTTTAGCCATTTTTTCTAATATTTTTTCCATTATATCTACACCTTTTAGCAAAGGGATTTCTTCACCATATTCTATTAATAATCTATTTCTAAGTATTTCTTCAATACCTGAAATATCGGAAGAAGAAACATATGCAGTTTTTTTAATAAGATTGCTTAATTTAGGATTTTCTTTTCTTAAAATTTTTAAAAAATCTTGAATGAAAATACTTGGACCAAAGATAGCTATATCGTATTTCCTCTTTTTCTCATTAAAAATTTTTATTAATGATGATACTGCTTTATGGAAAACTTCTAAAGTTTTCTTTGAATGTAATAAAGGATCTTCTTTTCCAGTTAAAGTTTCTTCGAATTTATCTAAAATATATACACCATTTTCATTGATTTCAGTAATTAAATATGAATGTTCTTCTAATAAAATACAGATTATATTAGCTTTAATCGATGGTTTAAATTTTTTAAGGGAAAGAAGATTTAGATTTTCATTAAATTTTTCTTTTTCTATTTTAACGATAGAGTTAACACCAACTTTTATAGAATGGTATTTATGAATTATACCAAGATCTTTACTAGACCAAACTATTCTTCCTAAAAAAGATATATTTTTCATTAAAGAATCTACATTTTTCTTTTCAATTTCTATACAAATTCTAAGACTTACTCTTTTACTTTCAATTTTCCCATTTTTCCTTTGCTTTTTAATTTCACGTGTAGTTTCTCCACAAATTTTATCTCCTTTATTTAGAAGTTTGTATAATATTACTAAGTCTAATGGATTAGAAATATAAAAATTAATAAGTTTAGAAATACTCATTTTCCTTCACCTTTTTCTCATGGAAAAAATTTCTATTTTTAAAAGAAATTCCAAAGTATTTTTATGCTTATCCCTTTCTTCTTTTGAAATTCTAAATCTATATTCTAAACTCATTTTTCCATCATCATATTTTTAAAATATTCAATCCATAATTTTCTGATCAATTCATTAATATTAAGAAAGCTCATATGTTTGCTTTTTAGAAATTCATTATATTTTTTATTAAAGCATTCTTTACATAGCAAAGTATATCCTAAAGATGAAATAATAAAAGCTATTATTTCTTTTTTACAATTTAAACAATTAAAAGAAATTAATTTATCATTAGAAATGTAACTACTATTTTTATTCAAATATTTTTCATATAATTCTCTTCTTAATATTTCAATAGTTTTAAGATTTTTTTGATATTTCATTCTTAATCATTTTATATTTCCTTTAATTTATACTTTATCAATAAGAAACTTTTATTGGAATTGCATTATTTATTCTTGGTAATAATACTATTGCTTCTCCTTTATTCAATTCTTGTATTTTTATAGATTGTTCTTCATTCAAATGGAATGTATCAGAAATTTTATCAACATCACTTGAATATTGCAATCTTAAACATATTATTGTTCCACACATTCTAAGAATATCTCTTGATAATGATAATGGACTTTGATCTATAATCCATATAGATTCATTAAATTTTCTCATTTCTTTTAGCATTTTCTCAATAATTGTTTCTTGTCCTTCATATATTGATGGAACAATGTTATGTGCTTCTTCACAAACTATAACATGTGGCAATCCAATATTTTTATTTCTTTTTCTATAATCATATATTTTCTTTAATATTATCCATGTTAATATATTTGAATCTCTATCTATATCCAATTTTGATAAATCAAATATAACATTATTAAGAATATTTTCAATTTTCTCTATCCTCTCTTATTATTATCCATGATGGAGATGTTTCTTTACCTATTTTTAATCTTACTTCATCTGCTTCTTTTAAGATCTTAGCTTTTATATTTTTTCTAATAAGATTTTCTAAATAATTTCTTATTTCAAAGCGCCAATCTATATCTAATTCTTCAAGTTTTTCTTTCAATTTTTAGGAATATGAATACTTATCGTTGTACTCATATTGTAAACAAAAATAGACTACTTATTATATATAAACATTTTTTGTTTAACTAAATGTTGTGGCTGTATCATGCAAATTATTCTTTATGATTTCTATTATTGCTTGTATTGCTCTTTTCTCTAGATTTGATTTTTGCATTAATTAACTATAAGATGCTAAGTGATCGAAACCTTATTTTAATTAACAATTTGCATTTATATTTTCTTAGAAAAATCTTTCGCTATTGGATCCTCTTTACCATTCTTTTAAAATTCTTTTATCTATTTTTTATTTTACATTTATTTTTTAAAACATAAACATATTTAAATATCTTAATGATAATAATTAAATTAGATATAGAATGGTTGAAAAAATTCCATCATGGATTGAAAAGCTTCTTTTACCAAAATTAAGTGAAATAACTGGAGAAATAAAAGCAATTAATGCAAGAATTGATTCTTTGGAAAAAACAATGAATACAAGAATAGATTCGTTAGAAAAAACATTCAATGAAAGATTCATAAGTTTAAGGAATGAAATGTTGACAAGATTTGAAGCAGTAGATAAAAAGATAGAAAGCTTAAGAAATGAAATGAATAGTCTTAGAAATGAAATGTTAGCTAGATTTGAAATGGTAAACAATAAATTTGATTCATTAGAAAAAACAATTCCAATGATGGAAAAATTAAAAGAATTGGAAATTAGAATTGCTAGATTAGAAAAAGAAAAACAAATAGCATAAAAAATAAAATAACTTCATAAGATTTTTAAATTCTTTCTAATTTATTTACTGATTTAAAAATATAAGTGATTGATGCAAA
>Ga0272445_1002268_pt1 | contig 13406 bp, 10 predicted proteins | sample YNPCB0031_FD_194404 | JGI IMG/M metagenome (GOLD analysis project Ga0272445, IMG submission 194404) | Hot spring sediment microbial communities from Yellowstone National Park, WY, United States - YNP-CB-003-1 | ecosystem: Environmental > Aquatic > Thermal springs > Hot (42-90C) > Sediment... | reverse complement strand
GACCTAGAAAGGATCTGGGTCATATGGGCTGCGTTTGCAGTGCTCTGGAGCGTGTTTGGGGTAGTGTTGGCTCAGATTGGGGAATTCCGGCCGCTCCTGGTGGGAGTGGCAACCGTATTGGCGGGCCTTGGGGGATGGTTTTTCGGCCGCATTGAGAGGCGGGTCCGGGGGACGGAGCGAAGCGAAGGGCTCTGGCCCCTTACTCCTATTCTGATCGCCGCAGGGCTCTTGTTCGGCTGGCCTGCGGAGCATTTCCCTTTGCTGGGGGATTCCGCGATCTATCCGAACACGGCAGCCGTCCTGATTCGCACCGGGGGACTTAGCGATACTTACCGACCCTTCACAGGTCTCACCTTGGCGCAGAAAGAACTTTTCTATGTTCCCTCTGACCGACAGATCCCCGGATTGACGATTCATTCTTATAAAGGTCTGCTTTACGGCGCTTACTACGTTATGGATCCGGAACGCAATTGGGTTGTTTCCTCCCGTCAGCCTGTGCCGATCGTCTGGATGGGTGCGCTGGGGATGATCGGGGGTCCTCTGGGGATGCTGTATGCGACCCCGTTGTTAGGTGTGACCAGCCTGGCGGCGCTGTATTTCGTGGGGAAGCGGATCTTCGGCCGTCGAGAAGGTGCCCTGGCGGCGCTATGGCTGTTGCTCAGTTTTCCTCAATTGCATTTTTCTCGCGCTCCATACGCGGAGGTATTCGGCCAGTTCTTCGTGCTGGCCGGGTTGTATGGTCTGACGCGCTTTCTGCAGACTGGCTGGATGGGATATGCCGGGTTGGGGATTATGGCGTGGGGAGTGGCCTTCGCGGCTCGACTGGAGATGATCATGGCTCTGCCTATCCTTGCGCTCTTTCTGGTCTGCGCCGTTCGACGATATAGGGGACGCGCTCTGGTCCGGCTGAGCCCGGTGTTGATGCTGGCTCTGGCATTCGCAGCGTGGAGTCTGAATCGACCCTACGCTGGTGCGACGCTGGAGTTAATATGGGCGGGTGTGCTTCATCCTCTGTGGCAGAAAGCCAACAAGCCGGTGGTCTGGATCGGATTGTTGGGCGCAGGGCTTCTGGCCGCTGTGGGTTTGGGATGGGCTCTTCGGAAAGATCTCCCGGGCCGATTCCGGCAGAGCTTGAGGTGGGGAGGGACTGGGCTGTTGGTGGCGGGTGTGATTTATGGGATGCTTGTGCGCCCCTGGATCGAAGGCTTTGGATCGGTTCCCACGCACGCGGAATTATTGCCCATTGCTTCTCTTTATATTAGCCCATTGCTACTTGGTTCGGCGACGGTTGGAGCGATTCGAATATTGCATCAAAGCCAAGGGCGTCCTGGACAACGGATTGCTTTTGGCGCTCTGATTTTGTTTGGTTTGGTTTTCTTCTGGAGATATACAACTGCTCGTGTTTATCCGGTTGCTCTTCGTCGGCTGGTTCCGGAAGTGTTGCCGCTTCTGGCTCTGACAGGAGCGTGGGGATTAAGCTGGCCGGGGAACCGATGGAAATGGGTGGGTCGCAGTGTGGCGGGGTTGATCTGCATCTGGCTGATAGGCATTTCAGGGCCTTATTGGATGGAAGTGGAAGGACAGGGAACTTGGAAATTCATGGAGAGAATGGCGAGCCAGATCCCTCAAGATGCGGTCATCCTTTTTGAGCCGTTGGACGACAATTCGATTGTGGGATGGTTTGCAGCCCCATTATGGTCTTTTTATAATCTCAATGCTTTGCTATTAAACAATAATTTTGACAAGAACGAATTAGAAAATTTAATAAAATCGTGGCAAGCTCTAGGCAAGCATGTTTACGTGCTGGTTCAAGGAGATTCGTGCCTAGAGAAACCCGGGCTCTTTGTAAAGGACTCAACAGGAGAGTTGTGGTGGACTTCAAATATTATCGGACAGTCGCTTAAATTTCCGCCCATCATATGGCGATTTAAATTCAGTTTTGTAGTTTGTAACATCACAAAATAACAAAATATTTTGGCTTCTACTGGTGTAAGAAAGTTTTGATGTCAAGGAGAATCAATTTTCGATGGAAGGCATGGGTCATTCTCTGTAAGGGAGATTTCTCATTCAAAATGATGTTTTTGAAGCGGCGAAATAGTATTAAAAATTGTGTTAAGGTATGACGTACATAATCCGCACACAGGCGATTTGTTCTGGCCCACCACGTATTAGCTGTCGCAGCTCGAGGGACCGATATCGGTTCAGACCTGAGTTGGGACAGGTGGGAAGAGGAGGGCGTGGAAGGCATCCCGCGCCGCGCCCGCGAGGGCCCGCCACTCTCGCCTTGAAACCGACCCCTTCCTCAAAAGCCCGCCAATGGTGGGGGTGGCAAGAATCCTCCGTCGCCGCGATAGTCCGGAAAGAATAGTAAACCGATCCACACGGGATGGCGCGCTCGCGATACGGGGATGGCCAGAAGCAACAACCAGAAGCCCCGGGTCCGGCCATCCGGCAGCACCTCCACATCGGGGGTCCAGTAGGCCTGAGGACGCTCGATTTCGGTCCCATCCGCCAGGACAAAAGGTGCCTTCTCCGAAAGGAGTCGTTTCCACGCCGGACGTGGATCCGCGCGGCGCAAAAGCGGTGGATGCGTTTGGAAGCCGCGTGGAAGGAGCCCCGCATCCGGGCAGAGATGTCGGTCAACCGTAACGAACGGGCATTCAGGAGGACCTGGCTGATCTAGGCTGCTTGAGCCGCCAGAGCCCCATTCTCCAGCAGAAATAGCGCTTGCATCAATGTGGGCAAGGGAATACGCTGCTCTCTTCCAACCACAGCTTCCGGGTCTCCGGCTGTCCATGCTCCTTCGTCCCTTCCCGGACGTCCCCCCAGCCGGTCCAAGACCCCCGACCCAGGGCTCAGAATTGGGTGGCTGTCTCGATCCCCGGCAGGTTTCCTTGGATCAGCTTCCAGCAGGCTCCTCTTTCTCGACCCCCTGGCGGACAACCGGCGGAATCATTCGCCCGTCATCCGGAGTCATCCGTTTGCTCTCCAGACGTTCAGCCAGCTCTGCCCCATTGTGCCACCTCTGCACCCGGCAAGCTGGAAAGCCCTGACCAGGGTGATCTGGGTCCTCCCAGAAGGGCACCTTTGGGGTATAATAGTTACAGGACCAGGATTGCCTATCTAAGAGTGAGACTCTTCGGCGACCCTCGGTATATCTGGCTGGCCGGCCGGGCGGTGGAGGTGTTGGAGCAAAGAGGAGGCTATCTCTCCGCCCAGCCAGGAGTGGAGGAACTGGTCTCGCTGGAGGGCCGTTCTCCTACTGAGGGATCTTGTCTGATCTACGGCGATTCGGGGCTGCCCAACCAGAAGGGCCCGCTGGGGCCGGATAAGATCGTCTTTCGAGACGGCTGGGGCCCGGAGGCGACGTATCTCCTGGTCAACCTGCGTTTCACCGGCTGGCACCGCTATAAGGCAACGGGCACGGTGACGCTGGTCTACCGGGGCGAGATCTTGGCGGCTGACGTATTGGATGGTCGGTCGTTCTCCTGGCTACCGAAGGGTCGGAGTCTGTTCCGGGACAAGCGCATCCCCCGGGAGAATTTAAACGGTCTGGTGGTCGCGAAGACTGGGGTAGCGGCCGTTCTGTACACCCTAACTGGTATCGGTGGCTCGTGGGCGCAGGACCCGCCTTACTATGCTGGAGTGGTGGCTTTTGAGACGGGCGAGGAGATGGACTTGGCCCACAAGTGCTCATTTAGCACTTGGTTGGTGGGGCAGAGATAGGAGTGTATCGTGTTCGTGTGGGTGAGAGCAGCGGTTCGGTAGAGATTCTCCTCCTCCCTCTGGATCGCAGTGACTGGACAGAGGCCTTGGAACGTGTAGAGGGTTCGTCCGGTTTGGATGTGATGTGTTCCGGCATATTCCGCTTTCGTGCTGCGGCAGTATTTCTGGGCCAGGAGTTTGACATTTCAATGAAACCTCATGTGATCTTCATATCCGGGCGCGAGGCCAGTTATATCCGAAATCGGGTTCTCCTTGTTGCTTTGGGAAAATTCTGTGATGTGACGATATTAACCGGCACGGGGCCAAACATTCCCTTCCGCACTTTAACTGGCCTTATCCGGTTCATGACCTATGGCCAGAAATATGATATTTGTTGGGCTGGTTTTTATGGGCAGCCATTGGCGATTTTGCTTTCATTAATACAGCGAAAACCAACTATTTTAGACGCATATGTTTCTACATATGACACGCTATGTGAAGATCGTGGTCTTTTTCATCCCCGATCTCTGCCGGGGCGTTTAGCATATTGGTTAGATCAGAAGAGCTGCCAGAAAGCATCGCTTGTAATCACAGATACGCAGGCTAATGCTCAGTACTTTGCTCAAGAGATTGGCGTTCCAAAGGAAAAGTTGAAGATTGTATATGTGGGATGTGACGAGACATTGTTCTATCCACGTACAGATATCTCCTCTTCTTCTGTCTATTGTGAGGTCTTCTATTATGGATCGTTTCTTCCGCTTCATGGTATTGAAGTTATCGTCCAGGCCGCTGCGATGTTGAAAAACCGTAAGGACATTCATTTCACGATTGGTGGGTATGGGCCCCAATTTGGTAAAATAAACGAGATGATAAGACGTCTCGAATTGAAGAACGTAAGTTTGGTGGGTTGGATCCCGATGGAGCGCCTTCCTGTCTATATTGCACGTGCTTCCATTTGCCTAGGAGGGCACTTTTCTACAGTACCGAAGGCTGCACGCGTGATTTCTACTAAAACTTTTCAGTTTATTGCTATGCGCAAGCCAACTATTGTAGGAGATAATGGGGCGAATCGTGAGCTTTTTGTGCATAAAGAACACGTTTATGCCGTCCCAATGGGAGATCCAGTCGCATTAGCGGAAGCAATTGGCGAGTTGGCAGATACCCCGGCACTGCGCGAACATATCGCAGAGGGAGGGTATACGTTATTCCAAGAAAAGCTGACTATTAAGGCAATTGCGAACAGATTGTGGGATTTGTTAAATTTCATGGTGGTATAAGAGATGAAATTGTCCATCTGTGTTGTGACTCAACAATATAGTAAAATCATTAGTGGGATTGGATTGCATGCCAACCTTCTTGTATCAGAATTGATTAAAGATGGGCATCGTGTAACTGTGGTAGCTCCATTAGATCAACGTCCTGCTGGAGATATCCCATTTTCTTTCGTTGGAATTCGCTGTCCTTTGTTGTGGCGTTCCCACGTGCGGTGGGTAGCCTTATCTTGGTTCTTCGCTCGCTTTTTGTATCGCGCAAGCAATTCTTTCGATATTATCCATTTTACAGATGCGCGTGAGGCTTTGTTTTTTCTTCATAATCCATCTCGCTGTGGTTGTGTTGTAGGAAATGTTAACGATACCTATGCAGCAGAAGGCAGAAGCATGATGTATTATCGCCAATTTTATTCGGATTGGTTATCTCGATGGCTCTATTATCAATTCCTCAGAATATGCGAAAGAAATGTATATCATAAAATCGATGTAATTATAGCAAATAGTAATTATACGGCGAAAGTTTTAACTGAAAAGTATCGCTTATCTCCTCGCCGAATCAAGGTTTGCTATAAGGCTATAAATCTAGAGCAATATGCCTCGGTGTTATCTACACGGACATCCTTGTCTCCGAATGCTCCGAAGCGTGTGTTGTTTGTGGGGAGTAATATGCAGCGCAAAGGGCTGCCTGTATTAATCCGCGCTGCGCCTTATATTTTGGCATCTCTGCCGGAGACTGAATTCTGGGTCGTAGGAGAGGACCGAAGTATCCGCAGGATGAAAGAGTTATGTCGTGCTGAGGGCGTTGAACACGCATTTCATTTCTGGGGATGGAGATCAGGTTCAGATCTTTTAAGGTTATATAGTCAGGCGGATGTTCTTGCCATGCCTTCACTTGTAGAGGCCTTGGGGGTAGTCTTTTTGGAGGCCATGGCCTGTGGAATTCCTGTTGTAGGTACATATGTTGGGGGAATACCGGAAATAGTAAAGGATGGCTACAATGGGCTTCTGGTCTCTCCGGGAGATCATCTGCAATTATCTCAGGCCATTATTCGGCTTCTCCAAGATGAGGATTTACGAAATCATTTGGCAAAAGGAGGGATTGAAACCGCCCATCAATTTGATGTCCAACGGATGATGAAATGTACTTACGAAGCGTATAAAATATGCAAATGAGGCGATAAATATGAGCAAGCCGCTCGTGATCTCAGTAATAGTAAACTGGAATGGAAAACAAGATTTGCGAGAATGCCTAGATTCCTTAATTCGTGTCGAGTACGAGCCTCTTTCGATTGTGGTAGTAGATAATGGCTCGTCAGATGGTTCTGTGGCTTTTGTGTCCACTCATTACCCCGAGGTGGATGTTTTGTCTCTTCCATACAATCGTGGCTATGCATTTGGTTTGAATAAAGGCATCTTAAGGGCTTTAGAGAAAAAGGCAGATTATATCTTCGTTTTAAATAACGATACGGTTATAGAGCCATCTGCTGTATCACGATTGATAGAAGTGATGGAATTTGAGAAAACCATAGGTGTTGCCGCGCCTAAGGTGTTGTATTATGATCAACCCACCAAAGTTTACAGTTTGGGCACTCGATCATATCGATGGTTGCCCTTGCCGGTAAATATTGGGCATGGAAAGTGCGACCACCAATCATATAACAGGATAATGGAGTTTGATTATGTTACAGGCTGCGCCATGATGGTTCGTGGCGAAATTTTCCATAAAATCGGATTTTTTGATACTAGTTATTATATGTATTATGAAGATGCTGATTTTTGTAGACGAGTGCATGAAAGAGGTTATCGAATAGTTTGTGTGGGTAGTGCTATAGTCTATCACAAAGGTGCACGAAGTACAGGAAAAAACAAACCGCTTTTTACCCGTATTCGTGCTCGCAATCGGATCTGGTTCTATCGCCGTTACCGTCATGGCCCTCATCCATGGATGACCTATGGGACGCTTTGGCTTTTAGCCCTTTTGCATTCTATCAGATATATAAAAAAGAGAAACTGGGAATTGATCATCCCGTATTGGCAGGGATTGATAGAGGGATGGTACAAATCTCCTAATTTCCCAATAGAAGGAGAGTCGAATTGAGGCTTGTAAATTGTAATTTTTGCGGAAATTCGCATACAAAAATTTTGTATATCCTGAAGGATTTCCAATTGGGAATCCCGGGAGAGTTTACGTTGGTGAAGTGTACGAATTGCGGTTTGCTTTTTCTGAACCCGCAACCTACATGGGAGGAGCTACAGCCTTATTACCCAGAGTGGTACGATTCTTTTCTTCTAAAATACCCTTCTTTTATTCAACGTTACGGGATAGTACGCCGCTGTCGTGTGGTTTCAAAATATCAAAGAGGCGGGCGATTGCTTGATGTTGGTTGTTCCACTGGTATCTTTCTCAACGAAATGAGGCGTTCTGGAGATTGGGATGTTTATGGTGTAGAACCTGTTGCTTTCCCTGCACGAATCGCCCGAGAGCGTTTCGGACTTCGGGTGTTCCAGCAAACATTAATAGAGGCCAAGTTACCAGAAAATTACTTTGATGTGGTGACATGGTGGGATGTCTTAGAGCATACGCCGAATCCGAAAGAATGCCTTCAAGAAACTTATCGCATCCTGAAGCCAGGAGGATGGGTCTTTATTCAAACCCCTGACCCTAATTCATGGGAAGCGAAACTGTTTGGCCCGTATTGGAGGGGCTTTGAAGCACCAAGACATTTACATATTTTCCCTGTCCCTACACTCACCAATCAGTTGGGTCTCCTGGGATTTCGGGTTAGAAGTGTTAGGAATTTCGCTGGCAATTTGTCTACGACTTTTAGAAGTTTAGGGTACTGGCTAGATTCGCAAGGGCTTCGGGTGATAGGATCTTTTGCCCATATTTTAGCCCGTTCGGTGTTATGCAGGGTTGTCACCTTTCCAATTACTTTCTTGCTGCGTCACACTGGACAGACATCCTCGGTTCTTTACATCGTCCAGAAAGGTCCTTATGGATAAGTGGCGCTTTCCACCAATTGTATTAGTCTTAGGATGGGCTGTCTGGCTGCTCGTTCTTGGTGCCGCAGCAGGATGGTATGCAGGGGTTCGAATCTTTGAACTTGCTCATTTTGCTTTACTTTTGTTGCACCAAATGGGATTACTGTTTCTCGTTGTGCTGGGAGCATTTGGTTATGGCGTTCAGATCATTAAAGCGGTAAAAATAACTACCAGTACGGGAATTTACTATCTTTTTTCTATCGCCTTAGGGCTTGGGGTATTAGCCCATTTAACGTATGTTTTGGGAATGCTCGGCCTTCTCTATGAATTGGCTGCATGGCTGGTGATCCTTGTGGGAACTGTACTTGCTCTGGTTGATTTTTATGGGTATCGCCAGGTTTTTTGGCGGATTGCACGATTCTCACGGTTTTCATGGTTTTCTCTCTTTATGTTTGTGATGTTGGTTTTGAACGTTATTTACCCGCTTCTGAATGGTGCTCTTTCTCCTCCTGTGTGGTGGGATGAGGCGGCTTACCACTTGGCCGTTCCAAAAATCTACATAAACCATCGCTCAATTGTGTATATTCCTTTTATCCCATATTCAAATTGGCCCATGGAAGGCGAGATGCTGTTTACTCTGGGCTTGTTGCTGCGTTCAGAAACGCTTTCTCACTTGATAGAATGGGTTTCTGTATTGTTAACGTGTTGGGGACTCTATCTTTTGGGAAAAAAGATTCTCTCGTCATCGGTCGGCCTGCTTGCAGGGGTGTTGTTTTTATCAACTCCGATGGTTACCACTCTGGCGGGCACCGCTTTGATAGAGCCAACGCTTACCTTATTTACCTTTCTCGCAGTGTTCTGCTTTCTGGAGTGGACAGAAACTCGGCAGAGAAGGTTGTTGGTGCTTTCTGCCTTGTTTGGAGGCTTGGCTGCCAGCACAAAATTGAATGGTGCTCTCGTACCACTCATTCTCGGCCTGCTTACTGCCGTTGTCACTATGACGCGTTCATCTTCAAATCATCAATGGAAGCAAGGCATCCAATACTTTGTTTTCTATGGGTTGATCTCATTCGCAGTGGTGATGCCCTGGTATTTAAAAAGCTGGATTCACACCGGCAATCCCTTCTGGCCATTTCTGCTGGAAGTTTTTGGCGGGAAGAACTGGGACGCTTTAGGCAATGAATACCTTCTGGGTTTTATACGGAAACCTAATCTTCCCCTGACACCTATTAATTGGCTCCTGGGATTTTGGCGTTTGTCTACGCGCCCTTTGTTATTCGGCCCCCTGCAGTTTAGCGTTGGTATGCATTACTTGATAGGGTTGCCGCTTGCCATTCCCGCTTTGCTTTGGGGCCCGAATTCTCTGCGGAATCATTTGCGAACATTATCAATAGTTACACTCCTGTTTTATACAGCTTGGTTCCTTCAGACCCATCAATCTCGCTTTCTTATGCCAACTACACCCTTATTAGCTCTGCTTTCTGCAGTTGGGATTGAGTGGCTGATCAGTCTTTATAAAGAGCAATTTGAGCTTCTGATTCGGAGTGGAATCGCGCTATTTTTAGTCTGCACCAGCTGGCTTGCTACTCCTGAAGGTCGCGCACAAGTGAACACCCATTGGCTCTTCTTGTCTGGGCAACTGACTCGCGAGGAATTTCTTTCGCGGGAGGTGCCTGGTTATGCTGCCTTTGCATATGCTAACAAGATTTTGCCCAATGATGCCTATGTTTTACTAGCTTTGTATGAGTCTCGTGGATATTATTTGGACCGAAACTATATGTGGGCTAATCCAATTAGTCAAAGAGCTTTGCGTTTTGAGGAGTTCAAAAATGCTACGGATTTAGCTAATGCCTTACGGGCAAGGGGATTCACGCATATCCTTTTCCGTCCTGTAGGTCTGGAACGCTATTCCTATATCCGTTATGGGGAGTATATCACCAATTTGATAAGATCGTTGCTTGTCCAGGAATGTCGTTTGATATATTCTACTCCTGAGTTAGAGATATATGAATTGGTTCGTCGGGTATCTGCGAAATAGCCTATCGTTGCGACAGCTGAAAACACGTCAAAAAAAGACCGCCAGAATTTTTTGGGTAATATTGGTTGTTGTTGCTGCTTTGTTTATGATTTATAGGATTTTTGTTGATTGGAATCAAATACAAAAAGTTCATTGGCATTTCCGTCTCCAACCATTGTTAGTCAGTTTTGGAGTATACTCTGTTAGTTTGTTGTTAACAGCTTATTGTTGGGCATTGATTATGGGGCATGTTAGTGGAATAAAAATTTTCTGGAAACATATGCGGATTTTTTGTTTTACCAATTTATCTCAACGCTTACCGACACTTTTGCCTTACTTGGCTGCACGTACCGAGGCTTATGTTGCTTTGGGTGTGCCTCGCGAGATTACCCTGACCGCTATGGCCATAGAGGTTGCTGTGACTTTACTGAGCGCAACCCTGGTTACAAATTTGGCTTTACTTTTTGGTATTTTTCCCTTAAAAGAATATTTGATTCTTATGTTATTATTAGTCACAATAATGCTTTTTTTGTTTCCGAAATGGTTTCTCATCATTGTGAACAAGGCTCTTGTTTATCTAAAGAAACCTTCTATAGAGAGCGTGATAAGTGTGTGTCATATAGCGAGTTGGACAGGTCTTTTCATGATCATCTGGATGAATAGTGGTGTGCTATACTATTTTTTAATATCAGTATTTTACGAAATTTCTCCAGATAAAATCCCGTTCCTGATCAGCGTGTCAGCAGTTTCCGGGCTTATTGGGTGGTTAGGCCAGTTGATTTTTCTGCCGACTCCGGCAGTGCGGCAACTAGCGTTGGCCTACCTTATGAGTCTGGGCTTTCCTATGCCTATAGCCATCGCATTTGCTCTGTTTGCTCGTGTGTGTGTAATGATATTTGAACTCATCTGGGCCGGTATTTGGACGATTGTGCCACGGAGAATTACTCTTTCCCGTCACCAATAAGTTTCTTGGGGAGAAGATGCCATGCGAGTGCTAAAATTGAGTGTGTGGTTGTGCTATCTTCTATTACTGCTTTTTGCGAGTTGTGCATTAAAACCAAAAAGAATATCTCCTCTCTCTTTGGCTTCTCCTCTCAGCCAAGCGGATCTAACACCTCATGCAAGTCTACTAGCGACAACCACGCCTGATCCTGCGATTTCTCCGCTTATTATTTCCGAGGTAATACATATCTCTGATGGTTCTGAGATTATCATTATAAAAAACATTACGAGCTCAGAGCAAAATATAGCCGGTTGGGCTATTTTGGATCACCAAGCTCTAAGGCATATCTTCCTTCCTAATGTCACCTTGCCGCCCGAGGGCACTTTCAGGGTCTGTAATGGCCCATGTCCAGCCAATGTGGCTGTTGAAATGCGGTGGCTGGACCAACCAGTCCTCCATGACCATGGCGATCTTCTGCTACTGCTCAATCCATCTGGTCGTGTGGTATGGAATTACGTTTACCTCACCGATCATCCGTAAGTGGTATGGGCTTACGCTTACCTCGCTGACTACCCACAAGTAGTATTGATTCTGTGCCATGTTGGTTGTATACTGAGGACAGAAATCTTAGAGACGAGGAGGTTCGTCATGAAAAGGGTATTGGTATTTCTCGCACTGATAGTATCTGTTGTTGCTGTTCCTGCTAGTGCCCGCACCTATGCTCAGGGATTTGGAGTCACATGGGACTCCAGTATCCAAGTTATGAACCTGAGCGATACCGAAGCTGCCACCATTGTTATTACCTACTATCGGCAAGATGGAACAAGCGCGGTTGAGCCTCCGCCCACTGATATTGTCCAGCCTGGGCAGTCCAACACCTACTATCCTATCCACGCTCCTGCAGGGTTTAACGGTTCGGTGGTCATCTCTTCTGATAAACCGGTAGCTGTGGTAACTAACCTGGTCGTCAATACCACCCAGAAAGGACTCGGGAGCTACATAGGCTTCCAGCAAGGGGCACCTACTATTTATTTCCCTATTGTGATGAAAGGTAATGCCTACAATACAACGACCTTCAACGTGCAGAACACTGGGAGTACAGAAGCAACCATTACAATCCGCTTCACTCCGGAGGCGGGCAGTACCTATCCTACTATCCCTGACATCATTGATACAATTCAACCTGGAGCAGCAAAGACTTATGACCTGAGCACGTTAAGCCAATTCAGCGGAATCCCCAAATGGGTGGGCTCTGCGACCGTGTCCGTGGCTGATCCTGTCAATGACTCTATTGCTGGCATAGCAACCACGGTGAATCAGAAATACCCTTCTGCCTATCAACTCTACACGTATAATGCTTTCACAAGGGGCTCAACAACGGTTGTTTTGCCACTAATTCAAGAAAACAACAACGGCAATCGCACCAGTGTTAACTGCCAGAATATTAGCGCCTCTACACCGACCACTATTACTGTTACATATATAGCTGAGACCGGATATGGTCCCAAGTCTCCTGAAACCAAAACTAATGTGCCTCCCAATGGAATGGCTGTATTCCTACAAGATTACCGGGGCACGACCAAATGGGTGGGCAGCGCGAGGGTTACCTCAGATCCTGCTGTGCCATTGGTTTGCGTAGTTCATCAGCAAAAACCAGATTATGGTTATGGGTCGGCTTATGAAGGCTTTGATCCCGCGTCTGCTACGGATACTGTTGTTTTACCGTTAATCCAAAGTCGTAATGGGAGGCCGGAGACGGGATGGGTTTATACTTCTATCAACTTGTCTACTGCGGATGGTAATGCTCATGAAATTACATGCGATTTCAAGCCAGCACCTGGTTTTGCAGACCCGCCCAGTGTTACTAAGACAGGTGCTTCTGTGGTGTTCTTACAGAATGACGTGTATGGTAATGGAGATAAGTTCATTGGAGGCGCCGTGTGCAAGACCTCTGATGGCGCTGGTCTGTTTGCCATTGTGAATCAGACTCGGCAAAACACTCCCGTTCTTCCGCGTGATGTTTTGGCTAGTTACAACGGGTTTAACCGGTAGCTTTTGATCCCAAGAGTTCACCTGTGACAAGCCCCCCTCTTGTAAAAGAGGGGGGCTTTTTAGTAAAAATTAGCCTGTAAAGACCTCGGTGATTTTCCTGGTTTGAGCTAAATGGATAAAGCAATAGTGCTGTGCAAAACGGGACATCGAGACTAAAGCCGAGTTTCCAGCTCTCGTAGTCGATGCATGATTTCTTCCAACAGTCTCCGGTTGTCGCCGATGCGGTCGGCCAGGAGGCCGAAGAGGAAGATCAGGAAGGCGAGAATAATCGAAAGGGTGGCGACGATCAGGGATTGCAAATGGCCTCGCAGGGCGAAGCCCTCGGTGACGAAGAACCAGGCCAGCCGGGCGAAGAGGATCAGGCCGATCAGCCAGAAGGGGAGCGAAAGATAGAAAAAGGCCTTCAACGGCTCGTAGCCCGCGTAGACCCGCACCA
>Ga0272445_1002267_pt1 | contig 13410 bp, 13 predicted proteins | sample YNPCB0031_FD_194404 | JGI IMG/M metagenome (GOLD analysis project Ga0272445, IMG submission 194404) | Hot spring sediment microbial communities from Yellowstone National Park, WY, United States - YNP-CB-003-1 | ecosystem: Environmental > Aquatic > Thermal springs > Hot (42-90C) > Sediment... | reverse complement strand
AAGGAGCCGGATTTGGTTGTGGAGCGACGCAAGCTCTTTGAGCTCTTGCTGCGCCAGGCCTCAGAGGCAGGGGTGGATATCCATTGGGGCCATCGCCTTGAGGGATTGGAGGAAGAAGGCGGAAGCCTCCTGTTGCGCTTCCGGACGGACCAAGGCTATAAGGTGGTTTTGTCTTCGTCGGTTATCGGGGCCGATGGGGCCAAGAGCACTGTGGGCCGCCTCTTGGGTCGTAGAGCTCTGCCTCTGGTGGCCGTAGTTCAAGCCAAAGTCAATTTCCCAAAGCCTATACCTGCGGATAAAGTGCAGGTATGGTTTGACCGCAACCGGACCCGCTTTTTCGTTTGGCTTATTCCAGAAAGCCCTACTACGGGGGTAGTCGGCCTCGTGGCCGATGGCATGGAGGAGGCGCGCCGGAGCTTGGAGGATTTCCTATCCTCCCATTCCTGGGAGCCTTCTTCCTTCCAATCAGCCATAGTTCCCCTTTACCTTCCCGGGACCGGAATGGTGGCCGGCAAGGGCCTAAGGAGTGCAATCCTTGTCGGGGATGCGGCTGGGCACATGAAGAACACTACGGTGGGAGGGGTAGTAACCGGGTTGAGGGGGGCCTCTGCGCTCACCATTTCCTCGGGAGGGGTCAAAGTAGGAAGTGCCTGGCAGGCTTTGAAACGGGAGCTTTGGTTGCATGCCTGGCTCCGTCGCCTCTTGGACACCTTTTCCGATGAGGATTACAATTTGCTACTTAAGCTGCTCAATGCCCGAAGCCTTAGGATTTTGGCTGCGTACCCTCGGGACGATTTTGCGAAAGCCATTATCCCTTTGCTCCTGAGCCAGCCCCGTTGGTTCCTCTTAGGGGCCAGGAGCTTCCTTAAGGCGATGGCCAGTCAACTTTAAATTGGGGATTGTGACCCAATATACCGGCTGGGGCGGGTGAACGGTTTGAGGCCGTCACCCGCCCTGGTGTTTTACTGGCCGGATTCCCCGGTCGCCTTCTCCAGGTCGGCCAGGCGCTGGCTGACCGCTTCCAGCTGCTTCTTGAGCCAATCCGCCTCTTCCCGCAGCATCTCTATCTCTTCCTCGCGGGTGAGGGGAACGGCCCATGGAGGACAGCAACAGCGGCCCCAACGCGGCCCGGTATGGGCGTAAAGCCGATGGTGCCAACCATGGCCCCAGCCACAACAATGGTGCCAGCCTCGCATCGTATCACCTCCTTAACTTATATTTCCACTCCGAATGCAACGCGCAGAATAACCCCAATGCCGAAACTGATTGCTGCCACCGCCAGGCTCAGTCCGGCCATCTCCAGAAACCGCTGCCGAAACGGAAGGTCGCGAGCTACGGAGATGTAGTAATTGAAGAAGGCAATGATGAGAACCGCTACGACCAGCGTTGATGCCAGGCAGAGGATGTAGTTTTTAAAGACCAGGTAGGGGAAGATTAGGGACAGGACCGTGAAGATGTAGGCTAAGCCGGTGTAAAATGCAGCCCGAGTTGGCTCCCGTTCACCACCCTCAGCGTGGGTGGATAGATACTCGGAGGCGGCCATGGACAGGGCAGCGGCAATGCCGGTGATAGCACCGGTCATTGCGATTAGGCGGGTGTTCTGCAGGGCGAAAGTCAGCCCCGCTAATGCGCCCGTAAGCTCCACTAAAGCATCGTTTAACCCCAGGACGATGGAGCCGGTGTACCGCAGTCGCTCCTCGTCCAACATAGCCAGCAGAGCCTCCTCATGCTTTTTCTCATCCTGTGCCATGGCTCCGATGTCCGGGACAATGCCCTCCAACCGGGCGTAGTTGTCCTGCGCACCCTTTTCTCCCCGCTCCATAAGCTTGACTGCGAAGGTGATGCCCAGAATCCGCCCGACAAAGGTGTAGAACCAGACTTGGAGCCAATCGGGGCTTACTTTTTGCCCGGTGAGGCTTTCCCAGTAGCGGGAGTGGCGCAGTTCGTCCGTGGCAATGCGCTCCAGGATTGCCCGGTTCTCCGGTGACCGGACTGTCCGTGCCAGCCGGGCGTAAATGTGGTGCTCGGTCAGTTCAGCCCGCTGATAGGCCAGAAAAATGCTCTGGTCCTTAGAAGGCGTCGGTTTTTCCATAGGCTTTACCTCTGCCAATCATTCCGGCGTAGTTCTGGGCTAATCTCGGCGGGTTGCCTCTCAGTGCAGCCATTCCGGATGGTCCTCCAATTTGCCTTCCAGGTAGGCTTGCACCGCATCGTCAATCCGGGCGATGTCGGTGATGATGGGGCGGATGCCGGCTTGCCGCAGGCTCTCATAAGCCCCGGTGCCCATACCTCGCGCTAAAAGCACGTCACAATCGGCAATAGCTTCAATCATTCGGGCATGGCGGCTCTGTGCGGCAAGGTCAAACCCATGGCCGCGTGGGTCGGCACCGTGCCCATGGTGATGCTCTCCGGCAAAGTGGGCATGTCCCATCTTCTCCCGGATTTCCCGGCCGATTATTTGGCCTTCCTCCACCGTGATGACCACGTAGAATAGAGCGCGACCAAAATGCTGGCTGATGGTCACGCCGTCGTCGGATACGGCTGCGATTTTCATGTTCCCTCCTCCATTGGATGTTCCTTCACGTGTTGATAGTAGGCCTGGAGGAAATCCTCAACCATCCGGCGGGTCTCCTCCAGGTCCTGGACCCAGAAGCGGAGCACTTCGTCCCCCAGGGGGGTCAGGCGGTAGACGCGCCGGGGTGGTCCTTGGGTCTGTTCCCGGTCCCAACTGGAGGCCACCCAACCTCGCTCCTCCATCTCTCTCAGCGCCCGGTAGACGACCGTGGGGTCAAACCCTCCCAGGCCGAAGGACTCCAGTCTCTCCAGGAGGGTGTAGCCGTGGGCGGGGCCGTGGTGCAAGAGAAGTAGCAGTGCGGGCTCCAGGAACCTCACCGCCCGCCGGGAACATCCCTGCCAACGCCACCCACAACCTCTACGGTGCATTTTCGCCCTCCTCCTTCGCTTTGCAGAGCAATTATACCACACTATGTGCAATTTGTCAATAGTCAATTTGCCAATAGAAGCCTTTTTGAGGCCTAAAGGGAGGCGGGAATCAAGCGATACCTTCGGAGAGTCTCCTTTAGAGAGGGGTTGACTTGAGCCATCGTTTGGCGGAGCAATTGGCGGAGAAGAGGTTCGCCGAAGCGTTCCTGTACCACTTCTTGCTGGATTTGCAGGAAGCGCCGGTACATCTCCGCCAGCTTATCTATCGGCAAAGCGGGCTCAGTCTGGTCTTCAATCCGGCTGAAGTTGAAGCGGATTGGTAGGCTGGCCGCTCGGCGGTTGACTTCTTCTTCACAGGTAAAATCTTCGGGGGAAGCCCGATACGGTTTTGTGGCTTGGCATAGTAGTTCGGCAAATTCCCGGAATGCCCGCCGCAAGCGGATTTTATCTAAATCCCCAGGCCGGATTAAGCCGGCTTCGTAGAGGCCGTAGAGAATCTTGCTGGTCTCAAACTCCGTTAATCCGCAAGCTTGAGCTATCTCTGCTACATTCCGCACTCCGTCCAGGGCCTGCCAGACTTGCTTTTCTTTCGGGGTGAGCTCCAGTCCTCCATCCAAAGGGGCTTCGCTCTGGCGCTCAAAAATCACCTCTGAGGATGGGATTACTTTTTGGATTATGGCCCAGTTGTCCACCCAGCGCGCACCGGACAGAATTAGGTTTTCCGCACTCATCTGGAGGATTAGGCACCCTTCTTGGGGGCCCATCCGCTGGTCAAAAGTGAATGCTCCCTCTTGCCAACGGAATAGGTCGTAGATGTCATTTAGGACCTGGTTATGGTCTTGCACTACTCCTTCAGGCCGGCGGGAGGTTGCGCAGACTGGGCGCCCCTGGTGGAAGGATATAGTCCGCACTGAGATGCCGTCCGTGATGGTGAGTGTACCACTGTGGCGGCCGGAGGCAATAAGTTTGATTAGTTCAGGGAGGTGGAAATCGCGCAAGTCGCCCCGCAGGAGCATCAGGCCTTGGTATTCTTCTGTTTCCCCTCGGAGGTGGCGGACAAGCCCTTCCAGCCACTCTCGTTCCACACGTGTGCAGTTTGCTGCGTAGGTGAGGATGGCACACCGCAGGGGGTCTTCACTGGTTTGTCTACGGGCCTCGGCAAGCGTTTCTTCTCTGCGGCGGAGGAACTCCAGTCGCTGTTCCAGTAGGGGCAAAGCTCGCTCCTGGGGGAGTTTATTGAGCAGGAAGATACCCAGGCCGTACTCAAACCGGGTGGGCTCTTGGGAAGCCAAAGCATTTTCCATCCCGGCCAGGAAAGCTTCCCGCCCCCGTTCGGTCAGGTGGTAGATGCTCCGCTCTGGTCCTTCCCCACGGGCGCGGGTTTCCAGCACCAGACTCCAGCGGTGCAGTTTGGATAGCGTGTAATATATTGCTGCCGGGCTGATGGGCAGCCATAGGTCCACACCTGCTGCCCGGATTTGCTGGAGAATTTCGTACCCGTGCATTGGCCGGTCCAGGAGTAGGCCTAAAACCAAAAGGTCATTTGTGGTCAAAGCCGGGATTTCATTCGCCATAAGCTTCCCTCCGCAATCAATTATACCACCAAAATTTATCCAATGCCAAAATATTCAGGCCAGAAAGTAAACTGACTTCTTTTCGCCACTAAAGGGGGTGTGCCCCAGAATCCCTGATTTTCCCCACCCTCGTTGGCTGATGGTTCGCCAAAGTTTTAAGTCCCACTCTTGGTCCACTACTTGCCCCTTTTCTGGTTTTGTGCCAGGGGACTGTGCCCTTTGGACCTCCAGCGCTTCTCTTTGACTTTTCTCGCCCTTCGGTTATAATGGAGCAAATCGGAGGGGATTATGAACACTTTTGAGGTCCTTAAAAAGCTCTCGGAAGCACCAGGTGTTGCCGGCAATGAAAGCGGCGTCTCCCAAATAGTGGCCGAGGAGTTCAAAAAATACGTTGATGAGCTCAGGACCGATGCCCTCGGTAATGTCATCGGCTTTAAGAAAGGCACCGGGCCTTCCCCACGCCGCATAATGCTTGCCGCCCACATGGACGAAATCGGCCTAATGGTCTCGGAAATAGAGAAGGGGTTCATCCGCTTTACTACAGTGGGAGGAATAGACGATAGAATCCTCCTCGGCCAAGAGGTCATAGTCCACGGCCTGAAGCCTCTGCCCGGAATAATCGCTTCCAAACCGCCCCACCTCCTTTCCCCGGAAGAGCGTAAGAAGGTAACCCCCAAAGACCAGCTCTTTGTAGACGTGGGCTTGCCCGAGGAAGAGGTCAAGGCTTTGGTTAGGGTAGGAGATTTCATTAGCTTCGCCGCTAAGTGCGTCAGGCTGCAAGGGGATATGGCCTCCGGTAAGGCCTTTGATGATAGGGCTTCTGTAGCTGCCTTAGTCTGTTGCCTTGAGCACCTCTCCCAGATGAAGCACCGTTGGGATGTCTACGCCGTGGCCACTTCTCAGGAGGAGATGGGTTTGAGAGGAGCAGTGGTGAGCGCTTACGGGATAGCCCCGGACCTGGCCATAGCCATAGACGTCGGCTTCGGCGATAGCCCGGGCCTTTCCGACGCCGAAGCAATTAAAGTGGGGAAGGGGCCGGCTATAGCCATAGGCCCCAATTTCCACCCCGCCCTCAGGGAAGCTTTGGTTAAAATCGCCCAGGAGCTGGAAATCCCCTACCAAACCGAAGCTATCCCAGGCCCCAGCGGCACCGACGCCTGGGCCATCCAGGTCTCAAGGGAAGGGGTCCCAACCGCACTCCTCTCAATCCCGTTGCGCTACATGCATACCCCGGTAGAAACCCTGTCCCTAAAGGATATTGAGCGCACCGGCTTGCTCTTAGCTCACTTCATCTCCAGACTGGAAAAATTCCCTCCGGAGTAAAAACATGCTCTTAAAAGAACTATCGGAAGCCATTGGGGTCTCCGGAAACGAGGAAAAAGTCCGCAAAATCATAGAGGAATACGTTAAGCCCCACGTGGACAAAGTTTCGGTGGATAGTATCGGCAATTTGATTGCTTTCAAGCAGGGCGACGGCTCCTACTCTCTCAAGGTGGTGCTTGCCGCCCACATGGACGAGATAGGCTTAATGGTCACTTACATAAACGAAAAGGGCTACCTCCACTTCCGCCCGGTAGGAGGGGTTGACGAGCGTATTCTCCCCGGTAAGAGGGTCCTTGTGGGGGATAAGGCCGTACCGGGAGTAATCGGCCTAAAGCCAATCCACCTCCTCAAGGAGGAGGAGCGCTCCCAAGTGGCCCCGGTGGAGAGCCTCGTAATAGACATAGGGGCCTCGGATAAGAGCTCGGCGGAGAAGATGGTGAAGGTTGGGGATTACGCCACATTTGACGTGGCCTTCCAGGAGCTCGGAGCCCGAAGGGTCAAGGGGAAAGCGTTTGATGACCGGGCGGGGTGCGCCGTGCTGGCAGAGCTGGTGAAGGAGCGCTACCCGTTTGACCTCTACGCCGTGTTTACCGTCCAGGAGGAAGTGGGGCTGCGAGGGGCAAAGGTGGCCGCTTATGCCATTGAGCCCGATGCCGCCTTCTCCATAGAAGGCACCGTTGCCGATGACTTACCGAAGGAGAAGGACGTAAGCCCCACTGCAAGGCTTGGCCACGGCCCCGCCATAACCATCATGGACCGAACATTCGTCGCTTTCCACCCGCTCGTGCGCCTCTTGGTGGAAACCGCCGAAGCCGAAGGAATCCCTTACCAGTTCAAGCAACCTTTGGTCGGGGGGACCGATTCCGGCGCTATCCACTTGACCAAGAAAGGGGTACCTTCCGCTACCGTGGCAGTCCCTTGCCGCTACATCCACTCCCCTGTCTCCATCCTCAGCCTGGATGACTTTGAAAACACAATCCGCTTGATGGAGGCAGCCCTCAAGAGGCTGAAGCCTGAACACCTTAGAGTTGAATGAGGAGGAAAAATGATAGAGCTCATAAGGACCTTAACCGAAACCTATGGACCGGCAGGGAATGAGACCCGCATCCGTCAAGTCTTGCGGGATATGGTGAAGGGCAAAGTTGATGAGCTGAAGGTGGACGCTCTGGGCAACCTGATAGCCCTGAGGAAAGGTAAGGGTGGGAAGAAAGTGATGCTTGCCGCCCACATGGATGAAATCGGCATCGTGGTCAATTACGTGGACGAGAAGGGCTTCCTGCGTTTCTCGGCTTTGGGAGGCGTTTTCCCCCATACTTTGTTGGGGAACAGGGTGGAGTTTGAGAACGGGGTGGTAGGAGTCATAGGGGTGGAGAAGCTGGAAAGCCCGGATAAGGTCCCAACTTTTGACAAGCTTTACATAGATGTAGGAGCTGAAAGCCGGGAAGATTGCCCGGTGAAAGTGGGAGATATTGGGGTCTTCTCCCGCCCGCTGATAGCCCAGGGGCAGAGGCTCATCGCCAAGGCCTTTGACGACCGCATAGGATGCGCCGTTCTGGTAAAGCTTTTGGAAGAAATCGGGGATTGCGAGCACGACCTCTACATAGTTTTCACTGTCCAAGAGGAGCTTGGGCTCAGGGGTGCGGTCACTTCGGCCTACGGCATCGCTCCCGATGTTGGGATAGCGGTTGATGTGACCCGGACGGGTGATACTCCGGAGGCCCCTAAGATGGCGGTAGCTCTGGGCAAGGGACCGGCAGTAAAGGTCAAAGATGCCCGCATGATTTCCCACCCTGGAGTGAGACAAGCCCTCATCCGTGCCGCCGAGCAGAACGGAATCCCATACCAGCTTGAAGTCTTGGAAGGCGGCACTACCGATGCTGCCGCCATACAGCTCACAAGGGAAGGCATCCCTACCGGGGTTATCTCAATCCCTTGCCGCTACATCCATACCCCTTCGGAGATGGTGGACCTCAGGGATGTGGAGAACGCCGTGAGGCTCCTCTTGGCTTACTTGTCATCTAAAGAGCTCACGGAGTAAGGGATGGGGGAATAAGATGCGAGAGAGGACCAAGTTTTTGCTAATTGTTTTCGTAGTCCTGGCCTTCCTCTGCTGTGCCGTCATCTTCTACGCCGGAGGGCTGTGGGCCGTTTACCGTTACCTGGGTGCAAAGGAAAAGTTGACCCTAACCCCTGTAGCTGCGACGCCGAAGCCGGGTGGGGTATTGAGGTTGGCAGGTTCGGAGCCTGTAACCCTTGACCCTGCTTTGGTAGAAGACGTTTACTCCGCTGAATACATAACCAAAATCTTCTCCGGCCTTGTTACCCTGGATGAATCCTTGGAGGTTGTGCCCGATTTGGCCGAACGGTGGGAAGTAAGCAAGGATGGCACAGTTTACACATTCTACCTCCGGAAAAATGCCCGCTTCCACAACGGCAAGCCCGTTACCGCTGAAGATGTTAAATATTCCCTGGAAAGGGCATGCGACCCCGCCATCGGCTCCACTACTGCCGGAATCTACCTTGACGATATAAAGGGGGTAAAGGAAAAGCTGGCTGGGAAAGAGCCGGAGATAAAAGGGGTTGAGGTCCTGGATAAATACACCATCCGCATCACAATTGATGCCCCCAAAGCCTATTTCCTGGCCAAGCTTACCTACCCAGTGGCTTTTGTGGTGGACAAGGAGAACGTGGAAAGCGGGCCGGATTGGACCTCCCAGCCCAATGGGACTGGCCCATTCATGCTGGAAAGCTATGACTCCAAAAAAGGCATAACCCTTAAGGCTTTTGACGATTTCTACGCCGGAAGACCGCTCCTGGACCAAATTGAATTCATCTTCCCTGAAGGCTCGCCTTTCGTCATGTATCAGACAGGAGAACTGGATGTGGTATCGGTAGGGGTGGAGAACATAGAGCAGGTCCTTGACCCCAAGAACCCCTTGAACAAGGAACTGCTTAAGGTTCCATCGCTGGACTTGATGTATGTGGCCTTCAACGTGGAGAAAGAGCCGTTCAATGACCCCAATGTGCGCCGGGCATTTGCCTGTGCCACCGACCGCAAAGCCATAGTCAAGACCTTGTTTAAAGGCATGGTCAATGAGGCGAAGGGCATCCTTCCTCCAGGGATGCCTGGCTACAACGAGAAGGTAGAAGGTTTGGCCTGCGAGCCCTCAAAAGCCGCTGAATTCCTGAAGAAATCCTCTTACGGCAGCGCCGAAAACCTCCCCCCTATAACCCTGAGCGTGAGCGGTAGCTCACTGGTTGCGGAAGCATTGGTCAGGATGTATAAAGATAAATTGGGGGTGGAGGTGGAGATTGAGCAGATGCCTTGGGACCTCTTCCTCAAGGAAGTGAACAGGCACAACCTGCAGATGTTCATCCTGGGCTGGAGCGCCGATTACCCAGACCCCCATAACTTCTTGGACATCCACTTCCACAGCCAAAGCCCAGGCAATAACACCGGCTACTCCAATCCGGAGGTTGATAAGCTCCTGGAAGAGGCAAGGGTGGAAAAGGAGCACGGTAAGAGGATGGCCCTTTACCAAAAGGCCGAAGAGCTAATCCTCAAGGATGCACCGTGGGTTCCTCTCTTCCACGGAATTGATTACATCCTGGTAAAGCCCTACGTGCGAGGGCTGGTCCTTCTGCCAACCGGGACCTACTATTTTAACAAGACCTATATCGCCAAATGATTGGGAGGGGATATGGGAGCGCTTCTGGAGATAAAGAACCTCAAAACCCGCTTTTTCACCCAAGATGGCGTAGTCCATGCCGTAAACGGGATTTCCCTCTACCTGAACGAGGGAGAAACGCTGGGGCTTGTTGGGGAATCAGGCTGCGGCAAAAGCGTGAGCATGCTCTCCGTCCTAAGGCTCATCCCCCAGCCCCCAGGCAAAATCGTCGGGGGAGAAGTGTGGTTTGAGGGCAAAGACCTGCTTAAGATAAGCGAGGACGAGATTAGGAAAATCCGAGGCAATAAGATAGCAATGATTTTCCAGGACCCCATGACTTCCCTGAACCCCGTCCTCACCATAGGGCAACAGCTCGGCGAACCATTGATGCTTCACATGGGGATGAGCAAGAAGGAAGCGAGGGAAGAATCAATCCGCCTCCTAAAAATGGTGGGAATCCCCGAAGCCGAGAAGCGCTTGGACGATTACCCCCACCAGTTCTCGGGTGGGATGCGCCAAAGGGTGATGATAGCCATGGCCTTGGCCTGCAACCCCAAAATCCTCATCGCCGATGAGCCCACCACCGCCTTGGATGTAACAATCCAGGCCCAGATAATTGACCTGGTGAAGAGGCTCAGGGACGAGATTGGGATGGCCATAATCTGGATAACCCACGATTTGGGGATAATAGCCGGGCTGGCCCAGAGAGTGAACGTAATGTATGCCGGCTTCATCATTGAAACTGCTCCGGTCAAGAAGCTCTACGGCGACCCCCGCCACCCTTACACTCTGGGGCTGCTGCGCTCAGTCCCAAGGCTTGATGCCCCGGTTAAGGAGAAACTGACCCCTATTGAAGGCCTCCCACCGGACCTCATCGGCCTCCCGCCGGGGTGTCCTTTCGCCCCAAGGTGCGAATACGCAATTGACCGCTGCCGGGAGGAGAACCCTCAACTGGAACCTGTAGATACAGACCATTCCGTAGCCTGTTGGGTGGACGTTAAAACTCGCAAGCCAAGATTTTAAGGAGGGCGGTAAATGGAGCAGAAAGACGGAATCCTTGTGCAGGTGGAGAACCTCAAGAAATACTTCCCCATAACCAGGGGCATAATCTTCCAAAAGACTATCGGTTATGTCCGAGCCGTTGACGACGTGAGCTTCTTCATCCGCCGAGGGGAAACTTTCGGCCTGGTGGGAGAATCGGGCTGCGGTAAAACCACCGTCGGCCGCACTATACTCCAGCTCTATCGCCCTACCGCCGGAAAAGTTTACTTTGACGGGATTGACCTCACCACCCTCAAGGGCGAAGAGTTGCGCCGGATGCGCCGCCGGATGCAGATTATCTTCCAGGACCCCTATGCCTCCCTCAACCCCAGGATGACCGTGGGGGACATAATCGGGGAACCTTTGGAGATACACGGAATTGCTAAGGGCAAGGAGAAGCGAGAAAGGGTCATGGAGCTACTCCAAATCGTAGGCCTCAACCCCTACTTCATAAACCGCTACCCACACGAATTCTCCGGAGGCCAGAGGCAGCGCATAGGGGTCGCCAGGGCCCTGGCTATGTACCCCGATTTCATCGTGTGCGATGAGCCGATATCGGCCCTGGATGTGTCAATCCAGGCCCAGATTATAAACCTGCTGGAAGAGCTACAGGAAAAATTCGGCCTAACTTACCTCTTCATTGCCCACGACTTGGCAGTGGTCCGGCACATATCGGACAGGGTAGCGGTCATGTACCTGGGCAAGATTGTGGAGCTAACCGACCGCGATTCACTCTACTCCAATCCCTTGCACCCCTACACCCAGGCCCTCCTTTCAGCAGTCCCGATTCCGGACCCGGTAGTGGAGGAGCGCCGGCGGCGCATAATCCTCAAAGGCGAAATCCCAAGCCCCGCCAACCCACCCTCAGGCTGCCGCTTCCACACCCGTTGCCCAGTAGTGATGGACATCTGCAAGGAAGTGGAGCCTGAATTCAAAGACGTCGGTGGCGGGCATTGGGTCGCTTGCCACAGGGTTTAAAAGGGGTTAAAAATCTTGCGAGAATCAATAATCCGCCAGCTTAAAAGCATCGTTGGGGAAGAGAACGTCCTGACCGATGAGATTGACCTCTTGCTTTATTCCTACGACGCTTCCTTCCCCGAAAGCAAGCCCGATGTTGTGGTTTTCCCCCGTTCCACGGAAGAAGTCTCCCGCATCATGGCTTTGGCCTCGGCCGAAAAAATCCCGGTAATCCCCAGAGGGGCGGGGACAGGGCTAAGCGGTGGGGCCGTAGCTCTGAAGGGCGGGATAGTCCTCTCCTTAACCAAAATGAACCGCATCCTCAAGGTGGACACTGAAAACTTGGTGGTAGAGGTAGAGCCTGGGTTGGTCAATGCCCACCTTCAGACGGCCTTGGCCCCTTATGGCCTCTTCTACCCGCCCGATCCGGCCAGCATGAAGGTCTGCACCCTCGGAGGAAACATAGCCGAGAACGCCGGCGGCCCACGCTGCCTTAAGTACGGAGTGACAAAGGATTACGTCCTTGGCCTGGAAGTGGTCCTGCCCGATGGAGCAATAATCCACACCGGTGGACAGGTGATAAAGAACACCTCAGGCTACGACCTAACCCGCCTCTTTGTTGGCTCCGAAGGGACCCTCGGGATAGTGACCAAGGCAATCCTCAGGGTTCTCCCTCTCCCCGAGGCCAAGAAAACCATGCTGGCCATCTTTGATTCCCTGGAAGCGGCCTCAAGGACCGTAAGCGCTACGATAGCGGCGGGCATAATCCCCACAACCCTGGAACTAATGGATAACCTCCTAATCCGCTGCGCCGAAGACTTCACCCACGTCGGCCTCCCGACCGACGCCGAGGCCTTGCTCCTCATAGAAGTGGATGGGGCAAAGGAAGCCCTTGAACCCCAGGTTCAGGCCATAGAGAAAATCTGCCGGAAGGAAGGCGCGAGGGAGGTAAAACTTGCCACTTCAGCCGCGGAGGTAGATAGGCTTTGGCTTGCCCGCAGGACGGTAATCGGAGCGGCTGCCAGAGCCAGGCCCTCTCTCGTAATCCAGGATGTGACAGTCCCCAGAAGCCTCCTGCCGGAAATGGTCTCCCGCATCGTGGAAATCTCCCGCAAAGTAGGCCTGCTTATAGGGGTCCTGGCCCATGCTGGCGATGGTAACCTCCACCCTCTGCTCCTCTTTGATAGCCGCATCCCAGGGGAATTGGAGAAAGTCCACGAAGCCGAGAAAGAAATCTTCGCCGCAGCCCTTGAACTTGGGGGAACCCTAACGGGAGAGCATGGGATAGGCCTCACCAAGAGGGATTTCTTCCCCCTTGAATTCTCCCCGAGGGAAATAGAGGTCACCAGGAGCATAAAGAAGGCCTTTGACCCGATGAACATCCTTAACCCGGGGAAAATATTGCCGGAGTGAGAGAAAGCATGGAACTCAGCGAAGCGCTTTACCGGTGCAACAAGTGCGGATTCTGCCAGGCTTCCTGCCCCTTCTACCAGCTCACTCGGGAAGAGTGGGCCAATGCCCGAGGCAGGCTGAGGCTGGTTAGAGAGGCTTTGGAGGGCCGTCTTGCCCCATCCGATAGGTATGCCCTTAAGCTTTACCGCTGCTTTATGTGCGGGGCTTGTTCCGCTACTTGCCCCAGCGGCGTGCCTGCAGAGGAAGTCCTCTTGAAGACCAGGGAGGAGCTGGCTCGCAAGGGCTTTATCCCATCACCTTTGGAAGAATTAGGCTCCAGGGTAATTTCCACCGGCAACATCTCCGGAGAGGACAAATCCTTGCGCCTCTCCTGGGCTCAGAACCTGGACTTCCCCGTTCGCCGCAACGGCAAACCCGATTTTGTCTACTTTGTGGGCTGCGTATCTTCCCTTTACCCCCAGGCCTATGGCTTGCCCCAGAGCATGGTTTAC
>Ga0272445_1002266_pt1 | contig 13414 bp, 16 predicted proteins | sample YNPCB0031_FD_194404 | JGI IMG/M metagenome (GOLD analysis project Ga0272445, IMG submission 194404) | Hot spring sediment microbial communities from Yellowstone National Park, WY, United States - YNP-CB-003-1 | ecosystem: Environmental > Aquatic > Thermal springs > Hot (42-90C) > Sediment... | reverse complement strand
ATCTCTCCTGGCTCCGGGAGAACGTGGGATGACCGAGGACATGCTGGACTTCCTCCGGGCCCTCCACCGGGCGGGGGCCAGGTTTTTGGTGATCGGAGGGTACGCCCTGGCCTTCTTGGGCCGGCCCGTGGACCTGAGGGACCTGGAGGAACTATGAGGGCGATTAAACCGGTGGCCCGGAGGTTCTCCCTGGAAGAGAGGCCGGACGACCTTTCCGAGTGGCGGGCCCTCCCCGTGGAGGAAAGGCTAAAGGCGGTGTGGGAGATGGCCCTCTTCTGGGCCAGGCTGGAGCTGGAAGAGGCCAAGAAGCGGGGCGAGGCCCCGGAGATCGCCCTGGACCGCCTCCTCCCCGTGGCCCGGAAGCGCCCCCTGAAGTAGCCCGGGCTTCATTTTTTCAACCTCTCCGTTTACAAAATCCCTGGGGCGTGCTAGCCTGGGGGCAGGAGGCAACCATGACCCAGGCCCGCGAAACGGTGAGCTTCAAGCCCGGCGAGGTCATCCTCTACCCCGGCCGCCCCGGCCCCCGGGACCGGGCCTACAGGGTGCTTTCAGGCCTGGTCCGCCTCGAGGCCGTGGACGAGGAGGGCAACGCCCTGACCCTGCGCCTGGTGCCCCCGGGAGGCTACTTCGGGGAGGAGGCCCTTTTCGGCCTGGAGCGGGGCCACTTCGCCGAGGCGGTGACGGAGGTCGTCCTGGAGGCCCTGCCCAAGGAGCCCTCCCCCGAGGAGATGCGGGCCTTGGCCCAGCACCTGGCGGAGGCCCTGGCCCGCGCCTACCGCCGCATTGAGAGCCTGGCCACCCAGCGCCTCAAGAACCGCATGGCGGCGGCCATTCTGGAGCTGGCCGCCACGCCTCTAGCCCGGGAGGAGGAAGGGGTCATCGTCCTCCACGCCACCCACGACGAGCTGGCCGCCGCCGTGGGCAGCGTCCGGGAGACGGTCACCAAGGTGATCGGGGAGCTCGCCCGGGAGGGGTACATCCGCTCCGGCTACGGCAAGATCGTCCTCAAGGACCCGGAGGGCCTGAAGACCCTGGCCCAAAGCAAGGGCGACGGCCGCTAGAGGCTGGTAGACTGGGGGCGATGCGCCTTAGGCAACGCCTCCTCACCGGCCTGGTCACCCTTCTCCCCCTCCTGGTCACCCTCTACTTCCTGGGCTGGGTCTACGCCTACTCCGGCAGCTACATCCAGGCCTTCCTGCGCTTTTTGGGCCTCGAGGTGCCCCAGGCCTATAGGCCCGCCCTCCCCTTCGTGGGCCTCCTTCTGGCGGCGGCCCTCATCTACCTGGTGGGGGCGCTGGCGGAGCACTACCTGGGCAGGCGCCTCATCGTCTCCCTAGAGCGCTCCCTCCTCCTCCTGCCCATCGTGCGGGACATCTACAAGGCGGTCCAGCAGATCGCCCACACCCTCTTCGGCCAAAAAGAGGTCAAGTTCAGCCGGGCGGCGGTCATTGAGTACCCCAGGCGGGGCCTTTACACCCTCTGCTTCGTGGTCCAGCCGGTGGAAGGCCGCCTTCCCCCTCTGCCCGAGGGGTACACCGCCGTCTTGGTCCCCACGAGCCCCGTCCCCGCCAGCGGCATGGTGATCCTGGTGCCCTCCGAGGAGGTCATCCCCCTGGAGATCAGCGTGGAGGACGCCCTTAAGTACGTGGTCTCCGCCGGCTTCCTCCTGCCCGAAAAACCTTCAAAGGCCTTTAGCGCCCTCCAACAAAACCCCACGCCCCCCGCCTAGAATGGGGATAGATGCGGCGGCTTCTTCCCCTCTTCCTGCTTCTTTCCCTGGCCCTGGCGGCCCTCCCCCCGCTCCTGGGGCCCGCCCTGCCCCCGGGGACGGAGCTCAGGCTCCTCTCCCAGGACCTCCGCACCCTCCACGGGGCCTGGCGGGTGGAGGGGAAGACCCTGAAGCCCCTCTCCCCGCCCCTTCCCCCCAAGCCCGGGCAGGAGGTCCAGCTCCTCCTCTTCCTGCCCAGCGAAAAGCCCCGGGCCTTCCCCGCCCTGGCGGACCGGGGGGATGTGCTCCTCCTTCTGGAAAAGGAGCGGGTGAGCCTCCTAAAGCTCCTCAAGGAGGTCTACGGCCTCACCCCTCCGGAAAGGCTCTGGCCATGAAGCGCATCCTCCTCATAGAGGACGACCCCGAGGTGGCGAGGCTTCTGGAGCTGGAACTGAAGGAAGCGGGCTTCGCCGTGGAATGGGCCAAAAGCGGCGTGGAGGGCCTCATCCGCCACCGGGAGAAGCGGCCCGACCTGGTGGTCCTGGACCTGGGCCTCCCCGACCTGGACGGCGGCGAGGTGGCCCGGAGGATCCGCGCCACCGACGATACCCCCATCCTGGTCCTCACCGCCCAGGACGCCGTGGAGCGCAAGGTCTCCCTCCTCTCCGAAGGGGCCGACGACTACCTGGTCAAGCCCTTCCACCCCGCCGAGCTTCTGGCCCGCATCCAGGTCCAGCTTCGGCACCGGGAGGGGAGCGAGGTCCTCTCGGTGGGGGAGCTTACCCTTTACCCCAAGAGGCGGCAGGTCTTCTTCCGGGAGCAGGAGGTGCGGCTTTCCCCCAAGGAGTTTGACCTGCTGGCCCTCCTCATGAGCCGCCCCGGGCGGGTCTTCTCCCGCCAGGAGATAGAGGAGAAGGTCTGGGGCCGCCCCCTGGGCCGGGACTCCAACGTCCTGGACGTCCACGTGGCCAACCTGCGGGCCAAGCTCCGCGAGGCCGGGGCCTACGGGTATCTGCGCACGGTGCGGGGCCTGGGCTACGCCCTCCGCCCCCGGGGCGAAGGGGAGTAGGTGCTTTCCTTCCGGGCCAGGCTCTTCCTCGCCTTCAGCCTCCTCTGGCTCCTCTTTCTGGTGGGGGCCTTGTACCTGGCGGGCCGGGGGGTAGAGGGCGCCCTCCGGGGCCACCTGGAGGCCACCCTCCTCCAGGACGCCAGGCGGGCGGCGGAGGCCTACCAGAGGGGCCAGGCGGGAAGCCTTCTCACCACCGGCGGGGTCTACCTCCACCTCTACACCCAGGACGGGGAGCCCCTGGTCCTCTCCCGGGAGGACCATCGTCTCCCCAAAGAGGCCCTGAAGGGCGCGGGGGATGGGGTCCGGTGGGCCCGAGGCTTCGCCTGGACGGCGGTCCCCACCCCTTTGGGCCTTTTGGTCCTCACCGCCGAGGCCGAGCCCATAGAAAGGGCCCTTCTGGCCCTGCGCCGGGCCCTTCTGGAAGCCTTCTTCCTCCTCTTCCCCTTAGGGACCCTCCTGGTCTACCTGACCGCCCGCCTGGCCACCAGGCCCCTGGAAAGGGCGGCCCGGGAGATCGCCCTCCGCAGCCCCGAGCGCCTCACCCCCATCGCCCTGGCCCTGCCCAAGGACGAGCTGGGCCGCATGGTGGAGGCGGTGAACGCCCTCCTTTTGGCCCTCAAGGAGGCCAAGGAGCGGGAACGCACCTTCCTGGCCGAGGTGGGCCACGAGCTCCGCACCCCCCTCACCGTCCTCCTGGGCCACCTGGACCGCCTGGAGCGGAACCCCTTGGACCTCGAGGGCCTCAAGACCGCCCGGGCCACGGCCGAGCGGATGCGCCGCCTGGTGGAGGACCTCCTGGACCTGGCCCGGGGCGAGGTGGGCTTCTCCCTGAACCCCCACATCCTGGACCTGAAGGCCCTGGCCGAGGAGGCCGCCCGGGAGCAGGGGGTGGCCTGCGAGGGGGAGACGGCCGAGGTCCTGGGAGACCCGGACCGCCTGCTGCAGATGCTCCGCAACCTCATCGCCAACGCCGTCCGGGCCGCCGGGAAGGAGAAGGTCCGGGTGCGGGTGAAGAAAAGCCCTCCCTTCGGCCTGGTGGAGGTGGAGGACGAGGGGCCGGGCATCCCGGAAGACCTTCTCCCCCACGTCTTTGAGCGCTTCCGCAAGGGCCCTGGCGGGGGCACTGGCTTAGGCCTCGCCGTGGCCCAGGCCATCGCCCGGGCCCACGGGGGGCAGATAGAGGTGGAAAGCGCCCCCGGAAGGACCCTTTTCCGGGTGCGACTTCCTCTTCTGGAGGAAGACTAGGCGCCCGCGCTTTGGTTTCGCAACGTGAGGTGCCCAAGTCGGGGCTAAGGGCTTTTTTGGGGTACTTAAGGATCGCCATAGGCCTTCCCCTCGAGGTGGAAGCCATAGAATGGGGGGAATGCGGGTAGCCCTCTTCATCACCTGCCTAGCGGACCAGTTCTACGCCGAGGCCGGGGTGGCGGCGGTGCGCCTCCTAAGGGCCCTGGGGGTGGAGGTGGACTTCCCCGAGGGCCAGACCTGTTGCGGCCAGCCCGCCTTCAACGCCGGGCACTGGGAGGAGGCCAGGGCCCTGGCCAGGCGCACCCTGCGGGTCTTCCAGGAGGCGGAGTACGTGGTCCTGCCCTCGGGAAGCTGCGCCAGCATGCTGAGGAACCACTACCCCGAGCTCCTGCCCGGGAGCCGGGAGGCCCTGGCCTTTTCGGAAAGGGTCTATGAGCTTTCCCAGTTCCTGGTGCGGGTCCTGGGGGTGGAGAGGCTGGGGGCGGGCCTGAAGGGGGTGAGGGTGGCCTACCACCACGGCTGCCACGCCCTGAGGGAGCTCGGGGTGCGGGAGGAACCCCTCACCCTCCTCACGAACGCCGGGGCCGAGGTCCTCCCCTGGGAGGCCGCCGAGGAGTGCTGCGGCTTCGGGGGGCTTTTCAGCGTCAAGCTCCCCGAGGTCTCCTTAGCTATGGCGGACCGGAAGCTCTCCACCCTGCCCGAGGCCCAGGTCCTCACCTCCACCGACGCCGGCTGCCTCCTCCACCTCTCGGGCCGGATGGCCAAAAGGGGCGTGACCCCGAGGGTGGCTCCCCTGGCCACCCTCCTCTGGGAGGCGTATGCGGGCTAAGGCCAGGTTCTACCCCAAGGAGGCGGCGAGGCTTCTCAAGGAGAGGCCCGGGGTGCGGGAGGCGGTCACCGGGGCCACGCTGCACTTTGAGCGGAACCGCCTCCGGGCCTACGCCGAGGTGCCCATAGAGGAGTGGCGGGAGCGGGCCAAGGCGGTCAAGGACCACGTCTTAAGCCACCTGGACCGCTACCTGGAGGAGGCGGAAAGGCGCCTTTTGGAAAAGGGGGTGCGGGTCCACTGGGCGGAAGGGCCGGAGGAGGCCCACCAGGTGCTCCTGGAGATCGTAAGGAGGCGAGGGGTCCGGCGGGCGGTGAAGGCCAAGAGCATGCTGACGGAGGAGCTCGGGGTGAACCCCTTCCTGGAGTCCTTGGGGGTGGAGGTCTTTGAGACCGACCTGGGAGAGTACCTGATCCAGCTCCTAAAGGAGCCCCCGAGCCACATCGTGGGCCCCGCCATCCACCTCTCCCTCGAGGAGATCCGGAGGCTCTTCCACGAGCGCTTCGGCACCCCCCTGGAGGCGAGCCCCGAGGCGCTGGCGGGCGTGGCCCGGAAGGTCCTGAGGGAGGCCTTCCTCACCGCCGACCTGGGCATCAGCGGGGCCAACTTCCTGGTGGCGGAGACGGGCACCCTGGCCCTCATGGAAAACGAGGGCAACATAAGGCTCTCCACCAGCCTCCCCAGGGTCCACGTGGCCTTCGTGGGGCTGGAGAAGCTCCTCCCCCGCCTTTCTGACCTCGCCCTCTTCCTCCCCCTCACCGCCCGGGCGGCCACGGGGCAGAGGCTTTCCACCTACGTCTCCCTCATAGGGGGCCCGGCGAAGGAAGGGGAGGAGGGCCCCGAGGAGGTCCACGTGGTCCTGGTGGACCACGGCCGCACCGCCCTCCTGGCCGATCCCGAGGCCTGGGAGACCCTGAGGTGCCTCCGGTGCGGGGCCTGCCTCAACGCCTGCCCCGTCTACCGCCAGACCGGGGGGCACCCCTACGGCTACGTCTACTCGGGGCCCATCGGGGCGGTCCTGGACCCGGGCCTCCTCTCCCTGGAGGAGGCCTACCCCCTCCCCTACGCCTCCACCCTGTGCGGGGCCTGCCTCGAGGCCTGCCCGGTCAAGATCCCCATCCCCAGGCTCCTCCTCACCTGGCGGCACCGGGCCGTGGCCGAGGGCCTGGCCCCGGGCTGGGAGAAGGCGGCCATGGCGGCCTTCCGCAAGGTCATGGAAAGCCCCGCCCTCTACCGCCTCTTCTCCAAGGCCCTGAGGGGGCTTCCCCTCCCCCAGGACCTCCTCCCCCTCCTAAGGGCCTGGACGGAAGGCCGCGGGGCCTTAAGGCCAAGCCCCAAGCCCTTCCACGAACTTTGGCGGGAAATGGAGGAAGACCGTGGACGCCAGAACTAGGATCCTCTCCCGGGTGAAGCGGGCCCTGAAGGATCGCCCCAAGGCGGAGCTCCCGGGCCCCCTCCACCCTGTGCCCCTTCCCGACCCCCTGGAGCTTTTCCTCAGGCGGCTTGAGGAAAACGGCGGGGAAGGCCGCCTCATGCGGCGGGAGGAGGTGAGAAGCTTCCTGGAAGCCCTGGCCCAGGGCTTCTCCGGGGCCGCCTTGGGCAGGACCCTGCCCCTGGACCTCAGGCCCCCCCTCCCTGAGCTTCCCCCGGAGGAGGCCCCTCTGGGCGTGTCCTACGCCCTCTTCGCCGTGGCGGAGACGGGGAGCGTGGCCCTCTCCTCCGAGGAGGGACGGAAGGTCCACCTCCTCCCCCCCACCCACCTGGTCTTCGTGGAGGCGGATAGGGTCTTCGGGACCCTCCTCGAGGGCCTCCTCTCCCTGGAGGCCCTCCCCACCGCTTTGGGCCTCCACTCCGGCCCCTCCAAAAGCGCCGACATCGGCCAGGTGATGGTGAAGGGGGTCCACGGACCGGGGAGGCTTTTGGTGGCCGTCCTCACCTGAGCCTGTAGACCGCCGGGGGCTCAAGCCGCCTCAGGTTCAGGCGGAGGCCCTTTTCGTCCCGCACGAAGACGGGCCACCAGACGAAGCTGGCCCGCCCGGCGATGGCCTCCACGGGCACGGGCCCGAAGGTGCGGGAGTCCTCGGAACCCCCTAAGGTGCGGTTATCCCCCATGACGAAGTAGTACCCCTTCTTGAGGCGGATCCGCCCCACCTCGCAGGACTCCTCCAGCCGGCTCCGCTTAAGGACCCCCTCCGAAGGGGGCAGGAGCATCTCCTTGAGGGGCTTAAGGTAGGCGGGGAGAAGGTCCACGGGGAAGTCCCCCTGCTGGGTGATGATGCGGGTCATGCGCCCGTCCTTGTAGCAGACCCCGGGGAAGGAGTCGGGCCAGGGGGAGAGGTGGTCGGTGATGTGGGTCTCCAGAAGGGGCACCCCGTTCACGTGGACCACCCCCCGCTCCACGTACACCTCGTCCCCGGGCACGGCCACGATGCGCTTGATGAAGAAGGCCCGGAAGGAAAAGCCCAGGACGGGAAAACGGGCCGTGCCGTAGGGCGTGCCCTCGGGGGGCTTGAGGATGGCGATCTCCCCCCGACGCCACTCCTTGAGGCCGAAGCGCACCAGCCAGGTCTCCCACTTGGGCACCAGGACCCGCTCGCCGTTTTTCAGGGTGGGGAACATGCTCTGCCCCACCACCCCCACGGTGGTGAAGACGAAGGTGGTGACCAAAAAGGCCACCAGCAGGGCCTCCCCCACCTGCCGAAACCACTCCTTGAAAAGATAGTCCCAGAACTCCTTCATACCCCTCCCACCTTATCCAAAATCTTCCTGGCGGCCTCCCTTCCGGCCTCCACGATCTCCTCCAGGCGCCGGAAGTCCTCTATACCCACCCCCTGGAGGGCGGGGCGCACGTAGACCTCGGGGGCGTAAAGGGTGAGGCGCACCGAGGTCAGGTGGAGCTGCATGAGGTCCACCGCCCGCCGGGCCAGGGCGAGGAGGTTTTTGGGAACCTCCGCCACCGCCCGCTCCGGGGTCACGTCCACGGCGTAGACCTCCAAAGCCCCCAGGAGCCTGGCCCCGTCCACGGGCAGGTTGTCCAGAACTCCCCCGTCAAAGAGGAGCCTGCCCTCCCGCTCCACCGGGGCGAGGAGGCCCGGGTAGGCGGCGGAGGCCAGGACGGCGCTGGGAAGCTCCCCCTGGGTGAGGAAGACGAGCCTGCCCGTGGCCACGTCCACCGCCGTCACCACCAGGGGCCGCTTCAGGTCCTCAAACCGGGGGGGAAGGTGCTCCGCCAGGAAGTCCTTGAGCTTCCTGCGGGAGAAAAGGCCCTCCCTGGGGGAAAGGCCCAGCAGGGCCAGCCAGGGGGTCTTCCGGGCCATCTCCAGCATCTCCCCCGGGGTCCGCCCGGCGGCGAAGAGGGCCCCCACGATGGCCCCCATGCTGGTGCCCGCCACCACCTGAAAGTCCAGGCCCGCCTCCAAAAAGACCTCGAGGGCCCCGATGTGGGCCAGCCCCCTGGCCCCGCCTCCGGAAAGCGCCAAGCCCCGCACGGGAAAATCCTACCGGCTTTCAGGTGAAAGGCGTGAGGAAGGGTATAGTGGGGGCGGTGAGCCTGGCGGGGAAGACCCTTCTGGAGCGCTACCGGGTGGTGCGCCCCCTGGGCCAGGGGGCCCTGGCCACGGTCTACCTGGCCTTTGACCCCTTCGGCACCCCCTACGCCCTCAAGCTCTTCCCCAAAGGGGCCGAGGCCCGGCGGAACCGGGAGTTCTGGGTGGGTAAGCGCCTGGACCACCCCAACCTGAACCCCGTCCTGGAGAAGCTGGACCTGGAGGAAGGCCCGGCCCTCCTCCTGGCCTACGCCCCGGGGGAGGAGATGGAGCGGTGGATGGGGCGGAGGCCGGGGAAGCCCCGGGCCCTTCAGGTCTTCCGCCAGCTCCTTCTGGCCCTGGCCCACATGCACGCCAAAGGCCTGGTCCACCGGGACGTGAAGCCGGAAAACATTATCGTGGCGGGCACCGACGAGGCCCGCCTGGTGGACTTTGACCTCTCCGGCCCGGTGGCCGAGGCCTTCAAAAAGCCCCTGAGGGTGGGCACCCTCCCCTACCTGGCCCCGGAGCAGGTCCTGGGGCAAAGCCCCGGCCCCGAGGCCGACGTGTACGCCGCCGGGGTCATCCTCTACTGGATCCTCTCCGGGGAACATCCCTTTGTGGGAGCCCCGGAAGAGGTCCTCCTGGGCCACCTGAAGGCGCCCGTCCCCCCCCTTCCCGGGCTTGGGGAGAGGGAGCGGGCCTACTTGGAGCGCCTCCTGGCCAAGCGCCCGGAGGAGCGGTTCAAGGACGCCGGGGAAGCCCTGGAGGCTTTCCCCTTCTAAATACCCCGCCGTGGCGGAGCCCCAAAAAGAAAAAGCCATGGGTGGCCACCTAACGGGCAAAAGCCCCGTTGGATAGAAAGGTCAGGACGCCGGAGAGAAGCCCCTGGGCCACCTTCTCCCGGTAGTCCGGGTCCGCCAGGTTCCGCCCCTCCACCGGGTGGTCCCCGAAGCCGATCTCCACCAGCACGGCGGGCACCTTGGCGTAGCGGAGGACGAAGAGGTCGCCGGGGAAGCTCCCCCTATAGGGGCTTCCCGTGGCCTGGGAGAGGCTTCGGCCCAGGGTCTCCGCCAGGCGCTGGCTGAAGCGCTGGTTGGCCTGGGCCACGATGTCGTAAAGGATCCGCTCGGCGGCGGTCTTGGCCTCCTCGGTGAGGCGCTTGCCCACCTCCCCCCCGCCGTTTTCCCAGATCACCTGGGCCAGGACCCGGGGGTCCTGGGAGCGGCCGAAGTAGAAGACCTCCACCCCCCGGCCCGTGCGGGTGGGGGTGGCGTTCACGTGGATGGAGATGAAGAGGTTCACCCGGGAGCTGTCGGCCATGCTGGCCCGCATGGAGAGGTCCGTGCGCTTGTCCGGGGAGAGGTGCGTGTCCTCTTCCCGGGTCAGGCGGACCTCTATCCCCTCCCGCAAGAGGAGGCGCTTGAGGCGGAGGGCCACGTCCAGGACCGCCTCCTTCTCCACCACGTACCCCACCATCCCCGGGTCAATCCCCCCGTGGCCGGGGTCCAGGAGGACCACGGGCCTGGGAGGCTTGGGGGCCTGGGCCTTGGGGGGGTCCGGGGCCTGGGGCTTGACGGGGGTCGCCCCCTTCTTCAGGGCGATGTCCAGCACCAGGCGCTCGGGGTCTCCGTAGCGGCTCGCCTTCACCTCCACCGGCCCCCTGGTGCGCACCAGGACCCTCACCTCCCCCTTGCCCGGCACCACCTGGACCGAGGCCACCTCGGGGGAGTTCACCACCATGTCCGCCGCCGGGAGGGAAAGGCCCGAAAAGACGAGGGTGAGAAGGTTTTCCCCCTCCTCTATGCGGTAGGCCGTCTGGGGCGAGGGCAGGTCAAAGACCAGGCGGGTGAAGCCCTCGTGCACGCCCACCCTGGGAAAGGCCAGGCTCAAGCTCCATATCCAGACCAGGAATAAAGCCCACCGCATCTACGCCCATTCTAGCCGCCTCCATGAAAGCCTGGTAAAATCCGGCTCATGACGAAGAAGGTCGTGGTCTACAACCTGGTGGGGCACCGCTTCCTGGGGGTGAACGAGCAGGGGGACAAGGTCATGATTGACGGGGATAAGCCCGCCACCGGGCCCCGCCCCATGGAGCTCCTCCTCATGGCCCTGGGGGCCTGCACCGCCTACGACGTGGTGGACATCATGAAGAAGAAGAAGCAGCCCCTGGCCCGCTACCGGGTGGAGGTGGAGGGGGTGCGGGCGGAGACCCACCCCAGGCGCTACACCCACATCACCGTGACCCACATCGCCTCCGGGCCGGGGGTGACCCTCGAGGCCCTGGAGCGGGCCGTCCACCTCTCCCACACCAAGTACTGCTCCGTCTCCGCCAACCTCAACGCCGAGATCACCACCCGGGTGATCCTGGAGCCCTGGGAGGAAGAGGCCTGATGCTCCTGGCGGTGGACATCGGCAACACCTCCACGGCCCTGGGCCTTTTTGAGGGGGAGAGGCTCGTCGCCCACTTCCGCATCCACACCGACCGAATGCGGATGGAAAGCGAGTATAGGGTCCTCTTAAAGAACCTCTTCGCCCTGGAGGGCCTCCCCCCGCCCAAAGCCGCCCTCCTTTCCAGCGTGGTGCCCCCGGTGGAGCGGGAGATGGGGCGGGCCATTGAGGGGCTTTTCGGGGTCAAGGCCCGCCTGGTGGACGCCGAGGCCACGGGGCTTGAGGTGGCCATAGACAACCCCAAGGAGGCCGGGGCGGACCGCCTGGTCAACGCCGTGGGGGCCCTGGGCTACCCGAGCCCCACGGGCCGCTACATCGTGGTGGACTTTGGCACGGCCACCACCTTTGACCTGGTGGAGGCCCCAAACCGCTACCTGGGCGGGGCCATCACCATCGGCCCCCAGACGGCGGCGGACGCCCTGGCCCAGCGGACGGCCAAGCTCCCCCGCATTGACCTGGTCCCGCCCCAGAGGGCGGTGGGCAAGAACACCCTCGAGGCCCTCCGCTCGGGCCTCGTTTTGGGCTACGCCGCCCTGGTGGAGGGCATGGTGCGCCGCTTCAAGGAGGAGGCGGGGGAAGCTCTGGTCATCGCCACCGGGGGCTTTGCCGAGACCCTAAGGCCCATCTGCCCCTCCTTTGACCTGGTGGACGAGGACCTGACCCTCAAGGGCCTTCTTCGCATCCACATGGCTCAAGGGTGAACCAGTAGACGTAGCGCCCCTCCTCCTCCAAAAGGGCGTACCGCCACCCCTCCACCCGGTAGCACCCCAGGTCCCGCCAGCGCCCCGGGGCCTCCCGCAGGAAGACCCTTAGAGGGGTCCCCTCCCGGTGGGCCAGGAGGAGGCGGAGGTTCCCCCCAAGGGGCTCCTGGTGGCCCCGCAGGCCTTCCCCCATGTAGAGGATTCGCCCGTCCGGCAGAAAAAGATTGCGATAGCCGGACTCCCCCCGGTCCACCAGGAGGCTCTGCCTCCCGATCCCCTTCCGGGTGCGGTGGTAGGCGAAGACCTCGCTCCAGCTCAAGCTTGACACTTGCCCTTCCCCCGGCTATCATCCTAGATGCCCGGTCGGACGCCCCCGACCTGGCGACAACCCAAGGCCCCGTGGTGTAGTTGGTTAACACACCCGCCTGTCACGTGGGAGATCGCGGGTTCGAGTCCCGTCGGGGCCGCCACGCCGAGGTAGCTCAGTTGGTAGAGCATGCGACTGAAAATCGCAGTGTCGGCGGTTCGATTCCGCCCCTCGGCACCAAAGCACCCGCCCCTCTGGGCGGGTTACGTTTTGTTACAATAGCCCCGAAGGGGGTGGGAAGCTGAGGAGACCTTCGCCATATTGGGGTGCCATTTGAGGTAAGTATTCGCTGAGGCATTGCGGTAGGTGTTTTTTCGGTATTGCCGGTGTATTCCAGGGGCGCATTCAAACTTGGGTACTCTTGGGCCCGCGTGGGGCGCTTAACCCCCACGGGCTCGCGTATTTTTTAGGCCATTCCCCCCTCAAAACCCCGAGGCTTCCCCCCGTTGGTCTAGCCCCGCTACCCAGCCGGCACCGGGTGTGCTAAGCTGGGTAGCGTAAGTCTGACCAAATCCAAAATATTGTGACCCTATAGGCATTTTTTGCCGTGCTGATACCTATTCTTCCCCTCTTGACAGTATTGACCCGACCCCCTAAAGTGAAAGACAAGCAAACGGGGCCGACCCCCCGGAAGCGGAGGAAAAGGAGGGATGAAGATGAAGAAGCTGATCGCTCGCGTGTTGGTGCTTCTCGGCAGCTTGATCGCGCTCGGACTTGCGGCTGGAGCTTCTCTGCGCTGGGAGTAAGGGAGAGGCCAGTTAAGCTGGCCTCTTTTTTCTCTTGCCCTAGCGGAGGGGGATTTGCTACACTCAGGCCACCATGGCCTTTAGACGCCTGGAGCTTCCCCCGCCGCGGGTGCTCCTTCTGGTCCTCTCAGCCTTCCTGGGCTTCCTGGCCCTGGAGGGCTTCTTGCTTTGGGCCTACGGGGATATACCCCTCCGCTTGAGCCTCCTGGACCTACTTTTCTGGGGCGCGCTTATGCTTTGGAGCGTGTCCGTTCGCGTTCCGCTCCCCTTAAGCGCCAGCATGAGCCAGTTCTTCATCTTCGCCCTAGCTCTGGCCACTCTCACGCCTCCATGGGTCTCGCCCCTGTTGAGTTTTGCCCTCCAGTGGGGCCGAAAAGTTTGGTACAAGGAACTCTTCAACAGTGCCCAGAACGGCCTAGCCACCGCCCTGGCGGCCCTGGCCTGGCAGTTCTTCCAGCAGAACCCCGTTTACTTCGGTTCCTGGAACCTATCCGCGGGGGTGGGCATCGCCGCAGCCTCTGTAACGTTTTTCTTCACCAACGCCATGCTGGTCACGACTGCAATTTGCCTAGCTAACCGCGTCCCATGGCGAAGTGCTTGGGGAAAGAACGTGAAGTGGCTCGCTCTGAGCTACCTCCTGCTCTCTCCCCTCGCCCTCCTTCTGGCCCGGGCCTACGAGACGCCCCTCCTGGGCAACTGGGGCGGGTGGACGGTGCTCTTCTTCCTCATCCCCCTCTACTACAGCCGCTTCTACTGGGACGAGAAGGTGCGTCTGGA
>Ga0272445_1002265_pt1 | contig 13417 bp, 14 predicted proteins | sample YNPCB0031_FD_194404 | JGI IMG/M metagenome (GOLD analysis project Ga0272445, IMG submission 194404) | Hot spring sediment microbial communities from Yellowstone National Park, WY, United States - YNP-CB-003-1 | ecosystem: Environmental > Aquatic > Thermal springs > Hot (42-90C) > Sediment... | reverse complement strand
GGTGTTTAAGGTTGAGCTCCTAGGCTTCAAGGCTAGCGTGCTGCCGACCTACCATCCAGCCGCGGCGCTATACTACCCTAAGCTTGGAGGGAGCTTAGCTGAAGACTTTCAAAAGCTCGCTCAGCTCCTCGCAGGCCCACGGGAGCCTAGAGGGGTCGACCTAAGCCTCTTCATGTAGGCTGGTCCCCGCCTTCGTCAACCTCGGGCCCATTCTCTCCCGGTTTGCTGCGCAGCTCCATGCAGCTTAGATCCTGAGCCACCGCAAAGTAGGGCGGCGGCGTCCTTTGAGGAGCCGTTTTTCAATCCTCCTCGGTTAGCTCCACGAGCCCCCTTATCAAGGGGACCCTCGCCTTAACGTCCTCTACCTCAAGCCTCGCCTCATGGAGCCCCCATACATGCAGGCGGCTCGCCGCATCCCAGCCGAGCTGGAATTCTACGCCCATCTTGCCGGAAAGCCTCCTCACGGCTCTTTCAAGCAGGGCGACGGTCCACCTACCCTTCTCCCCTGCATCCCTAGCCTCGGGAGGCTGAAGCGCTCCGACAACGCCTTAACGCGCTCCTCAGCGCCTTGTAGAGCTTCTCGGAGAATTGAACGGCATCACCCCTCGCCAGATGCTCCTCAGCTTCATCGAGCAAAAGCCTAATGCACTCAACCCCCTCAAACCGCTCATATTCTCCCTGCGCGTCATCATGGTTTCAGGGCTAATTAGCCTCGCGCTTGCACGTCACCACGCCGTCGAGCTATTACTTGCGTTAACGGTTGAGGGATTTGTTGGCGTAGGGTTAAGGACTAACCGTCAGCAATATCTTGGAGGGCCGATCGCCATGGGCGGAGAGGAGGAGTAGGCAGTATGCAGCATACGCAGCGTGAGGCTCAAGGCTAAAGATAGGTCGAGCGCATGCCTAGGTTTAAAGGAACCTCGATTTAGCCTACTTCAGCTAAGCCTCCATAAGCGTCTCCGTGCTTCGCACGCCCTCCACCGCGTTGATCTTGGCTGTGAGTTCAGCCACCTCGCTGGGCGACCCAGCCTCTATGAGGCAGGCTACGTCGAAGCGGCCGAAGACGAAGTAAGCCTTCTTGACCTGCGGGAGGCCTCGAACGTAGTTGATTACGCTATCCATCTTCGTGGGTACAGCCTTAATCAGAACGCAGGCCTTCACCAAGCCCTCCACCTCACACAGCTATCTCCACCAGCGTCTCTGTGAAGACGACGCCGGCCAGCCTCCCTATGCGCAGCACGGCGCTGCTGAGCGACTTGAGGTCCTCAGCCTCCAAGTCAGCCACCACGTCATACCTCCCGAGCACGGTGAAGGAGTCCTTAACCTCCTTGAACTGCCTCACCCTTTCAGCTACCTCCTTAAACCTCCCTCGCTCGCTCCTAATCAGCATGCAGGCCCTTATCAAGGCGGGCACCGAAGCCCTCTGAGAGGCGGATCCTTAAATGGTTACCCGCTCCAGCCATGGCGTTTAAGCGCCTTCCAAAGCTCCTCCTCCACCGGCTCCTTAAGCTCCTCCACCGACCCATCCCTCCTCACGAGGCGCACCCCCTCCTTAGGCTCAGTCACCACCCCCGCCTCATAGACCTCCACGCCTACAGCCCTCACAGCCTCCACTACATCCCTCGCCCTCCTCCGCTCAGCTACGATCAGCAGGGTCCCGGAGCTTATGGTCTTCAAGGGGTCCACGCTCAACGCCTCGCAGAGCCTCTTAACCGCTGGGTCCACGCCCACCTCCTCCTCGAACACCTTCACCCCCACGTTGGAGGCCCATGCAAGCTCCTGCAAGGCGCCCAGCACGCCTCCCTCAGTCGCGTCATGCATGGCCGTGACGCCTCCAGCCTCCACCGCAGCCATGGCCTCGGGGACCACGCTGACCCTCCAGATGAAAGACCTCAGGTAGTCTAAGTCGCTGTGCGCCACCCTCCTTGAGGCTGGCTCAGCCAGCTCGTGGGCCATGATGGCGGCGCCCTCAATGCAGGCCCCCTTCGTCAACAACACCACGTCGCCCGGCCTAGCGCCCGAGCTCGTCACGAAGCAGGCCCTACGAGCCTCACCCATCACCGTGGCGGCAGCCACCGTCCTAGGCAGGCCTGCCACCAGCTCCGTGTGTCCGCCCACGACAGCTATGCCCAGCCTCCTACACGCTTCATCCACCTGGCTGAGGATGGCTTCAAGCTCCCCCCGCTCACCCCCCTCCCTAAGGAGGAGGGCTAGGAGAAGCCACTTAGGCCTCGCCCCCCTAGAGGCTACGTCGTTGGCCGCTACGTTGACCGCCAGCCACCCTAGGTTCCACGTAGCGCCAGTTATCGGGTCGCAGTGGGCTACGAGGACCCTGTCGCCCATATCTATCACGGCGGCGTCCTCACCCACCTTGGGCCCCACCAGCACCCTTCCATCAGCCACGCCCAGCCTAGTGAACACAGCCTCCTTCAACACGCTGGGCGGCACCTTGCCGTATGGAGGCAGGCCCATGAGCCTCTCCGCCCGCAACTCTTTTACCCTTGGACGTGAGGAAGACGCTGACATTCTATTAAGGGTTGAGGTGTAGGCCTACGGAGGGCTGGGACGAGGACGAGCTGCCTCGGCTTCATCAGGCGCTCAGCCATCCGCATAGGCGTAAGATAATTCACCTCCTCGGCAGCCGAGGCCCGATGTCGTTCTCAGAGCTTAAGCGGAGCTTAGGCATCAGCATCGGGGCCCTCTACTACAACCTAGATCAGCTCAGCGGCCTCGTCGCTCAGGCTTCAGATAAGCGCTACCTGCTGACTGAGAAGGGTGTAGCTGCATACAACTTCATGAGGGGGGAGGGGGACCTCTTGGAGGAGGCGGGGTCTAGGTTCAGCCTTCCACCTCAAGCCTCAAGGCTCTTCAACGCCGTTCGAAGCCTCTTCTTCCCCAGGGAGCTCTTGAGCTCCCTCTACGCTGGGCCCAGCTTCAAGCTTAAGGCAGCCGCGGCAGCTGTGTTAGCGCTGGGCGCCCTCGCCTGCGCCCTCACTGGGACGGACGTGTTCCTAACCTACGTTAGGGTCGGGTTTAAGGGGAGGCTGATCTTGCCTGAGCTGGGCATATACCTTGAGGCCGACCCTAGGCTCCTCTCAGCCTCATCCTTCATAGCCACCTGGCTGACCCTCTCCCTCTTCCCCTACGCCGTGGCCAGCCTGTTGAAGTGGGAGTGGGGTTGGAGGAAGCTGGCTAGCTTCCTTGAGGGCTCGGCGGTGGGCATGCTGCCCGCCCTAGCCTACGTGGTGATCTACAGCGCCGCCCTCAGGGCCGGGGCGCAGGGCTACCTAGCTGTCGCGGCGCTGGGCGTGGTCTTCGCCGTGCTCTGGGCGATGATGATAGGCTTCATAGCCGCCAGCTTAAGCATGGCTAAGCGGATCAGCGCCTCCAGGGCCCTCCTGATAATGGTGGTCGTCGCCTACCTATGCATGGCCTCCCAGCAGGGGATCTTGGTGAAGTGGATCCTTCAACGCTAGCGCGCCTCCATGACGGCTTATTAGCCATGCCCCGCTCAAAGAGGCGAGCCTAGTTGATCGAGGAGCTAGCTAAGCCTTGGCTTCGCTGGGTGGAGGCCTATGAAGCCTACGAGGCGCCTCCAGGGGCGCTGGAGCTGGACTCCAACGAGAACTTCGTGGTCGATGAGGGCTGGGCGCGCTCCCTCCTCCTTAAGGCGGCGGGCAGCGTAGACCCTAGGAGGTATCCTCCACCCTACGGTAGGGAGGCCGCTGAGGCCATCAGCCGCCACCTAGGGGTTGACGTGAGCGAGGTGGCTGTCAACAACGGCTCCGACGAGTTCGTGGACCTAGCCTTCAAGGCCTTCACCCAGCCCGGCGACGAAGTGGTGGTGGTCGAGCCCACCTTCGAGCTCTACGGCCTAGTCGCTAGGGCTTCCGGCGTGAAGGTGAGGACAGCGCTGGTCGAAGAGGACTTCTCCCTAAACCCACGTAGAGTCGTTGAGGCCTCCCGGGGGGCGAAGCTCGTGTTCATCTGCTCGCCCAACAACCCGACGGGCCGCCACTACAGCTTAAGCGAGCTGAGGGAGCTGGTGGAGGGATGCCGCTGCCTCATCATCTTAGATGAGGCCTACGTGGACTTCGCAGACCACGACGCCCTGAGGCTGGCCTTGAACTACGAGAACGCCCTAGTCTTAAGGTCCTTCTCCAAGGTAGCTGGGCTGGCAGGCCTCAGGCTGGGCTACGCGGTGGGGAGGCCGGAGGTGGTGAGGATGCTTAAGCGCGTCGACCTGCCCTTCAGGGTGAGCTCCGTGGCCCAGAGGGCTGCCTCCCTCCTCCTAGAGGAGTGGAGGGTGGTGAGGCGCTTCATCGAGGAGGTTAGGGCTGAGAGGGCTTGGCTCCTAGAGAGGCTTTCAGCCCTGCCGGGCGTCAAGCCCTACCCCTCGCAGGCCAACTTCCTGCTGGTCAGGGTGCTCAAGGAGGGCTTGACCTCAAGCCAGCTTCGCTCAGCCCTGCTGGCCAAGGGGATAGCGGTCCGCGATAGAGGCCATCTACCGCTCCTCGAGAACTGCTTGAGGATCACCGTGGGGCCTAGGGAGGCCGGCGAGAGGCTCGTCGAGGCCTTGAGGGAGGTGGTTGAAGACGCGTAGGGCCGAGCTGGTTAGGGAGACTAGGGAGACTAGGGTTGAGGTCAGCTTAGACCTAGACGGCGAGGGCAGGTTCGAGGTGGAGGTCGAGCCGAGCTTCCTCAAGCACATGCTTGAGACCTTGGCCCGCCACAGCTTAATCGACTTGAAGCTGAGGGCTAGTGGAGACCTACCGCACCACGTGGTCGAGGACTCCGCCTTGGCGCTCGGCGAGGCCATGGATAAGGCCTTGGGCGACCGCGTCGGCATCGCTAGGTTCGGCTTCGCCTACGCCCCCATGGATGAGGCCTTAGCCAGGGCGGCTGTTGACCTGAGCGGCAGGGGCTACGCTAGCGTTGAGCTTAAGCTGGCTGGCATGTACGTGGAGGACCTAGCGTCCAGCGACGCCATCCACTTCCTCACGTCTCTAGCTTCAGCCGCTAGGCTGACGCTTCACGTAGAGGTCCTCTACGGGGAGGACGACCACCATAAGGTGGAGGCGGCCTTCAAGGCCCTAGCCCTCGCCTTAAGGGGGGCTGTTGCCGTGGAGCCGAGGGTCAAGGGGGCCTTGAGCGTCAAGGGGAGGCTTTAAGCTTAAGCAGCTTAGCTAACTTGGTTTACGGCAGCCGATCAGCGCTTAGGCTGAAGGCTGAAAGCCTTATTACTGCGTACTTCAGCTCGATGAGCTGGAAGCTGAGGCCTTGAAGGTCCTACTCGACGAGATGCTCTCAGGCTTGAAGCCCTTCCTAAAGCTCCTAGGCTGGGAGGCCTTCACGGTCCAGGAGGCTGGGCTGAAGGGGGCGGAGGACGAGAGGGTGGTGAGGTACGCCAAGGACCATGGAATGGTGCTCGTGACGCAGGAACAGAGGGTGGCAGACCTAGCGAGCTTGATAGGGGTGCCCTCGGTGGTCGTAAGCCTCGCTGAGGTCGCTAAGGTCGTGGATGAAAGGCTTAGGAGGCTTAGCTCAGCCCGCGAGGTGAAGGCTGAAGAGCTTAAGGGGTAGGCAGGCCATGGCTGTCGAGCTCATCTGGCCCCTCAACCCTTGGAGGGAAGCTCTTTACGTAGCTGTCCTAGCTGCCTACGTGGCCGCCGTCATCTACGCCTCCCTACCCATGTATGAGTCCTTAGTGTCCAGGGGCTTATCCGCCGACTCAGCCAGATACTACGTTAGGAAGCTCATCCACATCTTCGCTGGCGGCGTCGCAGCCATCTTAGCGCCGCGTCTCTTCTCCTCCCCCCTACCCCTCCTCCTAGCCGTATTTGCCTCGGCCTTCACGCTGTTCGCCGCCAGCAAGCTTAAGCCCATGCACTGGTTTCAGGCACCCGACAACGTCAATGAGGTCAGCTTCACGCTGGCCTGGGGCTTAAGCTTCTTCGCGCTGTGGCACGTTGCTCGAGACCCCTTCGTAGCCATCCTGCCTGCAGCCTTCATGTCCTTCGGCGACGGAGTCACGGGGATAGTTAGGAACGCGCTCTTCGGCGCTAGGACTAAGCATTGGGCCGGCAACCTAACCATGGCCGCCGTGTGCCTACCCATCGGCTACGTCTACGCAGGCCTCCAAGGCCTCGTGGCTGCTGCGGCAGCATCCCTAGTCGAGGGGCTTGAGCTTAGGCGCCTAGACGACAACGCGCTCATAGCGCTGACATCCACGCTCATATTGGCCTGCCCCCCTCCGCTAAGGTGATTAAGCCACCTTTCTACAGCCCCCTCCGCGACAACCCCTTCTTAATGGTGGTTAAGCCCATAAAGCCCTTATCGCCTCATAACTCATCCCTCCGCGCGCCTCAACCTATCTTCGAGGCTCAAAGTATCCTCGTCACCTGAGGCGCAGCGATCGCAGCTAGTGTTATAAGCTCGAGCAGGCTGGAGGGCGCAGGTGCACGTGAAGGCCTTACATCTCCAAGCTCGGAGGGGAGCGCGATGGGACGCTGGTCCAGCAGGCTGGTTGCTTGGATAAGGATACAGGAGCTGCATAAGCACCCTGTTTCGCTCTTCCCCCTCCTCCTCGGGACGGCGATCGCGTGGTATGAGGCGGGAGCGATAGATTGGCGCGTATTCGCCGCCGCGCTCGCTGCAAACTACTTCATAACGAACGGGACCTACATATCGAACGAGTACTTCGACTACGAGACCGACAGGATGAATGTGGGGCGCATCGGCGGCGAGAGCAAGGTCGGAGTCACGACGACTGGAGGGACGAGGGTGCTGGTGGAGGGGCTCCTCCCTAGGCGCCACGCCCTCATCGCCTCCATACTGTTCTTCCTCGCCGCAGTCCCCATCGGGGCGCTTCTCTGCTTCCACCTCGGCGCCGGGCCGCTAACGATCCCTGTAGGCGTCGCCGCGCTCCTCATCGGCTGGTTCTACACCGCCCCGCCGGCGAAGGCAAGCTACCGCGGGCTCGGGGAGCTCTTCCTATGCGTCGGCTTCACCATGCCGCTGCTCCTAGGCTACTACCTCCAGCGGGGCTTCAGCTGGCTACCCCTAATCGTCGCGCCTCCATATACCCTGCACACATGCGCGATGAAGATACTCCGAGAGTTCCCAGACTACGAGGCCGACCTAGCGGCGGGGAGGAGGAACCTCGTGGTCATATTCGGTAGGGAGAGGATGGCGAAGATCTACATCCTCCTTACCGCGTGCGCCTTGACCTCATTCATTCCCATCTCATTCATCGTCGGGGCGACGCCAGCCCTACTACTGCTCCTCCTACCCTCATACCTCCTGCTAAAAAGCCTAAACGTAATGATCAAGGGGAGGTGGAGGAGCAGGGAAGGCTTAGAGGAGGCGTGCAAGGATGGCTTCATAGGCATGCTTTTCATACCCCTAGCGCTCACGGGGATCTTCATCCTCAAGCGCCTGCTTCAATGCTAGCTGAAGCTGTCCGCGCTGATTGAAGGTCGGCCGATCCACGGTGGGGATGAAGCCGACGAAATAGCATTCATGTTGGCTGGAGCTTATCGTTTAAGCCATAGCTTCGAGAGCTGTCTTATGTTAAGTACTGCGCAAGGTGTGGAGGAGGGTGCTGAAGGCTGGTGACGTGGATAAGCGTCACTGAACACGACCAGCGGAAGGCAAACCCTATAGCGCCTAAGGCGCTTTCTCTAGAAGTGCCTCAGCGGCCCCGCCATTACTCCCCCACAAGCCCCTTGGCCGTTCTGCCGTAAACCCTCTTGAGCAGCCTCATCACCTTGGGCGCAGCCCTCCTAACCTCGCTCAACGTAGCTGTATGGGAGGCTGGGCACTCAGGGTCGACGGCTACGCCGACGCCCTCGACGTATATGAAGGGGTAGAGCCTGCAGCCCTCGGGGCGATGTGGGTAGACGGTGCACGACTTGGAGGCTGGGTCGTAGAAGAAGCAGCGTCCATCCACGTTTCTAAGCCTTAGGAGGCCGCCCTTAGGCTCGTAGAAGCCCCTGTAGCCTAGCTCCTCCAGGCGCCTCACGTCTACGGGAGTCAGCGGCATCTCTGTGCCTAAGCAGCATCTTCCACACCTGAAACAAGTAAACGGCATTGCTATGGGGAGCTGAAGTCTGCTTATTAAGCATTAAGCTTTTAACTCCCCGCGGGAGCCCTTCTCTCCCCCTTTCCCCCTCTGCCCCCTTCTCTCCCTCCTCTTCTTACCTCTAGCGAGCTTCTAAGCTGGCTCTTATGCTTGTAGCCCTCCTCTTCCTTCCCTCTGAGCTCCATATAGATGCGCGCTGCCTTCCAGTCTGAGCTAAAGTAGGCTTGCAGCTTCTAACGCCCTACCCAAACTTCACAGCGGTAAGAGCCTCAGCCACAGAGGCCTCCAGCGCGCTTCGCGAGGCTGAGCTGCAGCTAAGGCTTGAGGCTCAAGCGTAGGGTTTAAGGAGCTGAGGGCTGCGAGGAGGCCTTGGCCGACGATGCCTGTCCCAGACCATGTCTTCAGGGCCTACGACATCAGGGGGGTCTACGGCATAGACCTGACGGAGGAGGTAGCTGAGCGGGTGGGGCTGGCCTTCGGCTGCTACGTGGGCGGCGGGGGCAGGAAGGTCGCCGTAGGCATGGACGTAAGGCTGAGCAGCCCCAGCTTGAAGGAGGCCGTCAAGAGGGGGCTGGCGAGGGCTGGCTGCCATGTACGCGACGTAGGCCTCGTGCCGACGCCAGCGCTCTACTACGCCGTCATATCGAGGGGGCTTGACGGCGGGGTCATGGTAACCGCCAGCCACAACCCACCTGAGTGGAACGGCTTCAAGCTCTGCGTCAAGGGCGCAGCGATAGTTGGCGAGGGCATGGGGATGGAGGACGTTAAGGCCATAGCTCAAAACCCCCTGCTGGACGGCTTGAGGGAGCGGGGCGAGGTCGTAGTTGAGGGAGGACTCCTCGACGACTACCTAAGCTTCCTACTAAGCCGCGTCAGGCTCGCGAGGAGGCTCAGCGTAGCCATGGACCTCTCCCACGGCTGCTGCACCCTGACCGCCCCAAGGGCCTTCAAGGAGCTAGGCTGCGAGGTCAAAGCCTTGAACGCCCAGCCGGATGGAAGCTTCCCAAGCCACCTGCCCGAGCCCACGGAGGAGACGTTAAGCCAGCTCCGAGACCTCGTAGTTGAGGCTGGAGCGGACTTCGGGGTGGGCTACGACGGCGATGGGGATCGAGCAGTCTTCATCGATGACAGGGGCAGGGTGCTGCTTGGAGACGTGGTGGCCGCCATCCTAGCTCAGCACTACCTACCCAGGCATCCAGGCTCAGCGGTGGTGCTTGATGTATCCTGCTCCTCAGCCGCGCTCGAGGCCGTAGAGCAGGCAGGCGGCCGCGTGGTCGTCAGCCGCGTGGGCCACGCCTACATCATGGACGCCATGCTGAAGACCCAGGCCCTGATCGGAGGCGAGAGGAGCAGCCACCTCTACTTCAAGGAGGTCTGGGGGATCGACGACGGCCTCTACGCCAGCCTCAAGGTAGCTCAGCTCCTATCTGAGGTAGGGGAGCCCCTCTCAGCCCTCGTCGACCGCCTCCCGAGGTATCCCTCCAAGTCCAAGAACTACCCCTTCCCAGATGAGGCTAAGTTTAAGGCAGTGGCCGAGATAGCCAGCGAGCTCAAGTCGAGGGGCGTCGAGGTCATCGAGGTCGACGGGGTGAAGGCCATCCTCGACGAAGGCTGGTTCATAATCAGGCCCAGCAACACCCAGCCCCTGATCAAGGTGGTCGCGGAGGCCAGGTCTCAGGAGGCCTTGGAGAGGCTCCTCAAGGAGGCTGAGGCCCTGATAACGGCTAGGAGGGCCTCAGCCTAACCTTAACCACGTCCCCCCTCCTCAGCCCAAGCCTCTCGGCTGCGCTGCCCTGGTTGACGGCCAGCTCGACGAGGCCGAAGCTATCCTCCACGAGCAGGGGCTCGCTCACGCCGACTGAGCCGTAGGCCTCCACGAACCTAGCCTCGAGCCTCCTACCGGCGGCCTCAACCTCGCAGGCCTCGCCGAGCCTCGCCAAGCTGGCTAGAGCTCGGCCGGGTATGCTGAGGGCTAGGTTGCCGAAGGAGTCTACGTAGACCACCTCCCCGACCAGCCAGCCGCCCTCAGCGCGGTAGGTAGGCCTCGGAAGCCTTAGGGGATCCTCAACCACGCCTCCAACCTCCTCGAAGCAGCAGCCCAAGCTCAGCTTGGCGGCTGTGGGGGCGAAGACGTCGCGGCCGTGGAACGTCCTGGAGACCTCCTCCAGCATGAAGGAGGGGTTCGAGACCTCCCTAGCCTCGAAGGGCGCGTCCTCCTCAGCCGCCATCATCAGCACCCCGTTGTCGGGGCCCACGAAGAAGAACCTCCTAGACCTCACGGCCAGCGCCCTCCTGGTCGTCCCGACGCCTGGGTCGACGACAGCCACGTGGACCGTGCCCTCGGGGAAGTAGCGGTAGGACGACCAGAGGATGAAGGCGGCGGCTTCGACGTCGTGGCGCGGCACGCTGTGGGTCACGTCAACGATGCGGGCCGACGGGTTTATGGAGAGTATCACGCCCTTCATTGAGGCCGCGAAAGGCCCCTCCCAGCCGAAGTCTGTGAGCAGCGTGACGACGCCACTGGGCCTCAGCATCGCCGCAGGGGGCTAACGCCCCTCAAAAAACCTAGCGCCCCCCTGGGGTTGACCTGGCAACTTAAGCTATTGCGCCATTAACGTCGATCGATCGAAGGCAAGCGCAGGGGGGCTGGTTAGGTGCTCGGCCGGGAGGCCCGCCTCCCTTAAATACGGTTAGGCGATCGACGGTCAATCACGCGATCGCTTAAGTTGCTAGGCCCCCTTAGGTCAGCTTGAAATCAGTTTTCTATGGTATACTGCGTGAAATCGCGTGATGCTACACTTTCACTTTGGTGAACGTCAAGTACTTAACGGGATCTACCAACGCTAGCGTAAATAAGCCGGAGAAGCCGAGGGCGAAGAGGACTTCGCGGAGGCCGAGCGCTGGAATTATGATACCGCATACTCCGAGCAGCGTGAACGCTGCCGTGGTGCCCATTATTGAGAGCGTCAACGCTGCTCCAGGCCTTGACGACCAGAAGTGCCTCCTCTCCCTAACGATGAGGATCCTGAACTTGCTGAAGAACACGAGCGTCAGCATAGTGAAGGCCTGCAGCCTCCTACCGTGGAGGTTGAAGCAAGCCGCCCCCATCCAGGTGGAGGTCAGCCCCCCAACGGCCATGAGGGCTCCCACCACCAACGACGCTAGGGTCGCTGCCTTGACGTTCCACCTGTTGGGGTACGAAGTGTATGTAGCGTTGTCGGTGGCTATGGACATCGTCGCGAAGTCGTTGGCAAATACCAGCAGCGTCATGTCGAGGAGGCTGAGCATAGGCTGCCGCAGCCAGAAGAACCCTATCGTCAGCAGCGCGATGAATTGGACGGTCTTTGAGACCTTGTTTATGACCCATGTGAGCATGCGTTGATACGTTACCCTACCGACCTTGATCGTAGTCGCTACCTGCTTCAGGCCGGGCTCCGTGAGCACGACGCTCGCAGCCGCCTTAGCCACGTCGGTGGCATTGCTGACCGCTATCCCAAGCTCCGCCTGCTTAAGCGCCGGCGCATCGTTCACGCCATCCCCAGTCATGCCCACCACGTGGCCTCCCGCCTGAAGGCCCTTCACGACCTGGTACTTGTCTTCAGGGTAGACCTCAGCCAGGCCGTCGACGCCCTCGAGGGATTCAGCCCCCTCCTCATGCCTCATTCGTTTAAGCTCGCTCGCAGATAGGACCCTATCCCCCAACCCGGCTTGCCTCGCAACCTCCTTCGCGGTGGCTACATTGTCTCCCGTGATCATTATCGGCTTGACCCCCAGCCCTTTGACCTCCTCGATCAAGGCCTTGGAGTCGGGCCTAATGGGGTCCGCCAGCGCCAAGAGCCCGACGAGCTTAAGGTTGTCTACATCGTTGTTAGCGGACCTAGCTGCCGCCAGCACCCTGTATCCTCTCCTCGACATCTCCTCCAGGGCCCTCTCGACCTCCATCTTCACCGCCCCCTCGACCTTGCAGAGCTCCATCACTGTCTGCGGCGCCCCCTTCACGACCCTGAAGCGCGCTCCACCGCCCTCCACGACCGCCTCAGCCCGCTTTACGCTCGGGTCGAAGGGCGTGAATGAAGTCACCTTGTAATCTTCGAGCTTGATCCCGCGCGATTTTGCGCAGCCGATTACCGCTAAATCCATTGGGTCCTTGCCCTCCTCGCTTGAGGCTAAGGCGGCTGCCAACGCGACCTCCTCCTCCCTAAAGCCCGGGAGGGGGGCGACGCTTACCACGGCGAGCTCGTTCCGCGTTATGGTGCCGGTTTTATCTAAGCATAGGACATCAACGGAGGCTGCGTCCTCGACGGCGCTCAGCCTGGTGACGAGCGCCCCCTCTCGAGCTAGCTCCATAGCTCCAGCGGCCTCCACGATTGTAAGTAATGCTGGAAGGGCTACGGGCACGGCGCCCATGAGGAAGACCACGGCGAGCGTCATTATCGCTGGGGGGTCCACGCCCACGAAGAAGGCGAAGGCAGCCGTCACGCTCAGGGCTCCCACGCCCAAGTACAGCATATGCTTCGTCACATCCAAGACCAGCTCCTCTTGGTGGGACTTCGGCCTGGCTACCTTGACCAGCTCGACGGTTCTACCGAAGCGCGTATTGGCGCCCGTGTTGACGACCACGCATTTAGCCTCCCCCCTGACGACCACGGAGCCTGCGTAAGCAACGTCCAAGGGCTTCAGGTCCACCGGCAACGACTCCCCCGTCAACGCCGACTGATCGACGCTAAGCTCTCCGCTCACGACTTTGGCGTCGGCGGGCACGAAGTCGCCGAGGCCCACCGATATGATGTCGCCGGGCACGACCTCCTTCGCATCCTTTAGAACCCATTTACCATCCCTCAACGCTTTAACCTTGACAGCCAGCCTCCTCCTCAAGTACGCGAGCGCCTTCCACGCATGCCTGGAGTGCATGAAGCCTATCGCCGCGTTTACCGTCAGCAGGGAAAATATGATCGCCGCCTCGACGATGTGGCCGAGGAGCATGGATAAGGCGGTCGTGAGCTCCAACAGCCAAGGCATGGGCCCCCAATACCTGGAGAGGAACTCCACTATGGGGCTCCTCCTCTCCTCCCTCACCTCGTTGTAGCCATACCTCTCAAGCCTCCTCCTCGCTTCCTCCTCCGATAAGCCCTTTAATGACGTGTCTAGGACCCTCAAAGCCTCCTCAATGGATAGCCCCCTGTAGTCCAAAGATCCATCCATAGATTCCTCGCCTCCTCCAACCCGCTTGCCCTTAACGCTGAACGTTAAGAGCCCCTCCTCAACACCTCATGCCCCTAGCCTCGCTCCCTCGGCGAAGCCTGAGCGCTAACTAAGCTTTCGCTACAAGCGACG
>Ga0272445_1002260_pt1 | contig 13447 bp, 16 predicted proteins | sample YNPCB0031_FD_194404 | JGI IMG/M metagenome (GOLD analysis project Ga0272445, IMG submission 194404) | Hot spring sediment microbial communities from Yellowstone National Park, WY, United States - YNP-CB-003-1 | ecosystem: Environmental > Aquatic > Thermal springs > Hot (42-90C) > Sediment... | reverse complement strand
CAGTACTCTTTGGATTTACGTTAACAACCCCAGCATGGGGACAACAGACGACTTTTACCCTCCGGGAATGTACGCTTTCAGCGGGGGAGAAACAGTTACAGTTAAAGCCATACCCTACACTGGCTACGTTTTCGTAGGCTGGTATCTAAACGACGTTTACCACCCGCCAACAGAAAACCCAATAACGTTCACAATGCCTGACACTGGAACAGTGCGCCTACAAGCAAACTTCTCCCCATCGCCGCCGCCAGCAGTATTATCCATTCAGCCTTCAACACAAACAGTTAAAGTTGGAGACCAGTTCACAGTAAACGTCCACCTAGACGCAGGCGACTACAAAATCTTCGCATACCAAGTTGTATTATGCTGGAATCCAAACGTAATAGAATGCGTGACAAAAACGGCGACAAGCTACTTCCAGGGAACAGGCGTAGTCCAAGCTGAGGGAAGCCCAAACAACGTTGAAGGCTGGCTCATAGCGTCAAACAGCCAAACCGCCGGCAACTACGTTACAGGCTCAGGAGACATCCTAACAATAACGTTTAAAGCTAAAGCTGGAGGCACATCGCCCATAAAGTTCTGCACTTTAACCCTTGACAAAACAACATGGAACACCTACCTGTTAGACCCAGACCTAAACGAGGTTCCACTCGCAACAGCCGACGGACAAGTAACTGTTGGACGACCAGCTGCAAGCCTAGTTTCAGTAGTAGCCAAAGACCTTAAACTAGGCATTCAAAGAAAAATCTACCCAGAAGCAGAAACAGCAATATGCACCCCTGGAAAGTCAAACCTCCAGATAAGCATAACCCTCCAAAACGTTGGAGCAGACGGAACCCTATACGTACGCCTAACAGACATAGACACAGGCGAAACTTTTTACGGACAATACAGCGTCGCTTCAGGAGCTCAAAACACTTGGGCGCCAACTTTCGACATGCCTTCAGACAGGCCTAGAAGGCTAAAACTAGAATATGGACACTTGCAGGACACGACAAACGTTCAAGACGGCAGCCCGCTAAACTTCACAGTTTACAGGGCTTACATCCTAACAATAAGCGTAAACGACCCATCAATGGGAACAACAGTCCCAGCTCCAGGCACATATGCAGCCCAAGAGGGAGCAACAACCGTCGTAGGAGCCTTCCCATCACCCGGCTACGAACTTAAAAACTGGACCCTTGACGGACAAACAGTTCCAAAAACAGACAACTCAATAACCGTTACAATGGATAAAGACCACGCTTTAACAGCAAACTTTGGACCAGTCGCCGCCCCACCATTCGACTTCACAGTAGAAGTAAATCCAACATCAGCCACAATAAAGCAGGGCGAAACAGCCACAGCAACAGTCACAGTAACCCTCACAAGCGGAACAGCCCAAACAGTAACCCTCACAGCTTCAGGCCTCCCAGCAGATGCAACAGCAACCTTCAACCCCCAGTCAGGAACACCAACATTCCAAAGCACATTAACAATAACAACAGCTAAAACAACACCTGCAGGCACATACAACATAACAATAACGGGCACGGGAGGCGGAATAACAAAAACAGCAACATTCACCCTTACAGTCACACAGCTTCCAACATACAAGCTTACAATAGCAGTAAACGACCCAAAGATGGGAACAACAAACCCAGCCCCCGGAGAATACACCTACCCAGAAGGAGCATCGGTAACAGTTCAAGCCATCCCCAACACGGGCTACATGTTCGTTAACTGGACACTAGACGGGCAGACAAGAACAGAAAACCCAATAACAATAACAATGGACAAGGACTACACGCTAACAGCAAACTTCCAGCCAGCCCCAGCAGGCGTAACAATAACAGGAACGGTTAGAGGCCTGTTCGGCAGGCCAGTTTCAGGAGCCACAGTAACCTTGAACGGCAGAACAACAACCACAGACCCTTCAGGAAAATACACTTTCACAGGCCTAACGCCGGCAGTTTACCGCATAACAGTTGAACATTGGCTATACGAAACCCAGTCAAAAGCCATAACAGCCACAGAACTTAAAACATACACAGTCGACTTCCAGCTAAGCCTCAAAACGCCATACCTAACAGCAGGCCTATCAACCCTAGCCATAATAGCAGGCTTCATAACATATAAGGCGCTTTTCCCAAAACCAAAACCAGCTAAAGGAGGGAAAACCTAAATGCTTGAAAGAGTAATCAGCTGGGTTAACAGGCTGCCAGCAGAAGCCCGAACACTACCAATCATTGAACATGCAGGAAGATACTGGAGCCCAAACGAGATACTAACCCAAATCCAGTCATGCCCAAACTGCAGCCTATCACAAGCCCTACAAGCTATGCTTGAACAGAGGCTGCACGCCCTATCACCATACGCAACCCAATATGAAATAGCTAAAACAAGGCTGATAATCCACTTCACAAGAACGCCAGGCTACTATCACACCCTAGCAGGAACAATATCAACATCCCAGCTCGCGCAAGAAGTTGCAAACGAAACACCCCTAGGACAACAACTCATACAGATAGAAATGCAGAGAATGCGAGAACAGCTGGAGATGTTCAGCTAATGCCCACCATAAACGCGGCTCAACTTTCAGTCCTACTCGAACCTTCTCCGTTATACCTAGAATACGGCACGTGCTTTATGCAACAACTAACAGCCCAAGCCCAGCAAAAGGCGGTTGCAGCAATCTACGTTGAAGGCTACACGGAAGATGCAGACAACGCATTAGCCACACTTGACCCGCCAATATTCTACGGATTAGCCCACGGCTCCCCATGCGAATTCAACAACTACCTAATGGGAAAATGGAGCGGCACAGTATACATACCAGGCGAAGGAACACAAACGTACAACTGCCTATACGACAGAAACCTAGAAAAAATGAAGGGAAGACATGTGCACTTACTTAGTTGCTTAACAGCATTGGGGCTTGGTCCTAGATTAATAAGGGCTGGGGCTAAGAGCTTTATAGGCTACAGTCAGGTTTTCATCCTGGGCACATGTCTATCAGAACAATACAAGCCAAACCCATGTGAGCCTCCAAGCGACAATGCAGACTTCTACTCTATGATTGACTCGGACATTGAAGGCATGCGTAAAATACTGCTTGAAAACGCAACAGTAGGCGAAGCAGTAAACGCCATGAAAGCGAAATTCCAATACTACATTGACAAGTACGAGCGGGGAGAATGGAAAGACCGCTCCATAGCCATGGACGCAAGCCTAGTCCTAAGATGGGACCTCCAATACTTAACAGCCCTGGGCGACATGAACTGGAGGCCATTAACAATGACCACAACAGCGCCAAAAAGACTGCTCTATGGCATACCAGCCATAGCCTACATAGGAGCCGTAGCCATAGCAACACAAAAATACTAACAAAACAAAAACAAGATTAGGAGAGCGATAAAATGAGTTGCCCCCCTCAACATAGCATGCCTGTTGGAAATGTTCTAGTTGCTACCGTTACATGGCAGAACACTGGAACACAAAGCTACGCCTTCGACATAGCTGTCTTAGTAGGGAGAGGAACAAACCCGACAGACTTCCAAATAGCAACAGGCAACATAGTCCAAAATGTTTCCAGCAATCCAAACGACATAAAAACAACACAAGTACAGGTTGGACCTTTAGGCTCAAGTTTCGTTGGAACATGGGACATAATGGTTCTAATAGGAGATTACGACTCATCTACAGGAAATTTTGACCTTTCAAGAGGCGACTGGCTAGTCTGCACCAGCGTCTTAGTCGTGGGCTAAACTTTGCGTACAGTAATCTCCATCGCCGTCACCAGATACATGTGGCCATACGACACAGATAAGTACTGGGCAGCATCAATAGATGAACCCTTAAACGAGGACTTCATAACATCCCAGCCTGAGAAAATCTGGCTTTTAGGCGACACAACAGACAGCCATGGAAACATCTACGTAATAGAGCAAATACTTGACCTAACACCCGGCACACACACAATAACTGTTGGAGTTGACACACCGCCTGAAAAACCTTGGCTTGTCCAAATCTGGATAAACGACCAATCAATAACAGGAGGCCAATACTACCCATCCAGCCACGGAAACTTCCTTCAAAGAACGTTCACAGTTTCAAGCGATGCACCATACCTAACAGCCCAGCAGCCCATAAACTATATGGCCATAAACCCAATCACAAACGTCTGCCAACTCATAGAACCCTACGAAATCCCACAGCTGATAGACTGGTCTGGCTGCTATAATGTTTACGCCGAAACATACAAGCTTGCAACATATGCAATCCAATATTTACATTACCAATTCTTAATCAACCCAAATCCTCCAGAACAGTTCATGCCTACAACATGGTTCTGGAACAACAACGGCGAAGTTGCACCCCCCGGGGCTAGAAGCATATTCTGGTGGCGAATGATTAAAGATACAGGCAACTTAACGTCTGAATCATGGACAGCCCTCCGACAACCACCACGACAGCTTTCCGGAGCAAAATACTGTTTTCCACTTAACGTCGTTCAGCTTCCCCCATGGTACCTCGTAAACAGCGTCCCATCAGGTGAAACGGCAACCTTTATTGTTGGACATGTTGAAAACGACACCGCCCCAAGAGACCAATGGGTCTACGTTGAAGACGACAGAGTTACATTCAATATCTATACAGCAACGACATGCAAGAACGTTCCCCCCTCCAACCCAAAAATAAGAATTAACGATTATCACGTTTTTCCAACAGTTCCCATAGACAACCAACGTCCAGGCAGATTAAACGTTGTTGTGGCAGACGTGCAAAACATAGGAACATACGGCATAGCATGGCCATTCATTCGAATTAAAGAGGACTTCACATACACCCGCACAATATACCAGGGAAACATTAACTTCACCACTCCATTACAAGTGGGAGAAACTGCTCGCCTAAACCTTGTGGTAAAGCTAACCCAGACAATGGTCAGCCAAGGCTACTTCACCCTCCAAGCAGGACACTTTGAAGGACAACTAAGCGGCAGAATAATGATGCCGATGACTCCAATAGTAGACCAAGAAATCAGAATTCCACTTCAACAGCCAGTCACAACATCAAGCATAAGAAGCCTAGTCCTCTCCCACATAGCAGCCCCCATAGCCGCAAAAATCCAAAGCCTAGCACTAACTCACACATCTCCGCCAATAGCCGCAAAAATCCAAAGCCTAACACTATCCCATACTCCTCCAGCCATAGCCGCAAAAATCCAAAGCCTAGCGCTATCCCACATTACACCTCCACCGCCTCCACCGCCTCCCACCACTTTCAGTTTAAGCGGTAAAGTTTTAAGCCTGCTCGGCCCAGTTGCAGACGCCGAAGTAACCCTAGACAGCTTCTCAACGAAAACTGGAAAGGACGGAAGCTTCTACATTACAAACATACCTGAAGGCACATACACCCTAACAGTTAAACCCACAAGAATCCACGAGAAGCTTCTCTTAAAAAGCGTAAGCCAAAAAATAGACATCTACATGGACACCTCCAAAATCATAAACCTGCCATTAAACTGGACAAACCTGGGCATAGGTGCAGCGTCAACAGCAGCCATAGGCGCAGTTTTAACCGCCAGAAAAAAGCCTAAACCCCCAACTTGGTGAAAAGCTTAAAATATGTTTAAAGCACAATTAAAACTTGTGAGCTGAAATGGCCACTTTCAGCGAGTTTATTAAAAGCCCGAAGGGAATGGCTCTAGTCATAGGAGCCCCGGTTGCCGCAGGCGGAATAGCCGCAGCCTACATTCTCCTATCCAGAAAAACAAACGTCACAGTGACAGTGGACAAGCCGACGGTAAACCTGTGTCAAGACAGGTACACGATAACCGCCACCGTCACAGATGGGTTTGGAAGACCAATAGCAAACGAGCCCATAACCTTCAGGTTCTACATTGGAGGCACCAAGGTAGGAGAAGACTACAACAGCATGACTGCGTCAGACGGAACATGCAGCGTAACCATTTGCTGGGAAACCCGAACCGACGTTCCATCCCAACACATTGACACAGAATTAAGATACCAAGTTACACACGAAGTTGAATGCAGAGGAGCCAAAGGCTACGCATCCAACACCCTAGTACTTCCAGTATGCACAAACATTCCATGCTCATGTCCAAGGTGAAGCGATGCAAACCTACGGGGCTAGGCTTGCAGGCAGATACATTCCCATACCACGCGAAAAGCTAGTTGAAACCATACCGGGATGGACATACGAAATCCTAATACAAACAGACAAGCCTGCCCCGCCAAACACAATAAACACTTTTCTAACCCACTTCAGCCAGAAGCTTCCACAAGTTAAAATCCTATGGATAAGCGTTGACGGAAACCAAATCCGCATACAACTCCAAGGAAGCCCAATAGCCTGGTCAACAATCCTAGCCCTAATAGGATGGATACTTCCACTTCTAGGCTTAACGCTGATACTGATAGCCGTCTGGTCAGTAATATCCGCCGTTCCAAGCTGGGCTTGGGCAGCTTTAGCGTTAGGCGTAACCCTCATACTGTTAACCCCAACAATAACAAGCATGCTTAAACCTCCAAAGAAGAGGTAAAGCGAATGCCGTTTGAAAACATAGTCTACATCATATACCCTAAAGGCACACCTCCAGAAGTAACAAGAATGATAGACGTAGCCATCAGAGACACAAAACTAGCCATACACGAAGAACTTAAAGGAAAAACCTTCACAAGCTCAGACTACCTTTCAAGAATAAAATCCATACTAACCTCAAAAACAGCAGGCCTCCCAACAAAACTAAGAATAGCCATAGCTGAAAAAGTAGATGCAGGCATACCTGAATCAGCCCTAGCAGACGCCCTAGCCATAAGAAACCCAGCAACAGAAGACTTCAAAACCGTAAGGCTACCCCACTTCGAAAAAATAGCAGACCCAGAAATCACCATACGCCCAGAAATAGCAGTCGGCGGCCCATACTTCGCCCCAGGAATGTACAAAACCTTCGGAAAATGGGGCTCAACAGCATTAGTAGGCGGACTAACAGCGGGAATAACCTTCTTCCCCCTCATACTCGCCGGAGTGGACTGGAAACTAGCCCTAATAGCAGCCATAATAACCGGAGGCTTCGCAGGAATAGTCACATACATAACCATGCAAGGAGTCGAAGCAGGCATCCCAATAGCTCTGAGAAAGTGAAATGGCTGGAACCCTTGAAGTCCACGCATACGCCGACGGCGAAGAAGTAGCAGCTGAGCTTGAAATCGTTAACGTAGGCAAATACTACACGCCCCTAACCATAACGCTTCCAGAAGGCACATACATTCTAATAGCCAACTGGCTTGGACAATACCAAATCAAGCCAGCCACAGTTGAAACAGACAAAACAACCACAGTAAACTTCTACTTTGAAAAGCCAAGCCTAACCCTAGCCTACCTCCTAGTAACATCATCTTTCCTCAGCCTAATAATAAGCGTAATAGGCTTATGGCTAACAATCACAAGGAAAAAAACTTAAGAATATTCAAGCCAATCTTATTTGGGGAAACATTTGGCTGAAAAGAAGGACAAATACGAGTGGGCTAAAACCCTCGCCATCATCCTAATTCCAGGCGGCATTTTAATAGGCATCTTCTACATTCTATGGCAGTGGATAACTGGACAGCAGCTCATCAACCTATGGCAAAAACAGTACGAAGACTACGTTAATGAGCTTAAACAGTACGCTGAACAGGACAACGGAAACATAACGCCGGAACACCAGGAAATCCTAAGCAGAAAGGAAAACCTCCTCCAACAGACAGAAGCATCCATAATTCAAACCCAAACCGCCTTCTGGACCCAGCTTGGGCGCATAGCTGAACTGGCACTGTGGATAGTTACCACATACATGGCTATAAAAGTAGCTCCAGACGTAATCAGGAAATGGAGTGACTTAATCAAGGGAAGAGGCGGAACAGCAAAAGCCATGACCTACGCTACAAGATGCATGCTTATAGAAGATTACGCACAGAAAGGACAGACAACCCTAGCCTCAGTCCTATCCACAGTAACCCAAAACTACTTCAACACAGTCGACGCCCCCTTCATGCAGGCTGAAATAGCAAGATACCAGCAAATAGCCCAAACAGCCTCAGGATGGATGTACTACTACGCCCTGTTCATGATACAATACTACACCATTGAACTGCAGTCAATACCCTACTGGTTCTCAATGCTTCCACCCCTACCCCCACCTCCCTGAAAGTGCCAGAAATGGTCAGCAAAAAAACAATCGCCGTAGCAGTTCCAACCCTAGCCATCGCAGGATTCGTAGGCTACAAGCTATACCAGAAAGCCTTCACACGCATACTTTACCTTTCAGCAGGAGAAGGGGGAACAACAGACCCCCCGCCTGGAACATACAACCTCCGCCTAGGACAAAAAATAACATTAAAAGCCGTCCCAAACGAAGGCTACACTTACGGAACATGGACAGTTGACGGAGCAGACTGGGGGCACGTCCCACAAATAACAGTAACAATGGACACAGACCACACGGTAATATGCACCTTCTGGAAAGGCGGAACCCCACCACCCACATACCCAGTTGGAATAAAACCCTATGAAGTTCCAACAGTAAAGGAGCTGATAGGCGCATGGCTAGACGTGAATCAACCATGCGCCCAAATACATGTAAAGGTTGACGAAGGATACGGCGAACATATCATACGCTTTCAGGCTTACGACGCCCAAGGAAGAGGAGTGCCAGACATAGACGTAGCCATCTGGACAGATAAACCTCCAGACAGCCACAAATATCAAGGAATAACCCTCCTAAACATGGGTGTACACACAGTTGAAAACCCGTTAATAGTTAAAACAGACAGCAACGGCTTAGCCTCAGCCAAAGTAAACTACAAGTACGGATTAAACGACAACTACAACCAAATATGCAAGGACGCAGGGTTAGGAATGACAATAATGTCATGTATAGCCCCAATCCCATACAATGACACAAACCTTTACAACTGCAAAACATGGTATGTTATGGCAGTCCTCTCCAAATGGGGCGAAGGAGACACAGAAACCACGCCAGCCATGGGAGGCTGGTCAATGCCCTGGATATACGCCCAAATAGTTGGAACAGCCATATGGACCCAAACAATGATAAAATGCGGGTTCCACGTAGCATGGGTAACGCCTGAATAGTTAACTATCCGGCGACGGTGAACTACCACCTTTTAGCGGACTTTTTCGCTAGGGCAGGCAAAGCCAAAAGCGCGGGAACAGCCACCATCCCAGCAGCGAAGCCGAAGTTCACCCATTTTGAAATTGGAATTTCAAAGTCCAAAGTGTAAGTTTTCCCCACTTCAGAAAGCGTAACATTCTGCTCCCTTCTCTCAAACCAGTTTTTAGAAACAGAAACCACATAACTTCCCAATGGAACACCCGTTAAACTGTACGTTCCATTTTGACTCTGAGTTGACTTCAAACTGTCCACGGAAACAGTTGCTCCAGTTGACGGAAGCTTAATCAAGCCGAAAAGGTAAGACTCAACAACGCTGCCTGAAATGTTCGCCGTGGGAACCTCCACGTCAACATCCACATCCTTTCTATCCGTCGGATACATCGCACCGCCTAAAAAGTCAACGTAGCCAGCTACAGCACAAACCGTGTATTTTCCAGCCTCTGGATAAATTACTGCACCCTTAAAGTCAATATTAGCGCAAGCATCGCTAGGAGGATGGAATGAAACGTTAGCTTGACCCTTATTAACCACCTGTCCCCGAACAGTTATGGATGGAGAAGGACCATCAATATACCCTAGCCCAACGCAAGGGTTGCCCCCGCCAACATCAACATGCCCAGAAACAGAACAGCCCACGCCAATCTTAGCGTAAGCCTTCGATGGAACATCGAAACCTGTAACAGAAACGCTTGCCGGAGAAAAAGGCGAAACATCAACAGTAACAGGGTAGGGGCCATCCTCCACAAAAGCCGTGTCGCCAGACCAGTACCCTCCAAAAACGTCAAGCGCATACGAGCCTTCAACTGGGAAAATAAGCCCAAAAGTCGGAGAGCCAAAATACATGTTTGAACAGGCAGCATAACCTTGATAACAGACAGCCGCAGGAGTTCCCTTCAAAACCTTCATCATCCAATAGCTGTCAACAACAACGAAATCAGCTGGACCATCCCTGTAAACAAACCCAATAACAGGAGTGTCAGCCTCCTCAACATGGCCATAAATGCTAAACTCAGCCTCAGTGTTAGCCATACATGAAGACGGAAACTTGTAACTCGTAACCTTAGCCTTCACGTTGCACCACCTTTTCCGGAATCTTAATCAAAGGCTCAGTTGAAGTCTGCACAGGCTTAGTGAACTGCTGAATCAAAAGCGAAAGGTTCCTGAAAAAGTTTCTAGCCTCTTCGCTTCCCAAAAGCTCAGCAGCCTCCTCAAAGAACAGCGAAGCCTTACCCTCCAAATCCCCGCTTAAAGCGCTGTCAACCTTTCCCAAAATCTTAACAAGCAACTTCAAAGTGTTGCTCTCATCCATAACCTTCTGAATCTCCCTCTTCATAGCCTTAGCGCTAAACTTACTGCCAAAAAAAATGCCTAAGAAAAGCATCACCCCATTAACCACAGCGCCAAGCAGCGTCAGCCAAACCTCGTCCACCAAACCACCAAAACATTTTTGAACACTTCATCCTTAATAAACTTTGGTAGGCTTAACATGGCTGAAGAGCTGAAAATTCTCGAAATAGCCCGCAGGATAAGCCGAAACGAGCCTATAAACAATATTATGAAAGACCTTGAAGTAAGCGTGGAAGAAGTTGAAGAAGTTAAAGAAATGATAGACAACGGAACAATAGTCTTCAACAGGGATGGAGAACCACGCTTAACAATACCGCTAACAAAATTAAAAGCAATAACAACCAGAAGGCTAAGAAAAAGAAACCTAACCCCAGAAGAGCTAAGCCGCGTAACAGTCCTAGAAACCCACCAAGAAGCCCTAGCGGAAGAAGCCAGAACCCGAACCGAAGCCTATTTAACAATAGGCCGCTCAGTGTTCCAAGCCTTCACCGCTTGGGCTGTAAAACACGGCTACACCCTTGAAGACATACGCAACATGCCAATCCACAAAATAATAATAGAAGCCTTAGACAAGGCAGACGAATACGACCAAATAAAACCGGAATACGAACAACTCAAAGCCGAAGTCGAATACTTGAGGCAGAAACTAGACCCCCTAACACGCCTAAAAGAAATAACAGCGAAACTTCCAGAAACAATCCTAACCCTAGCCTACCTCCAAGAGCTAGGAGCAAACGTCCAGCCAATAGCAAAATTCATAGACCAAGCATTAGCCAAATACATAGTGGGGCCAGAAAGTGGCTGATAGACGCCGCAGAACAGCAGGCATCCCAGTAGACTACTGGACAGAAGCGTTAACAAAGCTTGGACTACTAAGCCCAATAACAGAAGAAGCCACCCAAACATCCGCAACACCAGAAGAAGCCAAACAAACAGTCACAGGAGAAATGAAAATCTTCGCAGAACGCCTCATATACACGTTATGCCCGCCGGAAAAAGGCTACGCCCCAATAATAGTCAAAACAGTCAAAAGCATATACGACGTCCTAGAAGGAAGAAAAGACTTCGGAGAATGGTTCACACAAGTACGCCAAGCCCTAAGCCTAAAAAGCTACCAGCTAGCTCAAATAATTTATCAATGTTTAGAAGGTTTACGCTCAAGAGAAGCCAGAGAACTAAGAGAACAATGGTTCAACTTCATGCAAGCCGAAATGAAAGGGTACGGATTGATGTAAGATGAGTGAAGAAAAACCTAAATGGAGATACTTATCTGCTGCTGAAATTGTGAGTGTTCTTTCCGCTGTTACGCCTAACATTCCCAGAGAGGAAAAACGCGTATCCAGAAACCAATAAGCCTTCTTTACTGTCAAAGTCTCCACGGCAATACTCAACCTTAGCGCCAACCATCCTGCTCAACTTTTCAGCGGCAAACCGTGCAAGCTGGCGGCTAATCCCCTCAATTAAAACCTCCCGCCCCTTAGCCAACTCCTCAGCAACAGCATTATATGGAATAACCTTATACCAACCCTTCCTGATAACGCCAGGCTTCAAACTGTAAACTCTAGCTTTACGGTTTTTGTCGCTCATTTTACATCCTTTCAACGATACGAAAAAATAAAGCTTAAACATAAAAAAGTTACGGTGAAAATAAATGCCGGCCCCGTGGCAAAGAGTAAGCCCAATCATCTTGACAGGGCTGTCCAAGACCACATGGAGACGCAAGTCAGGCCACATGCTAATGGCAGTCGCTGCTAAAAGGCACTTGACAATATTCTACCGAAAGCGTGAGGCTAAAGATGCTGGAAGGCCGGAAGTTAAGAAGGCTTTCACTGAAGCCGCCGCCAAGACAAGAGGAAAGCCCTTCAGAGAAGAAAGAAATGCCATAATCCGCGAGGAAATGCTTAGAAGAAGAATAGGCACAGGAACATACAGGAGAAAGAGCAGAAGCAAGTACGCGCCGCTAGCAGGAACAGTCTACATGGTGACAATTCCATACGAGCCGGGTGTTAAAGTAAAGCCGCCGACAAACATCGCCCACCTGTACTTTGCTAAAGGAGGCACAGTACCCGGCTAAAAGTTAAGGGTCAGCCGGGTCAACCCCCAATATTTTTTTCAAATATTCTCTAGGAGTAAACTTCAACCAGCTGTCCATCTGTTCGCCTTTCTTCCACTCGTTTTTAACTATCAACGTAACCTCCTGGGGTGAAACGTAAACCCCGTTCATATTCAACAAACCTATAAGCTCATCCATGTCCCTTGCAACCTGAAGCCACAAAAAATGCAGAACAGCATCTTCAGGAAGCTTCTTCCACGGTATAGGCGTCATCGGCCTAGGATAAACCCTAGGAGGCTTCCCAGACTTAATGTCCTCAACCATTTCATGAAAAGCCCTTAAAACAGCAAGCCAATCACTATACCAAGCGTCACGAAAACGCGTCCAATACTCCATAAAATCGTAAGGATTTAACCCAACACTCGAAAGCTCATACTCAAAAGCCTTCCAAAAAGCATCAACCTCCCCGCTAGTAATTCGCCTCGGAAAAGGAAGAACCGAAAGCGGAGCAGCAGGAGGCTTAGCAGGAGGCACGACAGGCACAGCTTCCGTTGGCGGAGGAGCTGGAGCCACTTCAGGCGGGCGGACTGTTGGCGGGGCTATAGGCGGAGCAACCCTGCCAGCACGCTCCCTCTCAGCAATATCCAACGCTAAACGTTCAATAACCTTAGCAGCCTCCTCATAAGGCAAAGTCTTAACAGTTTCAAGCTCAACCCTAAACTCGGCTAAAGCATCTCGCGGAACCCTGCCCAACTCCCGATACAAAGTAGCCCTAAACAAGTCCTCAAGCTTCGCAATCTCATCCTTAGTCAACTCCTTAGGCTTAGGCGGAGCAGGCGGTGCAGGCGGAGTTGGAGGGGCACGCA
>Ga0272445_1002259_pt1 | contig 13465 bp, 11 predicted proteins | sample YNPCB0031_FD_194404 | JGI IMG/M metagenome (GOLD analysis project Ga0272445, IMG submission 194404) | Hot spring sediment microbial communities from Yellowstone National Park, WY, United States - YNP-CB-003-1 | ecosystem: Environmental > Aquatic > Thermal springs > Hot (42-90C) > Sediment... | reverse complement strand
ATAATGCTGAATCCTGTCGAGAGTGTAGTCAGCGACGAACATGATATCATATAAGTCTTCGTTAAATAGCTTGTATGCTAGAGAGAAGACGCCTTTCAGCTGCTCAACAGCTTCTCTTAGAGTTTCTTTATACTCATGAGGTAGTAGGGGTGTACGACCATATGTGCCAAGTCTATAGCGGAGTAGATCGTCTCTAGTTGGTTGTGATATTGTCGGGCCCTTTAACCCAAAACTTGGCCCTGTGACCATTAAACCATTAACCTTCCATGGAGGATATGCAAAAATAGGATTAACTATGCATACTTTTTTACCACTCTTGGACGCGATATCCCAAAAAGTCCGGCCTAAAAGTTTGTTTCTTATTAGATAGCTGTTAATCCTTAAAGCCAAGGGACTTTCCGGCTCCGGTTTCAAGCCAAATCTTTGGGGTAGCAGGCCGGTGTAAATTGCCGGCCAGGCGAGCAGAGTATCAGGTGGGAAAGTACTTCTTAAAGGGATCGAAGATCCGCTTTCGAAGAAAAATGAAAAGCCTTTAGATGCTTTATTGCTAATTAGATCATTTAGGATGTTTATCTCAAGACTGTCCACGCCTATCATTAAAACTCTGTTATTGGATGGCAAAATATTTGTTCTCCTTCTTTTCTTTTAATATCGTTAAAACCTCAGAGCATACTTCATTTAATGACTTCCCTGTTGTATTGATGTACACGCAAGGGATTTTTAGAATCCTTACCAACTCCTTGTATAGATGCCTCTGCAAAACCATATACCCGTATGGATCTGCCTTATTGGCCATAATATTTCTCTTTAATAAAACGGGTACTTCACCGTCAAGGAAAATGGTAAGAGTTGATCTGAGCAAGAACGAACGTAAAATCTTGAAAGGCAAGTTATTTACTAGATCACACAACTTAAATGATAAACCATTTTCATTCTTCAAAAGTATTAGGGAGATAGTTATATGAACCATTGAGTCTAAAAGATATCTATCTGCAATTAGGATTGTTTTTCTAGAGCCAAGCTTTAATATGAATAAGGAAGCATATATAGCAAGTATTTTAAGTAATATTCCAACAAGTTCTATCCATAGCCACACTTTCCTATATTTGGCTATGCTACTTGTAACAAAAGTGCCAGAAGTGGATCTAACGACACAACTAGGGCTTAATTTACCTAAGAATGTTATGAGTAAAAAGGTTATACTATGCGCATTTTTAATCCATATACGCCTTACATGATAACCATTTCTAGAGAAAGAGCTTGCTATGAAATTTGCGCACGACGTTTTGCCTGTACCATCAGGACCGGAGAAGGCAAGCACGCTTAAACCACCCAAGAAAAACTTGACCATCTTTGTATTAATATGCTAAGAAGTTTTACGTATTTGTCCAGATGTTTCCAAAAAGTTTTTCTTGATAGCTACTAAAAGATCTAATTCTAAGACTCTTTTTGACAAAAGGCATTTATGAGCACTCAGTATATGTAGGCAATCAATGGTACCTTTTGTCTTTCCTATTCTTGTTATCCTTGGTTGCTTTGATTGAGTTAACAATAGCAAAGCAGCAGTGTGTCATGATTATGCCGCGATTACAAAAGAATCTTTAAACGATTAAGCATCATAAGCTCGCTGCTCCTAACAATAGTTACATAACATGAAAGTAATCTATTCGACATTAACATACCCTTTCTTTTTTCTAACGTAAAGATTTAATGACTTCTTACTCATACTACTCAAAACAAGAATACCAGAGATGTTGTTGAAGATTGCTTCCTCGTTCCGAGCTAATGTTTAAGTCGTTCACTACATGCTCACCCTTAATCAAAGATGAGCTGGTTGATTTTAAAACATAGTTTAAGCATCATGTTTACTAAGAATTAGATCAAGTTCTGAAAGTGCTTTTCTAATGCGTGGAAAGTCTTCTTTCTATCATATTTACTAGCAGAAAGCATTATGCCACTAGTACTCAATCTTGTTGCTCTAATAATATTCTCTGCTAGTTCTATGCTGTCAGGGTAACGTGCTTTATATCCGTTAACTCCATCAACAATGAACTCTCGTGCCCATGGTAAGTCATATGCGATCACTGGTATTCCGAGTGCTTGAGCTTCTATAACAGCAAGAGGTGCTCCTTCATATAAGCTTGGGTGTAGTAATACGTCTACGTATTTTGCCATTAAAGATAGTAACTTAGATCTCTCGATGAACTTAAAATATTTAATATGTTGTGACAATTTTCTTCTTTTCACATAACATTTTAGCCATAACTCAAGTGGGCCTTTCCCAAATATCCATAACTCAACATCTCTTTTATGGCCTTCTTCTACTAAGTTTTCTACTGTTTTGAGGGCATGTGTTACCCCCTTCGTATAGTAAAGCCTACCTACATAAGCAATGATTATCTTGTCCTTCTCAACTTTTTCCATGCTTCGTCTAAGTTGGACAAGGTGGTCGTAGTCCACTCCTGGATAGATTACATTACTACGATGGCGTATGGTTCTGGCCATGTCTCTGTAAAGAGATTCGAATTCTGTAATGACATGGTTCGCTACGAAGATATATTGATCACTAACGAGAAGATCCCTCCTAGTTAGGTGGTTAATTAGAGGGGCTTCTGCGTAGTATATGAGCTCCTCTAAGCTTATATTTCTAAAATCATCTTGTATAGCATAATGAAAGAAAGCTAAGAGGGAATGTATAGAGCCATGAAATACCGTAATGTAGCTTGTGGATTTTTTAGATTTTCTTAAATCCTTTAATGCAAGCCAAGTCAATGGACTGTTTGATAAAACGACCCTTATGTCTCTTGTTAGTAGCATTTCCAGACATCTTTTAGCTGGCATTGTGTAGAGTAGCCACCTTGGGGGTATTTCAGGAAAGTATACCCTGATTATTGTGAACCTATCGTCAATCTTTTCCATGTTTATCCTTTCATTAATACTAGCTTTTCCTGCTATTACAAAGACTTTCCAACTATTACGAGAGAGCCACTCTGCAAGTTGCTTAGAATATACAGCCACGCCTCCAAATATGTATGGTGGGTATTCGTGACTCAGCAAGATTGCGATTCTGCGTTCTTTTTCTTCCACTGCTATACCTCGGAGTTAATAATTTTGAGCAATTAATTCTAGTATCTTCTCGTATTTTTCTGCTAAGCGATCCCAGTTAAAGGTCTCTCTAAAGTTATGTGAATAATCATATAGTGCCGTCTTGACTTCATCTATTTTACTAAGTAGCCGTTTTATCACATTTTCTAACTCTGTATATGTAGTGTACACGTATATTCCTCGCTTAAACCAAAGCTTGAACTCGATGATGTCTGTGGTTACTACTGGAACTCCACATGCTAATGCTTCTGCTATTTTGAGGGGAGTAGCAAAATTCATAATCATTTTCCTAACGGGTGAGAATACTAAATCACAGGAATTTATGAAAAGTGGCATTCTTTCATATGGTTGCGTTGGGTACATGTAGACATATTTGTCTATGTCATAATATTTAGCGCATTTAAGTAGAGCTCTGTAATAGTGTTTTGCATGAGAAAAACCAACCACTAAAAGTCTTATGTCCAGTGCTTTACGAAGCTTACTCATAACCTTTATCACCCCTGTTATATCTACCCACACATCCAAAGAGCCTTGAAGTAATGCTAAGTAATAACCAGAGTCTAATCTGATGGCTTTTCTTGCCAAGGCTTGGTCTTGGGGCTTAAATAATTCCGCGTCTATTCCATTTGGAACTACATGTATTGACCTGTCGGGAACGAAATCCTCTATAACTTTTTTTAAGCCATATGAAGGTGTCACTATAATATCGCTGTTTTTCAAAGCTTGGGCAACAATAAATTTTACTCCCAGTTCCACAAACCACTTCCCTCGGGTGTAATATGTAGAGGCGGATTCTGGGTAGTAATCAACGAAGTCGTAAATATTTGGTATTCCAAACCTTTTAGCGAGCTCTGAAGCTATGAAGCTTGGGATTATATTTGCGTGGATCACAACATCTATGCCTCTATTCTCAATTATACGCTTTATTGTGGTGTAAATCTGTGGAGTGTTCAAAAGATAGTAAAAACCTAGGTTCTTTACTGTTAAAGCATTATTTATATAAATTTCTACGGCCTTTAGCTTTCTTTTAATTCCTTCGGCCAAAGGATGCTTAGTATAGGATAACAAATAGATGTCATGCTTCTTCATAAATCTCTTTGCAATGTGATACATGCGGTTTGGTATTGGATGCCGCAACAAATCATTTGGTGGGATTAAAAGTATTCTCATAACTCTTCTATAGATTCATCTAGCTTCATCCAATCTACTTCGATAATTTTTGAAATTTCTTTATTTATTGTTAAGTTTTCTTTTAGTGTGAAAATTTTATTCAAATATTTACTCTTTTCATAAATAGAAGGCGATCCATTTTTAAATACCCAAGAATATTTGCTTACCTCTAATCCCCTTTCAATCTTTACTTCACTAAGTAATCGTAATGCTTTTGCTATTCGTCGTCCAGCATTACCGTCGCCTAGGGGACACATCGAGAGTTGTGGCGGACTTAGTTCCGATAGTTCTATCGATTTTACCACAATATTTACAGCCTTACTAACATCATCTGGGTCAACCAGACAGTTATAGCCTAGAATTACAGTTTCAGGCCATTCCGTTGTTTTTCTAAGTGTTATTGTTCTTCTACCAAGGATAAACGCTTCTTCTTGTACCCCACCACTATCACTAACCACAACGCGGGCGCTCTTGAGAAGAGTAATGAACTCGAAGTAACCAAGTGGTTTCACGAGCTGTATGTTACTGTATGATCTAAGTGCTTTAGTTAATCCTGTTTCTTCCATACGTTTCCTTGTGTGGGGATGTATAGGGAAAATAATTTTGTAGTCAGGTAGTTTACGTGCAACTTCCATCAGCATAGAAGTTATGTGAGGAAGGTATCTCTCCGTCAGGTTCTCACGCCTATGTATGGTGAAGAGTAGGTACTGCGAAGGATTCACGTTATAGGTACTAAATATCTCCTCTTTCAAGAGATTATGTGATATGGCGTGAAGAAGAGCATCTACCGCTGTACTACCAACAAGTCTAATTGTAGATGACGGAATGCCTTCATATAACAAATTCAATACGGCTATTTTTGTTGGTGCAAATCTAAAGTTTGCTATTGTATCGGCTATTCTTCTGTTGGCTTCCTCTATCATGGAGTTATCAAAACTACGCACCCCAGCTTCATCATGTATGAAGGGTTTTGTTACGTGAACGGATGCTAGTGACGATGCCAATGTCGTATTCGTGTCTCCAAGTGCATAAATGAACCTAGGTTTTCGGCGCTTTGCCACATCAACTATCTTCTGAATTAGTAATGCTACCTGCTGTGTAGCATCCTGCGTTTGAATTCCTATGTCCAAATAATCATCAGGCTTGGGAAGTCGAAGTTGCTCAAAGAATAATTGACTCATCTCATAGTCATAGTGTTGCCCGCTCCACACGAAGATATAGTCCACGCTCAGCCGATCCAGCCACCAGATAACAGGCGCTATTTTGATAGCCTCTGGTCTAGTACCTGCAACTATCATTATAGGGTCTTTATCTGCAGGCAAAAGTCGTCCCAGTAACGTGTACTATTAAATAAAAGCAACATCTAAGCGTAGCAACATTGTCCATCGCTTTGAAAGTTGTTTATAATATACAGCCACATCAACTTAGCAAGTCCAGCAGTGCCTAAGGTGTTTGTCACCTCACATATTCTAATTCATAAGGGGATGAGAATTGTGGAAGTTATCGAGATTTAGGGGACTTCTTCCTAACCTTGCGGAATCGCGAGCTGAGAGTCTTATACAGGCTTCTAGAGCTCTTTAATGGCCTTGATTATGGCCTTCATTAGTAGGATGCTCTTAACCCTAGTAAGCCTCATTATCATGCATGCCTTAACAAAGGCCCTAGTCAGGGGGTCCACTAGAAACCACTTCCTAGCCCTCCTAACATGCAACACAGCATCCCTCAATTCATCTAGAAGCTTAATAGCCAAGCAATCAGGAGAACTCTTGCTCGGACCATAAGGCCCAGTCAACATCATGTTAACATTATGATACATGACACCCTATATAAATCTTGGTCATGAAGAAAATGGAATCAATTTAGTCATCATCCATGGCCGGATAATGGTTTGAGATCAGCTAATACTATAGGCCTCAACGAGGGTGTTTGAGAATATTTTGTCAGCTCTATCTGAGACGCTCTTGATCCATCCCTGCTTAAGCTCTACACCATATGGTCCTAGCACGTATCCATTATTCTCCATAACCTTGTATGTTACAATAAGACTCTTCCCAGCGGGGCTTTCTCCATTAAGTACCTTAAATCCTTCACCCCCGTCTACCTTTATTCCAAAGCATCCCTCTAATAGGTATTTTATCTTCATGTCTCCGTAGACCTTGAGGTCATCAATTTTTCCCGAGAGCCAGCCGGCAAATTCGTACTCTGCTACGTTGTAGTTTCCTTGGTATCCAAGGTAGTTTTCCTGTAGAATTATCGAGGAGTAGTGCTGGTAGACCATCGTCAACGAGATTGGGAGAAGAACCACTGCTAGGAGTATTGCTCCTAAATGCTTTACCCTAACGAGACTCACCAACTTGGCAAGCCCAACCGCCGCTAGCATCGAGGCCGGCATGATGAAGTGGTTTGCAACTCTATACAATAGTGTTAGAGAGATGCTTGGCTGAGCACCAAATATAGAAAATGCTTCTAGCGAGCCCATCGCAGAGAGCCATCCAACTATAGGATAAATGCCGCCAACAATGCCGTGACTGGAGTGGAGGCCCATTATAATGAATAATCCAAGCATCAACAGTATCGCGATCTGGGCGAGGAGGTCTGCGGGTAGTTTTGGAGAGCCAGGCATGACGGGGAAGAGCTGATTTGCGAATAGGATACCATACGAGGCCAACCAAACAATGAATAGGCTGACTGATGGTTTACCAGCCCTAACCAGTAGGCAGTAGGAGAGTAGAAGCGAGATTGTCTGGAAAGAAGTTAGGGAGAATATGTCTGAGTGGGTTATCGTGAAGTTAAGCCCCCTCAGACCATACAGTGGATAGTAGACTATTCCTAATACCAGTAGGACGACTAGCGGTCCAAGAGATTTCTTGAAATCATCCCCAACTCGTCGGAGGAAGATCCTCAAGACGAGGATGTTTAGGAATACTGCCAGTAGGAGGAAGTACTGGAGATGATGAGCCATGACTATGGCCGCTCCATTAATGAGTAGGAGGATGTATTTCTCCAAGGAGTTGCTGGAGACGAGTGCCGTGGTCAGGTAGGTGAGGGACAATAGAATAGTGAAGGTCTCCTTAGTCACTCCGGAAGTGAATATTGCCTGATAGCCTCCCAAACCAATGAGTAGGGACGAGATTACTGCTGCAACCCTACTACCAGCAGTTCTCCTAACAATGATGTATATAGGAATCGGCATGAGCGAAGCTATGGCGGGGAATAATATGCGCTCAACATCAATGACTCTCGCATCGAGGATTATCGATGATGTGGCTCCGAAGATCTGGCTTGCAGGCCAGTAATTGTTGTAGCCGTCGAAGACCTCGCTTTCGAGGCTTACCGGCGTATACCTCAACAATTTCTCCGTGTTCATTATTAGGGGCCAGGCATCTGTGGAGAATGGCAACCCACTCATAATGGTTGGATACAGGCGTATGGAGAATGAAAGTATAAGGGTCGTCATGAGGAATATGTCTAGCCTATCCATGCCTCAGTCTTCACGGAGTCAGTCGCAATCTTAGCCGCAACCACGGCGACTATGCTTGTCAGCCCGGCTGAGACCAACGGTATTATCATGCTCATGGCAGGCTTAATGGTATATGTACCGACGACGAGAAGACTACTCTCCGAGAAGGCCTTTGACAATAAGTATCCCATCATCGATCCAGCTAGGCCCGCTAGGAAAGAAGAAACTAGTACTATCGGTAGAACTGCTGACTGTATTCTTCTCACTCCACCTATGCTCTTAATGATAGAGATTTCCCTCGCATGGTCCAGTATGAATAGTGTCGGTGTGAGGGCTATTGTCGATATTGAGCCTGCGAAGACGAGTATGGCTATGCTCCAGAAGGATGCCTCATTCAATTTAGTCTCCCTCCCCAGAAACTCCTGCATCGACTCGCTTGCCTCCCTTATGACGAGTCTTGACGGTATGTTTCCCGTACTTGCCGAGAATAGTAGACTGATTATCCTGCTTGCTTTAGAGGCTACTTCCCCTCCAGCACCCTCTCCACCGAGAGCTTCTGACAACTTCTGCCGAGGTAGGAGCTCTTCATCTATCTTAACCCTCATCATCGAGACCGCGTTGGGAGGCAAACCTCTCAGCCACTGCGCTGTCTGGACCGGCACAAGTATCTCGTCGTCAAGCGACGTCAAGGACTCATACACTCCGACTATCTCTATCTCGATATAGTTCCTTGTGAGGACTGAGCGGAGGAGTACTCTATCACCAGTCTTTAAGCCGAGCCTCCTAGACGCCTCTAATCCTGCGGCCGCCTCAAAGTATCTATCGCCGCTTAAGAATGCGCCGTCCAGCACTTTGAACTCTATGAAGCCTTCCACAGACCTTGGATCGACTCCCCTAACAACCACTGGCTTGCCGTTCGATAATACTGCTACTGAGACTACTTCTGGACTCACAGCCTCCACACCCCTCGTCGAGATCAGCTCATTATACACTGCCAGCGATATGACGCTTGTTTGAGGAGACCTCGCATTAGCGCCGTAGACTATCATCACGCTTCCAGCACTCGTCGATAATAGGTTTGACATGGTATGGAATGCGCCGAGCGAGACGCTTGCCGTGAATGCCACGATAGCTGAAGCAATCGACACTATTGAGAGTATTAAGGTAAGCTTCCTCCACTTTATAGTCTTGAGCAGCATCATCGACAATTCTTAAACCCTCATCCTAGCAACTCTAATTATTGAAGGCACTGAGCCTGTTACAGAAAGTATGCCTACAACTGTTAAGACCAAGTAAAGGTCACTCAGCGTCAAGGTCGGCGGTTGATAAGCCTCTATAGACAATACCAGCGAGGCAGCCCTGAAGATGACTTGGGAGGCAACTATTCCGATCGAGATGCCGACGAGAATGCTTATCAGGGAAGCTGTCAAAGCTTTGTAGAATAGGAATAACGCTATCCTCCTCTTCGAGAACCCGATGCTTCTTAGAACCGCTACCCTATCTATCGAGTCCACGCACATCTTTAAACTAGCGAAGTATGAGCTAGCAAAAACCATTGCACATATAGCTAAGGCCCAATTCCTGACGGTGTTAAACGTCGACTCTACGATGTCCGTCACAGCCTGAGATGCTGGCTGTAATGGGATAGCTCTAATATTCAAGTACGCGAGTCTCTGAGGATCTATCTCTCCAGATAACTCTACCAGCGTGATTTTTCCATTAAGGTCTGGTATCAGCGTCCAAGCTTCTCTAAGCTGTACCAGAACCTCTTCATCGTATGGACAGCTACATCTCAGTATTCCGGCCACCCTAAAAACGTGCCTCCTACCACTCAATTCTACCTCAACATGATCATTAACTGAGAGGTTGAGCCTCTCAGCCAACAATATCCCTACATTGGCTTCAGACAAGTTCATAGGTATGCGGCCACGGAGACTGACGCCTCTAAATTTGTATAATTGGTTCAGGTCTGCCCCTCTCAAAAACGTTACAGCAGATCCGACACCACTAGCTACATTGCACCGTCTCATTAACTGTGGCGAATAGTCAACGTTTTTAAGATTTAGTATATTTTCAAGGAGTTTGTAATCGATTATGCTGTCGCTTAGAGAATTTGCAGACGAATTCACAAGTAGATAGTAGTGGTAGTCCTGTCTGGGGATGAACATCATCAACTGTTGAATGTATGCGTTTCCGACAGCTAGGGGGATGACTGCTACCGCTATTAGAGAGCCAACCGTCAAAATATATGATAATAGACGCTTAGGCTCGCTTACTAAGTCTTTGAACGCTAGGCTTAGGAGGATCATACAAAACTTAATATCTTTAGATAGTCAGCTAAAGATGGTATATGAGTAATGCTATCGAGCTTATCAATGTATGGAAACATTACGTCAACAACGTTCCAATCCTTAAAGGCGTCAACCTATCAGTCCCATTCGGAAGCTTCATCTCTATAAGAGGGAAGTCTGGAGCGGGCAAGACTACTCTTATACGATTAATCGGCATGCTGGACCGGCCGACGAGTGGAAGCGTCTTCATCCTCGGGACTGATACTTCTAGACTGGGTGATGGAGAGGCCTCACAGATGAGGCTTAAGCACATCGGCTTCATCTTCCAGTCATTTAACCTGATTCCATCACTTACGGTTTTAGAGAACATCGAGTTACCGATGGCCCTGCTGGGAGTGGCGAAGGAGGCTAGACGTAGGAGAGCCGTGGAGCTGTTGGAGAGATTCCACATGGAGAGACTTGCCGACAGATTTCCCTCGGAGCTAAGTGGGGGTGAACAGCAGAGAGTAGTGATCCTGAGAGCTCTAGCGAATAATCCTGACATAATCTTGGCCGATGAGCCCACATCAAACCTCGACGAAGAGAACAGCCAGCTAGTGTACGAATTGCTGAGCGAGATCAACCGTGAGAACCTCACCACAATCGTCGTGACAGAAGTAAGCCTAGAAGAGAGGCTGCCGACGAGTAGGGACTACTTATTAAAGAATGGAGTTCTATACAGGCTGGGTCCATGAGCTATGACTACAAAGTCCAGATTCTTTCACGTCACGCTAATATAGTTGCCTCATGCAGCTTCTTTGAAGCCTCTCTATAAAACATCACTTTAGAGCCAATTCCCTGCAGAGCATCCAGTATCTTGCTATATGATAGATGCATTATGTATGCTTGTTCTAGGCTATCTAAGTCTACCCAAGGTTTTTCAGACGTAAGAACCACCAGCTCAACATTATTCATCCTAACTCTCCTAGAGAGTTCTAGGACGAACTCCGAGTCTAGAATCACGTTACCAACATAATAAATCAAGCCCTCTTTAAGCGGTAGCTTAGATAAAGCCTCGTTAAGACTCTCCATCTTAAGATGCAGGGCTTCGAGAAGGCCTAAGCCTTCCAACTCTCTAATTATTAAAAGAATCTGGCTGGCTGTCTTAGGCTCTAGAAGCTCGTAGACGTCCCAACCGCTGGCAATGTAGTTCTTTATGGAGTAGGAGATAGCTATCTTGATTAGAGTGTCTGGATCGATGGAGCGATATTCTGAGATCAGTGTCGATCCATTCTTCAATATTAACGTTGTAGGTATTCCACGCCTCGCGGCCGATATTGTTGATGAGAGGAATAAGGCATTAATCTCATCACTAGTAACGGGCCCTATGGCCCTAACGTCGAAGACTATGCCAATAGCTCTATACGCTTCTTCGCTAAACTCTTTTACTATAAGCTTCTCAAGTCTAGCTGAGGCCTTCCAATCAATTGAGATCAACGAGTCCCCTAACTGATACTCTCTACTCCATAGATACTCCGTACCGCGGCCTTTCCTCGAACTGGCTATTTCTCCACCGAGGCCTGCTTGACCAATCATTTTTAACGCCTCGACTATGAATGGCAAGGCCCTCGGATAAGCTACAACCTCCAGCCCCAACTGTATCTCGAAATCCACATAAAGTATCTTTAATGGGTCTGTGAAGGCGGCTGTTAGGTGGTCGAGCCTATAGACTTTTCCTATTCTCGGCGAAATCGTCAACTTAACCTCATTAACACCATTCTCTAGAGTAGTGTTTGAAGCCTTCAACCAGTCTGGGAGGTTAACTAGCTTTAAGCCGGTGGGCGAATATATAAACAGGCTTAGATCCTTTTCCTCGCCGGCCATCATCTTTAACTTCACATTCCTAGGCTCGCAGTCAATAATCCTCGTCCATCTTTTCGCTCTGACAGTCTTGTATGCTGAGAACATCATTATCGAGAACGCTAGTGACGTGGCTATGAGGAGCAGGAAATCCCTGTAGATCAGCATAGAAGCCGCTAAGATCAGCTGGATAAGTATGAGCTTGAGTCCTCGAATAGTTAACTTCAATATTTCGGTACCTCTACTTCCTTTAATGCCTTCTCAACGATGCTTAGCGGAGAGATGTTGTCAGCCTGATACTCCAACTTTACCTTAATCCTATGCGGCAGAACGTGGTATGCGAGCTTCTTCACATCATCAGGTATGACGTAGTCTCTGCCCTCTAGGAATGCGAGGGCTCTGCTGCCCTTGAGTAGCCAGATGCTCGCCCTAGGCCCTGGGCCTGAGGAGACCTCGTCGAAGCTTCTTACACGCGCTACTATGTCGAGTATGTAGTTCTTGACCCTCTCCGAGACTTTAACCCTCACCACAGATTCTATCAGCTTTACAAGCTCAGACGCCGAGACAACCTGCGAGACTCTAGGCTTCTCGATAAAGTCTATGGATGAGATTATGGCTAACTCCTGCTCTCTACTCGGATAAGATACCTCGACACTATAAGCAAACCTGTCTCTCTGCACATCTGTCAATGGATAGGTCCCCTCACCACCATAGGGTATCTGTGTAGCGATTAAGAGGAACGGTCTTGGAAGCTCGTAAGTCTTACCCTCAATGCTTACCTGCATCTCCTGCATTGCTTCTAATAGGGCTGCCTGAGCCTTAGGCGTAGCTCTATTAAGCTCATCAGCCAATATGACGTTAGCGAAGATTGGCCCCCTCTTAAGCTGCCAAGTCCTCGACGCAATATCATAGTAAATTGTCCCTATGATGTCTGCGGGGAGGAGGTCTGGGGTCATCTGGATCCTGCTGAAGCTTCCACCAATCGTTGACGCAAATACCTTCGCTAGATGTGTCTTGCCCGTCCCTGCCGGCCCCTCGATAAGGATGTGACCCTCTGTAAGCATTGCAATAAGCATGAGCGCTATTACGTCTTCCATTCCAACAACGTACCTCGATACCTCATCAATTATCTGCCGTATACTCGGGCTAGCCACTCCTTATCTCCTCCGCCAACTTCTCTAGGACCTGCCTATTCCACGAGGGGTTGAGCTTTAAGACTTCCTCTATCTTTACCCTCTTCACTCTCTTCCTCTCGACCGGCATAAATTTAGCCACGAGTACGAGCGCTGAGATTATGAGGGCGTATCTCGCCTCCAGACCACTAAAGACTCCGAGGGCTCGCACAACGAAACCCTTGGCCGTGGTGAGTAATGTTTGAGACCAATGCGTGGTATCAAGTATAGCCCTCCTATCTCCTACTGTGTCGAGTAAGAGCCTCCTGTTCGAGCCCAGTTTGATCATGGAGTTTATGAAAATGCTTGAGTCTGAAAATACAACTAATTCTCCCCCGCCGAGCCTCACGATGCAGCCGACGGTAAAGGGCCCCTTCTCCTCCCCACTGTCCCACTCACCATTCATGTTCGTGTCAAGGTAGCTATAG
>Ga0272445_1002254_pt1 | contig 13505 bp, 11 predicted proteins | sample YNPCB0031_FD_194404 | JGI IMG/M metagenome (GOLD analysis project Ga0272445, IMG submission 194404) | Hot spring sediment microbial communities from Yellowstone National Park, WY, United States - YNP-CB-003-1 | ecosystem: Environmental > Aquatic > Thermal springs > Hot (42-90C) > Sediment... | reverse complement strand
CGAAATAGCATTCAGAAGCTATGACCCATGCCACGCTTGCGGGACCCATTCATTATTAGGAAACATCCTACTCAAGTTTTATCTATACGATATGAATGGTCGACTACTAGAGATAATAGATTCTGAGGAACTCGTGATGGCTGGGAAATCGGGTTGATTGTAATATTCAAGTAGATATAGTATAGTTCATGCGTGTCAAATATTCCTGCTTATATGTGAATAGTACGAGACTATAGAGAAGCTTAAAACATTCTACCCAGAGATCTTAAACTTACTCAATAGAAGAGCAGAACAGCTTAGTGGAGGTGAGCGAAAAATTATCGCGATGCTCAGAGTCCTTATCATGAATCCAAGGCTTCTCCTTTTATATGAGTCGACAGAAGGTGTGGCCCCGATCATAACAGAGAGGATAGTCAGCTTGTTAGGGTTGCTGTAGACGGCTCCGCTATCGAGGCTAGACTAGGGACACTTGAATAGTATGAAATATAAAGGAGAAAATCTTAAGTAAAAGTCGGGAAATTTTTATGCAGGTAGCTAAAGTTGAAGAGGCTTCCCAGCCTGGGAATGATCTTCCTATTGCTCATTTCTACATTCTTAATCCCAACTCCTCAAGATGCTCAAAGTTCTCCTATCTCTATTTTCTCTTTTCAAACTGATCCTTCTCCAGTTTTAGTGGGACAGAATTTTACGTATAGTATCAAAGTTAAAAATCTGGATAATAAACCGATTTATGTTATACCTATCTCCCGTGAAAGTTTCGACCCTCCTGATAGTGTCAATATCGTAAAAGATTACCGGCCATTTATTTCTGTTTTACCTGAAAAACTGGACCCAGGTGAAGTTGCTACAGTAGGACCTCATGCCTTCTTTTCTGCTAGAAGAGCTGGTGAAGTAAGAATAATGGTATACGTGTCTTGGTCTTATTCAGAGGAGTATTCTATGGAAAACCCATGGTACGAAATATCAGAGACATCTTCTTTTATGATCTATGAGAGCCAACAAGAGACTTATAAAATCTATTTTTCCACAGAGCCTCCTGATGTTGGCTCTATAACATTCTCCGGAACTACTTACACTAGTGGTCAGAGTGGCAAATACGCAGCTGGCACTTATCAGATTGAGGCAAACGTCCCAAAAGGTTACGTGTTTGATGGATGGTTGTTCTACGGTACACAATATGGGGGACAACCTCCACCGATAGAATTCGAAGATCCTGAATCTCCATCAACTAAGGTAATTATAAGGGGGGAAGGAACGATCGCTGCCATTTTCAAATGGATTGTAAAGCTTAGAGGAACGATAGTTTATGACTCAGTGAATGAATACGAAATTTTTGTTAAGATTGATGAATTGTTGCTGGATACTTCTGGTAGGCTTAGATTAGGAGAAGAAGTATGGGTTTACAATCCAGCTTATAATTGGCAACCAAGATGGGTAAAAGAAGGTGATAAAGTCGAGGTATATGGATTAGGGTTCTGTATGGGCGATCCGCTTTGTTCACAACATGGTATTGTTATTAAGTGGCCAGAGCATTATGTTAAAAAGATTGAGGGAGAATATCCATGGCCAATGTTTATGCATGACCCACAGCACACCGGATATAGTAAGGGAGAGGGCCCAGATGTACTAGAGCTCCTATGGAAATATCCGTACTCGTCAGAGAATTGGACTGTTTTTTCCAGTCCAGTGGTGGCGGATGGAAGAGTATACATAATTATCCGGGATGGGCTCCTTACTTTAGATGCTGAGACAGGCCGAAAATTATGGATGAGCAAACAAGAGATTTTTTCATTGCCTGGGGTTGAGGGTGGGAGAGTATATGTTGTAACCAAAAATGGTGGGCTCGTATGCTTAGATGCTTATACAGGAGAGGTCTTATGGGAAAGCTCCGTTAAAGTACCGGTAAGCTGGGTAGGTGTCAGTCTGACAGTTGTAGATGGAATGGTGTATGTAAATGTTGAAGGACATGTATACTGCTTTAACAGTAGCAATGGGGAACTTCTATGGTATAAGTCGCTTGGAATATGGTCTTCTCCTATAGGTGTCTCTGTAGCTTTTGGAAGAGCTTACGTTATTGGAAGTTCCTTCTCATACAATAACGTTTTATACTGCCTCAATGCTTCTACGGGAGACGTTATTTGGAAGAAAGAGCTACCGACTACAAGCAAGTGGCATAGTATTCCAGTACTATCAGATGGCAGGCTATATATAGTTAAGCTGGAGGTAGATAAAGAATATCTCATATGCTTAGATGCTTATACGGGTGATGTGATCTGGGACGGAGAAAGCTTAGGATACGTCTTTCCTTTCGCTACTATGGGTCAGCCAGCAGTGGCTTACGGTAAAATATACGTACCAATGGTAGAGATCGACGAAAAGACATATGGAGAGATAGGGTGCTTCGACGCTAAAACAGGTAGATTACTCTGGAAAGTAAAACTTCCCGGTAGTCCATGGCATTTCCCACCTGCAATAGCAGATAGGAAGGTATACGTCTTTGCAGCTCCTATGGTAGTTTCCCTGGATGCTTTTACAGGGGATTTAGTTTCCAAGTACAATATTACTACTGCTTGGGAAGCTTGTGCACCCGCTATAGCAAATGGGAAAGTATACGTAAATACAGTGGATGGCGTATATTGTCTCGGGGAGCGCGCGTCAAAGGTTGACGTTAAGTTTAGAGGTACTGTTATTTTGGTCTCACCAGACTATGTTGATTGGAAGATAAAAATCGAAGAAATACTTTTGGATCCAATCGGTGAACTAAAAGTTGGTGAAGAAATATTTGTTATGGCACATAATGAAACCTTCCCAAACACAGGCAAACCTTGGGTTGTCGGAGAACCTAATGTTGGAGACCATGTCGAAGTTTATGGAGAATACCTCAGCGAGCCAACTCCACATGTTTGGGCTCATAAGAGCTACCATTACATCAAAAAGATAGCAGGTGAATCAACTGTATTACTTATAGGAAAAGTTCTTTCACACAACATTAACGAAGAGTACACTACCATTAGAGTAGAGAAATTATTGAATTGTACAAAGCTAAATCGGATCTACCTAAAAGTAAAAGATTATGAGACTAACTTCGTGGAAGTGAGCAATAGTAAATGCAGCTGGGAGAGGGAGGTTGAAGGTAAAGAAGTAATAGTTAAGTGGGATAAATATTATAATGAATTTTATAAAATCTCCAGTATACCTCCGGGCACTATCATAGAGTTTCTAGGTAAACTCTTAAAGACTGGTAACGAAATATACGGACAACTTAAAATTAGTGATAGTATTGATTACTTTATTATTCCTGGTGTATACTTTATGGTTTACATAAAAAGTTTCACTGTTAATCATGATTTCGATAGTTGGGATAAGAACTATGCAGCAAATGTATACTTTAAGGTAAATGTAAAAGGAGTTGATGATGATGCGGATGGATCCATAGATGAAGATGGAGAGTATGTGCGTCTGCCAACTAACACAGATGTATTCAGGAGGTGGATGGGGAGTGTGGCATGGGAGATTCTAGTTCATGATAATGAGCTAGGACGAGAAATAGTAGGTCCTAAGATATCGGATGCTAGGTCGAACATACCTTATTTTCCTGTTCCAATAAGCATCGATATAGAAGTTATGGACGAGGATCCGGGACTAGATGATCTTATGGCAAGATTTCCATTTCGCATTAGCGAAGAAGAATTACGAAGGAACGATTATAAGCTATGTTTAGCGAGGGACTCAGAAGATGGTAAGGTTAGGATAGAGCTCTGTTTAGAACCACTACTACTTCGTGAGACTGGACTGCTCCATAACAAGCAGGATACTTTAGATCTTGAACTTAACTTTAAAGATATTAAAAGTATTGAAGCATTTAACGAATTTAACAATAAACGTTTCGAAGAGGTTAGTCTAGCAATCATAGAATGGGACTATCCGGATGTAAGCATCGAGTGGCAGGTTGGTAGGGTAGATATCTGGGATTGTTCCAATGGGGGCTGCGAGTATGTCTTACCATCTGTTTGTCAAGTAGGAGGAAAACGTGATTATGCAGATCATGCTTCAATGACTTCCGGAATAATAATTTCTAGGATTGATGGGAAAGGTCCTGCTGGATTAGGCTGGAACACAAGGTTAATGATAATTAAAGCGAGTAGAAATACTTTAGGTAAGGCTATTAGATTAGCTGTTGACGAAGGTGCCAAGGTTATCAGTCTATCAATTGGTACTTTAGAAGAGGATCCTGAATTAATGCCAGCAGTCGCTTATGCTATAAATGACAATGTTGTTATAGTGAGTGCTGCTGGAAATGATTTTACGTCACGAATAGATGTACTGAATAAGTTTAAATCTATCATAAAGGTTGCTGGAGTAACCCGGTTCATAAGCAGTATAAATCAGCCTAAAAGACTAGAGTGGTGGTGGACAGGAGCTTTCTTCTCCAGCGCCCCGTATAGTAATTATGGTAAGTTTCCAACTTTCAACCTTGACATGGAGCTTAGAATAGATTTTAGCTCATTATCAACAATCTTTAACACTACTAGCATTGGATGCCAATATCAATTAGGTGCCGGAACCTCGTCGGCAGCACCAACCTTAGCTTCTATCGTTGCTTTAATACAAGGTTATGCTAAAGCTAAGTATGGAAGATACTTAACGATCAACGAAGTTTACGAGGTTCTTAGGCAAGCGAGCATAGACCTTGGTGAGCCAGGCTGGGATCCATATTATGGCTGGGGGCTGGTAAATGTTAAGAAGGCATTAGAAGTTGTAGAGAAGGGGATACCAACACCCATCTACGATATAACTGAGTTGCCTAAACCAAAATCCGGCATCCTTATAAGAATGTCGTCTAGTGGTTCACAGCTACTCCTACATGTTGTAGACAGCAGGGGAAGAATACTCTTTGGGTTTAGTAAGAACGTTGCAGAAATAATAGCGGAGAAAGGTGTAGAACACACGGTAACAGAAAACTTTACAGAGGTGTTCCTACCATTTACAAGTGGCATGTTCAGGGTCTTGATAGATGCAGGCTACTCTCATCAAGAAGTTGAAAGAGTAAACTTAACTATAATGACTATTAAGGATGACTTATTATTAGCTGAGTGGAGAGCGAGCAGCTTAATTGAACGTGGCAAAATTTTAAGCTACAGCATGAGATTAGACGTTGAAAGAGGTGTAAATGTAAAAGAAGGCATAAATGGTGATGTAAACATGGATGGTGTTGTTGATTATAAGGACCTAGCCATGCTTGCAGCATCCTACGGTAGGAAGGAGAACGAGCTTGGTTTCAATGCTAACGCAGACTTTAATAGAGATGGCATCATAGACTATAAGGACCTAGCTATACTAGCCGCTAATTATGGAGGTAGAAGATCATGAGGTACGCTACTTCCATATTCTTCTCACTAATTCTGTTAGCCGTTCTCCAAGCGGTAGCTTTCGTAGCCGCTGAGTTAGTCTCTGTATACATTGAACCATCATCTCTTGAATTAAAGCAGGGAGAAGAATTTAAAGTTAGGATTAAAGTCGATCCAGGAAGTAAAGGCATAAGCGCTGGAGAGATAAACGTCACCTTTAACAGTGATGTATTCGAATGTATTGATATAAGCCCAGGAGATATACTGGGTGCATCCCCTCTTGAGGGTGTAAAAAGGATTGATAATGCTGCCGGCTTCCTACATTACGCTATAGCTAGGATTGGTCGGACTGAGCCTCCAACCCCGCCAGGCATTTTCGCGGAGATAAGGTTTAAGGTTAAATCCGAGGCTAATATAGGTACATATACTATAGAGCTTCTAGGAGTCGGATTAGCTGATGAGGAATTCAAAGATATAACTAACATCTCTATCGGTAATCGCCTGGTAGAGGTAAAGATAACTGAGAGACCACCACAAACAACAACTATACAGACAGTAACAGAAAACAGGACAACCCAAGAAACAAAACCAACACCTACAATAACCACTACCTCAACAACTAAAATTACGGAAACTACTACACCCACTCCATATACTTCAATGTACACAACAAGTAGCCCACTCTACACGTATCCTCCAACAGTGATCGTCCAGACAACTTCAACAGTCTACCTAGCACTCGCAATCATCATGATAGTATCCTTGACGGCAATCGTAGGGGTACTAGCAACCTTATATCTCCGACGAGGGAGGAGACGTAAACCAAGAGTTCTCAGAGTTGAATAATCAAGATTTTTTACATTCTAATTCTTGTCGAATCCTTTTATATGCTTCTTCACTGATCTTCCCCTCAGCTTTTAGCTTCTCCAACTCTATCAACTTCGCTCTCTGAAGGAGTTCATCAGTCACGGTAGGTGGGATGTATGAAGGTTTCTCTGTGGTTTTTATACTCTGAGTAAAGGGTGGGATTATCTCCATACGTTCAGCATCAAATGTAAATTCTTTAAGCATTCCCTTCGACTTTACTTTGAAGAAAGTCTTCCTAGCATGTTCTACGGAGACGTTTAGATATTCTGCTACCCTCCCGACGGGGGTTGGGCCTGAGATAGATAGAAGGAAACCAACTAACTGCGTCTCTATATCATTATCTATCCGGTTACTTATCGAGCCAAGCCAATCACCAACCGCTATCAAAATAATGAGGAATACTATTGTTGAAAGGCTCCCAAATAAGACCTTAGAAATAATGCCCGTCCCATAGGTTATTATATAGTTTAAAAGATCAATTACTACAAGGAGTATTAATGCTATAGGTAGATAAAGTAGTATCCAGCTTGCTATCCGAGTAAACAAACTCATTAAGTCTCTTCTCATCATATCATATCATATATCGAGATTATCCATTATATATTAATTTTCGCTTTAATTAAATGATTAGTGAATGGCCTTATTCAGTTCGTCTCTTAACCCTCTATACACTTTCATCTAGAGCATATTAGAGGGGGCGCATATCCGTAGAGAAGAAGATAATGTGAAAGCGGTCAGCGATTACAGTATCTCTCTGCTTAAAATTTAACTACCTCTAGACAGCCATCTTTATTGGGAAGAGGCTTTGGGTCTGAATAGAGCTGAGTTGGCAATCTTATCATTGTTGTTACAGCATAAATCATCTAATAGCCGGACATCTATAGTTGTCTTATCGAATGATATGCTACCATTAAAAGTAGAGTATGGGAGAAGCATAGATGATATTCAAGAGATAAGAAATATCTTGAATTCACTTGAAAAGAAAGGGATAATAAGGATAGATGATCTCCATAAAATCTCTGGAGTAGAGTTTACTGACTCAGAAGTAAAAGAAAGATTAACAGAGCTGGATAAGCTAAACCTTATGTACATACTTGGAAGTATGAGGGATGAAGAGTATGAGAGGCTGTTCTCTCAAGCAATGATGCAGCAGTCAAGTGAAGATTGGAAGGGGCTTCTACCTCTTACCCTTATCCAACGATACATTGCAATGCTAAGGATTATTTTTACGGTATCTCATATCGATTTTAAACATTATGATACACTTTTCTCCCATACTAGTAAGTTGAGAGAGCTCAACTCTTTAATTGAGAATAATTTAGTTGCCCTACTCCAAAGCGTCTTAAGCATTCTTTCAAAATATGTACAGTACGTTGCTGAAATAGCTGATAGAAGCACCGAAGAGGATGCATTGATAAGATTCATATACTTTTATCCATTCCTCCAACCTTTCACTAAGAAGATAAAAAAGAAAAGAGTAACATCAGATGCAGAGCTAGAAAAGTTGAGAAGAGAAATCCAAATTGAGAAAGAGATAATCAGCGTATTAGAGACGTTGAAGGAGGATGTGCAGAAGATCCAACGACATAAAGAGAAGCTTCACGCTCTTGAGGATAAACTAAGAGAGCTGGAATCATCTCAGGAGAAAGAGATTTTTATAGTAACTCCTTCGACTATTGGGAAAGATACTAACATGATAAAGAATGAACTAATAAACTTGCTGGGTAGGCCGCCTCCCAGCCTCCAACATATTGTAGATGAGTTCATCAACATGCTTGCCATTACATTGTACACTAAATTCTTAAAGAATTTGACCCCGAATAAAGAAGGTAACATAGAGATAGATTTACATAGAATGTTAGAGGGATTCAAGCGACAGGAACATAAAATCAAGGGAGAACAGTATCTACTAAGAGCCTCTTTAATCTGGATGAATGAATACTGCCCCGCCATGCAAGATTCAATCATAGTTTCCGAGGGTAGGGAGTTAACATTATGTAAGAATACTGAATGCTTTGTCGTGTATCATAAGAAGTGCGTAGACTCTCTTCATAGAGCCGGGGTAAATACCTGTCTAGTCTGCGGTGGTTCGATCACGTAAAATACCATTTTTACTTTCTAGCTTTCAGACATGGTCTCCAAGAAAAGATTACATACTCCGATGATATCTATTTACATGTGGATCCAATAACAGCGCTCATATTACTATTGACTGTGGTTGTACTTTCTACAGTGGCAACATTGTTTATCTTCAGGTTTCAATTCAAGAGAAGACGCATGCCTATAGTGAAAAGTGTCTTCGAAGAAAGCTTAGAAAAAACGCCGACTAGTTCAACCAGCTTAACCAGAACTTATACCAGTGATACATACAATATTCAACAAATTATTGATAGGATCCATGAAATTGAAAGGAAGATCGAGATAGTGAAAATGCAGAATATTAGTGAAGAAGCAAAAAATATCACTATCAATGAATTAGAAGAAGAGAAGAAAAGACTGCAAGAAGAAATAAAGAAGTTCGGATACTGAAGAAATGTCATAAGAGAGTGCATTAATGTATTATCTTCAAACGTAGAATCTTGCTATAATGCATTCTCTACCTTCATTATCCTTAAACAAAATATCGACTATGTATATTCTATCATTGGCAAGATCTGGAAGAGTGCAGTTGACTCTATGAAGAAGAGATTCGACGATAGGTATAACATTTTCTATTCTTCCGTATTTTTCACTGCTTCTCATATCGTAATCTATGTATCTTACAGTAAAGTTTTTTTCTGTAATGCCACCTCCTGTTTTTAAATCTACCTTAATAGTCGATATGAGTTGCCTTTTATCACGTTGGACCGTTAGATTTACTAACTGTATGTTCATTCTCGAACTATCAATCAAAGGACAGGACCCTGGGACCGTGGTTATGGCTGTGGCAACTGAGGTGTATGTAGTAGTTTTGGTAACAGTATGGGTAGCCGTCGTTACTAGTTGTGGAATGGAGAGAATACCTACGCCTATCATTACGATCGTAAATAATGATAATATTGCTATCAGTAATGCTATTGAAGAGATAATTATGGGCATTCTCGACCCTCTAGTTTTCTGGAGATGCTTATCATGTGGCCAAGCTTCTACAAGCTCGTATCTTGGCGGACTTGGTGGGGGTCTTTCAACCAACGTGACTTCATATCCTCTATTTACGACTCTAGGTTTTCTCCTATTACTCATAAACCTCCCTCCATACAGCATGAGTAACTCTAATAGGTCTATTATCTAGTGAGAGTTTAAAGAAACCATACTTTCCTTTAATAGGGTCTATAACTAATGCTACGTGGTATGGTTGGTTGAAGAAGGTTGTCTGTGATTTGAGGTCTATGTCGGAGAGGAATATGCCATATCCTGGATGTGAATGATACCATCCAACGATGAAATGTTTATTATCACTGTATCTTTTTTCAAGTGTCTTAAGCGCCGATGCAATTGATTCAACATCCATTACGACGTGATACTGGCTTGAAGAGCCTCCTACAGGTATATAATCATCGACTAATGTGAAGTATTCATCTCTCCATCTACAGTACATCCCAACTAGAAATCCTATCGCCTCATTTGGGAGAGACTTCTCACATTCAGAGGTTACTCCATCTAATACATAGTCAAAGGTATGGACTTGATATCTATGCCACCTCATATTATCCTACACCTACTACTCTAGGTTTCCTCGCACCTTCTCTTACTACTCCAACTGGTTGATATACTGTTTTAGAGAAGAACGCTGCTGCCTCTAAGCAGATAGGCCTCTTTAAGGCTTCTCTAGGATCTGGATTAGGGTTCTCAATAAGCATCTTAAAACTTTCAACGAGTTTATCTAAAGTAAATGATGTCAGCCAGTTCGAGTATGCTGCCCAGCAGACGGCACCCGAATATTCATCGTCTATGTAGTTGGGTCCCGGCATTATGTTTGGATGGAAGATGTTTGAGAGATATCTAATCCTCACTGGAGCCTCGTACAGTGGCCTCTTAAGTGGGTTCTTTATACTTGAAAGCCCTAGTGGATAACTTCTCAGGATATAGAGGTTGAAGTCATGGTGTAATGTTCTGTCGATAACGTCCCCCTTCTTAACAAATGCTTTTGCGTATAGCTTCTGGAACTTGTATATTCTGATGACTTCTACTTCATCTATGCCGACAGGTGTTGGTATCTTCAAATATTTCCCAGATTCCTTCTTCAAATCGTACAAGTCTTCTATACTAAACTTTATGTCTGGGAACTTCTTTAGAAGCTGTTCTTCCTCATTCCTTAAACGGTTAAGAAGCCATTGTAAGGGGAGCATACTACACCCTCCCTACATTACTGCATACTGGGCAATCTAGTTTCTTAGGAACTTCATAAACTATCCAATCATTTGTAATTAGGTTAAAACTTATCATCCTGCCTATGGCTGGAGCGCCTAGAGAATTCTCATTTAGACTCTTCTTACTAAAGAGTATCTTTAGTGCTTCTTGAACTTGTATAGCTGCTACAATGGAGCTTGTCGTAGGCAGGGAGGGCATCTCCATACTTTCAAGACTACCTTTCATGCTACATTGGAGTCTCTTCAACATCTCTACCCAAGAATCTTCGGATAGAGAGCAGACATAGCATGGTGATGAAGGAGGCATCATAACGAATATGTTCCCTATTGGTCCCCACATCCCACCATCAATGTAAGGGATAGTGTGGTAATAAGCAATAGTAGTCATATGTATCCTGCTTGCAACATTATCGAATGCTCCAAAGACTAGGTCTATCTTCTTCTCAGTAAAGACTGGGTTCATGTAATTTACTCCTTGTGAGCCTACCTCATCTACAATTGGTATAATTTTAACGTATCCATATGGGTCGAACTCTTTCACTCTCTCTGCTATTGCTTCAGCTTTTGGTATTTTTAACTCAGCATCAATCGTCCGGAATAGTATGCAGCGGTTCAAGTTAGACTTAACTACTGTATCGAAATCGATTACGTATATTGTTCCAAAACCAAGCATAACAAGATTCTTCACTATCTCATTTCCTAAAGCTCCAGCTCCTGCTACCATTACTGAAGCATTCTTTAATAATTCTTGATCCCATCCCTGGATTATCTTCTGTCTGCTAGCTACGTCTTCATCAGGGTTGAATTCTTCTACTCTTGTGATCTTGGGTTTAATGTAGGCTGTGCCAGTGTTACTAGGCATCTCCTCCGACAACCCTAGCAACTAAGAATACTTCATTCTCACCACTGCTGGAATATAGCCTAGATGATACTCGCTCATTAGGGTGAATCTGGACAAATCTTGGATCTAAAAGGATCCACTCATAGCCTTCTCCAGGCGTTGGTCTAATCAGTCCAGACTCAATTAAAGCATCAATAACATCTTTAGCAGTATTCTCTTCGAAGACCTCCAATTCGTATCTTTTTCCAGATAACCTATCTCGTACGATCAACTTCATAAGCTATTCCTCCTCTCTCTCTGAACCTCTAACTATGGGGGTTCTCTTATGCGGTGCTTTCGGTGGAGCTGATGGAGGGGCTGGGGTTGGAGGAATTGGAGGAGGTGTAACAACTCTTTCCTTAGGGGGTGGAGCTCTCCATCTAGATAATAGAAGAACTGTTACGATGGCAGCTATAGCTATAGCCGAGACTCCTACTACAATAATTAATAAAGTAATATCGCCCTGAGTTGTAGTCGTTGTTATAGTTGTTGGAGTACATGGCGGCTCGTTCATGGCGTAGTCGAAAAATCTATACTCAGTCTTTGGTTGAAGAGGTGGAGGAGGATTTAGAACTCTTATCTCTAAACGATATTTGCCGCATGGTGCCTTCTCATCTAACCACTTCGGTCCAAGCACAGTCTGAATATTTGCAGGAATTAAGGTAGATGGGATGAAAAGCGTAGGTGAGGGACCAGCAGTTCCGGGAGGATTATGGAGCCAAACTTCTACATTAGCACTGTATGGGAGTGTAATTAGTATCTCTATCCCTTCACCTCTAGTGAAACTATTCTTCTGCACGCCTCTATCATTAGCAAGTACGATAAATTCCTGAGCCTCCACGACAGTAAAAATCACCAAGAAGATTAACATTGATATGATAACGAAATAATATTTCTTTTCACAGTCCATACAATTTTATTGTAACGGACTCGCTTATAAAATTTCTCCTAAAAAACTACAAGCGCTAAGCTTAGCAGGACATTACTATATTTGGAGAGTGGAAAGTTTATTAGCCTTCAAAATCATGCATGGAGAATACTAGTCGATACAAAGCCTTATTTGCATATCGTCTGCTGAAATTGCTTAAAATTTTTATATCTCATATGAAAAGAGGATTTATTGATGCTAAAACTATCATCCAAGCTTGTATATGTTATAGTAGTAATCCTGTTGTATTGTCTATTAATTCCTCAATCTATTGAGGCCCAGATAATTATTGATGCATGGACAAATAAAGGTGGAATAGGTCAAGGTAATCTGGATGGTGGAAAATATGTTATAGGAGAATATATTCAGATATGTTTTAGCGTTAATGCGAATGTTGATAGATTACGTTTCCATATAATTACGCCTGATGGTATAGATCATGTTTACTATGATGGGAGCATTGCAGCTGGAACATACTGTACGCCTCCAATGGTAGAAGTAGGTCCACCTGGGGTGCAGAGGGTTATTGTAGAAGCATGGATTGGAGGTGTACAGGTGGCTTACGATGAAGTAGACTACAATGTTATAGGATGTCCGGCACATGGACTGCATATTGGGTTAGAATTATCAATTAAATGGGTCATATTTAACGGTGAATCAGAACTACTCGTTACTATTGAGGGATGGATTAGACCGTTAGGCATAGATTGGGATACCTTTAAGTCTCAATGTTATCACGGATATCCTGGAAGTGATTACTACCATATTACGTATATCCGTGATACGCTTGTGAAGCCCTCTCTAGAGGCTGGGTCCCTGAGAGAAATAGGAAGAGGTTTGGATGATTCATTGCAAAGGGTTTGGACGAGGTTTGAGGCAAAGTTCTCAGATCTAAAGCTGTCTGATAATGAGCTTAAGATACTTCGGATAAGAGATTCTATTAAGCCAAGAGGGTTCATTGATGAAGTAACTGTTAAGTCGTTTAGAGAGATATGGAGAGCTTTGCCAACACCTACAAACATGTATAAAGATACTGCTTTATGGCGGAATACAGAGAGTACCGCACCAGACATATATGAAATTTATCTATATCCTATTGCTACAATATATGTAAAGGTTGAGAGCCTTCCTCC
>Ga0272445_1002251_pt1 | contig 13521 bp, 12 predicted proteins | sample YNPCB0031_FD_194404 | JGI IMG/M metagenome (GOLD analysis project Ga0272445, IMG submission 194404) | Hot spring sediment microbial communities from Yellowstone National Park, WY, United States - YNP-CB-003-1 | ecosystem: Environmental > Aquatic > Thermal springs > Hot (42-90C) > Sediment... | reverse complement strand
CATTTATAAAAGTTTTTCAATAGAAAGATTTTTAAAAACTGTCATGTTCCATAATTTTTATGGACATGATTCCAACAAAAATGTTCTTTACTAAGGGCGTAGGAGTACATAAGGATAGGCTTGCCTCTTTCGAACTTGCCTTAAGAAAAGCCGGCATCGAAAAATGCAATCTGGTATGTGTATCAAGCATTTTTCCGCCCGGTTGTAAAATAATCTCGAGAGAGGAGGGGCTTAAACTTCTAAAGCCCGGACAAATAACTTACGTTGTTATGGCTCGAAATGAAACCAATGAGCCTAACCGTTTAATATCAGCGGCTATCGGCTTAGCCCTACCGAAGAATAATGACGGATACGGCTATCTCTCTGAGCATCATTCCTTTGGAGAAACTGCGAAGAAGGCTGGCGATTACGCCGAAGACCTCGCCGCAACCATGCTGGCTATGACGTTGGGAATAGAATTTAATCCAGAAACTGCCTGGGATGAAAGGAAAAAGGTGTATAAAGCCAGCGGGAAGATTTTTAAGACAACCCACATATGCCAATCAGCCGAGGGAGATAAGAACGGTCTCTGGACGACGGTTATAGCCGCGGCTGTCTTCCTATTATAGATCTTCTTTTTAACAATACCTATTAATTTTTAGCTAGTAATCCCCGAACTTTTCTTCCAGCGCTTGTCAATCCTCTAAATACTCTTCCTCTACCCTTTCCGAGATTTAATTCCGGCAGAAGGGCTCTATCAACCATTATAACTTCAAACCATTTGTAGCGGCCATCCTCCCAAACCCAATAGGAGTTGAGAACCTCAAGGTTTGGGAACTTTCTCGCAGCCCTTTCTTCAGCTATCAGCCTCAAGCTTTTCGCCGGCTTAAATTTTGTGACCCCCATACGCTTCTGCCTTCTCCCCGATCTGGGCCTAGGCTTTCTTAATCCACCTCTCCTCACCCTGACGCGCACAACTATGTAGCCGGGTTTATCCTTATACCCTAATCTCCTAGCCCTGTCAATACGTGTCGGTTTGTCAATTCTAACCACAGTGGGCTCCCTACGCCATAGTATAACTCTTTCACGCATTAAGCCTTCCACGTAGCTTCCATCCGGATCTCTCCACGCCTTCGATATATATTTATATGCCAACTGAAGAGACACCACCTCTACTTTATGGCTATGCTAATAGTTGGCTAGATTTAACCTTTTTGTATCTAGTCAGCAAACTATAAACAGCAAATCATTAATATATAAGAGTTAAACTTATTTGTTGGATGAATCTTTTAAAATAGAACTTAAATCATAAAAAGAGAGGTTGACATGAGCATTAAGGGGATCGATCTGCCTAAAAAACCCGTTAAGGTTGCCTTTCAGGGGGAGATAGGCGCATACAGCGAGAGCGCCATCTACGAGTTTTTCGGTCAAAGTGCTCAACCAATCCCATGTAAGCGCTTCTCAGACGTGTTTAGAAGCGTCGAAAATGGCGAGGTCGATTTCGGCGTTGTTCCAATAGAGAATTCTATTGAGGGAAGCGTAACTCAGGTTTACGATTTATTTCTAGAATACGATTTGAAAGTCTGCGGCGAAGTAGTTCTGAAAATAGTTCATTGCCTAATAGCGAATCCAGGCGTTACCCTTGACTCAATAAAAGTTATTTTCTCGCATCCCCAGGCTTTGGGGCAATGCAGGAATTTTCTGGAACGCTTAAAGTGCGAGTTAATATCTACATATGATACTGCTGGAAGCGTCAAAATGATTAAGGAGAAAACTATGAGAGATGCAGCTGCGATTGCAAGCGAAAGGGCTGCGAAAATCTATAATATGGAGATTCTTGTCAAAGATGTAGCTGATAATCCAAACAATTACACGCGCTTCTTCGTACTGTCTAAATTTGATTCCCCCCCAACTGGGAACGATAAGACGTCAATAATTTTCTCAACGAGGCATGTTCCCGGGGCGCTTTACAAAGCCCTAGGGGAATTCGCATCCAGAGGCATAAATCTTACAAAGATTGAATCAAGGCCAACTAAACAGAAGCCATGGGAATACAATTTTTACTTGGATTTCGAGGGGCATAGATCCGAGGCTAGATGCGCTGAAGCGTTGGAGGGTTTGAGAGCCAATGCCCTATTTGTTAAAATATTAGGCTCCTACCCTAAGGCTCCTGAGATAAATAACGCTATTTAATCAGGTTTAAGCATCATCAGTAGGATGCATCACTTTTTATTTCGCATCGTTTTTCTTCATGTTTGATGCGTGAATTACGCTGGACAATATGCTTAATAGCAGGCTTAGAATGTAAGGTGCATTTTGAGCGTATTCTGAAATGAAGCCTCCGATCAATGACCCTGCAAAGTATCCGGTTCCTATGAGGCTTTCAAAGAGACCCGCCCCATAACCTCTCGCAGCGCTCCACCTTTTGAGGATAAAGGATATTGAAGCAGCGTATAGTATTCCAGCTCCAAAGCCTAAAGCCGAGAATGATATGAAAAACATTGGAGTTGTATAGCTAAAAGACGCTAAGGCTGACGCTGAAGCAAGAATTAGGGATCCAATTAGGAAAGTGGTGGATTCGCCAATCGCAGCTTCGATTCTGTAAGCCTCTAGAAACGCAATTAGCCTAAACACGCCGTTGATCAGCATTATTAAACCTATCTCGTATGCTGGGATGCCAAGGCTCTTTGCTTGAGCTGGGAAAAGATTTAGTAATACCCCAACGATGAATGAAAACAATATTACTGATGTAATTGCCGCAGTAGCTGAAACGCTGCCTTCGCTTATTTTCGGCTCCTCCCGCATTCTTTCCGCCCCACATCTCGGCGATTCGCTAAGCACCATGATCGCCAGGATGGCTAGAGCGAGAGAAGCCGCTGACGACGCGAGGAAAGGCACCTTAACCCCGATAACGCTAATCAGTAAACCGCCAATCATGGGACCTATTATTAATCCTGAGATCCATGATAGGTTAAACTTTCTGAGGCTTTCTTCAATTTTATCTCCACTAATGTCGGCCAGCAGCGCCTCAATTGATGGCCAAAATACGGCTATTGAAAACCATTCTAGGGCTTTTATCGGCATAAGCACGTAGGGGTTTCCAGCCAGGGCATAGAGCATACATGACGACCCATAGAGAAATATAGATGTGGAGATGAATGTTTTTCTCCCAAACCTATCTGTAAGCGTTCCAGAGATAAAGGGAGTGAAAGAGTAGATTAACCCGCCGACGGATCCTATGACTCCTATAAGGAAGGGCGAAGCGTTCATCTCGGCGGCATATATGGGCACCGCCATGCTAACAACCCCCGAGAGCATCTGCATTAGGAATGAGAGAGCGAGCAGGAAATTTAGCGACGCATTTTTTCCGCGAGACATCTATGGACCCGCTGATCTAACTGAAATCATGATATTTTCCGCAAATACCGTTTTATATTTTAGCGCTATTTAATTAAATATCTGAATGCTTATCAGCGTTTGGTGGAATGCTCCTTGAAGAGAATTATTAGCCTAGACGGTGTTTGGAAGCTGCAATACTTTGATTTCGGCGTCAGCGTGGGACAATTTAGGGAGGACTATGACGATTCATGGTGGCTTGACGCAAAAGTTCCCGGGGAGGTTCATGAAACACTGCTCAACCATGGACTAATAGAAGATCCCTTTTATGGAAAAAACTGCGATAAGAGGGAATGGGTTGAGAGAGTTGACTGGTGGTATCGGTATAGATTTTATGTTCCAGAGGACCTTAGGGGTAAAAGGGTAATCCTGGTCTTTGAGGGACTAGATACTTTCGCAACGGTGTGGCTTAATGGAAAACGAATAGCCGACAGTGAAGACATGTTTATCCCCGTCTCAATAGATGTTTCAGGGAGACTCAGGTATGGAGACCATAATATTTTAGCCGTGAGATTAGGCGCACCATGGTATGAGACGCTGAGACGCGCTGGAGACTTTAGCGAAAGAAACCTACTATGGAATGGGAGCTACGCCCGCCTATACGCTAGGAAGGCGCAGTATCAATATGGATGGGACTGGGCTGTTAAACTCTTAACGGCTGGCATATGGAGAAACGTTAAACTAATCGCTTACGATGCGGCTGCAATCAGCGATGTATATGTGAAGACCTTAAGCATAGGTGAAGAAGAAGCCCAAATAGAGATCACCGTGGAGATCGATTCAAGATCTAACGCTAACGCTGTGCTTAAAATAGCTGGCGAATGCGAGGACTCAAGGTTCAATGTTGAAGCTCCATTAACCCTTATGGAAGAACATGCCGTCTACAACTTTGTTGTGAATGTTGAGAAGCCCAAGCTTTGGTGGCCTTTAGGATATGGAAAACCCAGTCTTTACAATCTTCATGTAGAACTTATAGTTGAACGCAAAGTTGAAGATGAATGTAATACGCGTTTTGGAATAAGAACCGTTGAGCTTGTCACCGAATCCAGCGAAGCCGAAAATGGCAAAGTCTTCTATTTTAAAATTAACGGCGTTAAAGTCTTCTGCAAGGGAGCCAATTGGATACCGGCTGATCTATTAATATCTAGGCTAAATAGGAGCCGGTATGAAAGCTTACTGCGTCTAGCAGCTGAGGGAAACCATAATATGCTTAGGGTTTGGGGAGGAGGCCTTGTAGAATACGATGAATTCTATGACATATGCGATGAGCTTGGCATAATGCTATGGCATGATTTTAATTTTGCATGCGGGCATTATCCGGACGATGAGGATTTCCTAAACCTCGTTAGAAAGGAGGCTGAAGCAACAATACGCAGGTTGAGAAATCATCCATCAATAGTTCTTTGGTGCGGCAATAATGAGAATGAAATATTCGATTTCGCAAGCGGCTATGGACTCACAAGGCCTAAAATAGATTTTGAAGTTCTGCCAACCATCGTGTTAAAAACGGATCCTTCAAGGCCATACTGGCCCTCAAGCCCTTGGGGTGGGGAGAACCCTAATGATATGATGGAGGGGGATCGCCATAATTGGGAAGTCTACCATGGAATGGCCCCAATAAGTGATTACTTGAAGGATGAAGCCAGATTTCTAAGCGAGTTTGGAATGCAGTCAGCGCCCCACATTAAAACCATGCTGAAATTCCTCCCGCCCAGCAATCTATGGCCAATAAACGAAAATTGGCTGTACCATTATCATGTGCCTGAAAGAGTTTTACCTTACATGAAGGATTACGGTGAACCTAGGAATCTCCATAATTATATTTTTCTTTCAATGCTTGTTCAATCTGAAGCCCTTAAAACCGCTATAGAGCATTGCAGGCGGAGAAAATTCAAGTGCGGCGGCGTATTATATTGGAGTTTTAATGCACCTTGGCCCAACATGTGTTGGGAAACCGTTGATTATTATGGAATGCCTAAAATGGGCTTCTATTTTGCTAAAAGAGCATTTGAACCAGTTATTGTATCCCCACTCCATAAGAATGAGACTATTGAAACATGGATAGTAAATGATACACTTAGCAATATTAAATGTAGGCTTAAGATAACCATTATCAATTTGGCAGATGCGGAATCATCAAAAACTTTAATTAGCGAACATGTTGTCCCCGCTAATTCATCATCTCTAGTGATCAAGCATACGCTGGCTGACCTTAATATAACAGACGTCTCCAAATTCCTAATGGTATTTGACATTGAAGCCGATGATAAAAAGCATAGAAATGTTCTGCTACTAAATAGGCATAGGGAACTTCGATTTCCAAAGGCTCTCCTCAGCCTAAAAGCCTCTGAAATTAGAAAGGAGGGGGATGAACTTACATTAACTATTAATGTCGGATCCGAGGGGTATGCGAGACTTGTAAATGTCGACGTGAAAGAAGATTATGTTGCTACTGCCAGCGACAACTACTTTGATCTACTACCAGGTGAGGCGAAAAATATAGAGATTAAAATAAAAAGCATTGAGGCAAAAGAGTTGACTTTAGTGGCTTCAGCGTTAAACGCTGAAGCAGCAAGTTTAAAGATTGAGCTGCCATTTAACAATCGACCTGTTTGAATCCCTTCTTCACTAATCTTTCTTTTAAACTTGAATCTACGCTTAGTACGCTTAATCGGATTGCCGCTTGAAGAATCTGAGGGGATTATGGGAAGAACAGGCTTTTCTACGTGACGCCGAAAAGACTTTATGTTTTCATCATAATGCGCTTAACAGGCGAAACTTTAATTTTAAAAGTAAACTTATTTTCTTCCTTGCCATATCCTTATTTAGCGTCGCTGCTTAGAGAGGAAGCAATGATGCTTGAGATAGATGGAAGTCAGAAAAGCGGAAGCGGAACCATACTTAGGCTGTCAATTGCCTTAGCCAGCATAATCGGTGAACCGCTTCACATCTATAATATACGTAAGAAGCGCAGTGAACCGGGCTTAAGACCGCAGCATCTAGAATCCGTTTTGACAGCGGCAAAGATTTGCAACGCAAATGTGAAAGGGGCTTATGTCGGGTCGCAGGAAATATGGTTTGAACCTGGGAAAATAGAGGGTGGGGAAATATCTGCTGAAATAGGAACAGCTGGAAGCATACCAATGTTAATAATGACGGTTTTGCCAATATGCGCCTTCGCTGAGAAACCCGTTACGCTTAAAATTTCTAAGGGTGGAACCGATGTTAGGCATTCGCCAACGATAAACTATCTAATAAACGTTTTTCTCAAGATTCTTGGACGCATGGGCTTAATGGCTCAGATTGAGGTTAGAAAATACGGTTATTACCCAAAAGGGATGGGGGAAGTAATATTAAAGGTTAAACCATGCAGGGTTCTTCTACCAGTGAAACTTGAGGAGTTTGGCAGGGTGAAAACTGTTGGGGGAGTTTCAGTATGCACATTTCTAGCCGATAGAAGGGTTGCAGAGAGACAGGCTAAGGAAGCAGCAAGGCTTCTTCAAGCGAGGGGCTTTAATCCCGAAATTCATATTGTAAACGATTTCTCAAACCCACTGCAGAAGGGCAGCTCGCTGGTTTTATGGGCTGAGACTGATACAGGCGTCCTTTTAGGAAGCGACTCTATAGGTGAACTGGGCAAAACCAGCGAGGCCGTGGCTCAAGAAGCTGTTAAGCAGCTTATCGATGAGATTGATGCTAAAGCAACGGTTGATGTGCATATGGCTGATATGCTTATTCCATATATGGCTCTGGCAAAAGGCGAATCCGCATATCTGACGCGTGTAATCTCGGATCATCTGGAATCAAACATATGGCTTGCAAGTGAAATATTGAATGTGGACTTTCACATCGAAAAAATTGATGGACTTTATAGGGTTATGAAAAGATAGGCTGGTGCATGCATGTTTAAGGCTAAAGTTAGAGGCATATATTCAACGGCGCTGACACGCCTACTGTTAGACAACGGCTTCAAAATAGTCCAGCCATCAGCTGCAATAAAAGAAAGATTCAACTTGCCCAGCATGCCTGAGGATAATTATCAGGTAGATCTTGAAATAAACGATCGCTTCGATAAGCAGGGCGTTAATGTAATCGGCAATCCTGCTTCAGTTGAGAAATTTGCATCAATATTATTTAGCACATTTGATGATGTCATTATTAGGCGTAGAATTTCAACATTAGCCTCTCCAATCATGGAAGGGCACTCGGATGCGAATCTAGCGGCCGTCATAAGTGAAACCCTAAAGGAAGCCGAGACTTCAGATCCTCAGAGGAAAACCCATATTGACGTTGAGTTCCCCTTCTGCTCAAAAAGGAAACTTGACGAGATTAGAAGCATTACGGTGCCAACCATATGTGGGCATCATTATTATAAGGCCTGCGGCGGCAGAATAGCCTACATGCTTGAAATGGCTGAGAAACTTCTGGAAAGGGGCGGATCATTAAGGGATGTTGAAGCCCTATTTAAAGAGACTATTCAGCGCGAGTATCCTCATGAGGGCTCTAGAATAGATATGGAGCATGTGAAGATTGATGGGAGGGTTTTTCATCTCGGTGAGGCGCGTATAATAGCATTTAACGAGCAGGAACAACGAATAAAGCTCTTAAGAGTTTTCTCCGCAGCCGGGATATATGATGGACTTAAGGTTCGCAAAGAACCTGGGGATTACGCTATTACAAACATGAAGATAGGCGAATGGAGCTTTAAAACATCTTATTTCTCGAAAAATGGAGTTTATAAGGGCACATATGTTAACATAAATACGCCCTTGGAGATTTACCCGAACAGAATACGCTACGTTGACCTAGAAGTTGATATTTGCATGTGGCCTGATGGGAAAATCCAGCAAATAGATCTAGAAAAGTTTAATTTAAAAATGCAGGAGGGCTACGTTTCAGAGAGGCTTAGAGAAATAGTTTCCAAAAAAATTAAGGAGACTCTTGATTCCCTAAGCTTAAGTCTGGAGAAAGAAGCACTTTATGCAAATAATTAATTTTGAGAGAGATTCGGAACAAAGTATATATCTAGGTTAATCTTTCTCTTCCTCTTGGGTGATAATCGATGAGCACCTTGAAACTGAAGTTTACAATGCTTGCAACCCTAGCCGCCATAATAGGGTTGTCCACTCTATTCTTCACAGTAATATTGGCGTTGATCGATGCTTTTGACATCGTAACCTTAGGCGTCTTCGTCTTCTCATTTAATCTTCTACAGTGGCTTATTGCGCCATACATTATTGAAGCAATGTACCGTGTGAGAAATGTTTCAAGAGCTGAGGAGCCGGAATTATATAATATTGTGGAGAGACTAAGCGCGGCAAGCGGCATAAAGCCTCCACAAATAAAGATAGCCAATATTCCAATACCTAATGCATTCGCATACGGTTCACCTTTAACTGGTAACAGGGTTGCTGTTACAACAGGCTTACTGAACACGCTTGATATGGAAGAAATTGAAGCTGTAATTGGACATGAGATTGGGCATCTGAAGCATCGCGATGTTCAAACAATGATGTTTGTCTCTCTTTTACCGGCAATATTCTATTATGTCGGGTACTCATTAATGTGGTCTTCAATGTATACTAGAAGGGATGAGCGCAGAAACGGCGGCCTAATGGCGCTCATAGGAATTGCAAGCATAGCCTTTTATTGGATATTAACACTGTTCACGCTTTACCTAAGTAGGCTAAGGGAATACTACGCTGATAGACACAGCGCAACGGTTGTAGATGACGGCGCAAGAAAACTCTCAGAAGGATTAGTTAAAATAGTCCACTCAACCACTAGGATAAGCAGAAGATACAGCAATATGGGTGGACTAAGCTCCTTCAAAGCTCTCTTCATATCAGATCCTGACAGCGCTGAAAAAGACTCTCTAATGCTTTCTAGAACTGGCATGATAAGAAGCGACAGTGAACTTGTTGCCGAATATTTGAGACGCAAAGTCACTTTAATAGAGCAGATAACCGAGCTTTTCTCAACACATCCGAACATCGTTAAAAGGCTGAGGGCTCTCCAAGAGATTCAATAACTTTTAATCAGAGATTCTTTTAGCAGCATAATATTGAGAAATAAAAATAAACCATCTTTGTATCTTGATTATATCTCTTTTATTTTATAATGTACGCTGGGTAAAACCAGCATGCCGCGCTAAATAAGCCCATTATTAATAACCCTTTAATCCATAAAATGAAGAGACTTTGAACACCTAAGCTGCAAAGCAAAAATTAAACGTTGTTAAGACAAATTCGCTGGGAATAGGCGGAATCAAGAAATTTGCCAAAGTTTAACGCTCAGCCTTCCTTTTCATATCGCTCCAGTTTAGCCCTCCTACGAGAAGAGCTGCAGTTAACGAACTGATAATCCAAAAGATTACAACTCCATTCCAACCTTGAACATCAACTATCCATCCAATAAATGGATCAGCGAACGTTAAACCGATGTACCCTACGCCGTCAATAAATCCCGCCATGCTTGCTGCTCCATAGGTATCATTATGCTCCATAGGTATAACAGTAACCATCAGTGTATGCGGACCATAAAGCGTTAAGCCCGACAAAAATAGTAGGATTATACCCATCTGAAAACTGTAAGGAGCCGCATAATAAAACGCGAATAATGTGAGGCTAAGAGAGAGAATTAGCATAAATATTATGATTGTTCTTCCAAAACTTTTAGCTCGATCTGAAAGCCAGCCGGAGACCGCTGAACCTACTATTCCGCCTATCGGTATCATAGCAGCCACATATCCAGATATATCTAATGATAAACCATATATTTCAAAGATATATGATGGAGCCCAGAGAGTGAAACCGCTCCTTACGAATTGAAGCAACATGTATGCTAAGGATATTGCTGCAATCTCCTTTGAGAATAGGATCCGTTTAAATTTAGACTTGGGAGGAGTGGTCTTTCCAACCTGCTTACTTCCTTCAGGCTTCTCATCCACACATAAATAGAAGATTAACGCCACCAGAAACAGTAGTAAAGATGGAGTTGAGAATGCGGTTCGCCATCCAAAATTCGCTACAATGTATCCCAATAATGGCCACGCTATCATGTTACCTACGAGAAAGCATGAGCCAAATAGCCCTCCTACCGTGCCTAGACCTGATTTAAACCAGTTGCTTATGATCTTGACTACTGACGGCCATCCCGTTGATTGCGCATACCCGTTTATGCTCCATATTACCACGAAAAATATAATTAGGTCAGCGTAGCTGAACAATAGACTCATAATTGCCGACAGGGTCAACCCTAGAATAGCTATTCTTTTCGCCCCAAAACTCTCAACTAGCTGACCGTTTATAAACTGACCTGCGGCGTAAGATATCGAGAAAGCGCCGCCAATCAGTCCCAAAGCAAATTTTGAGTATTGCAAGTCTACGCTTATTGAGGGGAGAGCCGCGGAAAAGTTGAGCCTAGCCAAGTAGTATAAAGCATAGGTTACATATGTCACTAGGAATATGCGTCTTTGCATAGAGTTTAAATCAGCCCACCTCCTCCCATGATTGGATATGGATTAAAGAGTGCAGGATTAACCATAAAAACATAAATTTGTATTCTGTCTATTTTTGCCTTGTGATAGCATTTGAGCTTAGACATAGAGTTTGAAGCTCCCTCATGGGATGAAATCTACGATATGCTTCTCGCCCTAGCCGATATGATTAGGCGCGATGGATTCTCGCCAAACATAATAGTTGGCGTTTCACGAGGCGGCTGGCCTCCAGCCAGAGTTATGTCCGATCTTCTCGGCAATGTTGAGTTGGCTAATGTTAGAGTTGAATTTTACCGCGGGGTTGCCGAGACTGGAAGTAAGCCTATTATAACGCAACCCTTATCCATGCCCGTTAAGGGTAAAAAAGTTTTAATAATGGATGATGTCGCTGATACTGGTAAAAGCCTTGAACTAGTTAAGAAACATGTATTGGAGCATAAAGTGAGTGAAGTTAAAATTGCAACTATTTATTATAAGCCGTGGAGCATAATTATACCGGATTACTACATTAGGGTTACTAGGCGCTGGGTGATCTTCCCATGGGAGAGGAAAGAAACTGTTAGAAATCTCATTGAGAGATGCATTAGAAGCGGTACGCCAGTAGATGTGGCAAAACAGAAGCTCATTGAAGGCGGAATGGATGAACGCTTAGTGAACCGATTCATAAGTGAAGTTCTAAGTGAGATTAAATGATAGAAACCAATATTCTAGATAAATATTTAATAGTTGAGGGCTTTAAAAACATAAAAATCGACGACAAAGATTTACTTTTCAGCCTCATTAAGAGCGGTTCCGGAAGATGCTATGTTCAGGTTTTAGATGCTGCTTTAATAGCTGGATTCGAGCACATATACTTTGCTGTTTTGAATGCGCTGAAATCCTTCAAAACTGGCTTAAATGTATCTAGGAGCCCAACGGTTGAGGTTCTATTGTTCGCCTCCGGCCAGAATCAAATTAAAAGGGCTATTGAGATTTTAGGCGTTAAACCCTCCTCCTCTAGCGTAGCCCTGATTATTATTGCCGATGACCGCACTGAGGCTATTGCTACATTCAATTATGTCTCAAATATGTTGGGTGGTGATAGAGATCAAAGCGTTATCGAATTAACCGATGAGAAGATTCCCGGCATAATAGAAGCATTTAACATATCCAGCTTAGAGATAGAGGCTTCCATGAGGGCTTCATTGAAAGACGCTGTGAAGAGCATCCTTATTGAGCGGGCAGCCCTTCTAGTCACACAGCGTTAAGTTTTATCTTCACCCTTCATTGCTGCCGACGCTTCCTTCTCCTTTGTAACTGACAGTATATCCTGTGATTTAATCACCGATATGCCGGTTAATTTGCCGAGAACCTCAATTAATATGATCTTATCCGGATTAGTGAGATCCACTTTGCGATCTAAATTTTTGACAGCTGCCTCAATAATATCTTTTGTTGAAAGATCGGTATGTCTCTTTTCAACGGTCACTCTGAAGGTTTCATTCTCAAGTATTTTATGATGCAGCCTTGCAGTAGCCTTCTTTATTTCCTCTATTCTAGTTCTAACAACGATTTCTATCGGCACAACCCTGAGAACGTATCGAAACTCCCAAGGTCTCTCCTTAAGTATGCTCCTTAAACCCTCTATTGCCTTAAATGGATCCAGGTTTGTTTTCGCAACTACCAACCCTGAAACTTCCGTTCTATCAACGATGGCTTCTCTATCGCCGAGTTCCCCTAGAAGAAACCATATCTCTGAACAAGCGTTGTTCTCGTTCCCCCTGGATGTTGAAATTAGCAGGTTGAAGTCTTCCATAACCATCCTCTTTACCTCAAGAAAAATTTACAAGATCAAGTTTTTCAATATTTTGTTCTTAAGGCGAGAACTTAACTCGATTATGAATCCCTCTTAAATATTTTTCCCTTCTGCTCAGGCACTAAATTCGGCGGAATATTTCCGCTCAGCGCCGACCGGACATTCTCTATGCACATTAATGCCATAGCTCTCCGGGTTTCCCTTGTATACGTTCCTATATGGGGTGCTAACACAACGTTTTCCATGTTAATAAGCGGGCTGTTCAGTGGAAGAGGCTCTTTGCTAAATACGTCTAAACCTGCCCCTGCTATCCAGCCCTCCCTTAAGGCTCTGCATAAAGCGTCTTCATCTATAACTGGACCCCTTGAAGTGTTTATTATGTAGGCTGTCCGCTTCATTAGCCTAAGTTCCCTCTCGCTTATGAGTCCCCTCGTCTGGGGAGTTAGCGGGACATGTATTGACACGAAGTCCGAACTCTTTAGGAGGGTTTCCAAATCTACATACTGGGCTTCCAGAACCTTCTCTGCTTCAGATTTACGCTCCACATCATTATATATTATTTTCATATTGAAAGCTTTGGCTCTAACAGCGACTTCGTATCCTATCCGTCCAAGCCCAACTATTCCCAGCGTTTTACCATGTAAATCTATGCCGATGGGAAGAATTGACCTTTCAGGCTTAGCCCACATTGTCCTCACATAATTATCTGCCTGAATCAGCCTTCTGGAAAGACAGAGCATCAATCCTATCGTTAGCTCAGCCACGGCGTGGGATAGAATTCCAGGCGTGTGGGTTACATATATTCCTCTTCTCATACAAGCCTCAACATTAACCGTGTCATAGCCAACCCCAT
>Ga0272445_1002250_pt1 | contig 13521 bp, 14 predicted proteins | sample YNPCB0031_FD_194404 | JGI IMG/M metagenome (GOLD analysis project Ga0272445, IMG submission 194404) | Hot spring sediment microbial communities from Yellowstone National Park, WY, United States - YNP-CB-003-1 | ecosystem: Environmental > Aquatic > Thermal springs > Hot (42-90C) > Sediment... | reverse complement strand
TTTTAGCCTAATGAATTTACTTAATTTCTCTAAAGCATCTTTTTCCTCTGGATCAATGAAATTCATTCCTTCCTTCTCAGCTGCTTTGCATAGATCTCTGTCAGAGCATACGAAGATAAAGGGTTCTTTTAAGGGTTCTAGAGTTTCCCTCAAATTTATTGCGCTTGCGAGTTGTAAGCAGTCTGCTGAAGGTAAGGCATGTTTAACTGCTAATGAAACTGCCGAAGCTACGAGTTCATCATCTACGCTAACTACGATGAACCTTTCTAGCACGTCCCTAAAGAAAAGAGAAATGGCAGCATTAAAAGCCTCCCTTGACAATTCCCCTTTTCTCAGTTTATTTGAAAATACGACAGTAAATTCCAGTATGCACCAAAAGGATATGGCAAAGGCATGCCCTTTGAGCTCAAATATCCTATCTAAAATTTCAGAGCCTATTTCTTTATGGTATCTTTTAACTATAGCTGAAGTATCGAAATAAAAAGTTGCCATTAATGCGTCTCCCTTCTTCGAAGCTCAACAATTGTTTGGCTTAAGGCTTCCTCCTCAGGAATCTCTTTTGCTAAGATTTTTCTAACTTCTTCCAAAGGCTTTAAGTACGGCTCATAATCTTTATAAAGCGCTCTAATATGCTTCTTTACTCTATTGACCCTAGTTTGATATAGACTTATCGCTATTAGATCTTCAACTCTTCTCCGAACTTCATCGTCTTTCATTAAATTCACCAACTATTAGTTAGTTTTCAGGATATATAAGTACTTAGCCCCTTTTTTGTTTCATCTTAAATATCATAATAGAGCTAGCTTTCATGAATGTCTTAGCAACTTAAGCGGAGAAATGTGTTATTGCAATCAAGTTCCTATATAGTCTCAGTTTAGCTTTAACATAATTCTATCTATATTATTCTATTGGATTTGCTTTAAACACGTTTACGTAGGTATGAAAATGTTACATAAAATTCAGTCTTAAGAAACCTTCTAGTACATTATTACTTTTGTGAGTTTAACTAATGGAATTACCTAGGGTTTTGTAATCATTCTAATGGTTGCTAGTATGAGTATTAAGCCTAATATAATTTTCAGGGTGCTTTCTGGCGCTTCAGCTGCTAGGCTAGCTCCCATGTATGAGCCTATTATTGTTGCTATGCCCATGGAGACTGCTATGATCACACCGTAACTGTTCATGTGCCCCATCTTCTGATGCTTTAATAGTCCACTGTTGATTGTTGGGATTGAGACTAGTAGGCTTGTGGTTCCCGCCATTTTTACATCCATTCCAAATAGGAACATTAGGATTGGTATTCTGAATTCCCCTCCAGCTACACCAAACATTCCCGAAATCACCCCTATCACTAAACCGGATAAGGCTGCTAGGATTGAGAGTGTTGGTTCTGTTAGTGAAACTTTTCCTATGGGCCATCCCCATAATGGTTCAGAAATTATTCTGAATCCAACTAATATGAGGAAGATGGCAAGCAGTTTCCTTAGGATTTTCGTGGGCAATTTACCTGTCAATGTAGCTCCCATATAGGCTCCAATTATGGATCCAATAGACATGGTTAAGGCTATCCATAGTGATTCTTGAGAGAATATTCCAAGTTGAAATCTTCTGAGGAATGATGTTGATACTGATAGGAGACCTATAACTAAATTTACTGCCACACTGATTAGGATTGGCAGATTTGCCACATAGAGGAAGACTGGAAGTCTAAATTCACCTCCACCCACACCTATAAGTCCAGCTACAAACCCGAATAGTAAACCGAAAAATGCACTTAAGAAGACTCTGAAGACACGGATATTCGTAGCGCACATATTGATACTTAATTGTATTGATCCAACTAATTAAGGTTGACATTTAGTTTTATGGGGGGTGTAGTATGGTTTGTGTATGAGATGATATTCATGTTAAGTGGCGTTCCTTTACAAGTAATTCCACTGGCTTATAATCGTAATTTAAACCGAAACTTCTTGGACCAATAATTTCAAGCCCCCTTGGAGTCCTCCATTCCCTTGGTCCAGGCGCCACAACTATTTTAACCTTCATTCCCACGTTAATTTTACTGTTGACAACTCCATAACCATCTTCATTTAACATTATTATTAAGTCTGGTGGCATGGCTATTGGCTCTTCATCCATCCATGCAAATATATTCTCATTTTTAACCCAAATTCTGAGTGTGCTAGATGCATGTTTCCCAAAACCCTTAACGTATACATTTCCAATTAGGAAGCCTTCAACTTCATTCAATTCATATCCATCGATAACCCCCTCGAAAATCACGTATCCATTGAGCTTCTCAGCTATTTTGGAGGCTACATCTAAACCTTTATATTTAGCTTCATCAACCACTTCACCAATCTCAATGGCTCTACTCACACTACCATTAATTGCAACTCTACGGGCAACATCAACTTTAACTGGGCTATCTATGACGAAAACTGAACCTGAAACTTGACTTGCAATCCCCCTAACAATACCCTCATAATTGTTAATTGACGAGTATTCCTTGAAGATTATGTAATCGCCATGGGGTGAAGCTATAACACTTGGGGCGAGACTTAAACCATTCAAGTAATATGTGCTATGGGTGAGTTCTGGAACGCTCCTACCAGATTGATCCCCATCAAGTAGTGGTAGATTTAGGATTGAAGCTAAATGTAGAGCTATGGCAGTATTTCCACCACCAATCTCAGTGGCCACAAACCCCTCCAACCTAAAACCCAAAACACCCTCCAAAATCCTGAGAGCTTTCAACATAACGTCCTCAGTGAAACTCTTCCTAGATGATTTGGATTTAGGGCTTGGCATACTCCCAGCAAAATATGGCGTTGCCACATAAGAATCTAAATTCAATTCATCAAAGGAGCATAATTTAAGACTCCTCCCACAATTCAAATCTTCACATAAAAGTTTAAATCCACGATCAGGATCTCCCCCACCACCAACCCCAAGAATTGTTGCACCAATAATTAGATGCCTCACATCACTATAATTTAAGAGCCTCATAATCTATCCAAATAGGATTTAACAACCATAAGTATATATGAGCTTTCATCGAGAAGATTCAATTGAAAAGTGGAGAAGTCTATAAAGGTTTGATTGCCCTACAAGTTTGGGTGATGTGATTTGAGGGTTGGATTTGAAGTTTTGGATGTTACACCACCAATAGGGGTTAGACTTGGAGGATACGCGCATAGATTGGCTAAACCATCAAACTCCATCCACGACCCACTATACATACACACAATATTCTTGGAGGGGGATGGTGGAGAAGCATTAATAGTCAGCGTGGATGTTCTAGGTGTAAGTAGAGATTTAGCTGAGGGGATTAAAGATGAAATATCCAGGAAGACTGGATTGGGGAGGAAGGCAATATTCCTAGCAGCCACACATACACATTCAGGACCTGAAACAGTAACGCCAATGTGGCCTAACACATACCCCTACACCAGTAGGGAGAAGGAGGTTTTGGAGGATTGGATTGAGAAGTTTAAGGATAGGATTGCTAGGGCAAGTTTAATTGCAATGAATAGGATAGCTAAAGCTGAAATTAGAGCTGGAACCACGAAGGCTGAGGGCTTAACATACAATAGGACGTATAAGGGTGGCTTAGTGGATGAAGATATCCCATACATATACTTCAAAACAGACTATGGGAGGATGATCCTAATGAATTACACATGCCACCCAACATGCAACACTGACTTGGGGATATCATCAGACTATCCTGGAGCCATATACAGCAAAATGGATGAGTATAAGGTTAAATGTACATTCACAACTGGAGCTGCTGGGGATATTGATCCAAAATTTAAGGGTAGAAGATACATGGATAAAATGGCTTCAAAAATAGCATTAAACGTTCTAGAAGACTTAACAAGTAAATCCATAGAACTTGAAAGGGTAGATCTCGAAATTGAAGAAGTCCATGTGAATGTGAAGTTTAAGGAGCCCCCAAGAATTATAGAAGCGAAAAGGAGGTATGAGGAAGCCTTGAGAGAGTATGGTGGAAGACTGGATGAAGAGGAGTACATGTGGAAACTACTATACGCTGAGGAGGAGTATGAAGTTGCAAAGGATGGTAGGATAATGGTTGAAACATTATTCAAAATCTTGAGGATTGGGAGGGAATTCATAATGATATCCATACCTGGAGAATTATTTGTGGAGCATGGTTTGAAGATTAAAAGCCACGCATATTCAGCTGGATATGGGCATATTATGCTATCAAACTACTCTGAAGACTACATTGGATACATACCAGACATGAAGGCATATGAGATAGATGCATATGAAACGAAATTGACTAGGTGGAGTAGGATAACACCACAATCAGCAAACGAACTAGTATCAGGAATAATTGGAATGATTAGACAAATGTAGCAAATGAAGCGTGCTTCAAGTGTAACATTCTTAAATTCATAAAGGCTTAAAGATTTATGTGGTTAAATTATGAAATTCAAAGTATTCATACCTGAACCTGAATGGCCTGAATCACATAAACTATTCGATGGAATTGCCCAAGTAATCACGGGGGAACCTGGAGTATATTATGGTGAAGAGGAACTCATAAAAGCCCTCAAAGACTGCGATGCCATAATAATAACATCACAACACAGAGTTTCAAGGAAAGTGATCATGGAAAGCCCAAAACTTAAAGTTATAGGGAAGTATGGATCCAAACCTGGACCAGACAACGTGGATTTAGAAGCAGCCACGGAGAGGGGGATTCCAGTAGTATACTCACCGGAAGCCAATTCCGATAGCGTTGCAGAATTCACAGTAACCCTAATACTATGCCTAATAAAAAGGATATGCTTCCTAGATAATGCTTTGAGGAATGGGATTTGGAGAGATAAACTCCTAGTGGATAGGAGGAACTTCACCCATGAACTTAAGGGTAAAGTTGTTGGTGTAATAGGTTTAGGAGCCATAGGGAAGAGGGTTGCAAGAATACTACAAGCATTTGGAGTAAAACTTTTAGGTTATGATCCATATGTGAAGCCGGAAGCCTTATCAGGGATAAATATAACTTTAACCAACGATCTAAAACATTTACTCAAGGAATCAGATATAGTGACAATACATGCAGCTTTAACAAAGGAAACATATCACATGATTGGTGAAGCGGAATTAAAGCTTATGAAGCCCACAGCATACCTAATAAATACGGCGCGGGGAGCCATAGTTGATGAGCAAGCTCTAATAAAGGCTTTGAGGGAGGGGTGGATAGCTGGAGCAGCATTAGACGTATTTGAAAGGGAGCCTCCAAATAGAGATAACCCACTACTACAATTGAGCAACGTAATAGTCACACCACACTTCGCTTCATGCACATATGAAGCTTATGAAAGGGAAACAGTTACAGTACATAGGGATGTGATAAGAGTTTTAAGTGGATATAAGCCAGAAAACATTGCAAACCCAGAAGTCCTTGAGAAGAGGGTGGATTTAAAAGATTATGCGTGAGGGGGGTGTAGGCTGTGAAGGGGTCAAGAATACTCTTAACAATGCTGAGGGAGTATGATGTTGAATACGTCTTCGGCTTACCAGGGGAAACAACACTACCACTATACGTTGAATGGCTGGAGTTTAAGGATGTGGGGCATGTGATGTTTAGGGATGAGAGGAATGCATGCTTCGCAGCAGATGGATATGCTAGGGTATCATATAAGCCTGGAATATGCGAAGCTCCAAGTGCAGGGGCAGCCCACATACTACCAGCAATAGTTGAGGCATATGCATCATCACTACCCATAATAGCCATAACCACAGACACACCACTACACTTGGAGAAGAGGAATATGTTAACTGGATTCAATCAAACAGCAATATTCAATGGAATTACAAAGGAAACATTAACAGTGCTGAGAGCTCAAGACATACCATTCACAATTAGAAGAGCCTTCAGAATAGCCACATGCGGTAAACCTGGCCCAGTACACATAAGAATACCAGTAAACGTATTGGAAGAGGATGCTGAAGTATCAGATTTGTATGGGCAAAGGGAGTTTATAAGATATCCAGGGCAAAGATTCACAGCAGAAGAGGATATGATTTTGAAGGCTGTGGAATTACTACTCTACAGTGAAAAGCCAATAATAGTTTGTGGTCAAGGAGTATTATACTCACAAGCATGGGATGAAATAATTGAATTAGCAGAACTCCTAAACATACCAGTGGGGACAACAATTACGGGTAAGGGGAGCTTCCCAGAAACACATCCACTATCCATAGGGGTTATTGGATCAAGAGGGGGGACAAGCTTCTCCAACGAAATCCTAAAGAATGCAGACCTAGTATTCTACGTGGGTTGCAACACAGACTATGCAGCCACAAACTCATGGACCCTACCGCCAAAAGATGTGAAGATCATACATTTAGATATAAGTGAAGCTGAAGTTGGAAACAATTTACGCACGGAAATCCCATTAATTGGAGATGCGAAATCCACCCTAAAATTGATGATAAAAATTTTGAAGACAAAGATGATTAAGGGAGCTACTAGGAGTGGATTGTTGGAGGAGTTGAGGGAGAGGAGGGCGAAGTTTGAGGAGGGGATAGCTCCAAACATAACATCCAATGAATACCCACCAAACCCAATAAGAATAATCAAAACACTGGAAAACATGCTACCAAAAGAATACATAATAACATGCGATGCAGGTGTAAGCGCAATATACACCGCAGCATTCCTAAAGGTTAAGGAGGCTGGTAGGAGGATACTATTCAACTACTCAATGGGAGCATTGGGATATGCAGTGCCAGCAGCCATAGGAGCATACCTAGCCAAACCAAAATCAACAATAATAGCATTAACTGGAGATGGAAGCTTCGGATTCACAGTTGGAGAATACGAGACACTGGCAAGATTGAATGCAAATGTGAAGATAATATTATTCAACAATCAAAGTTATGGTTGGATAAGAGCCTCCATACTATTCAAATATGGACCAAAATACTTCGAAACAGAATTCAAAAACGTAGACTACGTGAAAATAGCAGAGGGATTCGGATTAAAAGCTTCAAGAATAGAAGATACAAGGGAGATTGAGAGGAAATTGAGGGAACTATTAACATCCGAGGGGCCAATGCTACTGGAAATCCCAACCCTACCAGAAGACAAACTCACACCACCAGTCCCCTCATGGGCTGAAGAAGCCAAGAAAATGGGGATAAGATTCATCTACTAACCATAATGACATAGGGCGAAAGGCAGAAATACTGTATGGTGGCATAGGATTCCATGTGAAGCCCATAAAGATGTTATATGTGGGGGATTCAGGGGTTGTTGTAGGGCCAATAATATTTGAAAGCCCATTCATAGTGGAGATAAAGGATGTTTATTATAGGAATTGGGCAAAATACTTCATAGAAGCCATAAATGGAAGTGGAATAGAAGTAACACATATGGAATCCATAAAGGCATACAGGGAATTCCCAAGAAGCTACAATCAATTAAGGGAATACGATGTAATAATGCTCAGCGATGTATCCTCAGAGAACATAAGATTCTACCCAGAATTCTTCCCAATAGAAGAGGTAGGTGAAACTAGAATACTAAAACATGGCGAATATCTGGGAATGCCAGATAGACTTGAACTTATAAGGAGATATGTGGAGGATGGCGGCGGACTAATAATGGCTGGTGGATGGTACTCATATTCAGGTAGATTCGGTCAAGGAGCATGGTACAGAACACCGGTAGCAGAAGCACTACCAGTGGAAATCATGGAATTCGACGATAGAGTTGAAAAACCCACGGGCACACGTGTGAAAGCCATAAAACCAGAACATCCAATAATGAGGGGGATACCATGGGAAACATGCCCACCACTCCTAGGATACAACAAAGTAAAACCAAAGGAGAAATCGGAAGTTTTAGCGGTGGTGGAGAGTGGAGACCCACTAATAGTAGTATGGAGCTATGGGAAGGGGAGAAGCATGGCATTCACATCAGACCCAGTACTACACTGGGGAATAAACTTCATCAAATGGGAATACTACAAGGAATTCTGGATAAAAGCAATAAAATGGGTCTGCAAAATTGAACAATGAAAAATTGGGATCAAGCCACTCCCAACAATCTCATTCCATTCTAAAACAAATTCATAATAATAACCTTAACCAAGACCCGCAGCAAAATTATAGAAACAAAGAAAAATTAACGGAAAGCATTAGCAAATTTAGGTTCTAGATTTAAGAGTTTTATAATCGAAGCCAAACCTTCCCTCCTTTAGCTTTGAATTAATTGAGGTTCTTTGCCATTAAGAACAAGAAAGAAGTCTGTTAAAGATACTTACCTTTCTTCGAGCTTCTATATGCAGTTATGATGATGTCCTCATAATTGCTTTTACGATATATTACTACTAACACCTTATCATCCTCCCTTTTAACAGCCCTATAGAGGTCATTTAATTTTGAAATTTTGTCAAGTTTTCCACGCAAGAGAGGACTTCATATCTTGATATTTTACGCTGCTTCATTCGTTCAAGTGCATGCCTTGTAAATATTATCATTTCTTAGTCCTCAGAATGGGTAGTCCTTTAACTATGAGATCTGTTAGGTCTACCTTCTTCTTGGAAAATTCTAGGACCTCTATCCCCACAACTTCCCCTTTCTTGTTATAATCTACAATAATCCCTACTTCTATCTCCTCGCTGTCTACCACTTCATCCTCCTTAAACCTAATATAGAGTGCATCGGCTCCAGGATCATACCTCACACGGTATTCCTGCATATGACCCATTAACGGAATGTGGCTAAAGCTATATAAAAGCGTATATGAAACAGGAGCTGGCTTGATTACGGGTTTAGAAAGTTACATAAAGCATACCAAAGAATTTTAGGTTAAGATATTTTGCGTAGTTGGATAATGAAATTTCCGACTTTACGCTCTACATCTACAAGTTAACCGACCATACAAATGTTGATCGTGCCGTCACTTTTTAGGTCCCTTTCAAAATATCATGATTATATATTTGAATTTGGAGAATAATTTACACATGTAAAGTGTCGTTCCGAAGATAATGATCGTAATCTAAAAAGGGACATTAATAAACACAGTGAATGATGGTTATTTCTGACCCCTATTCACTTCTTTCGCTAATTCTCTCGGATCTACTCTTTTAACTCCAGGTATTCTATCATAAATTGTGTCTGTGGAAATTATAGTCCTATCTGGGTCTGAGAAGAGAGCTGTAGCCGCATAATATGCATCAAATATTGAGCTGAGATTGTATTCGAGCATTAGTGACATAGCCGCAAGGATGATTTCTGTAGTCGCTGGAATCCAGTACAAGTTATTTATGTTTGTAAGGGCGACAACCTTGTTTAGCAGAGTCTCCAAGTCGATGCCAAGCTTGACGGAAACATAGTAGAGTTCATGGATAACCTCACAGCTGGCGCTAAGCCTTATCATCCCGCTATTAGCTGCGCTTAGTATTGAATCCGCGTAGGGCTTTAACCAATCCCTCTCCTTCACGTGGGCTAAAACAATGTCAGTTTCAATCAGCAAACCCCCTTCCTCCTCAACTTATCCTCAACTTCTTTAATTGCTTGAGACTCAGCTAGAGATCTAAGTTCCCTCTTATCTTTTTCGGTGTGCAACCATGATGAGCTTGCTTCAATAGGTTTTGGAGGTATCTTTAACAGGACAATCCTCCTTCCAACTGGGATAATGAGAAACCTATCTCCAGGCGTCGCTATATCCTTTGGCAACTTTATCCTACCCCTATCATCCGCTTTAACCACATACGCCAATTTCATCCCCATTTCTTCTTTATTTCCCCAGAAATATAAATATATCCCCATTCATAAACAATCGAATATTAAGAGTATACGACAATAGAAATGACAAGAAATTCTACGTAAAATCTGTAGCTACAAATTTACAATCGATTTCCTTAAGACATTGAGGCAAATACATTTTAAGGAAAAGGAAATTTTGTGATCTAAAAAGACTTAAATAATTTGAGAACGTCTTTTATCATTAATGGAGAAACATTTAGATATTGCCAAAATTATCTCGGAAAGGGTAAGTGTAATCGCGGAAAAGTATGGGATAGTGTACGCGATACTATTCGGCTCCATTGTGGAGGGTAGGTTCATTAAGGGTGAAAGCGATATTGACTTAGCAGTAAAGGTAGATAGATTAGATAAGAGTGAACTCTTCAACTTCCTGAAGAATTTTATAAGGGAAATGGAAATGGATAATCTCGATGTTGTAGTAATAAACTTTGCTCCATTCAGCTTAAACCATGAAATCTTAATGAAGGGGAAGGTTATCTTCTGCAAAGATGAAGATGAACTATTCGAGGATAGGCTTAGAATCATAAAGTTGTATGATGATTGGCTCCACTTCTCCAAAGTATTCGAAGAGAGGGAACTAAGGAAATTGATGAAATAAAGCCAAACATGCATAGCCATTTGATCTATTAAGCTAAGGATGCGAATTAATCATATGTTTTTATGGCGTTATTGTGGAAGTGTTTCGTGCGATAGGTGGTTCACGCAATTTTGATGTTTAATATTATTCAACGAATATCCTCTGCTTTATCGCCGAAATTGTAAAGAACGTTGCATAAACTATGACTATTATAGTTGGTATGAATATTGGAATTCCAATTCCTGTACTTATCCCTACCAAATGTAGTGCTACCAGTTTTAAGGATACTGTTGGTAGGAGTATGCTTATCAGCTGTATGCTGGGGGGTAGAATAGATATTGGGTATATTACTGGTGGTAGTATTATGAGGAGTAAGTTTAGGAGATTGGCGGTGCTGGAGATTTTAAATGGGTCTGCAAGTTTACTATATACGTAGAGACCGAATGTTATTCCAGTAATCCATGCCACTATTATTGATGCTATTAAGAGTATTAGTGATGCTGGATTTATGCTTGATATGAGTATCATGATTACAGTTACTATGGTTGCTGGTAGCACTATGATTATTAAATGTGCCAGTGCAGCTGCAATTGCAAATTCTATTGGTTTTAGGGGGCTTGCTATGAACATATCCATTAACCTCCACGCCTTGTAGGAGCCGAGCTTCCTAGCTAATGCAAATGAACCAGAACTCCACGCTATAACTATGAGAATGCCTATGAGGGATTCAACCCCTCTCCCAGTTCCAAGGTGAACTATCATAAACATTATTAGTGGTATTATTAAGTCGCTTACAAATGCTAATGGCTCCTTCAAGTAGCTACGAGTCATAAATACTGTTGCACCAATAACTCTATTTATCGCCACAACCCTTCACCCTCATTATGAAGAGATCTTCAAGCGATGTGCTTTTCACAGTGAAACTCAATCCACGATCCACCAAGAACCCTAACAGTTTAGACAATTCAGCATCACTCTCCACATATATAGTCTTCCCCTCATCAGTTTCAATGAAGCTAACATCAATTTGGCTTATATCAGCAAACTTCTCCAAAACCACCTTATACCTATACTTAACTTTCCTTAATAGTTCAAGTGGATTACCCATTTCAATGATTCTACCTCTATTTATCATTATTAATAGATCACTCAAAACTTCAGCTTCCTCCATGTAATGTGTTGTTAAAAAGATTAGGGAATTCTTGGAAACTTCCCTAAGAACACTCCAAACACCCCTCCTAGCCAATGGATCTAAACCTACAGTGGGTTCATCGAGGAAGTATATGTCGGCGGGGACGGCCAATGCAGATGCTATGAGAACCCTCTGCCTCATACCACCACTAAGCTTTGCACAAACCCTATCCCTAACATCCCACAACCCAACCTTCTCCAAACTCTCCCCCGCCAACCTTACAGCATCACCCTTAGGCAACCCCCTACTCCTAAGATACCAGTATACATGCTCATATGGAGTTAAATATAATTCTGGACATGCATCTTGTGGAACTAGCGATATACGTTTCCTCACATTCTCATACCCACTATTCACATCAAACCCCAAAACCTCAACACTGCCACGAGTAGGCTTAATAAGAGTTGCAAGAATCTTAACTAAAGTGGTCTTACCAGCACCATTAGGACCAACCAAACCAACAATACCCCCACTATCAATGGAAAACGAAACATCATCAAGAGCCACAACACCCCCAGAATACACTTTAACCAAACCATCAACGAAAATGTAATTCGTCAAGAAATTCGCCTCTAAAAGGTATAATATTTAAGCTATTTATAAGAGTTAAATCTCAATTAACATTAATAGATTGGGATTACTATGCCTCGAACCATGCGTTCACATGTTTTAGTTCTCAGCATCATACCCATCATATTCAATGCCATCCTCACCCCAGCAATTGTAATGATCCTCGTTGGGTTTAGAGAGTTTGCTGGGAAACCAGTATACTACATATTCCTCTATGGACCATACCTATGGAGCATATATGACGTTGCATTTGCATATCTAGCATACATATTCCTTAAAAGTGAAGGTGAAGATGTTAGGGGGATTCTTGGTGGAGTACGGGATAAACCATTACCATCAATACTCATAGCCATAGGATTAATTGCCATATCCATGACACTCAGCTACACACTATCAACAATGTTTAGAGGTAATGGTGATGGAAACATCCTCAAAATGCTACCACCATTCACAACATTATACCTAGCCACCATAGGCTCCATGATCGCGGGGATATGCGAAGAATTCACTTGGAGAGGATACATATTAACGAGACTGGAGAAAATTACAGGTAAAACTGTAATGGCAATTCTAATTCAAGCAACCCTATTCGGCTTATACCACGGATTCACAATAAACGCAATATACACAACAATCTTCGGAATAATAACAGGCACAATATACACAAAAACCAGAAGACTAATACCAATAATGATGGGACACTGGCTCAACAACACCATAGGCTTCACAATAACATACCTCACATAAAACCACAAACCCAAAATCCAAACCCTCCCTTTCAAACCCCCATTTAAGATTCAAAAAGACAATAACAAGTGATATATGAAATTATCTTGCTTTCAATTCCCTTTATGGGGTTCGTAATTCCAATTGAAGCTGCAGCCAACCCGCCATATAAGGACTTTCAATTCCCTTTATTGGGTTCCTTGATGATGTGGGGGAAGCCCCCACATGAAAGCCATCTAACCTTTCAATTCCCTTTATTGGGTTCCTTTCAGAATCGAAAAACTCACAATACTCTCCACATTCACTTTCAATTCCCTTTATTGGGTTCAACTTTTTTTCCTTTTTTTATGGGGGGATTTTTATGGATTACTTTCAATTCCCTTTATTGGGTTCATCAAACGTGAAAAAGAGCAAATAGTTGAAGATGAATGGACCTTTCAATTCCCTTTATTGGGTTCCGATATTATTTTTCTCTTTTTGGGTTTTTAAGGTTTTTGGCATGATTAATTCAGAAGCCATCATGGCACAGGTAGAACTTGTATAAGACTGATGATTTTTGCGCCAGTTGATGGTGAGGTTTATGGTGAAACTATTCGTGGAAAATTCGACTTTTGTCTAAAAGTATATCGACAATTTATAGTTA
>Ga0272445_1002249_pt1 | contig 13522 bp, 14 predicted proteins | sample YNPCB0031_FD_194404 | JGI IMG/M metagenome (GOLD analysis project Ga0272445, IMG submission 194404) | Hot spring sediment microbial communities from Yellowstone National Park, WY, United States - YNP-CB-003-1 | ecosystem: Environmental > Aquatic > Thermal springs > Hot (42-90C) > Sediment... | reverse complement strand
CTAGACCCTAGATGGCAGTCTCGGAGACCTCATGGGCCTCACGCAAGGCCCTAGCGGCCTTCTTAAGGCTAAATAGGGAATGTAGGAAGTCAAGCCTAGTACCTTAAGCTCAAGTGGAACCTTGCCCTCTCTAAACTCTCTCAAGCCCCTTTACACGGCGGCGAAGAGGACCTAGCACGAGTGATGCACAAGCCAAGCGCCCCGTCGGGCGTATTCAACAGCCAAGTAGCTGTTGGGCAACAGCTAATTAGGCTTGCCTATAAAAGCCGCGAGAAGTTTAGAGGTAATGGAGCAAGCCGCGCTCCAGCTGCTAGCTCTCGGTCTCATGAGTTCCACGCCTCCTCGCGGAGAAGCTGCATGTCTAATTTGGCGACGTGGAAAGCTTGTAGGAGAAAGTTGATGGCGCTTTCTTCAGCCCCCTCAGGCTGTTCGTTTGGGTAAAGTCAGGTACCTGATCTTCAATGAAGCCTCTTTCCGCTAAGCCCTCGAGCCAAGACGTAAGGGGCAGGATCTGTTAAGCCCTAAAGTATGATTAAACGCCATTAAAAGCTAAAATTGTAGGCTCTAACATTACTTGTAAAACATGAAAGGAGGGACGAAGAGCTAAGTATGAATATGCACGCTCCTAGATTTACGTGTGCGCTAAGGATTTTGACGGCTTTCTATATTATCTCTATGGTGGGCGGGAACCTTTTGTAGGAGACTCTGCCTTCCTTAGCGTCCACCAGTATTTCATAGGGCTCCATTATGTCCATCCCTATTACGATGTCGTGGTTAAGCCCTTCTATGACCCCGAAGACGTGGCTGAGGGGGAGTTCGTACCCAAGTATTGTGACTCTTGCTGTCAGCTCGCCAACCATCGACGCCTTTTTATCCTTGGTCGCCAGCAGGACCTCCTTGGGCTTGTCATACCTCATGTATCCTAGCTTCTCGGCTAACGGAAGGCTTACGAAGCTTCTGGTGGAACCCGTGTCAAATACGGCTTCGGCATCCATCTGTCTGTCTTGAACGGTTAGGCGGACCCTGCTCAACGCCCTTCTAGCCATAACTCTACTCTCGTTATGCTTTCGTTGCTTAACCCTCCTAAAAATAGTCGCTGTTTTAGGCTCCGCAAACTTGAACCTCATAGAGGCCCTTCTTCCACCCCTGACAAGTATGGTGGAGCTTGCCGGTTCCCTTGGAAGAAGGGCGCTTCCCATCTTAATCATCTACAGGCCTTCGTCTACCCATACTCGCGCCTTCTACGATGGCCTCAGGGATGCTGAGCTTCACGATCCATAGGAGCCACACCTCGATACCCTCGCGGCTCAAGTCCTTAAGCTGCCCTTCGTTGAGGGGGACTTCGTGGGAAGGTTGAGCTGCTGCTAATTGACGGCGCTAGGATCAAGATTGTATCTAGAGAAGTTGTGCTCTTCGTGGCCTTCGAGCCCTGCCTACGCAGGATTCGAGGCAGCAAACATGCTGACGGCACTAACATTTATCGAGAGATCAAGGCGTCTATGGGTCTTAGGTTGAAGACGTTGACGACGGAGCACAGCACTACAGGACGGCCTGCAAAAATTTTAAGCTTAAATATGAAGTATATAGCTTGAAGACAGAGAACCCAAAACAGACGAAGGGCTTCGACGGCTACGTACCGTGCAAAAAGGAGAGACGCAGCGAAAAACACGTCGGGCCCATTAAGCTCGATGGGCTTCATGCTAAACGAGACATGCCTGAATAGGGACTTTAACCTCAAAGAGTCCCTGAAGAACGCGCCATCAATCGCGGAGGCGATCGGGAATGGCTAAGTCTACAGAGCCCCAGGGCTCGCCAAGAAGCTTTTAAATAGCCATCAATGGGCTCCTCTAGGTGATCTGCTACAGGGCGCGGTAGCATGCACGTGGAGGGTAGAGGGCTGACCTTGAGGAGGTGGTGACCTCGCTCAAAGACCTTCACTCGCTCAAGGAGCGAGAGGTGGTGGATGCTGAGGAAAGGATCTTGAAGGCCCTAGAGAGGGCGATGGAGGGTGAGCGGGTCGGCGTCCTTGACCTCATGCCGGATGACTTCGGGAGGACGTTGAAGGGGGCAGGAAGCTACGCGTTTTGGACCCCTCCGGGCGATCCAGAGGTCGCTGAAACGATGCCGATTGCGAACTCCGCGAGCTTCCTCTCGAGCCCTGAGGTGAGGGGCGCGCGACGCATAGTGGTCCCTTTGCATGTAGCGCGCAACAAGGCCGAGTTCAAGCGCGAGTATGGGCTTTCTGAGAGGCTTGGGGTCGCGTTCGAGGACTTCATGCGGCTCGTCGAGGAGGGGAGGCTGGTGCTCACGCTAACCGGGAGCCCCGATCGCTACAGCGCCGACTTCTACGAGGACCTGTTCAAGGCCTGCGAAAGGGCTGGGTACACCCCACCTCGCTCCGGCCTTCGAGTGGACGCGTTCGCGCGCTACATCAGGTTGGTTGAGCTGGCGGTGAAGGAGGGCATCCCCCCTAGGGAGGGCTGGAAGGACCTCGTGCTCAAGAAGCATCCTCACCTTAGCCTCGATAAGTGCATGGAGGACGTCAAGGCCCTTCTTGACGAGGAGGCCTTGAAGGAGTTGGAGCTAATCTTCATGGAGGAGGGCTCGACACAAAGGACGCTGGCCGCATACCTCCTCTCGCTTCGGGTGTGGGGCTTCGAGAAGATAGCCAACCGTTGCTTAGAGCTTATGAGGAGAGATGCCATGCTAGGAGCCACTATACTACACGACCTTCATTACTATACCGTGGGTGGAGTCGTGGATGCGTTGGGCGGAGCGCGGCTTTTCGACGACCTCGATGCCCGCAACCTGGCAGCCTCGAGGCTGAAGCCTGAGGAGCTGTTGCCCCCTCCAGCCTCCCTCTCCCTCGCCGTCCAAAGGCCCGTGGAGTGCTTGGTCGTCAGGAGGCCCAACCGAGACGACGTCAGGAGCCTCTTGAAGGAGGGCCCAGACGACGAGCTGGCCTCATGCGTAGGTGGTTTCCAGAGGGCCGCCAACGACTACGACCTAGTAGGGGCCGTTAATCATTACGAGAGGCTTAGGGAGGTCGTCTCGAAGCGGTACGACGGGGAGTTGAAGGATCGATTCAGGAGGTCGAAGGTCGTGAGGGGCTCCATGCGCGGCTGCATAGGCCTGACCTCTTCAGCTATAGCGCTGCACTCCATCCCTGCCAGCCTGGCCGTCCTTCTGAGCGTGCTGAAGGGAGGGGAGGTCTGGAGGGGCATTGAAGAGCTCCCCAGCTGGCTGGCTGAGGGGTGGCCGCTCCTTGAGAAGGGCCTTCCGTTCTTCCTGTGGAAGTATGCGTGAGGCCTTAGGAGGCTGATGTAGCACTGCGGCACCCTTGCGCGCTTTAGACAGGACCTGACAACTTAAGCTATAGCGTGATTGACCAGTCAAACACGATGCTTACCTCCCTCCTCAGCCTCATGTAGGCCAGCCCCCGCCGAGCTTCGACCATTAATGCTGCCCGCGCGCATCGGGTGCGCCTCAATCATACGTTAATGCGTTTTTGGTTTAGCTTTAGCCCGCGTAGGCTGCGGGCGTCCATCCACCATCCCAAGATTTAAGGCAGTTCGACCACCCTCAGGCATTTGACTAGTCAATCATACAAGAGCTTAAGTTGCCAGTTCGATGAGGCGACGGCAAAGCTTATTTTGTCAAGCCAGCCAATAGACTCGGCGCAAGGGCATGGGCGCAGGGCTCGACGTTAAGGGTCACCTTAGCCTCGCCTCGAAGTACTTGGAGGAGGGTAGGGAGCTTATCGACAAGGATCCCGTTCAGGCCTCTGAGAAGCTCTACAAGGTAGCCGATGAGGCCTTGAAGGCCCTCGCATATCACTTTGACTTGCAGGACGTCCTCAAGAAGGTTGGTGGGAGGGGATTGGTGGGAGGGGAAGGTGGACCGTCACGGAGCTCGAGGAGGCTGTCTTGAGGATCTCCGATAAGTTGGGGAAGTGGTTCAAGGATTCGTGGGATGCAGCAAACTACCTGTACGTCTGGGGCTTCCACGAAGCTAAGCTCGATGCTGAGAGCGTTAGGAAGCGGCTACGGACGTAGAGAGGATGATCCTAGAGGCCCAGGAAATCGCCCGCGCCAAGGCGCATAGCTAGGGGCTCGTCGTCAAGCCTCTCGGCTTGCTCGGCCACGAAACGCACCTTTACCTTAAAACGAAGGGAAGTTCATTTAAGCCTAGCGCGTGGGGAAGTTGCATTGTTGAGTGAAGGGCTTCATGGATGAAGGGGCCCCTAAGTTTATAAGGCGAGGTGGCTTGGCGAAGCCTGATCGAGTTGGTGGATGAGGCGAAGGTTAGGGAGGTCTTGGAGAGGAAGGTCAACCCGTACCTCGCCTTCGAGGGTGGAGGGGTTGAGCTCCTAGGGGTGGAGGAGGGCAAGGTGAGGGTGAGGCTGGGCGGAGCCTGCGCCGCCTGCCCCTTCAGGGCGCTCACGGTGAGGCAGTTCGTAGAGGCAACGTTGAAGCGCGAGGTCCCAGGCGTGGAGTCCGTGGAGACTGAGGAAGGCGAGGCTTAAGGCACGAGGCCTTGGAAAAGCTTCTGAGGCGTGTGGACCGCGCCGCGCTGCTCAGGAGGATGGCTGGGAGGCTTGTAGCCGCTTCCGGCATCGACGTGCTGATCGTCGCGGAGAGCCTTCCAAAGGTCGGCGGGAGCTAGGTCGCAGATAAGGAAGGAGATGGAAGGGAGGACGACCTTCCATAGGTCCATCCGTTTGAGGTCCGCCCAGTGAACCCTGAAGAGGCAGAAATCTACATTAGGCACGCCGATAAGATCTAAAGCTGTACGAGATAGCTAGGAATAAACAGGGAAGGTCGAGGATTAGCCCGAGTGGCTTAACGCGAGGGAGCCGAAGGTAGGAGCGCATGCTCGTTGTACGTCTTAACCCATCATTCACGCCTTTCTCGATGCGCTCTCAGCCTGCTGGGTTTATAGCTTCCCTAGCTAAGCCGTAGGGAGAGCATGAGTAGGGGCTTCAAGCTCGCGGACCGACGTCGAGAGGGGCTCCTTCAGGTGGCACGGCGCGAGGGCCTCCTTGAGCGAGGCGTGCTGCGAGGCCTTTGGTGCGTCCTATGAAGAGGGTGGAGCTGGACTTCGCCGGCTTGAAGGTGGAGTTCTGTGATAGGGAGAGGGCGGTCAGGCAGGTGGAGGGGTTCGCCGAGAGGGGGACGTGGCATCCCGTCGTCGTGTTCGGCCCTGAGGGGTGCGGTAAGACTGCTTGGCTTAAGCAGGCGGCTGAGCTTCTGGGGGAGTTGGGCTTCGAGGCCATCTATGTGAACCCCATGCATAGGGGCTTCATAGCGCGCACGGACGTAAGTGAGCTCGTGGGCAAGCTGGCTGAGGCTGCTTCAGAGGCCGTCGGGGTGGCTGAGGTGAGGCTAGCCACGCTAGCCATAGACGCCGTGAAGTGGCTGGTAAGCAGGTGGAGGAGGGGGAGGGTGGCCGTCCTAGTGGACGATGCCTTCCAAGCCATCGGGCTTGACAAGGCGGCTATGTACGTGAAGGCGTTGCTGGGCCTGACGGAGTACCCTCCTGAGGGCTGCGAGAAGGTGGTGGCGATCGCAGCTACGAGCGAGGGCACTTCAAGGTGGGAGATAGGGAGGCATAGATGGGCTGAGCTCACACCCATGTGGAACATGCCTAGGGAGGGTCTCGAGCTGCTGCACGAGGCTCTTCCAAGCCCCAAGCCCCCGCTGGATGAAGCCTGGAGGCTAACGGGCGGAAACCCTGAGATGCTAGCTAGGCTCCATAAGGCTGAGTGGAGCAGCAGCGCGGTGGTCGGCAGGCTTATGGAGGAGAAGAAGATCGCGCCCAGCTTCATTGCAAGGTGGAGGAGGTGGCTTGAAGCAGCCGTCGAGGATCCAGACAGTCTCTGGAGCGATGCGCCGCCCGAGGGGCTGGTGGACGAGCTGGTGGCCAAGAACCTCATAGTGTTCTACATGTCCGACAGAAACCCGATGTTCTGGATAGACCGACCGCCGCCGGAGAAGGATCCTGAACTCGGCATCGGGAGGCGCGTGGCTTGGCAGACGCCATTACATAGAGAGGCCATTAGGAGGGCGCTCGAGGGGCGCGAGTAGTTAAGGGCTCGAGCTGAAGGCGGAGGCCAATAAATAATGGCGACATCATGCGCTGCGCTCTCGAGGAGGCACAATGGATGGTGCAACCCGCTTTACGCGTGATTGCGTTGGATGCGAAGCCACCCTCGAGCCCTTGAGCAGGCCCTAGAAGAGTAGGCCCTTCATCGACCGAGCTACGGCCAGCTCCTTCAGCAGCAGCTTAGGGGACTTAAGCAGCTGGGGCAGCATCGACGGCTCCCTGAAGCAGTTGGTGAAGCATTCATCGCAGCGGACCCCCCTGAGGGCTCGAGGCTCGTCGCGCAGCAGGTTGAAGAGCTTGGGCTTGGCGAAGCAGGGGTAGACGTCGCCCCTCCAGTCCACGTAGAACACGTTCTCACCCCCCTTGCAGTAGTAGTTTGGCTTCGCCCCCGGCCGCCTCAAGATGTCCTGGAGGTAGGTGGCTGTGTTGACGACGGCGTAGCCCCTACGCTTGAGCTCCAAGAGCTTGCGCACGCTCAGCTTAAGCCTCTCTCTAAGCTCAGCTTCGTTGAAGCCTCCATGGAGGCTGTACGTATTCACCTCCACGTCGGTCGGGTAGCAGAAGCCTATGGGGACCTTAAGCTCCCCATTCACGTACTCAACCAACCTCTCCACCCCATCTACGACCAGGTAGGGGTTTAGGTAGACGAGCGCGTACATGTTCATCCCCAGGTCGCGGGCGCGGACGATGCTCCTCACCTGCTCGGCTAGGACGCCCCTCACCCCCCTTATCTTGTCGCAGACCTCATGGTCCCAGTGATCCATAGATACGGTCAATACGTCCAGGCCCGCCTCGTGGAGCCTCTCAACCACCTCAGGCCCCCTCGTGCCGTTCGTCGAAAGCACCGTCAGTAGGTCGAGCCTACGCGCGTACCTTATCGCCTCGTAGATCCATGGGTGTAGGGTGGGCTCGCCGCCCGTCAGGTAGACCATGAGGAAGCCGTGGTCAGCCATGAAGCGTAGGGCCCTCTTGAAGCCCTCAACCCCCACCTCCTCAGGCGGCTTAGAGTGCATCCCGCACATGAAGCATCGGCAGTTGCACCTAGTCGTTACAGCGAAGACCGCCGTGTTAGCCCTGCCCCTGAGGAGGTTGATGGCAGCCCTAGCGTAGCCAGCCATGAAGAAGACCTCTACATGCAGCTCCCTACTTCACTGCCTCGAAGCGGTAGGGCTGGCCGAACCTATCAGCATAGACTTGCTCCTCTAGGGGGCGGCGTGGAGGAGGCTGAGGCTGCTCGGCTGGATAGCCCAGCAGGATGAGCTCGACGAGCTCATAGCCCTTAGGCACCCCTAGAGCCTTGGAGGCCCTGCTGAAGTCCATCCAGCCCACGTGGAGCGTGCCCAAGCCGAGCGCGTAGGCAGCCAGCGTGAGGTTTTGAGCCGCCAGCGCAGCGTCAAACATGAACCACCAGTCCCCCTTATCGCTGCCAGGCGCACCCCTAATGAAGCCTGAGCGCCCACGCTCAGCACAAAGCGCTATGACAACAGGCGCCTCAAGGATCGCCCTCCTAGCCCTATTCCCCTCAGGTAGGGCGGAGGCCAGCTCCTCCCTCACCTTCGCATCCCTCACGACGATGAACCTCCAGCACTGAGTGTTAGCCCATGAAGGGGCCCAGCGAGCTGCCTCCAGCACCTCCCTCAGCTTCCACTCCTCTACAGCGTCCGGCTTGAACCGCCTTATGGACCTCCTCCCCTTAATGGCCTCCATGACCTCCAAGCGGATCGCCCAAGTTATCCGGGGCGTCGAGGGTATATGAGGCTTTACCGCTCGGGCTTGGGTGGAGGCCAAAAGCTTCGATCTCAAATTGATTCGAGGAGTTATATGGTGCCATCCTCCAAGGTAGCTTCAATCGTCAGCCCTTCCTGAAGCTGCCGTGGCTTGACGCTAGAGTGCTAGCTTCCTAAGATGTCGACTTAACCTTTATCCAGCGCATCTTTCGAAGAGCAGCATATGCTCCACGACGTCCTCCTCGTCGCACCATCCTCCTAGTTTCTAGATGACTACGATGCCTCGCCATCACTAAGGGGGTACGCCGCTTGGAGGCCTCTACCCGCTGTAGCTCCTACAGGGAGGAGGAGCTCAGCCTCTGATGGCCTCGATGGCCGCGAGGCTCATCGTGAAGGTGAGGAAGCAGCCTAGGGCTATGTCCACCCAGAAGACTAATGCGGTCAGCCACGTCGCCTCTATGCCGGTGAGCTCGAAGACCCAGGGCGTGATCAAGAAGTGCATCACGAGTCCTTGAAGGACCACCCCCGCGAAGGGGATGAGCGCTAGGAGCGTTGCTAAGCTGTAGAGTATGCTTAAGGCGAGCACGGCGAGCATTCCCGGGAGGCCATGGTAGACGAAGTAGCCGAGCGCCGTCCAAAGCGCGATGAGGGCCCAGTCGATGCCCATGGAGAGCGGCGCGCTCCTTCCATCAGGCACCTCGATCACCTCTGCTGCTTTCGGCCGATGAGGCGTTGTGGGTTATTAAGTCTTCAGGTGTACTGACCACTTATCGATGGGTCGGCTCGGCTTACGCCGTAGCGCCGAGAGACCAGCCTCATAGCCGTAGCGTCAATAAGAAGGCATACGATATGATTATAAGGATGACGGTGTAAAGGGCTAACACGGCCGCCACGCTCTTCGCCTCCTTGGGATACCCTCTCGTTACTCTGAGCGGAGCCGCAATCGCTTTGGCTAGCGACTTGGGCATCGGCACCATGAACGGAGCCTTCCTACGGTATTCCTCGTACCTCCCGCCATACCTCTTCAACATCTCAACCTCCTCGAGCATCGCCACCCCCACTACGATCATAGTAGATACGAGCCACGGCAGAGCCGGCGGCGTCGCGAAGGCGCCCTTCACGTAGTGCTTGTAGCTCACGAAGATCAGCAGCCCGTAGCTCCACATTATGAAGCCTAGGTATTGGGGATGCCTGCTGCATTTGTATATCCAGAAGTCTACAAGTTCATAGCCCCTAAACTTGCCGTAGAGCCACGTCGTCGCGCCCAAGGCGAAGACGAGTATCCCTGCGAAGACCAAGGCCATCCCCGCTAGAGGGGCGAGGCTCCTTATGGCTTCAAAGGGTAGGTAAGCTATGCAACCCAGCTTCAATACGTCGGGCGAGAGTTCTAGCATCGGCAGCCATAGGGCCCTCAGGGCCCCCAGCCCCGTTAAGAAGAACATCGCGAAGGCGAAGTAACCGAAGGTCGGGAGGTAGATGGCCAACGAACCCATGAACGACAAGAAGCCCTTCTCGACGACGAAGCCCAGAGCTATCAAGACTATCGTTGCAGCGAAAGCCGCGTAGCCTATCGGCCTTAGAGTACCGAGCATCTCCTCCCTCGCCTCCACGTCCCAGAACGCCTCAGGGAAGTACTGCTGAAGCGCTTTGTCGAGCACCCGCGGAACCTCGAACGTCGAGTAGAACAGCGTGATGGTGAGCAGGGTCGAGAAGATTAGGGCCAACACCAGCTCTCTTCCACTGCTTTTAGCCATGCCAGAGGCAAATTATCAATAGTTTGAGGGCTTAAAGGTTGCGCCAAACCCCTTCAGTTTCGCTTCGGTTGGAGGCCCTGCCTGCTCAAGCCTCTACAGGAAGGAGGGCATGGGCGTCGCCCCTTAAGGCCTGAGGCGCTGGCGCCGCACACCAAAGCCCTCGAGCCTCAGCCGCCCCTTAGGGTGGACGCTGGCTGGAGAGCCCATTAAGGAGGCCGAGCGAGGACGTTAGAGGGCAGGAGAGAAGCAATGGAGGCAAGCGACTTTCCTTGGGCGAGGAGGAAAGGATAAGAGCGTGAGGGCTTAGCGACGTGAGGCTGAGGAGGCCTAATGAAGAGGGTGGAGCTGGGCTTCGCCGACCTAAAGGTCGAGTTCACGGATAGGGATAGAGCCATCAGGCAGGTGGAGGAGTGGAGCGAGAGGGGTACGTGGCATCCTGTCGTCGTCTTCGGCCCCGAGGGGTGCGGCAAGACGGCTTGGCTCAAGCAGGCCGCCGAGATGCTTAGGGAGCTCGGCTACGAGGCCATCTACGTTGACCCGATGCACAAGGACTTCGTGGTCCACACGGACGTCAAGGAGCTCGTAAATAAGTTCGTCGAGGCGGCCTCCGAGGCCGCGGGGGTGGCTGAGGCGAAGTTAGCCTCGCTGGCCGTGACGGCCGTCAGGTGGTTCATGGGGAGGCGAAAGAGAAAGGCAGCCGTACTAGTAGACGACGCCTTCCAGGCCATAGGCCTGGACAAGGCAGCCATGTACGTGAAGTCCCTCCTAGGCCTGACGGAATATCCACCTGAGGGATGCGAGAGGGTGGTGGCGATCGCGACGACGAGCGAGGGCCTCTCGAGAGGTGAAATAGGTAGGCACAGGTGGGCCCTCCTGAGGCCCATGTGGAACATGAGCAGGAGGGGCTTCGAAGAGCTATACGAGGAGCTGCCGAGCCCCAAGCCTCCCGCAGACGAGGCCTGGAGGCTCACAGGCGGAAACCCAGCGATGCTCGCTAGGCTCTACCAAGCCGGCTGGGACGCACATGCCGCCGTCAAGGACCTCGCAGGCTTCAAGAAACTAAACACCTTCACGCCCTCCCTCAGCGCTGACGAAAGGGGGTGGCTGCTGGAGGCAGTTGAAGACCCCGACACGCTGCTGACGAGGGAGAGGATGCATCTGCTAAACAGGCTGGTCGAGCTAAACTTAGTCATCGACGCCATCCCGGAGAGGGACCCTCGCTTCTGGATAGACGAGCCTCCGCCGGAGAGGGACCTAGAGCTGGGCGTAGGAAGGGACGTGGCCTGGCAGACGCCCATACATAGGGAGGCCGTCAGGAGGGCGCTTGAAGGGCGCAGGTAGGGCCGCTGCGCGTCCTGGAAGGTTTGTAGCGTGCAGCTCGCCATAGTAAGGCTGGCGCCAGCAGACGCACGCTAAACCCCTTGGGCCGTTGAAAGCGTCGAAGTCTTCAGGGCGGAGGCGTGAGAGGCATGCAATTCGCAAGCCCGAGAGCGCTGCAAAGGTAGCCTTCATGACGTGCGCGAGCTGGCCTCTACGAAGAGGCTTCAACAGTTTAGCAGCCCTACGCCCCTCAACTCCCTCGTGAGGTCTTATCGCAATGCTTCTACGCAGATACTGCTGAACTTCTCAGTGTTGTTCAAAAGCTTTAAGGCCTGAGGCGCTCATGACCTCTACGCGCATCCTCCGCTACGTCCTCTGCGCCACCTTCATTACCGCTTCGCGTGCTCGTGGATAGCTATTCTGATTTCCTCAGGGTCTGCGGTGGATCGTCAGCTAGCCTCCACAGACCCTTCTTGAAGTCCAAGAGCATCAGCTCGAGTTCGCTAGCCACGTAGTCGCTTATCGCAACTTCATCTATGTATGGGTTCACGATTACGTTGACGTTTACTACCTTGGGCTTCCTATCAGGTAGTACCAGCTCAAGCGTACCGCAAGAGGTGTAACAAGGCAGCGATACCTCCCCGCCGCCGGTCTCAAGCATGGCTATGGTCCCCGTCTCCGGAGGCCAGAGGCCGAGCTCGTTGGCTACGTGAACGGGCACGACGACGTCTGGGCTGTCCGTCTCGAAGCCGCTGTTGAGTAGGGCCCTCCCCTCGAAGACCCTACCTCCAACCTTTAGCCTAACCCTGACCCTACAGGCCACCGCCTCCACCAGCCGTGTACACGCGCTTCTTCTTCATGTATCCGAGCTTTCTGCGAGGCATGATCTTGGAGATGAACTCCTTAAGCACCTTTACATCCTCTTCTCTGCCCATTCCATTCGCCGCAAGGACTTTCCGCGAAGACCGATATAAGCTTTTGATGCTACCACGAAGTGAATGCCCTCATCACCGATGAGAGTTCGCCGATAAAGGCGCGCGGTTCATTAAAGGGATGCCTAAGGGCGGAGGGATGATGCTTAGAGGCGGGGCGTTCGACGCTAAGCTCGTGCTAAACGCCATAGCGTCTAGGGGTACATACCCATGGTGAAGAGAGTGTGGCTGCGAGCTGCTTCACCCCCCATCAACTCATATATTGAGGGCTCCTTGCAAGAGAGGGAGTGTTTCGATCTGAGAGGGGTTGAGGGCAGCCCATGCCTCGCTTGATCACCTTTGGCAGCTTGGGCAGATGAAGGTCTTCCTCCTAATGGGCTCTTGGAGGTAGAACTTCAGTGGGCCGCCGCAGGCCGGGCAGCGTCCCCGGTACTTGTTGTAGACGAGGAGGAGTGGCTTGATCCTCCCCCTCTCAACCTTCAGCCTCAGGAACTCCCTGCTTAGCTCCTCGCATGCATCCAGGATCCTCTCGGCCTCAGCCTCCGTCAGGCCTCCAACCCTCCTTTCAGGGTTCACGCGCGCCCTGAAGAGGATTTCATTTCTCATTATGTTGCCTATGCCGGCTATGACGGACTGGTTGAGGAGGGCTACGCCGACCTTCTCATCCCTCAGCTTGAGCAGGTTCTCGAGGGCCCTCCGCCTGCTCCAGTCGCTGCTCAATGGGTCCGGGCCGAGGCCCTCCTTAAGCCTGCTTAGGAGCCTGCGGGCCTCGTCGGCCTCCACTATCGGGGCGTTGTAGGCTACGAGCCTCCTCCGCTCCCCCTCAATCATGAGCCTGACGAGCCTCTCGGGCTTGAGCAGCCCCTCCTCCAGGCGGTAGATGTGTATCGTTCCATACATCATTAGGTGGAGCCTGACGGCTAGGCCGTCGAAGAATAATAGGATGTTCTTGCCGATGGAGTCGGCCCCGCAGAACCTCTTGCCCACGAGGCTCTCGGGGGGCACGTGGAACCTCCTCAAGCTCCTGGCGAAGACCCTCCTCACGGCCTCCCCTCCGAACTCAGCTGAGATCCTCACGGCGTAGGCCTTAGCCGTCGGCCCCTCGACCACGGCCGAGGCTACGTGCGTCGGAGCTTAAAGGGAATCGCCTAGCTTGAGGCCGCCGGCCCTAACCTCTATGGAGCGAGCACGTCACGGACAGCCTCCTCCTTAAGGGCCCCTGCGCCTCGACGAAGTCGGCCTTGAGGTCCTACGCAAGGACTAGCTTTCCACGCTAGCCAACACCCTATCGCCCGTGACCACCGCGGAGCTATCGACGTTCTTGGCTGAAGCCACCTGGAGGGCGTCCGCCACGTAGATGTGGTGCTTCAGCACCAGCTCTATCGAGGCTCGAAGGATGGACGGGCTTACGCCGACGACCAAGAGCCTATGCAGCCTCGAGAGGGTCATAGCCTCCCTCAGCATGCCCCTCACCACCTTCCACGCGTCCAGCCCCAGCCTCCTCGCATACCTGCCGAACACCACCGCAGCCTCGGCGACGTTCCAGTAGGAGAGCGACAGCACCTCAACGCCCCTGTAGGCGTCTGCATATATGGCGATGTCGCTGCCTGGCTTCTCGACGTACCCCTTAACTAGGGCGTGGTGTCCAAGTAGTATACTTCCTCAACCATGTCCAAAGCAAAGC
>Ga0272445_1002246_pt1 | contig 13536 bp, 7 predicted proteins | sample YNPCB0031_FD_194404 | JGI IMG/M metagenome (GOLD analysis project Ga0272445, IMG submission 194404) | Hot spring sediment microbial communities from Yellowstone National Park, WY, United States - YNP-CB-003-1 | ecosystem: Environmental > Aquatic > Thermal springs > Hot (42-90C) > Sediment... | reverse complement strand
GGTTGTGCGGCAGAAGTCGCTGATAGAGTAGCCGTAATGTATCTTGCAAATATAATTGAGGTAGGGCGTGTTGAGGAAATTTTTTATGATCCTAAACATCCCTATACTGCAGCCCTAATAAAATCAATTCCTTCAACTATAGGAAAGATAGGGGAGATTAAGCCTATACCTGGTCCTATACCTGACCCAGTTTTACCGCCACCAGGATGCAGATTTCATCCTCGCTGCCAATACGCCTTTGATAAATGTAAAAAAGAGAAACCCAACTTAATAGATATCGGCGGGGAAAGGCTTGTTGCCTGCCACCGTTTCAGTCAAAATGAACAGTAAGGAGGAACAATAAATGAGCATCGCATTAATAGATGTCAAAAACGTCACTAAAAATTTCAGCGTCAGCAGTGGAATATTTAGCAAGAAGAGGAGTATTTGCGCGGTCGATAACGTTTCTTTTCACATAAATGAGGGTGAAATAGTAGCATTAGTTGGCGAGAGTGGATGCGGCAAAAGCACATTAGGCAGACTTACTCTGGGAATATTACAACCCACCTCAGGTAAAATATTATTCAAAGGCAAAGATATATGGTGCCTAAATAAATCGGAGTTTAAAGATTTTAGACGAAATGCCCAGATAATTCACCAAGACCCATATGATGCACTAAACCCCATGAAAACAATATATCAGTCTCTTAGTGCACCGCTCCTCCATTATAAAATCGTTCGCAGAAAAGAGTGTTGGGAAAAAGCATCGGAGCTCTTAGAGATGGTTGGTTTAGTTCCTCCAGATGATTTCCTCCAAAGATATCCATCTAGGTTGAGTGGTGGACAAATGCAGAGAGTGTCTATTGCAAGAGCAATATCTGTTAATCCAAGTTTTATTGTGGCGGATGAAGCTGTCTCAATGCTTGATGCTTCACTTAGGATAGAAATATTAGACTTACTCCTCGAGTTAAAAAGAAAATTCAACATGACATGTCTCTTTATAACCCATGATTTTGGAGTAGCAAGATACTTCGCAAAAGATGGGAGAATACTCGTTATGTATCTCGGAAGCATCGTTGAAGAAGGACCTACAGAAGACGTTATATTGAATCCAATCCATCCATACACAAAAATATTGCTAGAGTGCGTACCAATACCGGATCCAAAAAGTGCACGCAGCAAAGGACTACCTCCCCTTAAAAGCTTAGAAACCCCAAACATAACTAGCATGCCCTCTGGTTGCAAGTTTCACACAAGATGCCCCTATGGTAAAGATATATGCTCTCAAAAAGCTCCAGAGCTTGAACTAACCAGCAAAGATCATTTTGTTGCCTGCCACATATTTAATTCCTGAATTTACGAAATCTAATTTAGAGCCTAGGCAATTATTATTTGACTTTTTGCTTATTTTATTCTTATTATTGCACTAAAAAGTTCTATTGCATAGATAACGGAATAGTAAACACGATAGGTTTCAAAATATCAGAAAATCTCGGTATTCTAATGGAAACGTGGTTGCAATAGAATTATTAAGAAGAAAAAGCTACTGGTTCAAAGAATGGGAAATCTATTATTGGAAAAACGCTCAGCAGAACGAAGTAGATTTCGTGATAAAGGAAGGGCCAAATGTAAGGCAACTAATCCAAGTCACATATGCTTCCGGAATGGATGAGGTGGAAAGGAAGGAAATAAGATCGCTAATTAAAGCCTTAAACCAACTAGACTGCAGGAACTTGCAAATAATAACTTGTGAATATGAGGATGAAATAAAACTTGAAACAGAATAGTTAAGTTCACGCCACTATGGAAATGGCTTACAATCAACATCTATAACATACTCCTCCTAACCCATGAGTAGTCTATGAGTGGAAGCTTAGGGATAAGCCCATTTAAAACTCTAGTGAAGCTCTCAAGCTGCCTATATGGCATGAAAATAGTAGCGTACAACACAAATAAACTCAACATAGCCATTAGTAAGCTTGAATGGACATCCAACCTTACAATCATTCATAACGCCAAGCTTAAACTCATAATCCTAAAGGGAAGTCTAGGCTTAGAAGGAGCTCACCATGCCTAATAAGCCCCTCATCAACATGCTTCCAATCCATAAATTAAGAAACACAATGAGGAAAAATTAAATTAAACCACAAAGCAAAAATTTTACTTCTTCTTTTTTAAAAATATTAGGTTGGAGCCATTTTACCTCAACTCCACGTCTTAAAAAGTAAACGCCGCTAAATATGGTCGATTTGGAGGAAACTTAAAGACAATACCTACGAAAGTTTAAGTAGATGATGACGTGTGGAAGGTCTTTATAAGAAAATGGCCTTTTTCTCCTTGCTCATCAATTTTTCGCTTAGACATATTTATAAGCCTTTAGTAATGAATTAATCTATTAGTTTGAGGGAAAACGTATGTGTGAGGTTAAATCTTACGTAAAGAATAACAGAGAAGCTATTTTCGATCTCACGCCTCAAGGTAAACTGCGTCTACAATTATGCAGCGATAATATTATCCGCGTAACTTATTCGCCCATCAGCTTATTGTCTGAGTATAAGAGTTTAGTGGTAATCAAGAGGATCTTAAAGACTGCGGGCTGGAAGATAGGGGAAAATAAGGGAAAAGCATCTTTAGCAACGGATAGAATTTCCGCTTCAGTTGATCTAAAAACTGGACTAGTAGAATTCCGTGAACCCTCAGGAAACATCGTACTTAAGGAATACTCTAGGGAAATGAACCCGACAGAGGTATGTGGCGAGAAGACATATCATGCGGAACAAGTATTCTCGGTCTCCGGGAACGAATGCTTTTATGGCTTGGGCCAGCATCCAGGTATCCTCAATTATAAGGGGCGCTCCGTCACACTTGTGCAGAGAAACTGGGATGTAGCAATACCATTTCTAATATCAAGTAGAGGTTACGGCATACTTTGGGATAATTGCTCAATGACGAGAGTAGATAGTTTTAGAGATGACGAAGGAGATAAACTCGTATGGTGGTCTGAGGTGGCGGATGTTATAGATTACTATTTAATTTATGGATCAAGCATGGACGATATTATAGCATCCTATAGAGGATTAACCGGAGTTGCTCCCTTACTGCCACTATGGGCTTACGGATATTGGCAGTCTAAAGAGCGGTATAAAACTCAGAATGAGATTGTTGAAACCGCTAGAGCATTTAGGGAGAGAGGTATTCCAATTGACGTTATAGTTCAGGATTGGATGTATTGGGGTAAATATGGATGGAATGCCTTTAAATTTGATGAAGATAGCTTTCCAGACCCGTCTAAAATGGTTAAGGATTTACATGCTCTTAATGTACGCGCACTAATTTCCATATGGCCCATTTTCGACACAAACACCGATATTTATAAGGACATGTTTAGTAAAGGATACATATGCCCAAACACCAGATGCTACGATCCATTCAATGAAGGCGCAAGAAATCTTTATTGGGAATATATTAAAAGGGCTTTCTTTAATATAGGCTTTGATGGATGGTGGCTGGATGCAACTGAGCCAGAAACCGGTGCTGGTTGGTCATCGTTCTACACACCATTCCATTCAACTAGGACAGCTATGGGCTCCGGGTCACGTTACATTAACGCCTACTCACTTATGACTACTAAAGCCGTTTATGAGGGGCAACGTAATACCTCAAATAAACGCGTTGTTATACTCACGCGTTCATCATTCGCTGGCCAACAGCGTCATTCAGCTATAACTTGGTCAGGTGATATATGCCATGATTGGGGTATACTTAGGGAGCAAATTCCAGCTGGGCTGAGCTTTTCCATATCTGGCGTACCATACTGGACAACTGATATAGGCGGCTTCTTCAGCGGAAACCCTGAGACAGAATCATATAGAGAGGTTTTCATAAGGTGGTTCCAGTGGGGCGCTTTCTGCCCAATCTTCAGGGTTCATGGTACAACGTATGCTAAGGAGCCATGGATGTTTGGTCCAGAAACCGAAAAGATTCTTGTAAAATATATTAGGTTGAGATATAGGCTCATACCATACATATATTCCGTAGCTTGGATGGTTACTAGTGATGGCTATACAATGATGCGCCCGCTAGTAATGGACTTCAGAGAGGATCCACAAGCGCTTAATGTGGAAGACCAATATATGTTTGGTCCAGCCTTGATGGTTAGCCCAGTAACACTTCCCAAAGTTCCAAGTAGAAAAGTTTATCTGCCGAAAACCACCGGTGGCTGGTATGATTTCTGGGCTGGTAGTAGAATTGAAGGAGGAAAAATTATTAACGCGCCCACACCGCTAGACATTCTACCAATTCACGTTAAGGCAGGTTCAATAGTTCCAATGGGGCCCTCGCTTCAATACTCTGGAGAGAAACCCATGAACCCTATGGAGATCAGAGTTTACGAGGGGGCAGATGGTTCATTTACAATATACGAGGATGATGGAGAGACATATGGTTATGAGAGAGGTGAATATAGTTTAATTCGTGTAGAGTGGAATAATAAGGAAAGAACTTTGGTGATAGGTAAGAGAGTCGGTAGGTATCCAAAAATGCTCAGAGAAAGGACATTTCACATAGTGCTAGTCAAAGATGGCCATGGAATAGGGTTAAACGAAACAAAGCCGGATCAAATACTACAATATGAGGGGAGGAAAGTATTAATTAAATTCTAGGTCTAAACCTTATTTCTCTCACTAACCAAGTAAACTCGCCTAAAAGTTTTTCTCCCCTTAGTCTTCAGAATCTAAAACTTCTATAAGATATCTCTTGAATCCTTCAAGGAAGTGTTCAGCATCTTTAGTTTTAGTGCGTCTTCTAAACTCTCTAAAGAAAAGAGATATTATTCCCAACCGTGAGACGGCTTCTAATAGTTCACGATGAAATCACCGTACTTTACATATTAAGGGAAAATCTGAAAACAAGATAATTTTTAAAAGTTCTTTAAAAATATATAAGTCATGGTGTAAATTTTGATGAAAATTGGAGAGATTGATAAAACGGTTTCTGAGATGGCCCTGGAGGAAAAAGCATGCTTCGTTGTGGGTGTGGGAATGCCCGGCATGTTTGGGAATCCTCCTTCGCGGGTTCCGGGCGCTGCGGGTGAAACCCATTCTATAGAGAGATTTGGAATACCCTCAGCGGTTTTTGCAGATGGACCTGCTGGTCTTAGAATAAATCCATTAAGGGAGGGCGACGAAAAGACTTATCATGCCACGGCTTTTCCCATCGAAATTATGCTTGCCTCCACATGGAATAGGGATATTCTGGAAGCGGTGGGAAAAGCTGTAGGGGAGGAGGTGCGGGAATATGGGGTGGATATTCTTTTAGCGCCAGCCATGAATATTCATAGGAACCCCCTCTGCGGCAGAAACTTTGAATATTACTCAGAAGATCCGCTTCTCACCGGTGAGATGGCCACCGCCTTCGTAAGAGGAGTCCAATCGCAGGGGGTGGGTGCCTGCCTAAAGCATTTCGCCGCTAATAATCAGGAAACGAACCGCATGTTCATTGACACCATTGTTTCGGAGAGGGCGTTGAGGGAGATATACCTTAAAGGCTTTGAGATTGCAGTTAAGAAGGCGAAGCCCTGGGCGGTGATGAGCGCATATAATAAGATCAATGGAACATATTGTTCGCAGAATAAGTGGCTTCTCACAAGGGTTCTGAGGGATGAATGGGGGTTTGAAGGGTTTGTCATGACGGACTGGTTTGCCGGGGATAACCCCGTTGAGCAGATGAAGGCTGGCAACGATATGATAATGCCTGGGAGAACCCGCCAAATCATCTCTTGGAGAAAAGATGAGGTGGAAGAAATAGTGAGTGCCGTTAAAGATGGGAATCTTGATGAAGAGATTCTAGATAGAAATGTGAAGAATATACTGAGGGTGCTCATTAACTCACCATCCTTCAGAGAATATAAGCGCTCTAACAGTCCAAACCTTGATGCCCATGCTAAGATAGCCTATGAAGCGGGTTCAGAGGGAATAATCCTTTTAAAGAACGATGGAACTCTGCCATTAGGTGTGGACGCAAAAGTTGCCCTCTTCGGAACAGGACAGATAGAGACCATTAAGGGCGGAACAGGAAGTGGCGACACGCATCCGAGATACGTAATTTCCATACTTGAGGGCATGATGGAAAAAGGGTTTAGGGTTGACGATAAATTAGTTGAAATCTACAAGCAATACATAAGCGAGATGAGGGGAAGAGACGAATATAGGATAAGAAGAGGCTTGCTCGGCGAGCCGCTTGCACCTAGGCTCCCCCAGGATTTTCTCAGCGAGGAAGAAATAGAAAGTTTTGCGGAGAGAAACGATAACGCCATCATCGTGATAAGCAGAATATCGGGTGAAGGCTATGATAGAAAACCTGAGAAGGGCGAATTCTATCTAAGCGACGATGAGGTCGCCCTCATGGAAAAAATATCCCGTGCCTTTCATAAACGTGGAGGAAAAGTTATAGCCATACTAAACATAGGTTCTCCAATAGAGGTTGACAGCTGGAGAAACATGGTGGACGCTATCCTCCTAGCATGGCAAGCGGGGCAAGAGACTGGAAGAGTGGTCGCCGACGCAATTGCTGGAAAAATCAATCCCTCAGGGAAACTCCCCACAACCTTCCCGAAAGACTACTCGGATGTTCCATCATGGAGCTTTCCGGGAGAACCTAAAGAGAACCCGAAGAAAGTAACTTATGAGGAGGGGATATACGTCGGCTACAGATACTATGACACCTTCGGAGTGGAACCCGCCTACGAATTCGGCTTCGGATTATCCTACACAACCTTCGAGTACAAAAATCTCCAAATAGAGACACTAAGTGATAGAGTAAGAATATCGTTCGAGGTCACGAATATCGGAAACTTTCCTGGAAAGGAAATCGCCCAAATCTATGTTAAAGCGCCGAAGGGAAGAATCGATAAACCTTATCAAGAGCTAAAGGGCTTTCACAAAACTAGGCTCCTAAATCCCGGCGAAACAGAGAAGATAGAGATGGAGATCGATTTTAAATCGCTTGCAAGCTTTAATGGAGAGGTATGGCTTGTTGAAAAAGGCGAATATGAATTGAGGGTTGGCGCTTCATCAAGGGATATTAGGCTTATAGGCAGCTTCACTTTAATCGAAGAAAGAAGGTACAACCCGTAATGCCCTAAGTAAATTAAAGAGCTGCCAAGTTAATTTAAAAACATTATTTCTTTTCTATATCATTAGATCTTTGCTGCACAACTCCAGCTGAGCCCTTATCGCATAGCTAATAATTCCTATGATGAAGCGTTGGGTTGAGAAACAAGCGTTTTTCCTAACTTTTTAGCAATTGGAGCACTAAATATGACAATGATTTAACGTTGATAAATAAAATAGGAAGTTAAGAAAGTTTAAGCTTTAGAGTTTTAATCTCGCAGCGTCCAATGGGCATTTTAAGTGGGCTATCGACTTTTCGAACTTCTCTTTCAAGTATGTCTGTTTCGTAAGCTTCTTTAATTTTCCAGGGAAACGCGATTTCGGCTTCACAATCGCTTCCATGGGCTTCATAAACCCTTATTATCACATTGTTATCGTCTTCAGCCATTTTTAGGGCTGACACTATTACGTTTTCCGGCTTTACTTCTAGAAAAGATTTTTTCACCGGGAGATCTCCATAATGCTCGCTTTCAATTTTGACAATTAACGGGTAGTTGAGTTCATATGCTTTTCTTACTGTCTGAGCTTTTCTCCAGCATCCTTTATGCGGGTATAGGGCTATGCTAAACCTATGTTTGCCTTGATCCGCTATCTCCCGCTCTTTAGCGAGCCCCTCTAATCCGCCGGTTTCACCCCATCTAGGCGGGTACGCTGGGCTTCTAAGCAGCGAGATTCTTATAATATTGTTAGCTTGATCATATCCATATTTAGAGTCATTCAGTATGGATAGCCCGTAAGCTTCATCCTCACTGCTGTAGTCAATCCACTTTTGGCATGGAACCTCATACTTAGCCCTCTCATATAATGTTGCTTCAGGTGAGAGCGGGTTTCTGCGCCTTACGTATCCATACGGTATCTCGCAAGTATTAAAATCGCTTTGGAAAATCGCTGGCACAGCGAGCTTAGCCATTCTGTGGGCTGCATGCCAATCCACGTCGAAATCCATATGAAGCATAGGCATGTTTGAATATAGCCTAACATATATCGTAAAGGTTGAATCCTCCCTGCCCTCCTGCCTAAACCTATACTTAACGAGCACAGTAGCCCTTACAGGACCATTCTCCAAAAGTTTAACTTCTTCAGCCTTCTTTAGCTCCACATATTTTACTCCGCCCGGCTGCTGATATATGTAAACCTCCCAAGCGTCGCAGCTCACCGCGTCAAAATCGTAAAAGAGGGTTTTTCTACCATAGCGCGGGTAATCCTCGAATATTTGAATTCTTAAGCCCCCGTCATCTATGAAATTTAATCCCAAATCTTTATCGTAAATCTCTTTTATAATGCCCGAATGTTTATCTACAGATATTCTGAGCCTTAAATTTTCAAGCGTTATCTGATCTCCATCCTCGCATGCTTTAATGTCCGTTTGGTATGTTTTCCATGATTCTGACCGTTTAAGCCTATATAGCGAGTAACCCAACGATGGAACATTAGCAATAAACAGTACTTTCTTTCCATCCTCGCTGGGCTGGCATGGAACACTATTGCCAAATGAATCTATAACCTCGCAGGGTCCTTCACCGTCTTCTAATTCAACATGCACCGCTCCGGATCTCTCCCACGATAATGGATTGAACACGAGCAGCGGTGTTCCTTCGCCCTGAGTATCCACTTTAGAAGCAATCGAGGTTAACGCGGCATTAAGCGATTCGAAGGCAAACTTTTCAAGCTCTCTGAAATCTCTCTCGCAATCTTCATAGACCTCTTTTATACCTGAACCTGACATTGTATCATGGAATTGATGCAGCAGTATCTTCTTCCAGCGCTCCCTAAATTCCTCCCTCGGGTATTTTCCACCCAATAGGCTCGCTATAGTAGAGAACCTTTCAACGGAATCTATTAGGACTTCCGATTTCCTATTAGTCTGCTTAAATCTTGATTGCGTTGTAAAGACTCCTCTATGAAACTGCAGGTAAAGCTCATCTGAAACCACTGGGATCTCAACCCTACCCAAATATCCCTCGAGGATCTTAAAGTAGTCTAAAGCCTTAATGTTACCAACCTCAGCGGGCAAATTCGCGCTTCCAGCCCACCTCAATATCGTCTCTAAGTCGCCCCTTCTAGGTCCGCCGCCATGATCCCCCACACCGTAGAGTATTAGTAAATCATCCATGCCGTGTAGAAGCCTAAGCCTTATCGACTGACGGTTGAAACGCCCCAAATTCTCATCTTTAATTTCTTCGCTATAGCTTCCAACGGTTTGATGGGACAATATTTTTGTTCCGTCAGGTGACTCCCAAAGAAAAACGTAGAATGGATAATACATCATATCGTTCCATGAGAGCTTCTGGGTTAAGAAGTATTTTATGCCGGACTTCGCCATTATCTGCGGCAGCGTCCATGCGAATCCGAAGCTATCCGGCAGCCAGCCGACCTCGACGTAGAAACCAAACTTTTCTCTAAAATATCTTTGCCCATATAGAAACTGTCTCGCCAAAGATTCGCCTGACGGCATATTCGAATCGAACTCAACCCATGAGCCGCCGACAATCTCCCAGCGTCCATCGTTAACCCTCTTCTTAATCTCCTCAAATAGTTCAGGCTGAATCTTCTCTATGGCTTCATAGTAGCATGCGCTGCTCTGGCAAAAAGTGAAGCCTGGATACTCAAGCATAAAATTTAACACTGAGCGAAATGTGTCCTCGCAGACCTTCAATGTCTCATCAAAAGTCCAAAGCCATTCAGCGTCTATATGTGCATGTCCAATAAGATGCCACCTAAACCGGGACATTCCATCAGCCTCAATCCAAAATTTAACTGAAATAAAAATATAAAAGATTTTGTAGATGGCTCCACTTCACCCTTCTAAATGAAAGGGTCCTTTTTTTTTCAGGGAGAGGGAAGATGCTGAAATGGAAAGAAAATCATTAGAGCGTTTCTGCTAATATGCTTTCTAATGCAACCATGAAAACTTCAATGATCATAAGTAGAAACTGCATAAGTGCCATGAAAAGAAAAGCGGAGCTAAGCGTATATGTTTAAGGAAGATTGCTAAGTTCATGCCGCCGGGCTTGCGCTAATATCTCCGTCTCCATCGGCTTACCTATTTGGAGTTCATAGAGTTTTGCGTATAGTCCGCCCAGCCTTAGTAGTTCTTCATGAGTCCCCTCCTCAGCTATTCTACCCTGGTCAAGAACTATAACCCTGTCAGCCAGAAATGTTGTTGAAAGCCTATGAGCGATTATTATGCATGTTCTTCCCCTGAGGAGCTTCTTTAAGGCCTCCTGCAGTATGCTTTCCGTGTATGGATCAACACTGCTTGTCGCCTCATCGAGAATTATTATTTTCGGCTTTCTCAGGAGAGTTCTAGCAATATTTATAAGCTGCCTCTGGCCAACTGAGAGGTTTCCACCGCCCTCAGAAACCATCGTGTTAAGGCCTTCCGGCAGAGATTCTATCAGCGGGTCTAAACCTAAGTCGCGGATAACATCTCTAATCTCATCATCTTTGGCTTCAGGCTTACCATAACGGATATTCTCCAGAACAGTATCTCTGAACAGCACAGGTTCCTGAGGCACCAGGGCCATTTGGCTTCTAAGAGACTTCAATTTAACAGTTTTTATATCTACGCCATCTATGAGAACGCGTCCTTCCTGAGGATCATAGAGCCTCAATATTAGGTTTGCAAGGGTTGTCTTGCCAGCGCCGGTTGGCCCCACAACAGCCAGTATTTCCCCGGGCTTAACTTTAAGATTGAAGTTTTCAAAGACTTTCGCTTCGCTATACTTGAAGGATACGTTCTCCATCACTATCTCGCCCCTATTAATCTCTAGGTCAACAGCGTTAGGCTGCTCCTTAACGGAGGGCTTTGCCTCCAGATATTCAAATATTCTTTCAGCAGCGGCAAGAGCTGACTGGAGCATATTATAATAGATGGTTAAGGTTATGACTGGGTTAAAGAACATCTCCACATAACTGTAGAATGCTATGAGCGTGCCTATTGTTGCTTCCCCGCTAACAACTAGGTTTCCGCCGTAAAAAACCAGTAAAGCAACAGTTGCCGCTCTTATAATGCTTAGCACTGGACGCGTAAGCGCCATCACGAGGGTTGCCTTAAGGTTTGCCCGCATTGTTTCATAGCTCACCCTCTCAAAACGTCTGAGGTTCTCTCTATCTCTTTCAGAGAAAGACTGTGAAACCCTCATTCCTGAAACGGTCTGCTCAATATTTGTTGTTAATTCACCAACCTTAGCCCTAACATTTCTATAAGCCCTATAACTCCTCCTAGCCAGGAAGATCACTGAAACAACTATTAAAGGCACAAGGGAGAGGGTTACTAAAGTAAGCTTAAAGTTTAAACTTAACATGGCGATCAGCGCGCCTATAATTGTTAGAGTATTAAATACGGCGTCTATAAAGCCCGTTGTAGCCGTCTGTCCAACAGCGTTAACATCGCTGGTGAACCTTGAAATTACCTGGCCTGCGGATGTGGAGGAGAAGAAGGCATAATCAAGCTCCATTGAGTGAGCGAACAGTTCTGAGCGTAAATCATATAGGAGCCTCTGAGTTAACCATGCGATGCTGTAGCCTCTAATGGTGCTCAAAGCCCATATGCAGATAGCTATTGCCGTGAAGATGATCGAATAATATGTTAAGGCGTTAATGTCTTTGGCAACTATGCCCTCATCAACAATTCTTTTACCAATATAGGGCGCTATCACATTCAAGCCTAAGACTGCTGTAGCCGCCGCCACAAATATTATGACCCTTGCTTTATATTTCCATACGAGCCTTAATAGTCTCGCCATTATCTTCACGGGGGAACCTTTAGGTTTACCCTCCGCTCCCTCCCTAGCGTATCTGCCGATCATCCAACCCAACTTTCTCTGCACCTCCAACTAAAGATTCCTGATGGGCGAACTGCGCATTGTAAAGCTTCGCATAAACGCCTCCAATCTTCATCAACTCCTCATGGGTTCCCTCCTCAACTATCCTGCCATTATCTAAAACCAGGATTCTGTCGGCTAATTTAAGCGTTGAAAGCCTCTGCGTCACTATAAAAACAGTTCTACCTTCAATGAGTTTCCTCAGCGCTTCAACCACAATTGCTTCGGTTTCAGCATCAAGATTCGACGTTGGATCATCGAGTATAAGTATTTTCGGGTTAAGTATTAGCGTTCTCGCTATTGCTATTCTCTGCCTCTGTCCGCCTGAAAGTGTTACACCTCTCTCAGCAACATCTGTGTCATAGCCCTTAGGCAGGCTGACTATGAAGTCATGGATGCCAGCCGCTTTGGCAGCCTCAATAACCTCGCTCATAGAGGCATTTGACTTACCATAAGTTATATTATCCCTTATTGTGCCGGCGAATAGCATAACGTCCTGATGGACGATGCCTACGTTCTTCCTGAGGGATTTCACCGTTACGTTTCTTATATCCACGCCATCTATAAGTATACGTCCACTTATGGGATCATAGAATCTCGGTATGAGCTTGATGAGCGTTGACTTGCCTGAACCTGTGGGACCAACTATGGCGACTTTCTCCCCGGGTTTAACCTCGAAGCTCACATTCACTAAAACTGGTTTATTTGGGTCGTAGCCGAACGTTACATTGTCAAACTGCACGTGCCCCCTAACATTCTTAAGGTCGAAGGCGTTAGGTTGCTCCTTAATTTCCGGCTCCCTATCCAGTATTTCAAATATTTTAGATGCTGAAACGGATGCTCTCTGATAATTCATGAAAAAGAAGCCTATGCCCATTAATGGCCAATTAAGCATTGAAAGATACAAAAGGAAAGCTACGATGTCGCCTATGCTCAGAGCTCCTGAAATCACCTTAGACCCGCCGTATAAGTAAACCGTGATTTGTATGAGGGAAGCTACAAGCCCAACTGCTGGCCATGAAATCGACATGTACCTTTCAAACTTCATATTTAAATCGTACAGGTTGTCAAGTCTAGATCTGTAGACTCTTCCGAAAACATCTTCTACGCCTAAAGCCTTCAAAATCTTAACCGTTGAAGTATACTCCTGAATTGTGCTGTTAAACTGGCTCATCGCCCTCCAGCTCTTCTCAGCGATTGGGAAAATCTTTCTGTCGAAGAGGATGCGTATTAACATGAGAAGCGGGAGAAGCGTGGCCGCTACAAGGGTTAATTCAACATTTAAACTTAAAAGTATAGACAGCGCTATTGATGCGGAGAAAATGGCGTTCAAGAACTGCATGGTTGCAAAACTTATAAAGCCATTTAATGTATCCATGTCGTTCGTGATCCTCACTATTATCTCGCCAACATCCACCCTATCGTAAAAGCCGTAAGAGAGCTCATGAAGATGCCTATACAGATCTAGCCTAAGACGATATATTGTTCTTTGAGCTATCGTTTCAAACAAATATCTGTCAAAGAAGGCGACAACTCCCTCAAGAAAAGTTAAGATCACTATC
>Ga0272445_1002241_pt1 | contig 13565 bp, 20 predicted proteins | sample YNPCB0031_FD_194404 | JGI IMG/M metagenome (GOLD analysis project Ga0272445, IMG submission 194404) | Hot spring sediment microbial communities from Yellowstone National Park, WY, United States - YNP-CB-003-1 | ecosystem: Environmental > Aquatic > Thermal springs > Hot (42-90C) > Sediment... | reverse complement strand
ACCTCTTCATTACAAGTAATCTTGACCACACCTATTGAAGCTTGTTACATGGGACATAAAACCGGCGTAAGATAAGAGATTTAAGTACCCTGATACAACTTTAGTTGGTGATGTTCATGGAGCCTAAGGAGTTTTGGGAAGATGCGCGCTGGGCTGAGGAGCACTATTCTGAATTGCAGAAGCAGTATCGAGACAAGTGGGTTGCCATCGTCGATAAAAAAGTTGTAAGCTACGGTGAGAATCGAGGCGACGTTAAGAAACGGGCTATGGAACTGACGGGTAGAAAATATGTTACATTGATATACGTTGAAAGCGGGGCGGCTATATATTAGGGTTAACCTCACCCTTCTTAGGCAGTTTGATGTTGAGCTACTTAAGAAGATCCATGACTATGGTGGATTGCTCCGCATAGTAGGCTGGGTTCGATTTAACGCTTCCAGGGGTTGGACTGAGCCATCTCGCGCGATAGTAGATACGGGCGCCCATACGAGCCTGCTTCCCCTAAGCTTGTGGGAAGAGATAGATACAGAGATCATTTCTGACTATCATGTCAGGGGGCTTGTACCCAACCCGGAGTGTAAAATTGATGTGAAAGTTGGTTGGGTTACCGGTCGAATGGTGGATGGGCAAGGAAACGAAACTCCCGAAACAAAGTTCAGAGCATTTCTAGCTTTGGTTGATAACATTCCGCCAATAATCGGTTTCAAGGATTTTTTGGAGAAATATCGCATTAACATAGATGCGGTGGAGGGCGAGGCGTTTATAGAGACAAAACCTTAGACTAGGTTCAAGCTACGGAGGAAAACATAACTTGCTCGAGACAGCGGGCCCGGGGGGACTTGAACCCCCGACCAACGGCTCTCCACATTGCTTAGAAGGCCGCTGCGCTCCACGGGTGGGCTATCCGTGCTGCGCCACGGGCCCAGCATAGGCTGGGGGCGTGAGCTATAAACGTAGTGAGGCCTTAACCTCCTCCTTGAGGGCCTTCAAGGCCTCCTCAAAGCGGTCTAGGCTTGGAGCTCCGCCCTGCCCCAGCTCCTCGCGTCCCCCACCCTTTCCGCCAAGTGCTGCACACATCGTTGAGGTTAGCCTGCCTGCATGGGCTCCACGCTTAACTGCCTCCCCCCCAGCCATAACTACTACGGCTATGCCGTCGCTGCGCTGAGAGACCATCACGGCGACGGCCTTAGGCTCACGCTTAACTACGGCCTCCCCCACCTTGATGAGGTCCTCCCGATCCATCTCCTTGCCCCTGAACTCCACGAGAAGCAGGCCTTCAAGCTCAGCCGCCCCCTCGAGGAGCTTGGAGGCCATTAGGCTGGCTGCCTCCATCATGGCCCTCTCAGCCCTCTTCATAGCCCTCTTCACCTCCTCCTTCAGCTGCCGGGCTGCTTCACCCACCCTTTCAACGGGAACCTCCAGCGCCTCAGCCGCCTTGCTTAGCTCAGCCTCGAGGCTTTGAATATGCTCAACCGCGCTGAGCCCAGCGGCGAACTCTATTCGCTCCACACCGTCCTGTATGCGGTGGGCCCTTAGGATCTTGATGGGCCCTACCTCGCCCGTGGAGGCTACATGCGTTCCTCCGCAGGCTTGAGCGTTCCAGCCTGCGATGTCCACGACCCTAACGTACCTTCCGGGCGCGACCCCTCCCTGATATATCTCGTGGCCGTAGAGGGCCTCCGCCTCCTCCCTCTTAATGAACTCAGCCTTGACGGGTAGGTTCCTCATAACCACCTCGTTGGCTAAGCGCTCTATTTCAGCTAGCTCCTCGCGCGTTATCCTCCTATGGAAGGTTATGTCCACGCGGCTTCGATCCACCCCCTTCTGGGCTCCAGCCTGCCACACGTGGCTGCCGAGCAGCTTACGCGCGGCGCCGACGAGTATGTGGGTGGCTGTATGATGCTTCATCAAGCTGAGCCTACGCCCCCCGTCCACGAAGCCCTCGACCTCCACGCCCTCAGGGATGGGCTTCGACACCCTATGTATCACCACGTCGCCCTCCTTAAACACCTCCAGCACCTCGACGCGCCCACCGTTGAAGCTCAGCTCCCCTACGTCGTGCGGCTGGCCTCCGCCCTCAGGGTAGAAGCAGGTGGCGTCTAGGATGACGTAGGAGTCGAAGGACCTCAGCACCCTCGCCTTAAACCTTAGGAGGTATGGGTTCTCGTAGAATAGGAGCCTCGTAGCTGGCAGGCCCTCAAGGCTCTTAGCCGGCACCTTGACCTCAGCGCTGGGAGGCTTGGGCTTCTCGTGGAGCTTAGCGACGAGAGCGTAGAAGTCACTGGGCACCTCAACCTTAACCCCCTTCTCCTCAGCCACCTCGCTGATGAGCTCCGGCGGTATGCCTTGCGAATCGTAGAGCTCCACCATGAGCCCAACGCCCCTCTGGGCGAGCTCATCTAGCTTGCGCTCCACCAGCCTCCTACCTCTCATCAGCGTGTCGCGGTAGCGTTCCTCCTCAACCTCAACCTCCTCTAGAACCACGCTGCGCCTCTCCCTGAGCCTCGGGTAGTCCGCCCCCCAGTAGGCTAGCTGTAGGTCGACGAGGTCCTTGAGCTTCACGTCGCTGCCCAGCGCCCTTAAAGCCCTCAGCGCCCTCCTCAGCACCAGCCTCGCTAGGTAGCCCTCACCTACGTTGGAGGGGACTACGCCGTCAGCCAGCATGAAGGCAAGGCACTTAGAGTGGTCTAGGAGGGCGCAGAGCCTCTCAGCCTCCTTAAGCATGGAGTCAAGCTCGCCCGCCTCAACGCTCAGCGCCTCAGCCACTTCAGCCCTAACAGCCCTGCTTGCAGCTTCCTCCGCTGGATGGGCTGAGAGCTCCCTTACGGCTGAGGCCACCAGCCTCCAGTCGATGCGGCCCTTGAGGCCTAGGCGCCCCTCGAACTCATTGAGGAGCGGCCCGTAGATGGAGTGGAAGGCTGTAGGGTGGCCGGTGGAGGCCCACGTAAACCTCTCGATCCCATAGCCTGTATCTACAACCTTAATCGGCATCTCCTCGTAGCGGCCGTCCCTGACGCGGTATGTCATGAAGACGAGGGTGGCTAGCTCCAAGCCCTCCACGCAGGCCTCTACGTCGGGTCCTGCGTTCCCCCCGCCCTCCCAGAAGTCCTCCTTGTACGTGACGGACTCAGGGTCGAGCCCAAGCCCCTCGGTGAGGAAGAGCTGGCAGAGCTCAACGGTGCGATCCTTCCAGTACTTCCAGTCGTGCGGGTAGTTGAAGGCGTGGGCTCCACCCATCTCGAAGATGGTTAAGTGCCTGCCGGCCGTGACCCCTACGCGGTCTATGTCTAGGAGCCTGAGGCAGGGCTGCGAAACGACCAATGGGTTGGCCGGCGGTGGGACGACGCCCTCCGTGACGAAGGGCTGGAAGAGCGCTATGCTGGCTATGGTCAAGTAGAGGTCCTCCCTCCACCTAGCTACAACTGGGTAGGGCTGGATGACCGTGTGTCCATGGCGCTCAAAGAACCCTAGGAAGGCCCCCCTCATCTCAGCGAGGGAGTAGCTTCGCTTGAAGGCTGGCTTATCGATGAAGCCGTACTTGACGCACGGTGAGTCGCCGCAGTCCCTACGCCCCTTGTCGAGGGTCCAGAAGTATGCTCCACAGCGCTCGCAGCGCCTACGCGTGAACCCATTATCGAGGAAGAACTTAAGCCGGTAGTCCTCCTCCCTCATCTTCAAGCCTAGGGCCTACCTACGGGATGCAGCTTACACCTAGCTTAAGCCTAGCTAGCCGAAGAGGCCGCTTAGGCCCTCGGCCAAGGACTCCTCTGAAACTTCCTCCTCCTTCTTCTTTTCCTCCTTCCTCTCCCCAGCCGGAGCAGGTGCGGCTTGAGCAGCTGGAGCCGCAGCTACGGCTGCTGGAGCAGCCATGGGCAGCGCTGCGGCCTTGAGGGCCTCATCTATGTTTACTTCGCGGAGTGCAGCTACCAGCGCCTTAACCCTTACCTCCTCCACTTCCATGCCGGCCGACTGAAGGACCCTCTTGACCCCCTCCTCCGTGACCTCCTTCCCAGCGTGGTGTAGGAGTAGGGCTGCGTATACGTACTCCATCTAAACCACTCCAAGAGGCCTAGTGGAGGTGGCGCTCCCCTCCTTATAAAGCTGGAGCTAGCTTAAGTGGAGCCGTGCGCTTAAGGCGGCTGCTTCAGCCGCTGCCACCCTGAGGAGGGCCTCTATGCTTCCTCTAGCTGGGTAGGCTGCCTTGACGCTTAGTCTTAAGGCCTCTGCCTGCGCCTTAGCTATGAGGTGTGGCAGGGCCTCAACGGCTGGGTAGGCGAGCGCTATGCTTAGGCTTAAGGCCTCCTCATGGGCTTCAACCAGCTGCCTCCTGTAGGCCTCTAGGTTCAGCGCCAAGTCTTCAGCCTTGAAGAGGACTCCATCCTCATAGGCCACCTTAACGCTCAGCCCCACCTCAACCGGCTCCACTCCAAGCTTAGCCAAGAGGTCTGCCGCCTCCTCAGGGACCTGCTCGCCCCTGCTTAGGATGAGCGTGTCCTTGACGACGTAGATCGACCCCTCCTCAATCTTCGTCGGCACCTTCAGCTTCTTGAAGACGCTGAGCACAGGGCCTGGAGGAAGGCCGGTGTTTCCCGCCGGTATGTATACGTCCCTGGAGACTCTATCGCCAGGCTTCGCCTTAGCGGCCACCTTGCTCCGCTCGAGGAGCATGTGGAGGGTGAAGGCCCCCTCGCTCGAGAAGATGAAGGCGTTGGAGCCTCTAAGCCCATCTATCAGCTTCTCGATGCCGGGCTTGACGTCGGCGACGCCCTCCACGGCCTTACGCATCAAGGTGTTCTTAGCTACCTTCACCACCGCCCTCCCCCTAAGCTTAGCCTTAAGCCTCTGGAGAGCGCTGGCCCTCAGCCCAGTGATGTCTGCCACCGCAACGACGCGGTGGCGCCTAAGTAGGTCTTGAAGCTCAGCGACTACAGCCCTCTTCCTATCCTTGGGCGTCTTATAGAGGGCAGCTAGCCTCCTCAACCCTCCCCTACCTCTACGGGCGGGCCCATCGTCAGCTTCACGTACGTCCTCCCCAGCTTATGGGGGGCCTTAAGCCTCTCCTCCACCCCCTCCATTAAGGCCTTGGCGTTCTCAGCTAGATGCTCGATCGGCATGTCCTCGACGCCTATGGAGCATTGAACCAGCGGTAGATCCTTAATCCTAACCCTAACCGAGCTTTGAAGCCTCCTCACCAGCGGGGCTGGGTCGGCGGTGCTGGGTAGCGGCGTCGGCATCTTACCCCTCGGCCCAAGTATGGGGCCCAGCGTCCTGCCGATGATCGACATCAGGTCGGCTTGAGCGACGAAGAAGTCATAGGACTTAGCGAGCCTCCTCGCAAGCCTCCTATCCCCCTTAACCCTCTCCAGCTCCTCCCTTCCGATCACAGCGTCAGCCACCCCCTTCGCTCTAACAGCTAGGTCTCCTTCAGCTATGACGCATACCCTAGCCCTCCTAGCCTCAGGCACGTGTGGGAGCTGGATGGCCTCGTTTATCTTCGCCTCAGGCTGCTTCAACGATAGGTCCTTGAAGTTGATCACTAAGTCCACCGACTGCTTAAACCTCCTAGGCTTCGCGGCCCTTAAGGCCTCCTCAACAGCCTTCTTCAGCCCCTCTAGGGCTATGGGCATGCCTCACCCCTCCTTTATGAGGCTGTCGTAGAGCCCTTGATCCACCTCCCTCTGCACCTGCTTAGGGTCCTTGCCCTCCACGGTCACGCCCATGCTTAAGCAGGTGCCGAGCACCTCCTTGACTACGCCCCTCAACGTCTTGGCTAGCGAGGCCGGCCTCTTAACCATAGCTATCTTCACCACCTGCTCCATGGTTAAGTTGCCCACCTTCTCCGAGCGGGGCTTTGAAGACCCCTTCTCCACCTTAAGCTCCCTCACGATCAGGGCGGCGGTTGTGGGGATGCCCACCTTGACGTTGAAGGTCTTCTCGTCCACATCTACCTCCACCTCCACGGGTACCTTCATTCCGGCGAAGCCCGCCGTGGACTCGTTGATGGCCTTCACAACCTCCATGAGGTTTAAGCCCAGCGGCCCGAGGGCTGGGCCTATGGGTGGGCCGGCTGTAGCCTTGCCTCCATCAACTATGAACTTAAACGCCTTCTTAACCCCCATCAAGCCCCCCTCCCTGAAGCTCTCTCAGCTACCCTCACGTAGTCTGCATGGACTGTTACGGGTAGGGCGTAGGGGGCTTCGAGGAGCTCTAATGTGACCTCCTCCTTGCCCTTATCCACCCTGACCACCTTCCCCTTGAGGCCCTTGAAGGGCCCGCTCACGACTTCGACCACGTCGTCTACGCTTATGCTCTCTATGACTGGCTTGGGTGCTAGGAAGCCTTCAACCTCCGATAGCTTCACCTTACGCAGCGAGATGCCCCTCACGTGCTTTATGTTAGCGAACGCCTTCTCAACCCGCTGAGGCGCATCAGCCTCAGCCAGCACGTATCCCTTCAAGGCCTCAGTGCACACCAACGCCTTCACGGGTATCCCCTCGCGCTCAATCCTACTTTCAGCTATGAACATGACGTTTCTCTCCTGGCCCACCGTCGTCCTCACGAGGAAGAGGAAGCCCTCAGCGCCTGACGCCAACGTTAACACCTCCCTACGCGCCTACACCCATGGCGGCGGCTATCACGTACGCTAGGTAGAGCACGAGGAAGCCGTAGAGCCCAAGCGCTGCGAGCCCTATGAGGGATACGCGTAGCAGCAGCCAGTACTCCGACCTAGTTGGCTTACGCGTGACCCTTATGACCCTCACCACGTCCTCGATGAAGCTTCGAAGCCCCATCCAGCGCCGCCTTCCATGTAGCTACAGCCACACCTAAGGAGCTTTATTAAAAGCTTAGCCTCTCAAGCTCAGCTGCCCATCCCCTGCCTTACGCAGCTTGAGCCTACACGCTTGAAAGGCGTGGGTGCAGGCTTCATGAAGCGCTGCCTCAAGGGGCCTTCGAGGCTGTCGAGGCTGGTGGTCGACGTCCAGCCTCCTCGAGCCGTCGGCTGCTAGCTTATGGAGGCCTTCAGCAGCTCGCTTACCTTCAACGGCTTAAGCCTCAAGGCATCCGCCACCTTCAACGCCCTCCTCCTCTGCCCCTCCTTCAACCCCTTCCAGTCGAGGGCTAAGGCCTCCACCCTCTCGACGCTCCTCTCGACAGCTTGGCGCATCATCTCTTCGTCAACCTCGTCGACCACATACCTAGGAGCTATGTAGGATACAGCCCACTCTGCCTCTAGGAGGAGCTGCGTGAAGGTGGGGGCGTAGTGGGGTCCGCCCAGCCCGATGAGCGATCTACAGCTTCCCTCAGCCGTGGCTGCCTTGAGGGCTGCCTTCGCCAACGCCAATCCGGCCGCCTCATAGCTCCACTCCTCTGGGCTGCTGCCCACCTCGATGAAGATGGCTGGGGTGTGTTCAAGGAAGGGGCCGTGATGCGTGGCTTCAACCCCCACCCTCCAAGAGCTTAAGCCCAGCTTGACGCGCTGCTCAGCTAGCTCCCTTAAAGCCTCCTTCAAGGCGGTGGCTGGCGACCTACATAGCCTCCTCGGCCTCCCGCCTAGGCTAGCGTCATGCGTCCAGTTCCCCGGCACATGAGCTAGTAGGCTGGGCATCCTCGAGGAGGACTCATGCCTAGAGAGGAACACAGCGAGCTCAGCGTCGAGGAAGCGGTCTATGAAGTCGGCTTCAAGTAGGCTGCCCTTCAAGGTTATGAGCGCCACCTCCCTCCACCTCAACACAGGCTGTCCATGGAGCTCCACGCCTGCCTCCTTGAAGTCGGCGAGCCTCAACAGCTGAGCCCTAGCGTTGACGCTGGCGGGATCGTCCATCGACGACACTATCAGCTTCAAGCCCACCACTATAGAAGCGAGGCCAACACCGCCTTGGCTGTATGAAGCCTATTCTCAGCTTGATCCCATACTGCTGAGTGCGTCGGATCGTCTATTACCTCGTCCACCACCTCCTCCCCTCGATGGGCTGGCAGGCAGTGCATGAATATGAAGTCCTCCCTCGCCAGCTTGACGAGCTCAACGCCCACCTGATAGCGCGGTAGGAACGCATGCCTCCTAGCCTCAGCTTCAGCCTCCCTCCCCATGCTGACGAAGACGTCGGTGTAGATCACGTCAGCCCCCCTCACGGCCAGCCTCGGGTCCTCGACAACCTCAACCTGCGAGCCGCTGCGAGAAGCATTGAGTAGGGCGTCCTTCAGCACCTCGCTTAGAGGCCTGTACTGAGGTGGGCACGCTACAGCTATGTCGACCCCCAGCTTCGAGCAGGCAGTTAGGAGGCTATGGCAGGTGTTGGCCCCACCATCGCCGACGTAGGCCAGCTTAACCCCCTTAAGCCTACCCTTCCGCTCCCAAACCGTTAATAGGTCGGCCAACGCCTGCAGGGGATGGTGTAGGTCGCTAAGCGCGTTCACCACTGGCTTCCGCGAGTATGAGGCATACTCCTCCAGCCATGCATGGCTCCTCACCCTAGCCGCTACCGCGTCCACGTACCTATCCATCACCCTAGCCATGTCCGATACAGCCTCGCCGCGGCTTAGCTGGCTTTCAGAGGACGGAATGTAGATGGACCTACCGCCCAGCTGGCTTACAGCCACCTCCAGTGAAACCCTCGTCCTGGTTGAGGGCTTCTCGAAGATCAGCGCGACATGCTTACCCTCCAGCGGCCTCCCCAGGAAGGATGGCTCCTCCTTAAGCCTCCTTGAAAGCTCCAGCAGCCCTAAAACCTCCTCGCCCGTATAGTCCTGTAGCGTTAAGAGGTCCCTCCCCTTAAGCCACCCCGCCCTCATCGCTACCCTCCCAGCAGCCTATCGATGAGCCACGTTGGGTTGAAGGGCATTAAGTCCTCATAGCGCTGCCCAACCCCTAGGAAAAGTATTGGCTTACGCGTAGCGTAGATGATGGAGACGGCAGCCCCCCCTTTAGCGTCTGCATCCACCTTGGTGAGGATGCTTCCATCGATCCCCACCGCTCCATTGAACCTCAAGGCTTGATCCAAGGCGTCGTTGCCCGTGAGGGCGTCGCCCACGAACACCTTGAGGTGGGGCTCCACCACTCGGACTATCTTCCTCATCTCCTCCATGAGGGAGGCATCGGTCTGCATCCTTCCAGCCGTATCGACTATGACCGCGTTTATCCCCCTAGCCCTAGCGTGAGCTACAGCGTCGAAGGCCACGGCGGCTGGGTCCGCTCCGTAGCGATGCTTAACTATATGGACCCCCAGCCGCTTAGCATGCTCCTCAAGCTGCTCCTCCGCTCCAGCCCTAAACGTGTCGCTGCATGCTAGCACCGCCGTGAAGCCGTGGTTGAGGAGGAGCCTTGCGAGCTTCGCCGCCGTCAAGGTCTTACCGTGCCCGTTGGGGCCCAGCAGCACCACCTTAAACACCTCCCCTCCAGCCTTAGCTTCAGCTACCTCCTTGAGGAAGTCTACGGGCTCGGCTGCGCTTAATAGGTCGGTCAATGCCCTCGCAAGCGCATCCTTCACGACCCCCTCCAGCCTAGCCCCCCTCCTAACCTTCAGCCCTGTCAGCTCGCTGCGAAGCCTCTCAACCAAGCCCTCAGCTACTGGCACGGCCACGTCGCACTCCACCAGCGAGAAGAACAATCGATCGAGGACCTTCTCTAGGTCGTCCTCGCTAACCTCCTTAAAGCTGATGGCCTCAACGAAGGAGCGGAGGCTCCTCTTAAGCCCCTCTAACATCCCCTTTAGCCCGCCTTCTTGGACTCCTTCTCCAGGGCCTCCCTTATCTTAGGCTCAAGCTGAGCCATCCGCGTCGCCACGCTTACAAGCTGGCTCTGCACCGTTGATAGCGCTTGAGAGAGCTCCTCCATCCGCTTCTCCAAGTACTTCTTAGCGTCCTCCAAGCTCTTGTCAACCGCTACGCCAGCCCCCAGCCCCACTACGACCCTGCCTCCATGCGCCAGCCTAGCCTTGAGGTAGGAGGCGCCGCCGATGGGTATGAGGACCTCAGCGCCCTCACCCACCTTCTCCACCTCCTCTATCGTGCTGCTGGCGGCTTGAAGCTCGCTCAGGAGGCTGGAGAGCGTGTTTATCCTCTGCTGTAGGTCGGCGCTGAGCCCTTGAAGCATCCTGTACTCAACCACCAAGCCTTCAAGCTTCTCGCTGCTTTGAGCCTGCTCCACCAAGCATGTTGCCCTCCAACGCTTGAACCCTCTCAATCCTCACTAAGGCCCTTTTAACCTTAAACCTTCCGCCCAGCTCTGAGTACACGAGCTCCTTGACGTCCTCCTCCCTAAGCCCCCTCCTCCTAACCTTAAACTTCCTCCACCCATCCTTCAGCCTCAAAGCCCCCTCAACCAGGAACTCCTTGACGTCCATAGCGTACACCTCCAGCTAGCTGCCAAATAACACCCTCTCCAGCCTAGCGACCTCAAGGCCGGTGGTCAGCGAGCCTATAAGGCCTCCTCGATCGTTCACCACAGCCCCCACCCTTAGCAGCGGTGAGCCGTGGTTGACGGTGCCTCCCTCCGCCCTCACCTTGAATAGGTCCTCGAGCCATCGAAGCTCGTCGTCGCTGGCTGATGGATGTACGAGCAGGCCCCTGTCGTTGATGAGGGCTATGGAGCCCACGAAGGGGATGTTGGCGATCGACCCTCTAACCGCCTCGACGCCCAGCGCGTCCTCCACAGCCTTGGCTTCACGCCTCGTCATGCCAGGGTGGATGAGCGCAGCCCTGTTGTTTGCCAATATTAGGTTGCCTAGCGCCGTAAGCTTGCTGTCTAGCGTATAGACGTTTATCCCTGCTTCACGCGCAATCACCTCAACCTCCTCGGGGAGCGAGCTTCTAGGTAGGAGGAGGCCGTGGTCGTTGCCCGCTACGAGAATGCCTACGATCGCTGAGTCTGAGATCCTAGACCTAATCACCTTAACCCCTAGGTTTGACGTCAAGGCCTCCTCAAGCTTCCTATGGGCGTCGGCCGGTATGATGGCGAGGCTTCGATTGGCGAAGCAGAAGGCCCCCACGAGGACGCTGCCGTACATCTCTAGGAGCTCGACCGGCATGCCCCTCTCCGTCACGCCGCGGGGCTAAGCCTGAAGGTAGACGCGCACGAGGCCCTCTTCGTCCTTGACCGCCTTAACCTTAACCCTCCTAGGCGGCTTCCCAGCCCCTCTGGCCCATAGGGCTTCATTAACCTCCTTAGACAGCTTAACCTCCTTAGCCTTCATGTGCCTAGCCACGTGCTCCTTAAGCAGGCTCACAGCCCTCTCAGCCCTCCTCCACCTAGCCTTATAGTAGGCTCTCCCAAGCGGGACGGTGAGAAGCCTCTCCTCCACCACCTTAGCCTCCCCACTCGACAAGGCCCTACACCTTCAGCTTAGCCCTCCTCCAATGCCTACGCTTAGAGTGCCTCGTGAACTTCCTCCTCGTCTTAGCGACGACCCAAGCTGGCACAGCGCTATTAGCCTTCCCAGCCTTAGCGAGCCTAAGCTTCTTGGCTCCAGGCTTGTTCCTAGCCATTAAACCTCCTCCTCAAGCCCTCCTAATCCTCCACTCCCTCCTAGCCCTAAGCTCTATGTTCCTCAGGGCCTCCTTAAGCGCCTCATCGGTGACGGGGACCTTCAGCCTGCCTGCTTGAGCCAGCTGTATGAGTTGAGCTTCAAGCTGCTCAGCCAGCTCAGGCCTGACCATCTTGACGTTGCTCAGCCTACTCCTAGCCTCAGGCGTCAGTATTTGACGCAGCATAGCTTGCTTAGCTGCCTCCAGCTGCCTCTGCAGCTCAGCGCGGCGTTGAGCTTCAGCCGCCATCTGCTGGTACTGAAGCAGCTTTCGGCGTTGAATCTCCTCCAGCTCCTCCTCTTCAAGCTCATCGCTCATGGAGAGGGCCCCCCTCTACAAAGCTTACGCTCCACTAAAGCTTTGTGTCGTTCCCCCAACCCTCTACCTAGGCCTTAATGAGGTACTTTCGAAGCTCAGGGTTCTGCCTTTGAGCCTCCCTAAGTATCCTAAGCGCCAGCCTATCGAGCAGGGACACCCCCTTAGGCGTCAGCTTACGTCCACGGCTCCCCTCCTTCACCACCAACCCAGCCCGCTCCAGCTGCTGAAGCGCCTCCCTAATTATGCTGCCTCCCCCCTTCTTGAAGTGCTCCCTCCCCTTCGCTCCACGCTTCTGCCTGCCGCCGAAGGCGGTCCTAAGCCTCTCAACACCCACGGGGCCGTGAAGGTAAAGCCTCCTAAGGATCGCTGCACACCTAACATACCACCAGTCCGGGTCTTCAGGCACCCTCTCCTTATGGGCTCCAGTCTTAACGAAGGGAGCCCACGCTGGCGGCTTGACCTCCACCACGTTCTCCTTCAAGTACCTAGCCAGCTGCCTAATCATCAGCTCGGGGGGCGCCAGCCTAATCATCCTCCCAGCCCATGCACGCTAGCCGCGCGGACTATTCCATTTAAGCTTAGCTACCTCTACGTCAACGGGATCCTATGTACATGGCCGCAGCTTAAGCACGTAATCGCCACGTGGGAGCTCCCCCCGCCGGTCAACCTAACCCTACAGTTCACCCCCGGCGCGAGGAAGCGGCCGCAGCGATGGCAAAACCTCCTCCTCAAGGGCCTCGGCAGCCTAACCCTGCAGCGCATAGCCACCCTCCTAGCTAAGTCAACGTAGCGATCCGCCAGCTCAGGGCTTCGTCGATGTACCTCCTCAGCCAACTCGAAGAGCCTCCACACCCTCTGAAGAGCTATGTCCTTAACCTCCCCCCTCCTCACTCCAACACCCTCTCAACTCGCTGTGTGCGCTTAGTTAAGCCTACATACACCCAACAAGCATCTATGTTGGTAGGCTGAAGGGCTACCTTAAGCCTCCATCTAGCGGCGCGCAGCCAAGAAGCTGAGGGGGTTTAAAGAAGAATAGATCAAACTATTTAACAGCTCCTCCGGATTTTACGTCGCAGAGGCTTTATAAGCTGGCTCTCGTCGCTTGCTCGAGGCCGGGGTGGTGTAGGGGTTAACACAGAGGCCTCACGCCGTGGAGCGGCCTGTGGAGCCGCGGTCCTCGACCTTCAGCGTCGGGGCGGAGACCCCGGGTTCGAAACAGCCTTGAGGCTGCGGAGGTCCCGGCCCCGGCCTTACCTCAATACGCCTCCGCCGTGAGGATGGGCGGGCAGCCTCCTTCAACCGCTAGCCAGCGGAAAGAGGAGCTCGAAGTAGCGCTTAACGGCCTCCCTCAGCTCCCCCTCGCTTATGGCTCCTAGAGGCGTGGAGGCCTCGACGATGCGCTTAGGTATCCTCAGCCCAGCGGGGTTGAAGCCTTCACGCCTCTTGAACTCCTGCTTCTCCCTCAAGATCTCCATGCCGAGCCTCTGAAGCTCGTCGACGCTTAAGCGTAGGCCTAGGAGGGCTAGCGCCTCCGAGACCAAGGCTGGCCTATAGATCTCCCTAGCGAATAGGCAGACTACGAGGCTGCAAAGCACCTGCCTCCAGGCCTCTTCACGCAGCAGCTCGGCAGCCACCTCGCTTGGGCTGAGCCTCCCACTCTGCTTCAACAACCTCTGGTCCAAGCTGTAGCCAGCTGAGTCTAGGTGGCTATGTCGCGCGCCGGTTAG
>Ga0272445_1002240_pt1 | contig 13567 bp, 18 predicted proteins | sample YNPCB0031_FD_194404 | JGI IMG/M metagenome (GOLD analysis project Ga0272445, IMG submission 194404) | Hot spring sediment microbial communities from Yellowstone National Park, WY, United States - YNP-CB-003-1 | ecosystem: Environmental > Aquatic > Thermal springs > Hot (42-90C) > Sediment... | reverse complement strand
AATGGTAGTGTATACACGTGTAAACTATAATACTCCATTTATGTGAATTAAAAACGGGGTTTCAATTGACTAAGAGGATACTTGTCTCCGAGGAACTATATAGGAAAATCTCGAGACAAGTAGGTCTCGGGGAGTATAAATTAAAGCTAGGTAGATGGGTTATAAAAAGAGAAGTTGGCGTAATAATTGGCTGTACGGGTAAAGATCAGGGTTAAATCTAGATCGAGTAATAAATCCCTAGAGATCACTATACTAGTGAATGGTGGAGCAGAGAGCACTAAGCCATGTATCGTCGTCGATGAAGATGTAGCTAGAGAACTTGGTCTATGAGTCTATTAGCCATGGTAGAGTTCTAGAAGTCGAAGAGGCCTCCTCAATAGGTGAGGCATTTGTAATCGAGGACTCAGTAGAGCTGGAACTAATCGGCGACGATGGAGAGGTTTTATCGAGGATTAAAGCAGACCTAGTTGTTCAGAGAGGGTTGATCGAGCCATTAATAACCGATGCAACTATAGATTAGCTTGGAATACAGGTTTTAAGCTTTGGTAGGGGTCTTTGGAGACATGTCAGCGACACGCCGGGCAGGATTCGCGCATCAATGCCTAGAATATAGCGATATTCGAGTTTTAATAGCTTCACTCTCAATTGCTTAATCTACATGTAGTAGTCGCTAAACCACTTATCTGAGTAATAAACCCACGCCTATAACTATAAACTGCATAGAGTCGTTATTGACTATAGGTGTATCTCTAGCCAATGTACTACACTAATGTAGAGTATACTCGATTAATTCATTGATAAAGGTCTCAATTCTTGTACTCAGTGGTTTCTCTAAATTAACAATATGCCTTAAAGCTATAATTACACTCTCATATATCCTCCTACACTTAAACCCGAGTACTTCATCGAGGCCGGTGCAGTTGATCACTACGCATGGAGAAATGAGCTTTGAAAACTCCAAGATCTCTCTTAAACTACCACACTTCTCCTCCATGATTAATGGCTTAACGTATTCAAAATAGTCTTCAACAACCCTACCAAGACCCCTACTTGAAAGGAAGTAATGTATGTCTAAATCCTTGACAACAACGCTAGCTAAGTAAATGGCTTCCAATGGGTCTAAATTAAATCGATTTAAGCGATTTGCTTTAATACTAATGAAGTAGCTTGAGAGTGATCCATGCAGAATACTGTGACCAGCCTCATGATATACGAGTGCTCTTAATTGTTTTTCACTCAAACCCCTGCACTTCTCGTAGTCTATGTGTATTCGAGGCCACCCAGACCATGCATCATGCGATACAGGGTAGTCGCCGATCAGCGGAACACCCATCTTAATTGCTTCTCTAATTAACTTCTCCTGCTTTACAAGTGTGGATTCATATACATAGACTTCCAAATAGTCAGGGGTTTCACCAAGATCTCTATAAGCAGTTGAAAGAATTTCAACAACTCTATCTAAGAACTCCCTATCTATAGCTCCTAAGACATGGAAGTATACTGCCTTACCTCCTATATTGACCCTTATTATTTTCTCGTTAATCATATGGTTTCACAATAGTTGAATACTCGTCCTTTATGCCCGTGTCTCCTCACAGGGTTTAATCAATGCTTTTGACAACTCTCAGTACTTCGTCATTGGATAATTTAACTACACTAAAGTACTCTTTGGCAAGCGCCTTTAAACTATCATTTTCTCCCTTAATCATTACAACTAATAGGCTAGAAGAAGTCTTTTTTAATCCATCTCTAATAGGTCTCTCAATTACTCTGTCAATACCATCAGTAACTAAGACAATGCTCGACTCTTTAACACCATGAACTTGTATATCCATTAATGCTGTAACAACAGCTCTCGTAATATCTGTTCCACCAGCACTCTTCATTTTTGCAATGTACTCAAATAACCTAACTGCACTCCGCGAATCCGGGCTTCTGCCAATGTAGTGTAGTCTGTGTGGTTGACTATCAAAAAACCTCACGTAGAAAGGCCTCTTCTCTCTTAAAGCCTTAGTGTATAGTGCGAGTGCAAGTGCCTTGGCCCAAAGTATCTTCTCACCCTCCATACTACCGCTCTTATCTACGAGTAGGTATATTGGACCACTTGATTCAACAATGTATTTTGAATAAAGGAGTAGCCTACCTTGAACTAGTTTAAACAAGAACAATTCATCATCCAAGAACACATCTCTAGGTACAATCCTCTCGAAGTCAACACCAATTTCATACCCCCTCTTCTCTCCTCTCTTAGACCTAATATCCCTCCTAGACCTCGAAAATCCATACTCCCTAATACTCATCAATGCATTCAACAAGAGCTTTATATCAGCGTCTTTAGCGAGTTTAATTAAGTCCAATGCGTAATCCTCCATTGACTCAACACTAATTGTTCCGGGCTCAGACCCCTCTAAAGCACTGCGTATTCTAGATAATTCCTCTACATCGCTTAATACATCTGCGACTAAATCCTCGCTAATAACCCTTGAGTCACCCCTTTGTCCCCCACGGGGCTTCAATCCCTGCTCTAAACTATCCCTACTAGCATATATCTTGGATAGAATTATCGCTGCAGCAACACTACTCATGAAGCTATCTAGTATAGTCTTAGCTCTTAGTTTAATGCCGCTTGTTGTTCCAAGTATAGACTGTATTATCCTAAGACTCTCAACTCCACTACTCTCTCTTAGTACTGGGGCTGGAAGGTATAGTGTATAGTATGTATCTATAGCTATCAATGGATCTATGTATAGTTGCCTACTACGCGAAATAATCATAGTTAACCTTGCTACTCTACTGCCCCTATACTTCACTATTGGGGATGAATAGTCCACTCCAGCAAGTGCGCCGATCTCTTGTTTACTCATGTAATAACCCTCTCCTTGATCTCCTCGACTACTTCCTCTACATCACTCAGTAGCTTCTTCGCCTTTGACACAACTTTATCGTCTGGTGACGCCTTAATGATCTTTTCTAGTTTATCACGTGCTTTTTCAAGACCCCTCAAGTACTCTAGTAGCCTTGGGTCAAAACTACTCGTCTTAGCTAGGTAACTCCGTACCTCGCCTATATTGGCCTCCAACTCTTCTAGTTCTCGGAGCATTCTCTCCCTTGAGCCAACTTCTTCAAGGAGAACTATGAATACTTTCTCAGCGTCTTCTCTACTACTCGGTGCAACGTACTTTAAGACAAATAAGTCTTCTTCACCTGCAGTATTCCTATTTTTCAGTAGTGCATGGGCTGCAATAACCTTGAGGACTTTGCCCTTTCTTCTATCTGTTAAGTGTACTCCTTGGTCTTCCAGTATAGCGTATATTCTAAGTATTGTTGGCTTAATCCTTGAGATGTCGATGCCTAGCACGTATGGGTATATATTCTTTAAATCGCTCATCGAGAGGACAGGGGTTGTTGCTCTATAGCCTTCTCTCTCAATAGCCCAGGATGCATCAAGTAGCTTACCCCATTTATCCTCCCCTACTGGTTTAACGAAGTGTCTCAGTAGGAATCTATCATAAAGTGCTTGGTACTCGGGTTCTTCTGGGACATTGTTACATGCAGCTATGAGAGTCCATAAGGGTACATTTATCTCGTTGTATCCATCGTAAATAACCCTCTCGTTTAGCAGGGTTAATAGGGTATTTAGTATAGCTGAGCTAGCATTGAATACTTCATCTAGAAAAGCTATCTCCGCCTCAGGTAGCTTGTTCTTAGTAATCCTAACATACTTACCCTCTCTAAAAGCATGAATATCCAGCGGCCCAAGTAATTCATCTGGCTCTGTATACCTAGTCAACAAGTACTTGAAAAACCTAGCCTTCAATAAATCTGCAGCTCTTCTCGCTAGTGCGGATTTAGCTGTTCCTGGTTCGCCGATTAAAACAGCATGTTCTCCAGTCATTAAGGCAAGGGTTAGAACGAGGGCTTCTTCTTCTCTACCAATGAATGGCTTCTCAAGCTCTGATTTAAATAAACTAATTAATCTACTATGTTTTTCAATATCTCTCTCAGACAAAGAAAACACCAGTGGCGAATACTTTTAACCCCGTCCCCCGGGGATTATAGTGTATATTTATACCTATATTTATTTGTAGGGGTCTCCAGTATCCATGAATGAGTGGAATACATACATATTAGTAATTGAAGTGGGTAAACAAGTAGAGCTAAGTATACGTGGTAAAATAGTTGGAATCGAGCCTGGATTATACCTCTACATTGGATCAGCCCGGAGTCCGGGTGGTGCATTACCGAGGGTTATGAGACACATTTCTAGAGTCAAGAAGAAGAGGTGGCATATAGACTACTTGACCATGGAGCAGGGAGTCTATATATTAGGCTTCTTCTTGATTCAATCAATTAGAGGAGACTGCGAGTCTACGTTATCCAGGCTACTTGCTATGGAGTACCCCTACATTCCTGGTTTTGGATCTAGTGATAAGCCAAGTGATCCATCGCATTTATTCATATGTAGAAGTGAGGTTTTAGACTGTATTATTGGAGTATACAGCATTGTTGAGAAAGCTAATTGCACGGGTGAATTGGTTTTCGTTGATAATGGTGCATTAATATGATTGATAAAGTCAAGTATAATACTGAGTGCTGTAATGCATTACACTACCTGCATGAACTAATGAGGGATATTGAACTCTACTTCGACCATGGCTACTTAAATAGTGAGGGTATTAAGTTATTAAATCAAGCGATAAGGATTATAGTAGATCACTGCCCAGAGTACTCGAGATTAGCACGTAGTGCTAGGAAGTCAAGGGATTTAAGAGATGTTGAAAAGCTACTTGTAGTTGTCCATGATGCGTGCTATGAGGATTCCGCAGTGTCCACTTGATCAATAAGGTTTATTAACCCTTAACATTGTTGCATACCCTTGACGTATTCGAGTCCGAGTTGAGCGTAATGGGAGAAGAAAATAAATCGGGTGGGAGCGCCTCAGCTCCTAAAAATATAATTGATTTAAAACCAGGAATGGAGAATGTAAGTGTTAGAGTTAGAGTGTTGAGTACATCGCCGCCGAGGACAATAGATACGAAGAAGGGTTCTAGAACAATAAGTAATGCAGTTGTTGGAGACGCTACTGGTAGAGTAGAGGCTGTACTCTGGGGAGAGAAGTCGACAGCGCTTAAGGAGAACCAAGTCGTGGACATACAGGGTGCATGGGTAACGGAGTATAGGGGTAAAGTCCAGTTAAATATTGGTAAAACCACGAATATAACGCCTGCACCAAGCGATAGTGTACCAGAGGAAGTACCCGAAACCGAGCCCAAGGCTACGGGTGGAGGGAGACCATTTAGGCCTCCTAGAAGGGGGTTCCAGAGGAGGGGAGGGAGAGGTGGTGGATTTGAGTAGTAGTGAGGGACACGAGCATAAGTATGAATTAAGTAAGGAGACTCAGGAGAAGTATAACGCCATCAAAGACTTAAAGCCAATGCACAAGGGAGACTTCATTGGAGTAGAGCAAGACAAGTTCTATGTATCACTAAGTGAGGAGGAGGTCTACGAGTTGTCCCCACTAGCCTACTATGTATGGGCAATGTGTGATGGAGAACACACAGTTGAAGACATGGCCAACGACATCTCTCAGAATGCAAACATAGAGTTCAATAGAGTAGTAGAGCCGCTAATCATAGTTCTAGATGAAATGAAGAAAGTTGGTCTCGTGGAGTACTAGTTGTTTAAACAAAGTAAACTACGTATCTAGGTTTTTCAAACTTCTAAATCTTCATAGACCCATTAATTTAAACCCCCTACAATAATTAGTTAACCATGGGATGACCGGAGACTCCAATACCGATTGATGCGGATACTCCACCCCTGCGGGACCAATAGTATTAATTATAACAGAGTCAAGACCTGTGAGCAAAGCCAACAAGCTCCTCAATTGATTCAACACCCTGGACTTCAAGCCATTTACGGAGTCCCGCTAAAATATCTCCAACAATCCCTCTATTTCTGAGAAAACCACTACCAACTTGCACCGCTCTCGCACCCGCTAGAATGAACTCCGCGGCATCCCTCCAGCCCGATACCCCTCCACAGCCAATTATTAAGGCTCCGTACTCTCTGTAGACGTCGTAAACAACTCTAATCGCTATTGGCTTAATTGGCGGGCCAGATAAACCACCATACTTATTAGATAATACGGGCTTAGCGGAGTATACATCTATATACATAGCTTTAATAGTGTTGATCAGTGTTAAGCCAGCCGCACCGGCTTCTAGCGCTCTACCAGATGATTCAATAACTTTATCGCTAAAGCCTAGTTTAGCTAATACTGGTATTTTCAATACAGATACAACATCTCTCACTACTCTATAAACCATGGATGGATCTGCGCCAAGCTCTAGTCCAAAGCCCCTGACATGGGGGCAGCTTAAATTCAGTTCAACCCCACTGGCACCACACTCTTCCGCTTTAATTGACACTTCCACGTACTCGCGTGAATCCCCACCACCTACACTCACAATAATTGGTCTTCCAAGTAGCTTAGCTCTCTCAACCATGGAGCATATGCCTTTAACACCAGGATTTGCCAATCCAACAGCATTTAAGTAGCCACCGTTATCTAGCTCGATGAGTATTGGTGGTGGATATCCTTCACGAGGTTCAAGTGTAATAGTCTTCGTTACAATACATGAGAAACCATGTTTTACCAGTATGTCTACGTGCTCTGGTTCAGAGCCGAGTATTCCACTAGCATTTAGAATTGGATGTTCTAGGTTTAAACCAAGAATTCTAATACCTAAATTAGCCAAGTATATGATACACCTCACTACACTTAAATACCGGTCCATCGAGACACAGGAGTTTTGGAAGTGGTTTCAACAAGCAACTACCACAAGCGCCTAGACCACATTTTACCATTGTCTCTAGTGATACGTACGAATTCTGTAGGCTTCTAAAAGTATAGCAGACTTCCTTAAGCATTTGATTAGGCCCCACACTAATTACTAAACTCCACTTAAAACCATTTCTCTCCACTATCTTCCTCACTAAACTAGATGCCTTACCACAATAGCCAATAGTGCAGTCCTCTGTCGCATAATATACCTCACCTAACCCAACCGCGTACTTTCCTATGTTAAATAACATATCGCCCCTCCTAACACCCCACACAACATCAACAATGCATCCATTCTCAACACACTTCCTCGATAAAAAGGGTAGTGGTGCGATCCCAGAGCCTCCTGCTATGAATAATACTCTATCGTATCCACTAGTGACAATGCCATTTCCAAGAAACCCTTTAACCCCGAAAAAACCATTTTGATCCCTTAATCCACGAGTTCCATCTCCAACTACTTTAAATATTATTGACAATGTATAATCCCCTGCAGTATAATCCGATATAGACATAGGTACTTCATCCAGTCCCGGAATCCATATATTAATGAATTGAAGAGGCTTCGGCTCTATACGAGGAGGCTCTAGTAGCTTGAATAGAGCTCTATAGTAGCTAGAGCTTAGTTTTTCAACGCTTATTTTTAAAGCAGGTATTAGCAAGCACTACACCTTATTGAAAGACCTTATGTAGTTAACTATTGATGCATATGTATCCGCGTCGATGTATCCACCGAGATATAGTTCTCTAAACAACTCTATTGCCGTAGTTAATGACACTAGTTCTACTCCATGATCCCTCAACAAATGCCTAGCTCCCTGACCACGATCAACAACTGCAGCCGCTAAAACAGGAAATCCCCCCTCCTCCCTTAAGTTATTTATTGCCTTGAGAAATGAATTACCAGTCGTCACCACGTCGTCGACTACAACCACCCTCATACCGTGGACGTCGCCCTCGACGATCGATCCTGATCCATGCTGCTTCCTCTCCTTCCTAACATAAACTAGTGGTTTATTGGTAATGCAAGCTAAGTAAGTTGCAAGCGGTATGCCCGCAGTTTCAATACCAGCTATTACATCTACTCTATCCATGGGAATCCTAGATGCTAGCTCGGATACAACTCTCCTAGCCAATTCTGGGTAACTATAAAGCCTCCTCAAGTCTATGTAGAATGGGCTCTTAATCCCCGAGGACAGTGTGAACTCACCGATCTTCACCATACCGCGCCTGTATAATTCTACTGCAAGCCATGACATTCCACCCACCTCTCTCTCTGTGTTCTTGAAACATATTCAGCAGCTTTGCGGGGGGATTCAGATCTTGTAATCAGCCTACCCACTATCTCGTAGTCTGCACCCGCACATATAGCACTACCGGGCTCAGCACCCTGTACTCCAATTCCTGGTGAGTATATCTTGAATTTAGACCCGAGGATTCTGCGCGCTATATTGATCAGTCTCGGTTTTGTAGCTGGCACTACAACACCGTGCACTTCATGATCAATCGCTACTCTCAATAGCTCCTCGAAGTGTTTGTCAATAAACCTCTCTGAATCTTTATGAGTCATTGAAGTAACAAGAATTAAGTGGAATCCGCGTCTTCTAGATTCACTTATTAACGCGTCTAGGGCTCCGTTAACACCGATGAATCCATGAGCTATGATAGCGTCGGCTCCATACTCCAATAGTTTTCTAGTAGTGTACAACATCACTTCTCCAATATCTGCTAATTTAAAGTCTACAATGACGGGTTTACCAGTAGACTCCTTAATCTCTCTAACTACAAAAACCCCCTCCTCTAGGATTAAAGGTAACCCGACCTTATAGCCCGCTGAGAAGTCACTTGTCTCAAGTGCTACATTTAATGCACGTTTATCATTATTCCTACCAAACGGCGGATCAAGAGCCACTACGAGCAAGTGCCCTACTAATTTATACAACCCGGGTCTTTTAAATCCAGCGAGTTTAGTGAGTTATTTGATTAACTATATTACCTGTTGCTTCACCGCTACCAGTTATTTGGGTATTAGTGTTTTGATTTATACCTAGGTAATTAATTAGGTATTTGCCATACTATGGAACGGGGAGCGCGACTTGCCTAAATACCTTATAACAGTGTCGGGTGAGATACCACTACGGTCTCATAGAACGAGGCCTAGGTTTTACCGGAGGCTAATTGATAACATAGAGGACGCTGTAGAGAGGGAGGGTGGTAAATTAATTAAATCAGAGATACTGGAGGCTAAGATCCTATTAGAGAGCGATAGAGAAGTAGGGGTATTACTAGCCCACATATTTGGAGTTCATAGAGTTGGCCGCGTATTGGAGTACGAATTCCGGGATTTAAAAGACCTCGCAGAGTGGGTTGCAAAGAGCAGTATAGAGCGCGTTAGGGGCAAGAAGTTTGCAGTTAGAGTTAAGAGGAGTGGAAAACACTCATTTACCTCTATGGACGTAGCCCGCGAGGTTGGCTCACTGTTAAAGCCCTACTCTACTGGAGTAGACTTGGAAAACCCCGAGATAGTGGTAGAGGTCGAGGTGAGGGGGAATAAGGTCTTCCTGTACGAGGATTCATTAAGAGGGCCAGGTGGATTACCAATTGGTGTTGAGGGATGGGCGCTTGTATTGTTCTCAGGCGGCTTCGACTCCCCTGTAGCATCTTGGTTTACTGCGAAGAGGGGGGTTTTCGTCGACTTCCTACACTTTATACTTGGCTCTACTGAATCCACGTATTATGCATTTAAAGTAGCTCAGGAGCTTGCCTGTAGATGGCTCTATGGTTATAGACCCAAGTTCCTAATCGTAGACTTCCGCGATGTAGTAGCTGAGGTTTCGAAGAAAGTGGATTGGAGCTATAGGCAGATTGCTCTTAGAGCATTAATGTATATAGCTGCGTCTAAACTAGCTGAGAAATTGAACTATGATGTATTAGTTACTGGTGAGTCTATTGGGCAGACTTCGAGTCAAACACTTAGGAATTTATCGTCAATAGAGAGAGCAGTAAATTTAAGTAAACCAATATTGAGACCACTGCTTGGATTTGATAAAGAGGAAATTATAGAGTATTCAAGACGTATAGGTCTATATGATTTATCATCGAGAGTATTCGAGGCTTGTGCAATAGCGCCTACGAGGGTGGCTACAAGTGCTAGTAGAGAGGATGTTCTAAGGGAATTAGAGAAAATAGATTTAAACGTACTGTATAAGGTATTGGAAGCTGTTAGAGTATACGACCTACTTGCCTCTAAACCCGAGGAAGTGGTTCCAGAGAGCGATCTTGAAATAGACTTCATACCTGAAGATGCATTAGTTATTGATATGAGAAACCCTGAGTCTCGTAGAATTAAGCCTATTGAAAACGCTACTCCAATGGAGGAGGTTGTTTGGAGTACAATACCACGCGATAAGGTCATAGTATTAATATGCAAAACAGGTAGCGCAAGCTTATTAATGGCGAAAACACTGCGTGAAAAAGGCTTTAAAGCCTACAGCTATAGGGGAGGTGCACTAGCTTACTTTAAGAAAGCATGTAGGGTGCAATAATATTGAATCTATTGGAATAGCATATATCATTTCTAGGTAAATACTCAATGTGCATATAGTGTGATTTTATTATTGTCTAATTACCTATACTTTTATGAGGATTCACAATGAGCTTTAATATAATTATTACCCACGAGCAGGGTCTTGACAACTATAGGTTTGTTATGAGTAGACTTAGGAGAATAGGATTTGACTATGTTGTCGTGGATAAAGGCCCATCCATTATATTACTAAGGGTTGAAGACCCATACAGGGCAATTGAGCAGTTGAAGGAATCAATCCGCGAAGTCCCAGTTGTATATAGAGTTATACCCATCGACCTCGTTGTGGATCCCTATGTAGAGGTTGTAGCTGAGAAGGCGAAGTTTCTTGCTGAGCAAAAAATACCCGTTGATAAGACATTTAGAGTCACACTTCACGGTAGATTGTACTGGGCTGAGACTAAACTACCAGCACACACTATGGATGCTATTAAGGTAATTGCTGAGGGTGTTAATAGGCAGGTTTCGCTAACACACCCAGACTACGTCATATACGTGAGGAGCATTAAACTCTACCATAGGAGGAGATACGCCACTATAACTGTGACTACACCAGACAAGATCATTACATTGAAATCCGAGAAGCCGTAAATATTGAAATTAGCTACACAGCTTGTATAGCATTACTTTCCGCCCACGCTTAGTGTAGGGCTCTTCACAAACAATTCCATCTTTAACCATTGACTTAACTGCTTTATAGACTCCTCTCAATGAGTATTCATTATTATACCTCCATATATCGTATGCAGATGCCTTTCCAAACTTTTCAATAGTCTTTAAAATCCTCTCCCTTAGCTTACTCTTCCGTGGTGGAATTCTCGGTCTATAACCAATTGTTAGAACAGCCAGCGATTTACCGAGGCTTCTAGCTATGTGGAATCCCATTACAGATAAGGGGGCTGTATAAATACCTTCGCTTATGAGGAGTTTGAATGAATCCATTAATTCATCACTAGAAACCTCAACTACTTGTATATGCTTTACTTTCCTCAGGTAATCGGGTATAGTAGTGCCCTTTGAAAATACAGCAATGACGTCGAAGCCTGGTTCAGCACCGGCATTTCTAAGTTCCTCTAAACCCTTGGCAAGTGAAAAAGCCAGTACACCGGTTTTCGCAGGGACTACAATGTGCTCTATGTCTATCCTTGATTCGAAGATCTCGAATAATATAGTTTTCAATCCTTCAATAGTTAATGCACTCATGTAGTCTATGTAAGTAGATATCGTGCTGGATTCTCGACACGTAGATATTTCACCGAATTTACTTATTTCAAATAAGTCTTCAATATCAACCTCAATGAGGTCTCTAATGCAGTAAGTTGCCTTAGAGAACCCCCTTAGATAGTGTAGTATAGACTTTGTAAAACCAGGCTCATAGGATACCTTCACGCTTTTTATCCCTCTAGATTTCAAGTAACTTGCAATAATTGCCGATGCTCTATCAGCATAGCTACCCGTTGGATTGAAACGCTCGTTTTTTACGAGGACATTGTTGACTCTAAATATGGGAGTTAATCCTTCTCCACGGCTAACAACAGTCTCGAAGAACGGTAGTAGGGAGTAATATCTCCAAATCCCAGGTCTACGCGGATCTACTCTGAAACGTGGATTATCATACTTAATAATAGGTATACCACCGCAAAAAGGGCATCTAATTAAATAACCCAATTCACCTATTGATCTACCGCATACAGAGCACTCAACTAGTTGAGTCAATTATAACTCCTCTATTATCCATACTACTTTCTAATGAAGTCTATAAAATACTTGTATATTTTTACCTCACCCGTAATCTCGGGGTGAAATGTTAAAGCTATGAGAGAGCCCTGTTCCGCCGACACACCCACTCTCCCTGCAACTGGGTGGTTTATGTATCCAGTAATTTTTGCCGGAGGCCAGGCCTCGTTGATTACTGGGGCTCTTATAAATGCCGCTTTAACCTCACCAACACCCTCTATATTAACTACCGCCTCAAATGAATCATTTTGCCTACCGAACGCATTGCGTACAACGCTAATGTTCATTAATCCAATTGTAAACTGCCCTGTTTCACCTACCACCCTATCCACTACCCTCTTAGCTAATAGAATAGACCCAGCACACGTACCCATTATTGGCTTACCATCCTCTGAGAACTTAGTAATTGCAGGTGCAAGACCCCTATATTTCACTAAGCTAGCTATAGTTGTTGACTCTCCACCGGGGATTATGAGGGCATCCACCCTCTCTAGATCACTCGGGTTCTTTACGTAAATAGCTTCAATACCCATCTCCCTCAATAATTCAACGTGCTCTAGGAAGTCTCCCTGTAGTGCTAAAACACCTACTCTAACCAAGTCACTCACCTCTAACCTGCATCAACTGCTCCGGCTTCAACGTTCTTATATCTATACCCATCATTGCCTCTCTCTCAGAAACCATTTTCTGGGCTTCGACAACAGTCTCGGGGTCATCGTAGAAAGCTGTAGCTAGAACTATTGCATGCGCTCTAGACTCGGGATCTCTGCTCTTAAATATACCGGAGCCCACGAAAACGCCATCTGCACCAAGCCACATCATTAATGCAGCATCAGCTGGTGTCGCAATACCGCCTGCGGCGAAATTTACAACGGGTAGTCTACCTAGTCTACCCGTAAGTAACGCCAATTCATAGGGTACTTTATTTTCCTTTGAGTAAACCCATATAGCCTCGTAGTCTCCACTAACGTAGTAGCCACGTAACATTGCTATATCTCTACTTACTATCTTCATGTGTTTAACGGCCTCAGCAACGTTTCCAGTTCCAGGCTCCCCCTTAGTCCTGATCATTGAAGCACCCTCGTATATTCTACGAAGAGCCTCAGGTAGGTTTCTAGCACCATTAACAAATGGTGTTTTAAACAACCACTTATCAATATGTGCTCTCTCATCAACAGGAGTTAAGACCTCACTCTCATCAATTAAGTCAACTCCGATCTCCTCGAGGAGTCTAGCCTCCTCGGTATGCCCAATTCTACACTTAGCAGACACCGGTATTGTAATAGTGTTCATCACGTCAATTATTACTTTTAAATCAGCAGTTCTTGCAACACCACCAGCAAGTCTTACATCATATGGAAGCTTGTCTAAAACCATTACACCAACAGCTCCAGCAT
>Ga0272445_1002239_pt1 | contig 13568 bp, 12 predicted proteins | sample YNPCB0031_FD_194404 | JGI IMG/M metagenome (GOLD analysis project Ga0272445, IMG submission 194404) | Hot spring sediment microbial communities from Yellowstone National Park, WY, United States - YNP-CB-003-1 | ecosystem: Environmental > Aquatic > Thermal springs > Hot (42-90C) > Sediment... | reverse complement strand
ACCTCGTTCGGAACATCATCCCTCATAAAGAGATTGAAGGTGCTTGGATGATTGATTGTGGAGTATGTGTTGGGTTTCGCAGGTAGAGTTTAAGATAGGCTTTATGTCGAGTGGTTTAGCTTATGCTTATGTTTAGCCTGAAATAGTGAGCTGAAGGCGTGAATCTGGGATGAGCATGCTTTGAAGTCTAGAAGGCTTGAATGGGTTGAGTTTGGAGGGTCGGTGTTTGTTAAATCTAGTTGAGGTGTGGTGTTTAGGATGGTGCGTCTAGCGGTGTGTTGATGGGCTGAGTTTTTGGGGCCAGGCTAGTAGTATTAAGAAGTATGCTTTCCTTTTTCTTAGGTATTTCTTTACCATGGAGATTATCCATCTCCCATATGGTCTTAAGCGTCTGTTCTCTGATATGAACCCGTTTTCTATGAGGTCGGCTTCCTCGTTTCTAAGCTCGAATGGGATCGTCATTTCTAGACTTGTGTTTACGAGGGCTACGATGTGCGTGAAGTTCAGCTTCTTTACTTTCTCGTGGAATTCTAGGAGCTTCTCTCGATAGAGTTCTGACCCTCGGTACTTCTTTATCCTCGGGCTATGTATCGCAGCGTAGCTCATAGCATTATCGCGGATATATTTTAGCAGCATGACCGGGTCTATGCTGGGCCTCTTACCGCTGTATCCTACGACTTCGATATTGTTGATGGCTGAGTAGATTGTTTTCGCTAAGAATTCTCCCGCTCTTGTCGGGGATACTGTAACCCTGGAATCCGACTTACTGACTTCGATGAGGCCTAGGTTCTTCAGTATCGACTGAGCATACTCTTCAACGTTTGTTTTCTTTATGTCTAGACGTTCAAGTATCTTCTCGCATACAGCATCGTTCTCGATCATCCTGCATGCTCTGAAGAATAGGTAAGCGAGCGTGACTGGGCAGAGTTTTGAGACTATTACTCTTGGGGCTCCATACAGCTTCAGTGAGTCGGCGATGGAGAGCCCATCAAACTTCTCCAGTAGAGAGACCCACCTGTCTATGAGCTCTATATACTCTTGCTCTCTAGCATCGACTAGCTCGCTGACGCTGGTTACGACGGGTTCTAGGAAGCTGATAACATCTTCTATGGTCTGATTGGGAGAGAAGCTAAGCTTACATGAGAGATGATATACCTTCCTACCTTCATCCATACTCATCGTCCCCGAGAATTCACCGACCTCCATGAGGGCCTTCGCAAGCTCATCGATAAAGTAACGAGTTGGGGTAATCAGAGGCCATTCCTCCTCGCTCAATTCTACCTCGAACTTGACCTCGCTACGTGATAGAGATAGGAGGAAGATAGGCTTCTTGCACAGCCTCGATGTAATGGATACTTCTATGACTAGATTCTCAGGCAGCTTACCAAGCTTCAAGTCCTGGATTGGCTTCACGCTTCCGAGATCGCATGGAACAACGAATAAGCCCCCTGTCATCCAAGTATCTATCATCCTGAACCATCTATCCCTAATCCTTACACGAGAATTTACTTCATCGACCTCGAACTCTGGACGACGCATCGCCAGCTAAAATAATGAGTAGTGTCTGGAGATATGTGTGTTAGAGAGCTGGATGAAAGTGGGGACAAAAGTATAATAATTGACTTAGACATATATTATATGGACCTCGGTGGGAGGAAGCGCCCTAGGAGGTCTGGGCGTATACTGGGGAGCTTTGACGCTCCCAAGATAGTCGGGCTTTGAAGCCCGAGCGGCGACGCAACCAACTTCTAGATATTCTATAGATGGGTCTATAGACTGGTCAGCTGAGTCATGTAGGCTGATGAATCCAGACCGTTGGCAAGCCTGAGAAGGCTTGGCCCCCGGTAAGGGGGGCCTCACGGTCTGGAGGAGGCCATAATGATAAGGAGGAAACGCTGGAGAGACGATGGCCTCCATCCTGGGAGGGAGGATGGAAGCAGGCCGAGACTAATAATGAACTATCTCATGAAGGGATATGTGAGACTCATAGCGGTAGATGTGAACGTGGAAGACGTAACGATAGGTGTATTCAAGGTCTGGCAGCTCATCAAGATAGAAAGATACATAAGGGTTAGGAGGCCTATCGGGAAAATACTCTTCGTGAGGAAAGTGAACAGGTACTCGATGAAGGTCCATAGACGCCCAGCAAGCTCATGGCTCAGGTATGCGAGGAATGTTGAGAACGACTGGATCAACAAGACTGTAGGGCTCATAAAGAAGATGTCGAAGCGTGTAGACGCAGTAATAGTGGAAGAGCTCTCAACAAATCAGCTCAAAGCCAGCCTCAAGTCGAAAGACCCTGAGAAATCATTGCTCTTCTCATCATGGCCCGTCGCAAAGATCTTGAGGAGGATCAAAGCATTCGCTGAGAAGAAGCGGAAACTATTCACGATACCCCCGCAGTACACTAGTAGAGTATGCCCAAGATGCAACTCGATGATGAAGCACGAGAAGAGAAGATGGGATAGGCTGGTATGCAGATGCGGCTTCAGAGATGATAGAGACAACGTAGCAGTAAGGAACATCGCTAGGACAGCGTTAATCCTCAGCGGATTCCACTATCTCAACACAGTACTCGGAAAACAGCTTAGAGAATACAAACAAGCAATCGACAAACTAACACCGAAGATAAGTAGAGTCCTCACCCAAGGCCCCGAAACAGGGCCCGATTCTTGGGAGGGAAAGGGGAGGGAACCCTCCCCAAGTACCCCCGAGGACGGACCCTCGGGGTATGCTTGGGTGAGGGCTCCTAATGAACCTTTCTCTATGAACGGGTGTCGGAGACCAGCCGGTACTCCAGCCGCCAGCCTCCAAGCCCTCCTTGGAGGTTGATGGCATCGGAGTAGCAGCTCTTTGAGATTTCGTGCTGGGGGAGAGCCTTGGGTTAAGGGCTAAGAGAGCTAGGAAGAGAAGGGTAAGGAAATGACTTCGCTTTATCTCCTCCCACCTTCCCAACACCCCCCACCTTTTTTATTTTTTAATCTGAGATAGGACATATGATGAGGGAATTGAAGATTTCTAATGATTAAAAGGTAAAATTTAAAAATCCTCGGATTTTGGATAAATTGAGTCGGGATTTGAAGGTTCTTGTGGCTACGTAGGGTAACCCTGCAGAGTGGAGGGAGACAAACTATCTACTGGATAATGAATGTGAGAAGGGGAAAACGTCGCTTAAATTGATTAAGAGGAAAGTGAATCCTGACAAAACTATATTGATAGGGCTGGATACGTTAGCGGGGGAAGGATCGACATATGAGGAGGTGAGAAGTTCAGCTAGGAACATCTATATGAGGCATCTGGAAGAACTAGATATTCCATCCGATGATGTTGAGATGGTAATAGCACCTTGTGTTGGAAGCTTTGATAAGTGGGACTTCATTGGTAACATGGAAGACTTCCACAGATATTCCATTTACATGCTTGTAGATAGAGTCTCAACATTAAAAATTAGATGCAGGTTCAGAAAAATTTGGAATTCCACATTGATTTATATGTGGGGTCAGTTTCTCTACTCCTAACTCTTCACATTGTATTGTTGAGCCTTAGATATGAAGGTTGATGAGATGCTTGTTAAGACGCTATGCGAGACAACATTGTTAACTTTTACTCAAGTTTTTCTTGTTATAAGTTTTAGATCTTTGAATAATGAGCTAGAGAAGCTGTTCTCTCACTATGTTAGACGAAGACTACTATAAAGTAGATAGTATCAAGGCAGTTACAATATTTTTGGTAAAGAGTGTAAAACATATGCTCTAGATAATAAGACTGGCGGTCCTCTATTCATTTAATTTAAAGCAGTTTGAAAGCAAGGCTGCTAAATCCATCTATGTGGGTCGCTCTAAGACTTTAAACATACTTTCTACTAAACATCATCTGAGATAGTCTACGCAATGTCCATCTATCAATCTCGATTTCTGAAAAATAAGTAGAGTATAGATTTCAGTTAACTAAGTGTAATTTGGAGAGACGCTATAAAGAGGTCTTATAAGCTACTAAACTAAGTATCTACTTAAGGTTCACTCTCCCGGGAAGAGATCAGGTGGCATATATTCTTCTCCACCTTCAAGCTCCGATGCAGGAACGCGAGCTATACCCACAATTCTCTTAACCATATCGATAACCATGATAATGCCTTCAGTAATCGCTTCTAATTCTATAGCTGATCCTAATGCTCTCTTTATCGCATCTTCAGCATCTTCTTCTCGAGGAACAAAAATGCCAACTGTGCGATTCAATAATTTTTGGTAAAGGGTGCCCCATGAATCATAACCGGGGATGGTAACGCAGGGACATAGGTTTCTCGTTATAGACTTCTTAAGTGACTGTAGGGACGAGCAACTTGAAGATGGGAGGTGGTAGCACTCAAGTGGTTCAATCATATGTTTGACTATAATTATAGTTTCGCATATATGTTTTGATGGAAACCATTTATTCTGTGAATACAATCTATAAAGGTCCCATGTTAGGGCTTTGCTATCCCTTGGGATATGGAGTGGGCTCACGAAATGGCACATCCAGAGCCATCGACGACCCCTAGCTATATTTATGTCCCAAGGCAGAGCGTACCAGATCCATTTACCTACCCATTCTTTTTGCAAGTTACTCAATTGAGGTTGTGTAAGCCGCCAGCCAACAGTACTACTCCCACGGCTTCGATATGGACGCTTGAATTGCAAACCGAATATGAGAATGTCGCTCTGCCTCTTGGCCCCGATCGCTACATCACAAGGTACCTTAGCCTCCTTGACCTGGCTGACCATCTCTGTAATAACATGGAAGCTCTCATCTCTAAGGAAGTCCTCAATCCCTGCTGAGACATTATGAACATATAATGCTTCTAGCGGTATCATCATATCAACCTAATACTTCCTTAATCAATTGCTAACTCCAGTTTAATATACTTCCATACCCTTCTGAAGGAAGATGTAGCAACTTATGCTCATCTCTCTATGTGGCTATAGGATAGTATGATTAGTTCCGTGAATAGTTTCCAGCGCATTATCAGTCTCCTAAATCTCTTAACCTCATTAATTGGATTTAATGTTATATTGTTGAAACTCATCTCTAAATTTGGTATCTTTGGTGTATGATTATTGATGTTATTGTTATTACTAGAGCTACATGTATATTTGAGCTATAAGAAAATAAAAACCAAGAAGGAGAAGCTCAAATAGTTTTGAGATGAGTTCTTCGTTAATTCGCTTCTCAGAGGGGAGATGTGTTATCAAGCTTTAATTAGCATGTCTTCAATTACCTTCTCCCTCAAGATTTGACATGATCTATTCTTAGCGATATTTAAGTAGCCTCATGTTTTTGTTGTTTCTTCCTCTCGTTTTCTATGAATAATAAGCTGTGGACATTATATCGAGACTCGCCTTGAGAGGTGAAGATGCGATAGATTTGTGACGGTTTACTGTAAGAATAGTAGCTTAGTTTATGATACTCTTTTCCTGCAGTTTTAATTCTATCTGGCTTCCAATCTCTGGGGCATCAGGAGCATGTTTAGCAATAACTATCGAGCTTTCAAGTCTAGGGTCATAAATTCCGATCCATGGAGATAGGTTGCTGAATTCTACTGATATCTTCGCAGTTGCCCAGACTGGGGCCATAACGTATACTATTATGGGTTTTGCTGGGTCTATGGCCCTTCTTAAGTCTCGCCAGTTTATTCTTCTCAGTTCAGAAGGTTCCGCGAAAGATCCATCTACAAGCTCTATCCTGAGAAGTTGGAATGTACCAAGCCTTATTAAGCCTACATCCATCCTACCGTCTGCACCCAGCTTGACCTCTCTTATCTCTCCAGTCTCCAAGTCTAAGCCCATGCCAACGTCTTTCTCAGCAGTAGATGAGACTATAACGCCCACTCCAGCCCTAGGCTCAAATGTAGATAATATACGGGTAAAGTGGTATTGGTGAGCTAGGAAAGCATACAACCATTGGGGGCCACGCCCACTTAAGACTAATGGTTTGGATGGGTCGATTTTAACTAATTGTATACCTAGTAGGTCGCTCGGCTGCAGCACGCCATCTATAGTGAACTCTAATAGCTGAACGCTCCCTGTCCTCAAGTTAAACTCTATCTTCTTTTCCCCCAAGTTCTTCAAAGATAAGTAGATTTCAGCTATCGATAAACTTATTTTTGGAAATAAATATTATAATTTAATTGATGGTACTCAAGGTTGACCCTGTATATATCGAGCCTGGATTTAAGATATACTATTTTGACATGATCTATTCTTATCCTCAAATACTCGAAATCGACTTATTAATTGCTTTTAGAGGAGGTCTATTATCAATTGAGTTAGAAAAAGAGAATCTAGGAGATCTTAGTAGAAAATCATTAAAGTACTTTCTCAACGGATTTACTAGATATCCAGTTGTATATCTTTATCCATCAATAGATAGTAAGCTTCTATCAAACATAAATATCTTGACCCCAGCAATTATGGATTGCTCTATTTTGAAGAGCGAAGAAATCCTTAGTAAGCTCCGTGATCCTAATTTACAACAAATTTGGACTGCTAAAGTAACAGAGAGATTTAAAGTCTTTGCAATAGACAACTTTCTATGCTCACTATTAGTGTACGGGGCACCAGCGATCTGCGAAAGTCTTCTTACAGACATCTTTATGAAACATCTTCGATCGTCAACTCTAACCTTACATAGAGTTGGAATGATTAGGGAGGTAAAGAGGCTGGGAAGATTAAAGGGTTGGGAGAATACCGGTGTCAGAAGTCAACTTACGAATAATTCAGGGGATCTTCAAGTAAGATCTATGATAACCTTCATTCCAAGACTTGAAAACGAGAATCTTCGAAAACAGATTGCAAAATCTCTAAAAAACCTCATCAAAGAAAAATCATCTTTAGATGAGATAACCGTTCTATATACAGAGAGAAGCCGTGAACATGCTGAAGAGATAATAAATGAGTTAAAAACTAACCTAGATACAGGTATCAATCTAACCGGTATTGAAGTTGACAAAGATTCTATTGCAGCTAAAATCAAAGAGTTGATCATTAGCAAGTTAGATAGAGATATTATGCTGCTGATTATAGGAGAATTTCCTAAAAGAGAGCTACTCAAGCTTGTGGACGTCATTAAATCTCGTCCTATGGAATGTAAATTACTTATGTGGAGGCCGAAGATTCAGAAAACCTTCGATGAAATAATTAGAAATGTAGAGCATCGGTGTAGTCTAGTGGAGGTCGAGAAACTTGAGCTCGTATCACTCTCGGTCTAATATTAGCAATTATAAGATAGGGCTTAAGCTGACTACACGCCATTTTATGAGAAAGGATTACAATAGAACGCCACTCTTTAATCTACTCCAGAAGATGGACGCAGCCACTGTCTGGGTATTCTTAGCTACTCATGGTATGTGGATGGAAAGTCCTATAGAGCCTGAGGCTTTACGTATCTGGATAGATTGTACAACGGGTAGTAGGAGACTCAGTGTAAGCCATCAAGATTATGAGCTCATCCACGCAATTCTATTAATACCCATTTTCGAAATGTCCATTGAAGAATTATGTTCTGTGAAGATAAGAGAATCATCACCTTCTCCCTGGGGAATTCATGGAAAAATTAAAAGAGGAGAATTGCTACAATGTCGTGCTAATTTAGAGCTAGAGGTTACACCTTTGACATTTTATGCCGCCAGTATGGGATACCATAGACTCGGCCACTCTCACAGACTTGCCGCACTCCAGTGTGCATTATCTCAAAAAATTGGTGAGACTTTAATTGGTGATGTGTCTAATATACAACCGTATACATGTCTCTATGGTGTAGAGGAGGTTCAGGAGATTGTAGGTTCCTTGGTTACTTATTTATCTTTCCTTATGAGATATTATGATGAGATGAATATCAGAGCAATAGAAGCTGAAATGACTACCTCAATCGTTCCTAGACCTTGCGACCCTCAACAACTAGTGGATAATGTTAGAAGAATTTTGAAATTTATCGTAGAAGGTAGTCCAGTCTCAGATATAGGTGATATAGAAATTATAAAGAAAGATAATAGCCTACTCATAGAGTTTCCAGATTCAAAGATTAATACTCTTCTTCAACAGATCCAAGTCCAACTTAACCCTTTAGGTAGACTATCATATCTAGACCTTCTAAGGAAGAGGTTTAAAGAAGAGTTTCATAAAGAATGTGTAGACGTAATTTTACTAGACTTCTCTGAGCAGATGAATCCAGTTGATGTTTATCTTCTATCTCTACTCGTTGATCAGGAGCTGGAAAGAAGCTTATCTTTTACGTGGGTTATATGTACACCACTAACCTATCCAGTAGCCGCAATTACATCCCTTTATGCTGACAATCTAGATTGCTTGGGCAATGTAAACCTTGTGCTTTCAAGCGAAGACCCATATGTTGCAAAACTATTAGCGGAGAAGTTATCAGAGGAATTGAAAGGAGGCAAGATACTTTATCTAGCAGCTGGCCCAACACCTCATGTACTCGTTTTCGCTAAAACACTAAAAGATAAACTTGGAGATAACGTAATTTTTGAATCATTAACACCTTAAGCTGCTCAATAACACTGCTAAACGGTAAGGGGGAATATTTTTAAACATCTTTCTGTAAACCTCTCTAGGAGAGGTCTTAGTGCATCAGACTTGATTATTGCGACATCACCTCTATATTCAACCGACTTTATGAATTCCTTTACTTCTTCCGGGAGTTCTAGGATGTATTCAATAATGTTACAAGGCGAATAATATATAAATAAGTCGAACAGGAGCTCTCTAAGCAGCTCTCCGCTCTTCCCCGCAGGTTTCACAACAGCCCACTGGAAAGCTCCTACATCAAATGGATACGACTCATTAAGAATAACTATTGCTTCTTCTTCATCATTAACAAAGGAAACTACTGCTTCAAAGAAGCGTTTATCACTGATAATCTCCATGAGTGCACGGTAGTCTTCGATATCAGTTATTAAGAAGACTTTCATGCCAACTTTCTTTATAACTGGTTTACAGAAATCGATTAGTTCCGACTTTTTTATCTTCTCAAATATTTTCTCGTGGAGTATACTTTGACTCTCCTCTCTAATCCATAATACCATCTGTTAAGTCACTCCTCCTGCATCATTATCTCTAGGTTTCTCCACTTTCCCATTTTATAGGTTAAATCTGTTATGATTTTTAAATTACTTGTTATATCCTCATTCTGCAGCTTACTCTTCAATTTGTTATAAACATTGCGTAGAAATTTCTCCACTGTTCGTTGAGATAGCAGACTCTCTAATCCTTTTCTTATAAGTGGAAGATATATTAAGGTTATTTTTCTACACCTCTCATAAGATGAGTAAGGAGTTTTCTTTAAAAGGTTTGAAGAATAAAAATCTCTTACTTTTCCTTCAATATCATCTATAATCTCGTCCAAGACTTCTCTAGATAGTTTGATTCCGATATGCTTACATTCTATTCCTAGCAATAATTTATTCTCACGAGCACTTATAAGTAAGACCCTATCAAGCTTCTTTAACCCGTCATCTTTTATCTTTAAATCAGTTAAGTCTATGAAGACAGCTTTTTCTATTTTCCAATCCTTGATAAGCTCGTGGACTTTCTCTAAGTAACATAAACAATGTTCTATTACTTTATTTATACTCTTATTTAACTTGGTTGGAAAAAATTCGCTTACATATCTATTAATGTACTCTTTATCTTCTTCATAGCAGTCCATTAGAACTCTACCTCCTGAATTATCAAATGTTGTCCAAGTATTCTACTTGAAATTCTCTTAACACATCTCTTACATCTGGGGAAATAATAGGTCTACCTTTTTCGTCTAACATAAGTCTTATAACTCTTACTCCTTCTTCGTCTCTAACTACATAATATAGATTTACATCTTCTCGTTTAATTTTATGATTAAGCATTAGTATTCTCAGCGTATGTAGAGGGATATAACTATGGGTTGACATTATCATATGTGCATTTTTCTCTGTAAGTATCTCAATAATTTGACGAAGTAAAATTGTAAAGTTTTCTATAAAAAGCCCTATCTCAGGTTCTTCAATTATGAAGAAACCGTTTTTAGGTGTTTGCATAGCTCCAAGTAGGAATAATATTGAGCTTCTCTCACCGCTGCTTAGAGCTACTAAATCTCTTTTATCAACTTCTACACTAAACTTTCCTTCTTCTTTAATAATTTGAATTGCTGGAATACTTGAGATAACTTCTAATTCCCTTAGATATTTTTCTAGTCTCTCAATCTCTTCTTTTCTTTCAACTCTGAGGAGGATGAGATTCGTAATTAAAGTTGAGATATGCTCTCCAGTAGAGAGCCATCCATGTGATGCGTAACTCCCTGTACTTTTCGTTTCAAACTCTTTAAGCTCTTTAGGTGAAGGTCTATGAGAAGATATGTAAACAATCTTCTCCTCTTTAACCAACTCTTCAATGAAACTTCGAAGAGGCCGTGCCTTATCCATGTATTCAGTAACTTTCTTAAAGAACTCTCTCGACTCATCTCCTGGTAAATTGTTTAATATTTCTTGATAACTCTCTGGGAGGTCTATATAACTCTTAATACCGCTGAATGCACTCTCGACAATATTAGGTTTTAACCCCTTAATAGACGCCAAAACCTTTTCCTCTCTTTCTTGAAGACTACTTAACGTTATATTGAATAATGGTGATGCGGCTGGATAAACTATAGAAGAAATACCGAGCTTATACTGATGATTAGATAACGTCATTTCCAACCTTTTCCCTTTATTCTTACTTACTAACAACTTATCGAGTTCCAAGTTTTGGAGATGTCCCAGAGAAGTTTCTCTTAGTTTTCCATCTTCCGTAATTACTTCACGCCCGCTAACTATATCATAGAAGATTGTGAATGACTCCAGTATCGCGCTTTTACCAGAGCCCATAGGCCCCCAAAAGATATTTATCCCGCCTAAGTCTACCTCTACCTCATTGATCAAACATTTGTACCCTCTTACACTGAAACGCATCTTCTCACCATGTTCAGCATGGGATAGCCGTTGTTAATAGCTTTAGATACCATTCACTAGATGCTGTGGATGGGTACTCATAGTTATGTACCCCGAATAGCGAGCCTGGAGATAATGTTGGCACATGTTTCTTGAGTGTTGCACTTCTGGTCAACCATCCTCCCAGCAACTCAACCCTACCTAAGATCCATTCTACTTCACCGAATCCAAGTGCATGTAATCTAGCATCCTCTTTGAATAACGGAATATGTGAGATTGCTAGTAGAGTTTTTCTTCCCTCTTTTTCTTCCTTGACTTTGAATGATTTGATTAAAGGTATCTCCTTGCTATATACACTAGCCTTGCATAGCCCCCCTTCTCCGCCAAACCTTATAACTGCGCTCTTTACTCCTAGTAATTTGCTAAAGACTTCTTCAGGTATTTTTACGTCGCATCCGAAACCTATCTCAGTAGTCCGACCGTAACGGTCACTATCTAGAATATATGATTCGACCATAGACCTAAAGTATAATGTGCCATGCTGGACTACTCTCCTGGTTCTCTCCATCTCGAAGCTAGTTCTATCACTCATCTTAGCTTTTATTATGGCTTGAGAGTTTAGGTCGATACTCCATTCTCTCTTCTCATGGTTGAATCTTACTTCAACAAGCCCTATGCCGTCTTTCCCTACTTCAAATTTTTTGGTTACTCTTGCTACCGGTATCTTGTCTAGCCTCTGATATCCGAAGTAGTGTGATTGCTCGAACGGCACTCCATATCCTATTGGAGCTGGGACATAATACTTGACATTGTTGTTGAACCAAGCCGCTACGTATGGCCCCTTAATCTCTATCCATCCATCATTTACTTTCTCTTCTATCTCTTTAAATCCTAAACCGCAGAATTCGTTAATCATTCTTAAAACCGCTCCGCCGACTGTGTATGCTGATGGGAGGATGGAGCTTCTAACATACTCATAGGGTGATAGAGTTTGACGGCTTCCGAAGAAGAGTGGTGTCAACGGCTCGAATAGGATTGATAAGAATAGCTCCGGCATGTTCAACACCCTAATGCAATTGGGTAAGACTCTCTCATCGCTGAGGCTTGGCAGAGAGATGCTTTAATGAGCTCTGTTAAGAGGTTTGTGGCTCCTTTATTGGTTGATAAGTTTCTGTCGAATAGCTGTCTAAGCTCATTTATTAGCTCACCGCTTACCCCTGCCCTGCTAGCATGAGCTAGGAAGACGTCTAGCGTCTCACGTTCATGTATCCTTCCAAACCTAAGAATCCTTTCGCTAAAACCATCTACTATGATATATGATTTGCCATCTTTCATCAGCCCCCTATTCCTACTCTGCAATGATGCTGAGAAAGCTAGGGACGTCAGTAGCCTAGTCAACTTATCTACTTCTATCAACTTGAATGGTATATACGATTTCAAACCACCTACACCATAAGAGATGACCATAGAGTCCTTCACACCGCTTAAGCACTCAACTTCTTTGGCTTCATCAATTAAAGCTGACACTTCTTCTATGACAAGCTTCAATGGGAAGAATGCATCAAAGAATAGTATACCAAAGCTCTGTGAAGACCTAGACCCTAAACCAGGTATCTTGTATACAACCTTCTCTTTCTCTAGGGATACGTTGTCCTCCACTTCTATGAATCTCTCAGAGTAACCTTTCCTCAATCTACCGACTACTGTAGTCGTTACCTCAGGTGGGAGCATCGCTAATACATCGTCCCCTCCAGAGTATATCACGAGACCTCCATAACAGTAAATGGTTTTGGAAGCGTTTATGGAGTTTACCATTAGAGCTCTACTAATAGTATATGTGTAGCTGAGTCCCGGAAGCCATACTAACTTATTAACCTCGTCGGCATTGATCTTTTCAGCATCTCCCCCGCTCAATCCAGATACGTAGTCCATTAACATTGAAGGTATCATTTCTATAACCTTCTTTTCATAATATCCTCTTCCAGATAGCATATCAGATATGAAGTCGCCATCACCCTTTACTAAGGCTAGATAATCAGAGGGCCATCTTACTATAGCTGGGGTAGAGCCAGCCTTCATGTTAGACAGTAATTTTATTAAACTCGATGGGTTCCAAGCTTTGAGATCATCCCTCCAATTATTTACCAATTCGAGGAAGCTTTTTCTAAGTCCTCTTAAGCTGTGTAATGCTTCTTCCGAATCTTTGGAGAACTGCTGGATGCTCCCCACTCTTAGATAATGTTCTTCATAAAGCGGAGGGAGCGCTTTCCTGAATATAGTAAGAAGCTTTGTGAACTCTCCATCATCTTTAGGAATAGCCTGTATGTCTTCTCCAAATATCTTATTGTATTTTTTGATTATGTTATTGATAGATTCGGCTAACTCACTGTATGTCTTCCTATCAATATCTGAAGAAGCAAATGCTGCCAGTGTAGAAGCAAATGCTAGCCCCGCTATCTCCTCAGTAGAAGGATAATGGGCGCTCACCTTACTTCCCTTTTTAACGAATCTCATTTGAATTATCTTCTCTAAGACTTCGTATAAGGCTGAGTAGAGACCCCTCCTAACAATACAATGGAAGCATAACCTCTCTCCATCTTTAATCCAAATCCCT
>Ga0272445_1002238_pt1 | contig 13568 bp, 10 predicted proteins | sample YNPCB0031_FD_194404 | JGI IMG/M metagenome (GOLD analysis project Ga0272445, IMG submission 194404) | Hot spring sediment microbial communities from Yellowstone National Park, WY, United States - YNP-CB-003-1 | ecosystem: Environmental > Aquatic > Thermal springs > Hot (42-90C) > Sediment... | reverse complement strand
AAAGTGTTTTAGTAAATCCGGGGGAATGCTTCAACATACCTGGATACTTTGAATAGGATTAGGAGGACTGCGGGAGGAGCTGTCTCTAGGAGTAAATATGATTATTGAGACTCTGCAGAACTATGCTAAAGAATCTTCAAACTAGATTTACTTATTAGTTGCTACTAGTATTGAGGATAAACCTAGTAGTAGGGGATTAACGTACCTTTTTATCTCTTAGAAACTTTCTATATTCATAGTATCCCTTGAAGAACTCGAAGATAATAGATCTTAACCCATGCTCATAAATGGTTTTTACCCCATCCTCAATATCTTTAAGTATTAGCTCTACAAATCCCGGCTTACTATCTATCCATTCAAGTAGATTAAAGGATTCCCACTTCTGTGTAACCCAGCTTCCACCTGATGAAGTGTTTACTACATTGATGAAGTCGGATTCAGATATCCCCATCTTCCTAGCTATCTCAACTGCTTCAACAGCTATAACGTTATTGCAGTACAGCATGAGGTTGTTTAGCAGCTTAACCTTTAATCCGGAGCCTAAAGCCCCCAGGTAAAATATATTCTTCCCCATTAGTTCAAGTATAGGTTTAAGCTTTTCAAAAGCCTCCCTATCCCCACCAACCATGAATGTTAAGCTTCCCTCCTCAGCACCTATCGGCCCACCACTTATCGGCGCATCTATTACCTTAACTCCAAACTGTGAAGCCTTACCTGCAACCTCTATGCAGGTTGATGGGAGAATAGTGCTGTGAATCGCTACATATAATGGTTTAACCGCATTCTTTACTACACCATCATCTCCAAGCATAACTTCCCTAACCTGCCTATCATCTAAAACAACTACATGAATACAATCACATCTCCCCGCCAACTCCCCTATCGACCTACATACAGTTCCCCAAACCTTCTAAACTCCTCCATCCTTAAGGGATTTATATCATACCCATAAACCCTATACCCTCCCCTCAACACATTCCTCGACATCCGCAACCCCATAGTTCCCAAACCTATAAAACCAACATTAAACCCCATATACACACCAGCAATCCTCGTATGTTAACATAACGGAAATACATAAATTTACATACAGTATTCTGAAGCTGTTTAGAAACTAGTATTGATTTTCAATCAAATCTGAAGAAGAATCTTTCCCTAACATTCTAAAATACTAATTAGAGCTTTGTGGCTTAATTTCGAATTCGTAAATCCACACGTAGTAGGACGGAGAAATCCGGTATTACTCCTATGAAGGTATACGTGTTTAGATGGTTAGCTATTTACTCTTCCTCTCAAGCTCCCGTCTTCTTAATTCGAAACGTTTTATTTTACCACTTATTGTTTTTGGAAGTTCATCGATGAACTCTATTTCCCTAGGGTACTTGTACGGTGCAGCTATTTTCTTACAGTAATCCTGAATATCTCTTATAAGCTCTTCCGATGGTTTATATCCGGGTTTAAGAACTACATAAGCCTTCACAATAGCTCCCCTTAAAGGATCGGGACTAGCAATAACGGCGGATTCTAAAACTGCTGGATGGGAGTTAATTATGTTTTCAACCTCAAAAGGTCCAATCCTATATCCTGAACTCTTAATTACATCATCGCTTCTCCCCTCAAACCAAACATAACCCTCCTCATCCATTCTAGCCATATCTCCTGTTAGATACCATTCTCCAATGTAGCATTTCTCCTCATGCCTCCCCCAGTATCCCTTAAATAGTGTAGGATGCCCCCTCTTAATAGCGATTACGCCTACCTCCCCTACTCTAACTGGAAGTCCTGTTTCCGGATTTATTATTGCTGCATCAACCATAGGTACAAGCTTACCCATAGAGCCCGGCTTTATTTTAATATCAGGTGGTACGCAGGCTGTAATGCATGTTTCTGTCTGGCCATATCCCTCCCTTACGTCAACTCCAAACTTCTCCTTGAAGAACTCAACGATTTTAGGAGTTACAGGCTCACCTGCGGAAAGTATAAATTTAAGACTGCTTAAATCATACTTCTTATCAGCATCACTAACTATACACATAGCTCTAAGCTCCGTAGCTGTCATTTTAGCTATATTTATCCTCCATTTATCTAGAAGATTAAACCACATTTCCGGATTGAATCTTCCAGTATAGTGGAAGTTAGTAGCTCCAACGTTAAATACAACCCCAAGCACTGCATACTCCCACTTCGCCCATCCCGGCTCTGCAGTAACCCAGCATAAATCACTAGACTTAACGTCCCTCCACCAATACTCAGCATGAATCTTTAAAATACAATACATCCAGTCATGAGTACGTATCACGCCCTTCGGTGGTCCAGTTGTACCAGACGTATAGTTAATTGTAAGAATATCGTTAGCCTTAATTTCCTCCGGCTCAATCTTTCTTGAAGCTGACTTTACAACATCCCAAAAGTTTATCCATCCCTTCCTATCCTCACCTACGATGATGAAGTGTTTTAAGGATATTTTATCTCTTATAGCATCAACCTCACCAGCAGTTACAGGATCTCCTACCACAATTACTTTCGGTTCGCAGTCGCGAATTCTATATTCAATATCCCATCTTCTAAGCATCACCGTACCTGGAACAGCAACCCCACCTACAATCCATGCACCAAATCTAGCTACATAAGCCTCTATACCTCTTGGAAGAAGTATAAGAACCCTATCCCCCTTGCATACACCAAGACTTCTAAAAACATTTCCAAGCCTTGCAGCATTATCCAATATCTCCCAATATGTAGCTTTCTCAACTCTACCATCTACATGCTCAACAATAACTGATAATTTAGATCTATCCTCCGCCCACCTCCTAAGAACATCAACAAAATTATAGTTTTCCGGAATACTCCAATTAAAGTCTTTACCCATAACTGAAACCTACACTAATTTAATTAATACAGCCTACTAATAAATATATAGAGTAAGAAATGAAGCCTTAGTATTAAGCTTCGTAGTATAGTTATCTTAAAGCTATAACTCTTAAGTGTAGTATTAACAACTAAATTTTATAAGGGTTTGGTGAGGAAGCTCCTGGCTTTAGTTGTGGGGATGAATTGCTGTAAAGTTTATTTCCCCTTATTTATCAGTTCTTTGAATTAAAAGCTTGAATAAGGCTTTAAACCGAGATAGGTGGGTTATCCCCTAACTTTAGTCGTGGAGAGTTCAAATCTAAATCCCACTTAAATTAGCTTAAGCTATTCATAGAGTTCTATTAAAATAACAACACCATATTTAGTTTAATAATGATATGTGACTTCACACACTATCAGCTATAACATTCTTATTAAAGAGCGAGATTAAAAAATAGTTATGGTATTGGAATGTTGAAAGTTATTGCAAGAGTTGGGTACAGTACTGTAGCTATTGATTCAATTATTAGTATCCATGCATTCAGTTTTGGTAGCCATTTAGGTGCTTTAGCGCCTAAATAGTTTTGCGCTGCAAGTAGGAATATTATTAACGTATATGAGAACGTCATAACAGCGAAGAATCTTGGAGGATATGGGATAAGATAAGCTGTAATTGCAGCATATGTTATGCCTGCTATAACTAGTTGATGAGCAAGTATGATAAGATCAGTTCCAAGAAATAAAGCAGCAGCTAGAACATACCATACATATGCAAATATGGTTACCATAATTGCTTGCAATGCAGCACCTTGAGATATTAGAAAACATATAGTTATCGTTTGAAATAATGCAAGAGCTAAAACCATAGCTCCAAGCTCTTTAGGTTTACCTTTACCTAGAAGAAACATTCCAGTTGCAAAAAATCCGCCGGCAGCAACGTATAAAGCAACAGCTATACAGGCATCAACAACTCCCACTTTTTCACCAAGAATATAGTAAATAGATTCTTTTAAGCTTTACGCTAAGATTATGAGACCTGACAACTTAAAATAATTTACTATATCTAGACTTGCACATTAAATATCTCTGATATGTCTAGGATATTGATGGGTATCCTATATCTTAATGTTGCTGTTTTGAAGATGATGTAGCACATAGGACAGCTTGTAGCTATGGTGTTTATGTTTAGGGGTATTATGTCTTCACTAAGTCTTTTATAAGCTACGCTTATGGATGCTTCGTAGCTTATTGCAGGTACAGCAGCTCCGCCACCACAGCATCTTGACTTATCTCTTGATAATAGTGGCTCCAATAACTCTACGTTTTTCATTGTTTTAATTGCTTTACGTGGCTCATCTATTAGGTTTAAGCGTTTAAGGTTACATGGATCATGATAAGCTATTTTAAGCTTACTTGTTTCAGGGGGATTAATAACTCCTTCTGAAACCAGCTTATGTATGAGTTGTGAGGTGTGAAGTATTTCTACTGGTAGTTTGATGCCTAGCATGTTTGGATAGTCATGCTTAAATGTAGAGTAGCAGCCAGCACATGAGGTTACTATAGTCTCTATTCTCCTATCTTCTATTATTGAAAGGATTTTCCCCGCTACCTCCCTTGCTTCATTGATAACGCCTAGCTTAATTAGTGGTTCACCACAGCATAAAGCAGGATCTAATACTGAAAACTCCATATTGGATGCTTGCAGAATTTTTAGGGTGGATGTAGCGATGTTTCTTGTTCTTAGAGATGATGTGCATCCAACCCAATATGCAACTTTACATTTCTCCCTTGCTATATATTCTCTACCAATCCATATTCCCCTCTTTTCAGGAGGCTGCTGGTATGGATTTCCATGTTTAAGTATGCTATCTATTATTGAGTAGACACTTTTAGGAGCTAACCCCCTCCTAATAGCCTCCCCTTTCAGCTTTAAGATTACATCTGGAAGATCTATGTTTTCAGGGCAGAAATCATGGCATGATGAGCATTGGCTGCAAAGCCATGGATAAATGGCTAGAAGCTTATTATCGATTAAGCCGAGATGAAGCTTTCTAACTAGTCGTCTAATGTGGAATCCATCAATATTGGTGAAGGGACATACTGAAGCGCAGGAGCCGCATTGAGCACATATCCTAGCTTCCTTAATGGCTTCAATCATGGCTTATACCCAACTCCTCCACCATGTTTTTAACTGTAGATACAAATTTCGGAGCATCCGCGGCTGAAAGCCATACAGTCCGCAGCCTATCTGGATCAATGCCTTTACTGATAAGCTGTCTTCTCACCTTCTCCATTCTATCCCTACATTTATAGTTTCCATTAACGTAGTGGCATGTTGGGAACTCGCATCCAGCTACTAGAACTCCTCTTGCTCCAAGCTCAAATGCTTTATGTATGAAGTCTACATCTACCCTACCGGAACACATAACACGAATGATACGTATGTTTGGTGGATATTGAAATCTGCTTACACCAGCTAGATCAACAGCTCCTAAAGCACACCAGTGGCAGCAGAAAGCCAGTATTTTCTCTTCAGGCTTATCTCTTAATGCCTCCTCTATCTGCCTCATTATCTGCTCCTTTCTAAACCCTACTATATCTATAGCATCTCTTGGGCATTCAGCTGCGCAGGTACCGCATCCCTTACATAAACCTTTTACAACTACTGGATACTCGTTAACTATCTCTATAGCGTTGAATGGGCATGTTTTAACACATAGGTAGCATTTAGCGCATTTCTTATGATCTATCTCAGCCATAATACCCTCACTAATTACAAATCCCTTAACCATAGGTATAGCTGCCCTCATAGCTGCTCCGAGAGCTTCCTTCATAGCTTCATCAACACTCTTCGGCGATCTAGCTCCTCCACATACGTAAACACCGTCTGTAAGCAGATCGAGGGGTTTAAGCTTAACGTGAGCTTCCTTTAGGAATAGGCTTGTATCTATTGAAGCTTTAAGATAGCCTTTAAGCTTATTAACTGATTGGCTTCCTTGAAGGGAGGATATGAGAATTATAAGGTCTACGTTTAACTCAACATAATCACCTAGCAAAACATCATATACTTTAACCTTAAGACCATTATCTTTACGGCTTACTTCAAGCCTCCCATCATATCTTAAAAGATTAATATCATACTTATCCATTACCTTCCTGAAGTAGCATTCATAAACTCCCCTCATGTTTAGATCTTGATGGAGAACGTAAACTTTTATGTTTGGATTTCTCTCCTTAATGTATTCAGCATTCTTTATGGAGACCATACAGCCAATATTACAGCATCCAGCACCGTTAGTTTTGGAGCCGACACAGTTTATAATAGCTACTGAGCCTAAATTATCTAGACTGATTTCACCGTTTTTCACTTTTTCCTCAAATTCAAGAGCTGTCACTACGTTGCTGAATTCACCGTAGCCGTAGAGACCCTTCGGCTTCCTCTCCTCCATACCTGTACTTACTATTATTGTAGATACTTTAAGCTCCCTTACTTCGCTTCCTTTACGTATTTTAACGTTGAAGCTCCCTATATATCCATTTATATCCTCTATTTCTGTATTTGTGAATACATGTATGTTCCTATATTTACTTAGCTGAGATATTTTCTCCATTAATAATTCATCACTAGATATATTGGCTGGAGCTATTCTAATTAGCCTTCTTAATAGTCCACCTAGCTCAGCCTCCTTTTCGACCAGGTAGACTTCAATACCGAGGCTAGCTAGGGATAGAGCTGCAGTTATACCGGATATGCCTCCACCTATAATTAGGGCTTCTCTACCTACAGGTAGCTTTACCTCTTCGGAGGGGTCCAGTAGTAATGCTTTAGCAATACCCATCCTTACGAGTTCCTTAGCCTTTTCGAATGCGGCCTCAGGATTATCCTTATGAACCCAGGAGGCTTGCTCTCTTATACTTACGAATTCGAGAAGATATGGGTTTAAGCCAGCTTCCCTTAATGCTGATCTAAATATGGCTTCATGAGTTCTTGGAGTACAGCAAGCTACTACAACTCTGTTCAGCCTGTTTTTAGATATGGCTTCCTTAATCTTATTTAGGTAGTCGGCTGAGCATATGAATCTTCCCTCATCCGCAAACGCTACGTTCTCTAGTGTGGAGACGTATTCTGTAAGCTTCTTAACGTTAATTACAGCTCCTATATTAGTACCACAGTTACATATAAATACTCCTATACGTGGCTCCTCCATATTTAAGCCCCTAATGCCCATTTAGCTGCATTCATGCTGGCAGCTATGGCTTCAGCTACGGATTCAGATATATCCTTCGGTCCTGAGGCTGAGCCGCATACATAAATTCCCTCAATACTTGTTTCTGTTGGGTTTCTTTCAGACTCCTTAATAAAGCCGTAATCATCCAGCTCAACATTAAGTATCTTAGCAATCTCCCTATTCCCCTCTGATGGTAGGAATGGTGTTGCCAGCACAACTATGTCCACATTCATTCTTCCAATCTGTCCATTTACGGTATCCTCATATGTAAGGGTGAGTAAGCTGCTTCCAGGCTCTTGATATATATGGGATGGTCTACCTCTTACATATTGTACGTTAAGATCTAATGCCCTCCGGTAGTAGTTATAGAAGTCTTTAGCATATGTTCTTAGATTCGTGTAGAATATGTATGTTTCTACATCCTTCTCATGGTCTTTCGTAAGGATTGCTTGCTTAGTAGATATCATGCAGCATATCTTGGAGCAGTAGGGTACTCCATACCTTTCACCTTTTAACGCGCAGAGAATCCATGCTATACGTTTCGGTTTTTTACTGTTTGAAGGTTTACGAAGCTCACCTCCTGTTGGACCGCAGGAGTGAAGCATACGTTCATATTGAAGTATTGTTAAAACATCATGGTAAATATTGTAGCCATATACTCCTGTGGGAGGCTCTGAAGATCTAAATCCTGTAGCTAATATAATGCTTGCTACGTTAAGCTTTATCCTTCTATCTCTCTGCCATAGCTTTACAGCATCCCTCCCCTCATCCTTACATGCTCTTATACATTTAGCTATTGGACACTCCCTACAGGAGGCGCAATCTATAATGCATGTATCTACACATACTCCCCTCCCCCTCATTTCAGGATGCTGTCTAACATATCTACATCTATAATCTATTGTGTATATGTTAGGTATGGATTGTGGGAACGGTATATAGATAAGCTTCCTTTTACCACCTATCTTACCGTCAAGCTCATCAGCAACCTCAACAGGGCATGCTTCAACGCACTTCCCACATCCAACACATTTCTCCTCATCTATAAATCTCGCCTTCTTTAACAATGTAACTTCAAAGTCTCCAGCCCTACCCTTAACCTCCTTAACGTCGCAGTAGGACATGATTGTTATGTTTGGATTTCTCTTCACCTCATACATTTTAGGAGCTTCAATACAGATGGAGCAGTCATTTGTAGGGAACGTCTTATCAAGCCTAGCCATTATGCCTCCTATTGATGGGCTGGACTCAACCAAATATACGGGTACTCCAAGCTCAGCTAGATTTAGGGAAGCTTCAATACCAGCTATACCGCCGCCTATAATCATCACTGGCTTAACCAAATACAGCACCAACTATAAAAAAGGGTTTAAGTTATATTGTTAATGCATAGTGGGAAGCCATACGTGTTGCAGTTATTAGGTAGCCGATAGCTTTACTGTCACCTATATTGTAGACTTCTGGAGCAAGCTTCTTCATTGCCTCATAGACTTCTACATTCGGCCTCCTACCTACAGCTACGATAACGTTATCTGCTGGAACCTCATGTCTCTTATCCTCCTTATCCTTAAACTCTACACTTTTATCTTTTATAACAATATCCTTTACTTCAAAGAATTGCTCCACCTTAAGTTCTTGAAGCCTCCACATCAGCCAGAAGTATAATCTATTCCAGTTACGCATATCAATACCTGCTGGACCAGGCTTCTCATCTATTAAAGTTACCTTCTTACCTTCTTCAGCTAGCCAAAGCCCTATTTCAGCACCCCACTTTCTAACACCTATAACAGCTATTTTTTCACCAAGTTCATCAGGACCTTTTAGGAGAGCTTCATCCTCCGTAAGTACGTGAGGCTTCTCCACCCCAACTATCCTAGGCTTTACAGGGCTTGAGCCTGCAGCAACTATGATGACGTCTGGATTAAGTGCTTTCACCTTGTCAACATTAGCCTCCTCGTTAAGCCTTAAGTTAACGTTAAGCTTCTTAAGCTTAGCCTCGTAGGATAGAATGAAGTTTCTAAGATCGGCTGTTAATCTATTCCTAGATGCTAGGGCTATTTGACCTCCAAGCTCCCTACTTTTCTCAAACAGTATTACTTTATGTCCTCTACGTGCTAGTATTGTGGCTGCAACCATGCCTGCAGGTCCACCGCCTACTACAACAATTGTTTTAGGCTTAACAGCAGGTATTTCACGATACATCCAGAACTCATACATAGTTTCCGGATTTACAGCACATCTTGTTCTCTTCTGCTCAAATAGATCCTGAGTACACCAATCACAGCTTGTACAGAGAGTTATGTCTTCAGGTCTTCCCTCCATTATCTTCCTAGGCATATCGGGATCAGCGTATTGAGGTCTACCAGCCTCAACAGCATCTATTCTTCCTTCAGCTACAACTCTCGCCATTAATCCAGGATCCATAGCTAGCTTACCGGCTGTTGATATTGCTATCTCCTTATTCTTCAATGCCTTCTTCGTTTCCTCAGCTACTCTTAGGAAGTATCCTCTTGAATGGTAGACTGGTGGTATAAGGTAGTCGCATGTAACTACTACATCACCTACCGTTACAGACATCCAGGCTGGATTACACTCCTCAAATATGGGTAGTAGGGTTTTAAGCCAATAGTTAAGGGTTATGCCTCTAGGCTCTATTGGATCTGGTCCTTTATGACCTGTATAGAGCAGCTTCTCAGCTCCATATCGGTTTAAGCCTTCATCTGCACATACCCTTGGACATATTGGATATCCCTTACCTACATAGTCTCTTACCCTATCGAAAAGCTCCGTAATTACATATCTCGGATCCCCCCATCGATCAGTACGTCGATTCCAGTATGGGGAAATCATTTCCTGAAGCCAGAATCCATGAGTAAAGTGAGGCATTACATAATCATATCCTGCATCCTTAGCGTAGCCTGCAGCTAAAGCATGAGCCTCCATTACTTCATCACATTCCTTACTGCTCATCGCTCTCACTCTACCAGGTCTAAAGAATGATGGAACTATTCCTGATGGGCTTATACAGACTGTACCATCCCTATCAGGCATCCAATCAGTAATACTCCATCTAGCAGCATGACCGCCATGAACTATCTGAACACCTATAAGCGTCTCCGGCGATACTTCCTTCACTATATCTACAATTTCAGCATGACCCATTACATGTTTATCACTATATAGAGATAACATACCTCTAAACTGACTACCGCTTGGGTGAACCCTAGTTGCCTCAACAACTATAATACCCCACCAACCCATAGCAAGCCTCTTATAGTAAGCTATAACCCTCTCAGTAGGATAACCCTCAGGTGAGGCGAAACACTTAACCATTGGGGCTGCAATCAATCTATTAGAAGCCGTTAATGGACCGATTTTAAGAGGCTTAAGCAAAACTTCCAATTGTTTCTCAAACATAGCTGTCATAACCTCTAATCCCCTATAGTAGTTCTTTAGAAACATATAAACTTTTCGTATAAAATAATTCGTCTTGTAAACTTAAGCCTTACCTGAAGATGATCAGCAATGCTTAAGTCTACAAGCAGCCCTAAAGAGTAAAATTTATAAATATAGTTTTCTTAAAGTTTTGGGTGTAGTGTTTGGGTTTTATTGAGGATAGGTTGGCTGAGTTTGTTGTTGATACTAGGTTTACGGATATTCCAAGTGGAGTTGTTGAGTTTACGAAGCAGTTAATGATGAAAACAATTGCTGGAATGGTTAGTGGATCCACTATGCCTACTGGGAGGAAGGCTATAGTGTTCGTGAAGAGCTTAAAGCAGCCTCCTGAGGTTGGTGTTATAGCTTCAGGATTTAAAACTGGGCTTTACTGGGGTGTTTTCGCTAATGCTGTTCTCGCTCATGCCTGCGAGCTGGAGGATGATAGGATTGAGCCCCGTATGGGTGTAGCCTGGGATATAACAGCTATTCCAGCAGCATTACCTCTAGCTGAATACCTAAAGCTATCTGGAAGGGAGTTAATAGAGGCTACAGCTATAGGTTTAGAGGTGCATTCCAGATTAACTTTGTTCCCAACTGAGCATTTAGGTACTGTAGTATGGCCTGGAGCCTACGCATCAGCTGTAGTAGCTGCTAAGGCTCTTGGGCTTGATTACGATGAGGTTAAGTCCCTACTAGGATTTGCGTGGGGTGGGGTGGGAATTGATCCCCCACTCTTCGGGACTGATGCCCACTTCTTCCAGTCAGCATTTCAATGCCTACATGGATTGCTGGCAGCAGACCTAGTTAAGAGGGGTTGGAGAACAACTCCAAACCTGGAGGTAATGGTTAAGAAGGCGATCCCACCAATTCCGGGAGTAGAGGTGGATCCTGGAAGAATTGTGGAGGATTTAGGTAGGAGGTGGCGTCTAACGGAGATAGGGATTAAGAAGTATCCATGCTGTTTCTGGATGCATAGACATATAGATGCATTAATGGAGCTTGTTAGGGAGAAAGATATTAGGTATGAGGATGTTGAAAGCGTAGAGGTTGATGTAGGTCCAATCGATGGACCTACATGCAATAGACCTGAACCTAAAGATACTGCAGACGCTATGTTTAGCTTCCATCAAGCATTATCAGCAGTACTTATTGATAGGGATGTAACACATGACCATCTTACAGTAGAGGCAATACGTAACCCTAAATTCGCCGATATGAGGCGTAGAGTTAAGGTTAATATCCATATGGATTGGGAGCCAGTAATGTTTTCGGGGGTAGCTAAAGTAACGGTTAAGCTAAAGGATGGAAGAATACTTTCAAGAGAGAGAACACATATAAGGGGAGGACCTAGAGAACCACTAACCTGGGACGAGTTTAAAGCACTATACAAAAAATTCACTAAGGAAATACTGTCGGAGAAAGATGTGGAATGGACGTGCAACGCCATATATAAACTAGAGAAACTAAAGGATATAGATGAGCTAGTAAACATCCTCGTATTCAGACATCTCAAACCATAAGTAAAACCATACCTACTACAAACTTAACCTCCCCCTCATTTTTTACCTTTAAACTGGTAGCCTAGTAGTGGAGTTTCCTTACCGCTATGTGCTTATGAACCTATTTAAGTTAGATTTATATTTTTCAGCTTCTAAATGGTTTATGAAGAGGATATGGCTGTTAACGGGTAGGCCTGGTATTGGTAAGACAACAGCTATTCTTAGAATAGTTGATTTTTTACGTGGTAGGAATGTATCTATAGGTGGGGTTGTTTCGCAGGAAATTAGGGAGGGAGGGGTTAGGGTTGGTTTTAGGCTTATTGATGTTGGGACGGGTAGGGAGGGGGTTTTAGCGCATGTAAATATTTCTAATGGTCCCCAAGTCGGTAAGTATAGGGTTAATCTTGAAGATTTGAGGGTTGTTGCTGCTCAAGCAATACTGGATGCTATTAATAATAGTAGGGTTATTGTATGTGATGAGATTGGCCCAATGGAGCTTTACAGTCAGGAGTTCAGGGAGGCTGTGTTGAAGGCTGTAGAGTCAGGTAAGGTTTTTATAGGTACAATACACCATAGGGCAAGGGATAGATTAATAGATTATGTTAGGAGGATGGATGAAACAGTAATTGTTGAGTTAACGCTTAGTAATAGGGATAGAGTTCCTAAAGACGTTACGGATCAAATACTGGGCATACTATAGCTTTACTCTAGGTATATGTATAGCTCTCTTATAAGCAGCCATTACAGCCTCCCTTATAGCTTCAGTAACTGTTGGGTGGGGGTGGGGTAGATCCATTATTTCTATTGATGATGCCTCAAGCCTCAACGCTACTAGAGCTTCACCAATAATATCTGTAGCTCTTGGGCCAGCTATATGTATCCCTAGGATTTCCCCGTATTTAGAGTCTACCACAACCTTAACCATCCCCTCCCCCTCCCCAAGCGTTAATGCTCTTCCATTAGCTGAAAACAGCGCTCTCCCAATAACTACATCATACCCCCTAAGTTTAGCCTCCTCCTCAGTTAATCCTATTGATGATGCTTCAGGTCCAACATAGATGCATTTAGGGATTTTTTCAAGATCTATAGATGTATTCCCGCCTAAAGCATTTTCAGCAGCTACTATTCCCTCCATAAATGCTACATGAGCATACCTACCGCCAGTAACATCACCGGCAGCATATACGCCACTAATATTTGTCTCCATCCTACTATTAACCTCCACCCATCGATCATTAAGCTTTAAGCCTAAGGCCTTAACCTCATCGATCCTAGCAGCTCTATACCCTGAAACAACAGCATCAACAACTACCTCCTCCCCATCAACCTTTATCCTTCCACCATCAACACTAAACCTTTTACCGACTAGAACATTAACCCCGCTTCCAACAATCCATCTATGAACATGTCTTGAAACATCATGATCCATATCCATCAGGATTCTAGGCTTATCATCGATTAGAAATACATCTCTACCAATCCTCCTCAATATGTACGCTACCTCAACGCTGAATGCATCCCCGCCGATAACAGCTACTCTCTGAGGTAAGCC
>Ga0272445_1002235_pt1 | contig 13580 bp, 23 predicted proteins | sample YNPCB0031_FD_194404 | JGI IMG/M metagenome (GOLD analysis project Ga0272445, IMG submission 194404) | Hot spring sediment microbial communities from Yellowstone National Park, WY, United States - YNP-CB-003-1 | ecosystem: Environmental > Aquatic > Thermal springs > Hot (42-90C) > Sediment... | reverse complement strand
GACCTTTTGTAGAGGTCTTTCCATGACCTGAGCCTATTCCACGGCCCACTCTCTTTTTCTTTTTCTTACTGCCTGGAGCGGGTTTTAATTCCTCTATCTTCATTCTTCTATCTCCTTCAGATCAACCAGGTGTATAACCTTCGATACCATCCCCCTTATGGATGGAATATCTTCCTTAACAACTACCTGGTGTCTTTTTTTGAGACCCAGAGCCTGAAGAATTCTTCTATGTTTTTCAGGTACCCCTGGATATCCTCTTTTAAGGATAATGCTTAACTTTTTCATGAACTAACCTCCTCAACAGTTACCTCGCCACCGGCCGTCTCTTCAATCTTACCTCTTATCTTGAGAACAGTTTCAGGGTCCTTTAACTCTCTTAATCCTTCAAGGGCTGCCCATACTGTGTTGAAGGGATTATGGTTTCCTATAACCTTCGCAACTATGTCAGTAATTCCCGCAACTTCAAAAAGAGCTCTAACTCCAGCACCAGCTATAATTCCCGTACCCTTTGGGGCTGGATTCATAACTACCTTTATAGCACCAAACTCTCCTATAACCTGGTAAGGGATTGTTCCGTTTTTTATAGGAATCTTTATCAAAGATTTCTTTGCCTGCTCTATAGCCTTTCTAATAGCATCTGGAACCTCTGCTGCCTTTCCCTTCCCAGCACCTACTATACCATTTCCATCTCCCACAACAACAAGGGCGCTAAAAGAAAACCGTCTTCCACCCTTAACGACCTTTGCAACCCTGTTTATATAAACTATCTTATCCTTTAATTCGAGTCCCTCTGGATTTATCCTTTCAGTTTTTAATGGCGAAGCCACAGTCTTTGGCACCTCCAACCTCCTAACTTAAAATTCAAGTCCTGCTGCTCTGGCAGCATCAGCAAGGGCAGCAACTCTTCCATGATAAAGATAGCCACTTCTATCAAATACAACCCTTTTTATACCCTTCTCAAGGGCCCTCTTTGCTATAACCTCCCCTACCCTTTTTGCAGCAGCAATGGTATCTCTGCTTTTGAGGTCCGAAAACTCTTTTTCAAGGCTTGTAGCACTGACAAGGGTATGTCCTTTTGTATCATCTATAATCTGGGCATATATATACTTAAGGCTTTTATAAACGCAAAGCCTTGGTCTATCAGGTGTACCAAAAACCTTTTTTCTTACCCTTGCATGCCTCAACTTCCTTCTATCTATCTTTTTTGCCAAAGCAAAACCTCCTTAAATTACTTCTTTCCAGCTTTTCCTGGTTTAAGTCTTAATTGCTCCCCCGCATACCTTATGCCCTTTCCCTTGTACGGATCAGGTGGCCTCAATGCCCTGATATTTGCAGCAACCTGACCGAGAAGAGCCTTATCAGCACCTTGCAAGGTTATAGTCGTCTGTTTTGAGTCAACCGTTGCCTTTATGCCTTCTGGTAATTGAAACTCTACTGGATGAGAATAACCAAGGCTGAATATAAGTTTGTTGCCCTGTACCTGAGCCCTGTAACCCACACCAAAAATTTCAAGAACCTTTTCGTATCCCTTCGACACACCCTCAATCATGTTTGCCACAAGGGCCCTCATTGTTCCATGAAGGGCCTTGTCCTGCTTTTCATCTGTGGGTCTCTTAAGAACAATCTTACCGTCTTCAAGAGTGACCTTAATGCGAGGATGTATTTCAAGTGATAGGGTTCCTTTCGGCCCCTTTGCAGTAATAATATTCTTATCAATCTTAACCTCAACTCCCTTAGGAATCTCTACAGGTTTTTTCCCTATCCTTGACATGTTTGACTCCTGTAAACAAAAATTACCAGATATAGCATAAAACCTCTCCACCAACTCTAAGTTCTCGACATTTTTTATCTGAAAGCACACCCTTTGGTGTACTTAATATTGCTATGCCAACACCACCCATTACAAGGGGGATTTTATCCACACCCACATAGATCCTTCTGCCAGGCTTGCTTATTCTTTTTAAACCATTTATGGCACACTGACCATCAGAATACCTTAGAGAAATCCTCAAGATCCCCTGCCTTTTATCTTTTATGATCTTATATCCCCTTATAAATCCTCCTTCTTTCATTATCTTTGCTATCTCAAGCTTTAATCTTGAAGCAGGCACATCAACCTTTTCTGCCTTAATCATTATGGCATTTCTTATCCTTGTAAGCATATCAGCAATAGGATCGGTAACCATTCCTCACCTCATCGAAATTTATGTTACCAGCTTGCCTTTCTTACCCCAGGGATTAGTCCCTGATGGGCAAGCTCTCTGAAACAGATTCTACACAATCCAAATTTTCTTAAATAGGCCCTTGGCCTTCCACAAACCTTGCAACGATTTCTCTGCCTCGTGCTGAACTTCGGTGGCCTCTTTGACTTTTCGATCATGCAAACTCTTGCCATTTTTAGACTCCTTTTCTGACAGCCTTTCTGAAAGGCATTCCAAGGTATCTTAAAAGGGCCATTGCCTCTTCATCACTTCTGGCTGTCGTGCATATAGTGATATCCATACCATAAATAAAGTCAACCTTATCAGCATCTATTTCTGGAAATATAAGCTGTTCCTTTATACCAATGGTATAATTACCATGACCATCAAAGCTCTTTGTCGGAACTCCCTTAAAATCTCTTATCCTTGGTAAGGCAAGATTGATAAATCTGTCGAGAAACTCGTACATCCTGTCACCCCTCAAGGTAACCATACACCCTATCGGAACTCCCTTTCTCAGTTTAAAAGCTGCTATAGCCTTTTTTGCTCTGGTCTGAACAGGCCACTGACCTGTAATCTGGGCAATCTCCTTCTGAACTGTCTCAAGGAGTTTAATATTTTGAATTGCCTCACCAAGACCTACATTAATCACTACCTTGGTCAGGCGCGGCACCTCCATAACATTTTTATAAGAAAACTCCTTCATCATTAAATTAACCACTTCTTTAAAATACTTCTCTTTCAGTCTCGGCACCATTTTATGTATCTATTACCTCCTTGCACTTCTTGCAAACCCTCACCTTTTTACCATCAGCAAGGACCTGTGCAGAAATCCTTGTAGGTTTATCGCACTTCGGGCAGATAAGCATTACATTAGATCTATGGATAGGTGCTTCCTTCTCGATTATCCCTCCCTGAGCATATTTTCTGCTGGGTTTCATATGCCTCTTTACAATATTTATCTTCTCCACTATAACCCTATTTTCAGAAGGGATAACCTTAATTACCCTTCCCCTCTTGCCTTTGTACTTGCCCGTAATTACCATTACGGTATCATTTTTCTTTATCCCTAATGACATCCTGCCTCCTTACTGTTACTTTCGCCGCCCAACTGGTAACGGCAGGTAAGTTAAAGAACCTCTGGAGCAAGAGAGATTATTTTGGTGAATTCCTTCCACCTGAGTTCCCTCGCAACAGGTCCGAATATCCTTGTCCCAATAGGTTCTCCTTGTGCATTTATAAGGACAACGGCATTCTGGTCAAATCTTATATAAGTGCCATCAGGCCTTCTCGTCTCCTTTTTTGTTCTCACTACCACTGCCTTTGCCTTATCACCTTTCTTAATATTGCTGTCTGGAAGAGCCTCTTTCACACTCACCACTATCACATCTCCAAGACGGGCATACTTTTTATGGAAACCGCCAAGAACCTTTATGCACTGAACCTTTTTAGCACCTGAGTTGTCAGCTACCTCGAGCATCGTCCTGAGCTGTATCATTCGAGACCACCTCCAGAACTGTTACTTTCGAGATTAGTATCAATTGATACTTCCTCACCAGGAGCTTCTTCAACTGTTTCTTCACCACCGCCTTTTTTCAGAATATCAATGACAACCCATCTCTTTCTTTTGCTTAATGGCCTTGACTCTATTATCGAAACGATGTCACCCACCTTACACCTGTTTTCTTCATCATGGGCCATAAACTTTTTTCTGTATTTGACAGTCTTTTTGTAAAGGGGATGCTGAACAAGTCGTGTAACCTCAACAACAACAGTTTTGTCCATTTTGTCGCTTACTACTTTTCCTGTGAATATCTTTTTTGGCATATCTCCACCTCAACTGGTTACTTTCACCACTAATTATGACTTACTCTTTTCTGTAATGATAGTAAGAATCCTTGCTATATCTCTTTTAACCTGAGAAATCCTCCTTGGATTCTGGATATCTCCAGTTGCTTTCTGAATTCTCAGGTGAAGAAGCTCTTGTCTTAATTCTTTCTCCTTTGCCCTGAGCTCTTCTATGGTTAATTCTCTCAGTTTAGATGCCTTCACAGAAGGGCCTCCTCCCTTTTAATGATCTTTGTTGCAACAGGAAGCTTATAAGATGCAAGCCTCATAGCCTCCATGGCTATCTCTTCGCTAACTCCACCAATCTCATAAAGTATTCTGCCAGGTTTAACCACAGCAACCCAGTATTCAGGATTTCCTTTTCCTTTACCCATTCTCGTCTCAGCAGGCTTTCTGGTAATAGGCTTATCAGGAAATATCCTGATCCAGAGCTTACCACCCCGTTTCAGGTGTCGCTGGATGGCTACCCTTGCAGCTTCAATCTGCCTGCTCGATATCCATCCTGGCTCAAGGGCCTTCAATGCGTATTCACCAAAGGCAATCGTACTGCCTCTGTAGGCCTTGCCATGCATCCTGCCCTTCTGCATCTTTCTGTACTTTACTTTTTTTGGCATTAACATCTCTAAAATACCTCTCTTTTTAAAATAAGTTCAATTCACTTTACTCGCTTCAGCACTCTCAATTGATACGCCTCAACTGTTACTTTCGCCACCAATCTCAGGCAAAATGTCACCTTTGTATATCCAGACCTTTACACCAATCTTTCCATAGGTAGTCTTTGCCTCTGCAAATCCATAATCTATATCAGCCCTGAAGGTGTGAAGGGGAACTCTACCCTCCCTATACCATTCTGTTCTCGCTATTTCTGCACCAGCAAGCCTTCCAGAACATGAAACCTTAACACCGAGGGCACCAAACTTCAAGGCACTCGAAACAGCTTTCTTCATCGCCCTCCTGAAGGAAACCCTTTTCTCAAGCTGAAGGGCGATGTTTTCTGCAACCAGCTGGGCATCAAGCTCTGGCTTTCTTATCTCTTTTATATCTATATTTACTTGTTTTCCTGTCATAGCCTCAAGCTCTTTTTTAAGCTTGTCTACCTCTGCACCCTTTTTACCAATGATTATACCTGGCCTTGCTGTATGAATCAGTATCTTTATCTTTTGCCCGATCCTTTCTATCTCTATTTTTGATACTCCAGCATGATAAAGTCTCTGCTTGAGGTTCTTTCTTATATTTATATCTTCTATAAGGAGCCTGGAAAAATCCTTTCCCTTGGCCACAAACCATCTTGAATCCCATGTCCTTATAATACCTATCCTGTTTGCAAAAGGATGAACCTTCTGTCCCAAATTATGCCTCCTTAATGATTACTTCGCCAGTGATTTTTCTTGCTCTTCCATAGCAAGAATTATAGTTATATGAGATGTCTTTTTTCTAATTATATTTGCCCTTCCCATTGCCCGTGGTTCTATTCTCTTCATCATTGGTCCTTGATCTGCATAGGCCTTTACTATCTTCATCGAATCTACATCAATATTGGGAAACTTCTCCACTGCATTTGCCATGGCAGATTTAAGAACCTTCTCAACGAACCTCGCTGCCCTGTAAGGCATAAACCTGAGGGCAACAGAAGCTTCACCTGCTTTTTTGCCCCTGATAAGGTCAAGGACCCTCCTCGCCTTTCTTGGGGTAACCCTTATATATCTTGCTACAGCCTTTGCCTCCATCTTTTATCCCTTCTTCTCCGTCTTTTCAGAACCTGCGTGACCTTTAAATGTCCTCGTTGGTGCAAATTCACCAAGTTTATGACCAACCATATTTTCTGTTACATAGACAGGTATAAACTTCCTTCCATTATGAACAGCAAAAGTAAACCCTATAAATTCAGGCACAATTGTTGACCTTCTTGACCAGGTCTTTATAATCTTTTTATCACCTGACTCAATCATAGATAAAACCTTCTTCATTAGCTTCTGGTCAACAAAAGGACCTTTTTTAAGAGATCGTGGCATAGGTCCTCCTTCTATATCTTAAATTCTTCATTTGCGCCTCTTAATAATAAATTTATCTGTCCTTTTATTCTTCCTTGTTTTAATTCCTTCAGGCTTACCCCAGGGCGTGCAGGCTGGTCTACCGCCAGAGCTCTTTCCTTCACCACCCCCAAGAGGATGATCTATTGGATTCATGGCAACACCCCTGACAATAGGCCTTCTGCCAAGCCATCTCTTTCTTCCTGCCTTTCCTATATTTATATTTTCATGGTCTGGGTTACTAACCTGACCAATAGTTGCCATACAGCTACCAAGTATTAACCTTACCTCTCCAGAGGGCATCTTTACCTGAACATATTTATCTTCCTTGGCAACAATCTGGGCAGCTGTGCCAGCAGATCGAACAAGTTTACCGCCCTCACCTGGTCTCAATTCTATATTATGGATAAATGTCCCAACAGGTATGTCTTTTAAAGGCATGGCATTGCCCACCTTAACTTCCACCCCAGGACCTGATATAACCTCGTCTCCGACCTTCAATCCAAGAGGAGCTATTATGTATCTCCTTTCGCCATCAATATATTTTAAAAGGGCAATCCTTGCTGACCTGTTAGGATCGTATTCTATAGTCTCAACAATAGCAGGTATCCCTATCTTGTCTCTTTTAAAATCTATTATCCTGTAAAGCCTTTTGTTTCCACCACCCCTGTGCCAGGCTGTAATCCTTCCAAAATGATTCCTGCCACCTGTCTTCTTTAATGGAACTGTAAGGGGCTTATAAGGCTCAATGGCTGTGATCTCACTAAAGTCCAGAGAGGTCATAAACCTTCTGCCTGGAGATGTTGGCTTATATACTTTTATTCCCATTTACCTCTCACGCTCCTTCTATGAAATCAAGTTTCTCACCTGGTTTAAGGGTGACAATCGCCTTCTTTATTCCTGGCTTGTATCCCAGGTATCTACCACGCCTCTTAACCTTTCCCTTTGTATTTATTATGTTAACTTTCTCAACCTTTACTTTAAAGAGCTCTTCAACAGCTTTCTTTATCATTGGCTTATTGGCATCAGGATGAACCTCAAGGAGAATCTTATTTTCCCTCTCCTTTAAAAGGTGTCCTTTTTCAGTAAATAAGGGTCTTTTTATTACATCATAGATTGTAAGATTCATAATCTCTCTGCCTCCAGCTTTTCCATTGCTTCCTTTGTAATGAGAACCCTTCCATGGCTCATAATATCGTAGACATTCACATCAGCTACCCTTCTTACTGTAACACCAGGAATGTTTCTTGATGAAAGAAGGACATTAGTATCTTTTTCAGGCGTTATTACTAAGACACTTCCATCTATATTCAGGTTTTTCAAAATAGTGACCATGTCCTTTGTCTTTGGTCTCTCAATTTTAAGGTCTTCAATCAACAACCACTCATTGTCTCTAATCTTGGCTTCTATGGCCTCCCTGAGGGCAACTCTCTTAAGAGCCCTTGGTAGGTCATAAGAATAATCTCTCGGTTTCGGTCCAAAGACTATTCCTCCACCAACCCAGTGAGGAGCTCTTATACTACCCTGCCTTGCTCTTCCAGTATGTTTCTGCCTCCAGGGCTTTCTTCCTCCACCGCTCACCTCACCCCTTGTCTTTGTTGAGTGAGTCCCTTGCCTCTGATTTGCAAGATAGTTGACAACTACCTGATGAATAACCTCCACCTTCACAGAGGAGGGGTCAAGCCTCTGAGTTGTATATTTACCAATAACTGAATTGTTTATATCTCTGATCTCCAATTCCATGTTCAATCTTCCTTTCTTATCTCAACATATCCACCATTGGGTCCTGGAACCGCACCTTTTACCAGTATCAAATTCTTGTCAGGAAATACATCCACAACAGTAAGATTTTTTATTGTCACCCTTTCCGCGCCCATATGTCCTGGCATACTCTTATTCTTCCATACCCTCGACGGAAAAGAGCTTGAGCCAATAGAACCTGGTGCCCTGTTAAACATTGAACCATGGGAACCAGGGCCTCCATGGGCACCACATCTCTTCATTATCCCCTGGAATCCTTTACCCTTCGAGATACCACTCACTGAAATCCTGTCACCCTTTTTAAATCTCTCAACAGTAATAAGGTCACCAACCTTAAGTCCTGTCATCCTAAATTCCTTTATTATCCTGTGGGGTTTTATTCCCACCTTCTTAAAGATTCCAAGAAGAGGTTTCGGAACATTCTTTTCCTTTCTGACCTCATCGAAAGCCACTTTAATGGCCTCATAGCCATCCCTTTCTGGAGTCTTTATGTCGATTACAGGGCATGGACCTGCCTGTATGACCGTTACAGGAATAGCCTGGCCATCTTCACTATATATCTGGGTCATACCTATCTTTTTACCGAGAATACCTGTCATAGCTTGATCTCCACATCAACACCCGCAGCAAGTTCCAGTTTCATAAGGGCATCCACTGTCTGGGGTGTTGGATCGTATATATCAATAAGCCTTTTATGTGTTCTAATCTCGAATTGCTCTCTTGATTTTTTATCAATATGAGGAGACCTGAGGACAGTAACCCTGCTTATCTTTGTTGGAAGAGGCACAGGTCCTGCAACCCTTGCACCTGTCCTCTGGGCAGTCTCTACTATCTCCTTTACAGACTGGTCAAGAAGTCTGTGGTCGTATGCCTTAAGCCTTATCCTTATCTTTTGATTCATGCTCAACCTATTCCAGTATCTCCGTTACTACACCTGCACCCACTGTCCTTCCACCTTCCCTTATGGCAAACCTCAACTCCTTCTCAAGGGCTATGGGTGCTATAAGCTCAACCGTTATGTTCACATTGTCTCCAGGCATCACCATCTCCACTCCCTCTGGTAGCTTCACTACACCCGTCACATCCGTAGTCCTGAAATAAAACTGAGGCCTGTATCCATTGAAAAAGGGTGTGTGCCTCCCTCCCTCCTCCTTCGTCAATACATATACCTCAGCCTTAAACTTCGTATGGGGTGTGATGCTCCCAGGCTTCGCAAGAACCATCCCACGCTCTACCTCGTCCTTCCCTATACCCCTCAATAATACTCCTATGTTGTCTCCTGCCCTGCCCTCGTCAAGTACCTTCCTGAACATCTCTACACCAGTAGCTACTGTCTTCCTCGTCTCCCTAAACCCTACTATCTCTACCTCATCTCCTACCTTTATCACCCCTCGCTCTACCCTCCCAGTTACTACCGTCCCACGACCAGATATGCTAAATACATCCTCTATAGGCATCAAAAAGGGCTTGTCTATCGGCCTCTCAGGTGTCGGTATGTACTCATCTACTGCATTCATCAGCTCTATTATGCTCTTGTATTCAGGTGCATTCGGATCGTTGCTCTGACTCTCAAGGGCCTTCAAAGCACTGCCCCTTATCACAGGTACTTTGTCCCCAGGAAATCCATACTTGCTAAGAAGCTCCCTCACCTCAAGCTCCACAAGGTCAAGAAGCTCTGGATCATCTACCATGTCTACCTTGTTCATGTATACCACTATGTACGGTACCCCTACCTGACGCGCTAATAATATGTGCTCCCTCGTCTGCGGCATAGGCCCATCAGCTGCACTAACTACAAGTATCGCCCCATCCATCTGCGCCGCCCCAGTTATCATGTTCTTTATGTAGTCCGCATGACCAGGACAGTCTACATGGGCATAGTGCCTCTTGTCCGTCTCATACTCTACATGGGCAGTGTTTATCGTTATGCCCCTCGCCTTCTCCTCAGGTGCATTGTCTATGCTGTCATAAGGCCTGAATTGCGCTTTTCCAAGCATCGCCAGTACCTTCGTTATCGCCGCCGTTAATGTCGTCTTCCCATGGTCTACATGACCTATCGTCCCTATGTTTACATGCGGCTTTACTCTCTCAAATTTAGCCTTTGCCATAAGTCCTCCTGATTAAATCTATTGTCAAATTTAAAAACGAGTTATTATCATAACTATTTGCCACTAACTTTTGCAATAATCTCTTCAGCTATATTCTTTGGCACCTCTTCGTATCTATCAAACTGCATGGTGTAATTTGCCCTTCCCTGGGTCATAGACCTCAGGTCTGTGGCATATCCAAACATCTCAGAAAGAGGTACAAGTGCCCTTATCACCTGAGCATTGCCCCTCTTTTCCATTGTCTGGATCTTACCTCTTCTTGAATTAAGGTCTCCAATTACATCACCCATGTATTCTTCAGGTGTTACCACTTCTACGCTCATTATTGGCTCAAGGAGGACAGGGTTTGCCTTTTTAAGTGCCTCTTTTAAAGCCATGGACCCAGCAATCTTAAAGGCAATCTCAGAAGAATCAACTTCATGATAAGAACCATCATAAAGGGTCACTCTCACATCAACTACTGGATATCCAGCAAGGACACCTGTATCAAGGGCCTCTTTGACTCCTTTTTCTACAGCAGGGATGTATTCCTTTGGGATAACACCACCCACAATCTTATTTACAAACTCAAAACCCTTTCCCTTTCCAAGGGGTTCGACTTCAAGGAAAACATGACCGTATTGGCCTCTACCGCCAGTCTGTCTTATAAATTTGCCCTCAGCCTTTGAAGATGTCCGAATAGTCTCACGATAAGCCACCTGAGGTTTTCCGACATTCGCTGCTACCTTGAACTCCCTCATGAGCCTGTCAACTATTATCTCAAGATGAAGTTCACCCATACCTGATATTATGGTTTGACCCGTCTCTTCATTAAAGGAGACCCTGAAGGAAGGGTCTTCCTGGGCGAGTTTCTGAAGGGCCAGAGAAAGTTTTTCCTGATCTGCCTTTGTCTTTGGTTCAATAGCAACAGATATAACAGGTTCGGGAAATTCTATTGACTCAAGCATTATTGGAGCATTTTCATCGCAAAGGGTATCTCCTGTCAGGGTATTTTTTAGTCCAACTATCGCTCCTATATCACCTGCCCTTATCTCTTTTATCTCTTCACGTTTGTTTGCGTGCATCCTTAAAAGTCTGCCAACTCTCTCCTTTGAATTTTTCGTTGCATTATAAACATAGGAACCTGCAGAAAGAACACCTGAATAAACCCTTACATATGTAAGCTGACCAACAAAGGGATCTGTCATTATCTTAAAGGCGAGGGCAGCAAAGGGTTCATCATCAGATGCCTTTCTTACAATCTCCTCCCCAGTCCTTGGATCTGTTCCTTTTACTGGAGGAATATCAAGGGGAGATGGAAGGAAATCAACTATTGCATCAAGAAGCATCTGGACACCTTTATTCTTGAAAGCCGAACCACAAAGGACAGGTGTAATCTTCATCTCGATAGTGCCTTTACGAAGAGCCCTTTTCAACTCATCAATAGTAATCTCTTCTCCTGATAGATATTTCTCCATTATTGTTTCATCTACATCTGCAAGGGCCTCTATCATCTTCTCCCTGTATTCCCTGGCCTTGTCAATGTATTCTGGCGGGATGTCTGCCTCTTCAAACTTTGCTCCAAGGGTTTCTGAATCAAAGAAATAAACCTTCATCTTGAGGAGATCTATCGGGCCCTTGAAGGCATCTTCACTTCCATAGGGAATCTGAATAGGTACTGGTTTTGCACCGAGCTTATCTATCATTGACTGAACAGACATATAAAAATCAGCTCCAACTCTATCCATCTTATTCATAAAGGCGATTCTTGGCACACCATATTTATTTGCCTGCCTCCAGACTGTCTCTGACTGTGGTTCCACTCCATTAACTGCATCAAAAACAGCAACAGCACCATCAAGAACCCTCAAAGACCTCTCAACCTCAATAGTAAAATCAACATGCCCTGGAGTATCAATAATATTTATCCTGTGGTCACGCCAGAAACAGGTCGTGGCAGCAGCCGTAATAGTTATACCCCTTTCCTGCTCCTGGGGCATCCAATCCATAACAGCAGTTCCTTCATGGACCTCACCTATCTTGTAGGTGACACCAGTATAGTACAGGATACGCTCGGTAGTTGTGGTCTTACCTGCGTCAATATGAGCCATAATACCGATGTTCCTTATTCTTTCTAACGGGATTCTCAAGGCTATCGCTCCTTAAAGGGATTTCGGAAGTCAGAAATCAGAGTCTGAGGGAAATTTATTCCTCAGCATCAGGGTTTCGACATATGAGATTTGCCTTATGACTTCTGACATCTTTTTTACCACCTGTAATGGGCAAAAGCCCTGTTGGCTTCTGCCATCTTGTGAGTCTCTTCCTTTTTCTTAATAGAAGCACCTGTATTGTTATAAGCATCAAGAAGCTCACCGGCAATACGTTCAGCTGCTGTTTTCTCAGGCCTTTTTTTAGCGAATTCCTTAATCCACCTCAACGCAAGGGCAATCCTTCTCTGGGGTCTTACCTCCATTGGAACCTGATAAGTTGCACCACCCACTCTCCTTGGCCTTACCTCAAGCACTGGTTTTACATTCTCCACTGCCTGCTTGAATATCTTTAATGGATCACTGCCTGTTTTCTCCTTTATAATATCAAAGGCCTCATAACATATCCTTTCAGCAATAGACTTCTTTCCATCTCTCATAAGTACATTTATAAACTTACTTACAAGCCTGTTATTGTACTTTGGATCAGGTAAAATCTCTCTCTTTTCTACTACCCTTCTCCTTGGCATCCTCTATCCCTCACTTAGGCCTCTTGGTACCGTATTTCGACCTCCCCTGACGCCTGTCATTAACACCTGCAGCATCAAGGGTTCCCCTGATTATGTGGTACCTTACACCAGGGAGGTCCTTTACCCTTCCACCACGAATAAGTACAATAGAATGCTCCTGAAGATTATGACCCACGCCTGGTATGTAGGCTGTTACCTCCATACCATTTGTGAGTCTCACCCTTGCAACTTTTCTGAGGGCGGAATTCGGTTTCTTAGGTGTTGTGGTATACACCCTTGTGCATACCCCTCTCTTCTGGGGACATCCCATCAGAGCTGGGCTCTTGGTCCTTTTTTCTACCTTTTTTCTACCTTCTCTTACAAGTTGTGCTATTGTAGGCACTTTGCCTCCCTACTGCAAATTCCTTCACTTATAAAATTACAGGCTATATGCCTGATGTGAATTTTTAATCTCTCAGAGAATTACCCGGAGAGACCTTTTGATCTCCTTCCCATCACTCAGAAGGGTCGAAGACCCTTCCTTCTCGGGAAGACTTGATAATTTACCAGAGTATTAAAAATTTGTCAAGGGATGAGCCTCTCCCTTAATATTTTTACCAATAGTCTCACGGGTGCACCTGAAGAACCCTTAGCAAGGTATTCGCCTTCAATAGAGGTAATTCTCGGTGCCATATCAATATGAAGCCAGGGCACACCTGAGTCTTTTATAAACTGGTAAAGAAAGAGCGCACCTGTAATTGCACCACCATACCTTGTCTTTCCTGTATTGGCTACATCTCCAAATGTTCCCTTTATATCTTCTTCATATTCTTCCCATAAAGGCATGGGCCAGACATAATCACCGCTCAATTCACCAAGGTTCTTGACCTTTTCAAGGAAGGCTTCATTATTCGAAAATATAGCCATTGCCCTCTGT
>Ga0272445_1002234_pt1 | contig 13585 bp, 12 predicted proteins | sample YNPCB0031_FD_194404 | JGI IMG/M metagenome (GOLD analysis project Ga0272445, IMG submission 194404) | Hot spring sediment microbial communities from Yellowstone National Park, WY, United States - YNP-CB-003-1 | ecosystem: Environmental > Aquatic > Thermal springs > Hot (42-90C) > Sediment... | reverse complement strand
GAAGGCGTCCACCACATATTTCATATCTTGTTCAGAATGTGCTGCAGAAGGCTCCAGTCTTATTCTAGCTTTTCCTCTGGGAACTGTTGGATATACTATGGCTTGTGCAAATATGTTGTATTCATCAAATAATCTCTTTGAAAATTCTTGAGCAAGTTTCTCATTATATAACATCACAGGAGTGATAGGATGTTTGGTGTTCCCAAGATCAAAACCTGCGTCTTTAAGTCCTTTCTGAAGGATCTCAGTGTTTCTCCATAGTTTTCTCACTAGCTCATCACTCTCCTCAAGAATATCTACTGCAGCAATTGCCGCCGCAACATCTGGAGGATTAAGAGCGCTTGAGAATAGAAATGGTCTTCCTCTCTGTCTGAGAAACTCTATCACATCTGCATCTCCAGCTACATAGCCTCCTATCACTCCGAATGCTTTGCTTAAAGTTCCCATCTCAAGATCTACTCTTCCGTGAAGATGATAATAATCAACTATTCCTCTCCCATGATCTCCTAACACGCCTTCTCCATGAGCATCATCAACATATACGATGGCATTATATCTCTCGGCCAACTCAACAATCTCGGGTAGTGGAGCAAGATCTCCATCCATTGAGAATACTCCGTCAGTCACTATAACCTTGATCTTATAATCTTTAGCCTCCTCAAGCTTGTTCTTAAGATCTTGCATATCAAGATGTCTATATATAAGCTTTGGAGAACCTGCGAGCCTCATAGCATCTATGATGCTTGCGTGATTAAGCTCCTCACTTATAAATATAAGATCTTTTCTACCCCATCCTAAGGCTCCCAAGGCTCCTAAATTAGCATTATAACCGCTTTGAAACACTATTGCAGCCTCTCTTCTTTTAAATCTCGCAAGTTTCTCCTCCAAGATTATGTGAAGCTCCATTGTCCCAGCAATAGTTCTCACAGCACCTGCTCCCACGCCGTAATCAAGAATAGCTCTTATAGCAGCCTCTTTAATTCTCGGGTGAGAGGCCAGACCTAGATAATTATTTGAACACATGTTAAGAACTTTTTTCCCATCAACAATCACCCAAGGTCCTTGTTGAGACTGTAGTCTTCTTATAGTGACGTAGAGACCTTGTTCACGAAGATTTTTCAATTCTTCTCTCAGCCAGTCAAATTTTGACATGAAATTCACCAATGAAAAAATATGTGTTGAGAAAAAATATTGTTTAAAACTATTGTTTTAGCAACATCTTAGATAAATTCTCAATCATGTCAACAGTCATTTTCTCAAGATCCCATTCAGGCCTCCATCCCCAGTCTCTTCTGGCACGTGTGTCATCAATTGTTTTAGGCCATGAATCAGCTATTTTTTGTCTAAGAGGATCCGGCTTATAATATGCTTTGAAATCAGGAATATATTTTCTTATGGCCTCCTCAAGCTCTTTTGCTGAGAAGCTCATGCCCTGAACATTATAGAATCTGACTGTCAGTTTATTGTCATCAGCCTCTATAAGCTGTATAAACGCCTTCAAAACATCAGGCATATAGATCATTGGTAGCCTAGTGTCTGGCCTTACCCAGAACACATATTCTCTTCTGAGAATAGCATGATAAAAAGCTTCTACAGCATAATCAGTTGTTCCTCCACCAGGCTTAGCCTTCCAACTGATGACCCCCGGAAGTCTCAATCCTCGGACGTCTAAACCATATTTCATATAATAATATTCTCCAAGCAACTCAGTTAAAACCTTGGAGATTCCATATAAAGTCTTTGGACGCATTATAGCGATATCCCCTGGGTTGTCAGGAGTCTCAGGCCCGTAGACAGCTATAGAACTTGGTATAAAAACCATGTCAAGATCATATTCTCTCGCAATCTCAAGAATATTATATAGACCCTCGACATTGACTCTCCAGGCAAGTGAAGGATTCTCCTCACCTCTTGCTGATAATATGGCTGCAAGATGAATAATGACATCAATATCATAAGCCTCTATCACATTCTCAATCTCTTTTCTGATAGTTACGTCGGCCTTTACAGAAGGCTCATCAAAAACAGTCATAAGTCTCGTAGTGTCTATATCAGAGACAACAACATTATATCTACCATATCTCTGTCTTAACACTGGAACAAGTTCTGAACCGATCTGGCCACAGGCACCTGTGACAAGAAACTTCATAAATATTCAGTCCAATTAATAAGAACATAACTATAAATATATATTTCATAGTCTCTTTTCATCTTAGAAGAACAACAATTGATTACAAAGATCTGTTCTCACATATGATTATTTTAATAACAATGATCTTAGAACAAATTGTCGTGTCATGAAAATTTTTAAATTCTCTATTCTAATTTTAGAACTTGATGAACTATGATGAATAGAAAGATCTTTCTGTCAATAATCTATCTATCTCTACTAATAATTTCTTTAGCAACAGTCTCTATATATCTGCCGCAGACAACATCTGCTCAGATCCAGGCGGTCACATATGATAAATGGCTTACTCAATGTACTAGATATGGCGGCACTCTCAAGATAGCATATCCTTCTGAGCCTACTACTCTCAACACTATTGCTGCTGGAAGCACTTGGGAGATATACATGCTTGAGGCAGTCTATGACAGATTGTTCAGATGGATCAATGGAACGTTAACTTATGAGCTTGCCAAATCAGTTGAGTATTCACCAGATCATCTTACTCTCACGATAAAAATTAGAGAGGGAGTTAAATGGCAGGACGGCTCTGAGCTCACTGCTGATGATGTGGCGTTCACGATCAATGCGTATGCAAATTCCACATGGGCTTATCTCTACAGCTATTTCACAAGTGTCAAATATGCTGAGGCTGTTGATAAATATACTGTGAAAGTATATTTCAAAAGACCTGACGCAGGCTTTATTTATACAGCTCTCGCAGGTGCAAACATTATTCCTAAAAAGATTTGGGAGCCGTTGTATGCCTCCAAAGGCGATACATTAGCAAAATATAGTCCTAAGATCCCTGATGAGATGCTTGGTTCAGGACCGTTTAAACTAGTTGAATATGTTCCTGGCCAATATATTAGAATGGTTGCTAACAAAGACTATTGGCTCGGCAGACCATGTGTAGACGAGCTTTTAATAGTCTTCATAACAGATGCACAGGCAGCTTTATTAGCTGTACAGAGAGGAGATGTGGACGCCTACATCGGATGGGTGACTCCTGAGGCAGTTCCACAGCTGCTTTCAACACCTAACGTCTCTATACACGTATTTGTCTCAGACACATTCTATCACTGGGGTCTGAACAATCTTGTTTATCCACTTAACATCTCAGAGTTTAGAAGAGCATTAGCATTCGCAATTGATAGAGAGGCTATTGTTAATCAAGTTTTGATGGGCTATGGAGTAGTGGGGAGCCCAGGCGTCGTCCCTCCTGTGGGTCCTAACGCTCAATGGTATGATCCTAACGTTCAAAATGCTTATTACTATGATCCTAAGAAAGCTGCTGAGATACTTGATAAATTAGGTTTTAAAGATGTTGATGGAGACGGCTTTAGAGAGCTTCCAAACGGATCTAAATTCCAGATCGAGATTTATGCGCCATCATATGATATTGTGAGAGTAAGAGTTGCACAGATGATTGCCGACTGGCTTGCAAAGATACCTGGCGGAGGCATAAAGGCTATTCCAAGAGCCGCTGACTGGACAGCTGTATGGCCTATGATAAGAGAGGCTAAAGTAGACTCATGGCTATTAGGAAGCGGTCCTGATGCATATATATCATGGCTTTACTTCAGATTCCATTCAAGACCTCAGGGAGCAGGAAACTGGGTTAGATTCTCAGATCCTGTTGTAGACAATTTGACAGAACAACTTACTGCAACATTCGATCCTGAGCAGGTTAAGAAGCTTGCATGGCAGATCCAAGAGATCATAGCTGAGAAAGTTCCTATAATAACACTTTACTATAGAAAACTTATAGAGCCTTATAGAACTGATAAATTTGAGAACTGGTTCAGAGATCCTGTAGATGATCTTTGGAACAGGATCATGTATCTCAGAGTACAGCTGAAGACAGGAGGAGTGCCAGCTGTGACACAGACTGTGAGAGAGACGGCTACACAGGTATTCACACAGACTCTTCCAGTCACAACACAACAAGTTCAATCGGTGGTACTCACAGAGACTGTGGTTTCAGCGACCATACTGCCTGCTCCTGGAGCGACAGAGACTTTGATATATGTGGCAGTCATAGTTTTGGTAATTGTCATATTAGTGGCGGCATTTCTATTGTTGAGAAGAAGATAAGGGATCTGTCTTGAAAAAATATGTTTTTCAAAGAATAATTTTTTCTATCATAACATTCTTCTTTATAATTACTCTCGTATTCTTTCTGGCGAGAGCCACAGGAGATCCTCTTGCAGAGCTTGAGAATGATCCAAGGATCTCTCCGGAGACCATTCAAAAGATCAGAGCTATGTTCGGTCTTGACAAGCCTCTGTACATACAATATATAGATTTCATAACAAACATGATGTTAAAAGGAGAATTCGGCTACTCAATTATTTATAAGAGGCCTGTGATGGAGGTTATTAACGAGAGATTCCCATACACGCTTGCACTACTTATTCCAGCAATAACATTATCAAACTATCTAGCCTATAAAATCGGCATCGAGATCGCGTGGAGAAGAAGAAGCAAGATAGGTTCTGCAATACTCACCTTCTCAATAATAATAAGTGCAGTCCCATACTTCTGGCTTGCACTTCTCTTTCTATACATATTCTCTGTGAGACTAGGCTGGACGCCGATCTTTGGCGCAGTCTCTCCTGGAATGAGCTTCAGCTGGTCTTGGGAGTGGTTTGCTGATTATCTATATCATTATGCTCTTCCATTCACAGTTCTCGTGTTCAGATCAGTATTTTCCTATGTCTTGTATGTGAGAAACACTGCAGTAGACATCTTAGGAGAAGATTATGTCAATGTTGCAATGGCTATGGGCCTATCACCTGAGAAAGTGAAATATGATTATGTTGCTAAAAACGCTCTTCTGCCGATAGTAACTGTATTAGGTCTCAGATACGCTTTTCTTATTGATGGAGCAATACTTACAGAGACGGTATTCTCATACCCAGGGACAGGGAGGCTGGTTTTTGAAGCTATATATGGGAGAGACTTCTGGCTTCTACAAGGAGCCACAGTGATTCTTGCTTTAAGCGTGATAATCGTCAATCTGGTCATCGATTTTCTATATATGTTTCTTGATCCTAGGGTGAGATATAGATGATGAGAATCGAATCATATAAAGAGCTTTGGACTGTGATAAGATCAAACAAATTGTCTTTGACAGGATTTATAATGCTTATAATAATAGTTTTCATAGCAGTATTCGCCAACTACATAGCGCCATATGATCCTTATCAAAGATTTTATCCGCCTTTTCAGCCTCCTTCTCCACAACATCTTCTGGGCACAGATGATGTTGGCCACGACATATTTAGTCAACTGATCTATGGGGCTAGAATATCTTTATTCATAGGATTTCTATCAGCAGTCATAGGAACATTAATAGGATTGTTAATAGGATTATTCTCAGGATTCTTCGGAGGAGTTGTTGATAATATATTGATGAGATTCACTGACATGTGGCTTTCACTCCCCACATTATTATTCACAATATTTCTAGTCGCGATACTCTTAAGATCCTCACAATATCCAATGATCTACGGTATAATACTTGCTATAGCATTAACCTCATGGCCAAGCGTAGCCAGACTAGTGAGGTCTGCAGTGTTAAGCATCAGAGAGAGAGCTTATATAGAGGCTGTGAAAGCTTTAGGAGCATCATCAACAAGAATAATGTTTAGACATATACTTCCAAACGTGACCTCAATATTAGTGGCTGAGGTTGTGTACAGAACATCATATGCAATGCTTACAGAGGCGTCATTAAGTTTTCTAGGTCTGGGAGATCCTACGACAGTAAGCTGGGGGATGATGCTTTATTATGCAATGGTTAGATACGCAGTAGTCTTAGGATACTGGTGGTGGTTCATACCTCCTGGAATAATGATCTCTGTCTCAGTACTCTCTGTGATGCTAGTTGGAATGGCTTTAGAAGAATATTTCAACCCGAGATTAAGAAGTCGCTACTAGATCAATATTTATATCTTGTTAGATATTAAACATTTATTATCTCAGTAATAACTATGTTATTGGTAAGTTATATGACCAAAGATCCTGTCTGTGGAATGGACGTAGATCCTTCTAAAACTCCCTATAAAACTGTTTATAAAGGAAAAATATATTATTTCTGCTCCAGTGAATGTAAAAAAGCTTTTGAGAAAGACCCTGAACACTATCTGATCCATGGCCCAAAGGGAATGCCAAGTCATCATTAGAGGAGAATTTTTTGAGAGAAGAGATTTATAAAGTTCTTGGAATGCATTGTGCATCATGTACAATAGCTATTCAGAGAAGTCTTTATAAGATAGGTGTTGAGGCCGATGTAAGTCTAGCCTCTGAGGAGCTCAGAGTTAGATATGATCCTTCTAAGATAAGAGCCTTAGACATATTGAAGGCTGTCAGAAGAGCAGGATATGATCTTTATAAAGAAGAGATCTATATATATTTCAAAAGATCATTAACATATGAAGAGACAAGGATCTTAGATAAAATGCTATCTAATGCCGAGGGAGTCATAGATTCAACCATAGATCCTATGGGCAGATTTGTCAGAATAATATATAATCCTTTGACAACATCTTCTCAGAAAATTACAGAGCTTATCGCCTCCTCAGGATTTGAAGTGTCTGAGACAAAATCTGAGGCTGTCGTTGAGGATGTTGGAGAGAGAGTTATTAGAAGAGAACTTGAGAGACTAAAGATCTCTGTAATGATCAGTATGCCTCTAACAATCATACTGATCATATGTTACATGTTTGGAGACTTGATCAATATTCCTTTATCAAAAGATACTTTTCTAAAAGATCTTTTCATAGGTATTCCTCTATCAACTATCGTCTTAGGCATAGGCTCATCAAGATTTCTAAAGACAGCGATCAGATCATTTCTTAATTTAAGTCCTGGAATGGATGCTCTCGTGATCTTAGGCACATACTCTACATATATATTCTCATTATTAACAGCCTTAAGAATCTTAAGTGGTCAAACTTTTTTCGAGGCATCTTCCGCAGTAATATCATTTGTTCTCTTAGGAAGATACATAGAGACTAGACTAAAGATCAGGACTGGTGAAGTTGTTAAAAAACTTGCTGAGCTTCAGCCTAAGACTGCTAGAGTTCTAAGAGATGGTTTAGAGACTGATGTTCCTGTGGAAGAGGTTAAGATAAAAGATCTTGTGGTTATAAGACCTGGAGAGAAGATCCCTGTAGATGGAGTAGTTAAAGATGGCAGAGGCTTTGTAAATGAGTCTCTGATCACTGGAGAGCCTCTTCCAGTGGAGAAAAACTTTGGAGACCCTGTCTACGCTGGCACCGTTCTTGTCAACGGCTCTCTCATAGTATCTACTACTAGAGTAGGTAGAGAGACTGTTCTAGGCCAGATCATAAGACTTGTGAGAATAGCTCAGAGCTCCAGACCTAGAGTACAACAGATCATAGATAAATTCTCGGGAATTTTCACGTGGCTAGTAATTTCTGTCGCAGTTGCAAGCTTCATATACTGGCATTTTGTTGTAGGAGCCTCTCTCGACAAGGCTCTGATCTTCACAGCCTCAGTGCTCGTTGTAGCATGCCCCTGCGCCTTAGGTCTGGCAACTCCAATGGCTATTGTAAATGGATTTAATAAGGCGGCCTCTCTAAATATTCTTATAAAAGATGCTGAGGTCATCGACACAGGACCTAGAATAACTCATATAATATTTGATAAGACTGGCACTTTAACTCTCGGAAGACCTGAGCTGGTCAGAGTCGTATCATTTGATCATGATATTGATGAGAAGAAACTTCTTATACTCTCAGCAGTTGCTGAGAAAAGAAGTGAACATCCTCTGGCTCAGACTATAGTTAGTAAAGCAACTGAATACTTTAAAAAGATACCTGATCCAGATAATTTCGAGAACATACCGGGCCAAGGCGTCGTGGCTGAGATAAATGGAGAAATGATCATTGTTGGAAATGAGAAGCTGATAAAAGGCTTTGACATTGATATAAACGATGATGTAAGAAAAATTGTTGACCAACTTGCTGAGGAGGGATTGACAGTTGTTTATGTAGCTTTTAACAAGAGATTAATAGGCGTGCTAGGGATCGGCGATATGATCAGGTCTGAAGCTTATGATGTTGTTAGACGCCTAAGGTCTGAAGGCTATAAGATATATATGGTCACAGGAGACTCTAAAAAGACTGCGGAGGCTGTTGCATCTAGACTTGGTATAGAAGGTGTTTTCGCAGAGATCTCTCCGGAGGAGAAGGCTGAGATAATTGAAGATCTTAAAAGATCTGGGCATAAAGTTATGATGATAGGTGATGGCATAAATGATGCTATAGCTCTTAGCAAAGCAGATCTTGGGGTTGCCATGGGAGGAGGTACTGATATAGCTAGAGAGGCTGGACATGTAATATTGGTGAAAAACGATCTGAGAGGGATCCTCATATTACTAGATCTTATGAGAACAATAAGAAGAAAAGTTATACAGAATATTCTCTGGGCATTCATATATAACATAATCCTGATCCCAGTCGCTGCAGGAGCATTATATGGATATGGCATCTATCTCAGGCCGGAGCTTGCGGGCCTGGCCATGGCTTTAAGTAGCATCTCTGTGACAATCTCTTCAATGACTTTAAACAGATGGAGACCAAAGATCATGTGAAAAAATTAGATTAAACATTTTGTTTTTAAAATTTTCTCAAGCTCTTTTGATAATCTAAAACCTTTATCTGAAGAAGCAAGATCTTTTAAACAATTATATATCTCAAAATCCTCAAAATTTTTACAAGAATCTTTACTTAAGATCATGTCGACGTTTGATATGTTGAAGCTTTTCGTCAAAGACATGATCTTTTCAGAGAAAATTTTTAGACTCTCTTCAGAACCCTCCACATATATAGATACACAGCTGGCTTCGTCTACGTTCACAACAAGACCTCTTAAATTCATAAGTTTTGCATATCTCCAAACATGTCTTCTGAATCCTACGTTTATTACGTCGCCACAGATTATGAGAGTCAATGTATTGCAGGACATTATGTCTGTCCTCAATAGATCTCTATGTATGAAAGGATCTTTTTATCAGCCACGTATCTAATGATATCTCTCGGAGCTCTAAGTCTGGGCTCAGAAGCTTTTGTTCTAAGGATCCTACCGATTATCTTCGGCTCGAGACCTTCTCGCCTAAGATCTTTTATGAGGCTTTCTGCAATGTTTCTATGAGATATTATTACGAAGGCCCCGTTTGTTCCTGCAGTTGCATTAGGCATTATAAAATATTTTGTTGCAAATTCTGAGAACTTTGGAAACATCAGAGGTATATCTTCCAGCTCAATAACGCTTTTAGTTTTCTCAGCCAGCTCTACAAAAACATATATTCCTGGGCCTGTCACATCTGTTGTAGTCATTATATGATTCTCAGGATCAGGATCTTCATTAATCTCAGGAAGATACTTGTATATTGTCTTGGCCGCAGAGATGTTTGGAGTTGAAATAGTTGTGTAAGCATGATCTTTTGCCTTGATCAGATCGTTCAGATCTATGCCTTCTCTCTCAAGATCATTTATTATAGACTGATCGATGATGCTCGCCAGATAGATATTTAGTGGGGCAAGCTCTCCAAAAGGTCTTGTAACTATGATCATCATATCGTCTTTAACATGATCATCAAACATAGGAGGTCTTCTATCGATCTCGCCGACGACAGTTGCTCCTAAAAGAAGTCTGCCTCTAGAAGGCCTGGGCACATCTATTATCTTGAATCCGTATCTATTTGCAAAATCTCTCATGTTTTGATAAAGTTTCTCTAAAACATCCTGGTCTGGAGCATTGATCACTGGAGCGATCTTTATATTTTTATAAACGCCTAGAACAAATAGATCGTTGAGAGAGTTTGATAAAGCTCCATAGACCTGTCTAGGATCTCCAGGAGGCTCCGTAGGATCTATAATATGAATAGTGTCATTATTAACAGCTGTGTATACATCAGAATCTTTTCTCTCAGTTTTTATAAAATCAAATAGCGCGAACTGATCTTCTTGAAATGGGGTCACAATAGAATGACCTTTGCCCAGTCTGATCTTTCTTTTTATATATGAGGAGGCTCTGGCAACGCCTCTGTAGACAGGCTCTATAAGTTTTGCAAACATCTCTGGCTTGTCAGCATATCTCTGATATATCTGTATAACAACTGTTGCCGTATCAGGATCTATATTGGCCACATCTCTTGAATCAATATTTTCAGAAGGATCTAGAGAATATATTCTTCTAAAAATCTCTGCAGAAGATCCTTTTATTATATCAGCATCCTCTCTAGGAGCTATCTCAAGACCTTCTCTCTCAAGTTCCTCCCGCAAATCTCTAAGAGCCGGATAGACAACTCTGACAAGATCAACCTTAACAGCACATCCTGTAGCAAGAGCAAGAGGATTTAGACCAAGCCTCTTATACTCACTCACACGCTCAAATAATACGTCGAAATCTATGCTCAGAATATTCACCCTCTAATCTTCCTTATTAATATTCTCCAGACGCCTCTATCGATCTCTTCGAACTTCAGTATCTCATGACCATCTTCTCTGACTGCTGAAGGAACAGTCTCACATGATGGAGGATTATCTATGATGACCTCTAACACTTCTCCCGGATTTATGTTTGAAAGTGCTTTTCGAGTATATATAACAGGATATGGACATGTGAATCCTCTGACATCAAGCACCCATCTATCACTCTCTCTTCTGAATCTAAGGCTTATCTTCCGTCACCTTATAACACTGTTATTATTAAGACTAATAAATATTTTTGTTTAATTTCGAAATTATATTTAAATATCTCATTACAACACTGTTATAATATGAGATTATCTTCCAGGACTTATAACTACTGTTTTAACATATTCTATCTTTGCTACATACATAAAAGTTTCTGGAGTAAAGATCTTTCCTCCACTATCATTAGGCTGGGACACTGGTTTGCTAATGATATATCTCTTCATATTTTTGTATCTAGCCTTCATATTTTTATTAGAGAAAAGATCCAAGAGAGGCTGAATAGCTATATTATAATGTTTTTATATAATCACGAGATAACAATGTTATTGGGAGATTAAGATGTTGAAACAGAAATATGCCGATGTTATAGAGATGTTCTCAAGACAGATCTTGGTTAGAGATGTCGGCGTCAAAGGTCTGAAGAGACTTCTCGAAAGCAGAGTTGTGATCCTGGGCTGTGGAGCTACTGGAAGCACAATTGCGGAGCTGCTCGTCAGAGCTGGAGTAGGATTTATAAGAATTGTTGATAGAGATATTGTTGAGCTGAGTAATCTTCCAAGAACACATTTATTTACTAATAGAGATGTAGAAGAGCTGAGACCTAAGGCTCTGGCCTGTGCAGATCATTTGAGAGAGTATCTAGGAATCAACAAGATTGAGCCGGTGGTCTCAAATATTGACTCATCTAATATCGAGAGACTTATCAAAGATGTGGATCTTATTATTGACGGCTCTGATAATTATGAGCTAAGATATCTTATAAATGATGCAGCTATAAAACATGGCAAGCCATGGATCTATGTTGGAGTAGAGGGATGGTTTGGCTCAGTAATGTTTATAAAACCTTATGAGACTGCGTGTCTTAGATGTATAATTCCACAGCCGCCGCCAGATGTTGGAGACGCCTGTGATATCATAGGAGTTATGAATGTGACAGTCTCTATGACAGCGTCAGTAGCTGCATCAATAGCTCTTAGATATCTAATGGGAGTAAAAATTGATCCTGAGTATATATTTGTTGACGCAAGAGATCTTACTATACATAAATTTAAAATTGTCAGAAACCCTAATTGCCCAGCCTGTGGTTTTAGAAGATTCGAGTTTCTGAATAAAGATGAAGAACATGTTAAGAGAATATGTGGAAGCAACTCCGTCCAGATAATCCCTAGAGAAAGAATGGTTATTAGCCTGAACAAGATGATTTCATCAAAATATATCAATGAAGAATTTAAGATCTTAAGATCCTCTGATTATGTTGCTATAATAAAACATAAAGATCATGATATAATAATTTTTGTTGATGGAAGAGCCATCATAACAGGATTATCAGATGAGAAGACTGCCGAGAACATATATAAAAAGCTTATAGAGACCCTTTATTTCACAGGCCTGATCGAGACTAAAGATCAGAGAAGATCTTTAGATACCTCAGATCATAGCGATATCTAAGAGGTGTTCTTATGATCAAGATATTAGATCTTAGAGATAAAGATTGTCCAGAACCTCTTATCAAAGTAGTGAGAGAGTTGAGAAACATCTCTAAAAATTATGATCAGCTCAAGATCTATACTAACATCCCTACATGTGTCTCAATGATTAAAGAGGCTTTAGAGTTGATCGGGATCTCAGATATAGAGATAGTTAATATAGGAGATGATTATGAGATCACTATAAAAATAAAAGATAGATATTAACTCTGTTATCATAATGAAAGACAGGAGGCGTAAACATGTCTAAACTCTTCTGTGAAGTCTATATAAAAGATATTATGCCAGCTATCAGAGCTTTAATAGCAAAAGATCTTGTCACGAGACACGGCATATCTCAGTGGTCAGCTGCAAAGGCTCTGAACATAACACAGGCGTCAATAAATTATTATTTGACAGGTCAGAGAGGATTTAAAATGATCAGTAGGTTATCAAGATCTGAAGAGATCATAAGGATGATTAGAGAAGCCTCAGACTCTATAATAAGAGGAGATTTTGATTATTTATTCTTCTGCAGAATATGTACATACATAAGATCTAACAATGAAGTTCTTAAGAAAATAGGATTAGACAAAGAGTCATACATCCATCCGAAGTGTCCTACAGACATAAGCTAGTATCAATCTATTCTAAAGATCAAAACTTCTTAAGAAGCCATAGGCTTATCTCGTCTGCCTTTTATTTCTATGATCTTTATTTATTGATACATAGAGACATGTTAATAAAGCTATATATGATATGATCAGAACTGAATTTATCAGACTATAATAATCACCTGTTGATTGAATAAGATCCTGCCATAATCTCCCTACTACCGCCGTCATTGATCATTGAATAAAATATTGAGAGAGCAAGATCTTTATCTAACAATGTTTTTAAAATTATAACAGGTGTGATCCATATGAGATATTCTGGAAAATCTAATGGCGTGAATATATAGAAGATGATAAAGGAGTTCATAATGATCTTAATAGGATCTTTGTCTCTAACAAGTATTGGAGATAACAGACTTAACAAAACCGCTACGTACGAAAAGATCTGTGGAAAAGATCTTTTGAAAAGATTATCGAGGAGAAAAGACATTGTTAGACCATCAGATCTTCCGCTGTGTATAAGATAGACATTATATAAAAACTTTTCTCCATACACATATAATGATAATATATTTAAAGATAATATGAGAAAAATTGCCACAACAA
>Ga0272445_1002231_pt1 | contig 13610 bp, 7 predicted proteins | sample YNPCB0031_FD_194404 | JGI IMG/M metagenome (GOLD analysis project Ga0272445, IMG submission 194404) | Hot spring sediment microbial communities from Yellowstone National Park, WY, United States - YNP-CB-003-1 | ecosystem: Environmental > Aquatic > Thermal springs > Hot (42-90C) > Sediment... | reverse complement strand
CAGCGTGGGTTTTTGCGATTTTGTACACGCTGTATAGTTTGTATGCAGGGCAGAGTGGGGGGGATGGGATTGATCACTGGGCGCATTTAGGGGGGGCAGGGGCAGGCGCTGCGTACGCCTTTTTAGTGCGACCTTAGGAAGGGATAGTCGTCTGAGCTTGGACGGTCTGGTAAAGGCTTTCGTATTGGGGGATGATGCGGCTGATGTCAAAGCGGAGGGCATTTTGTCGGGCAGCCTGGCGGTAAGAGCCTAAGTTTTTGAGGACATGGAAGAGAGCGTTTTCTGCGGATGTCCAGTCATGGGGTTCGTAGAGGGTTCCGCCTTCTTGGACGACTTCGGGTAGGCCTCCTACTTTGGGCGCTACCACTGGCACTCCACATGCCATGGCCTCTAAAGCGGCCAGCCCAAAGCTCTCCTCTCGAGAAGCAAGTAAAAACACATCCCCCAAAGTCAAATACTCTTGCACTTCGGTTACGGCTCCCGTGCAGATCACCTGCTTTTCTAAGCCCATTTTTTGAATGAGCTTTTCTACAGCAGGACGCTCTGGGCCATCTCCTATTAGCAGGAGCTTGGCGGGCAAACCCGTGTGTAAAACCCGCTGAAAGAGTTGAATGAGCCATGGCACCTGCTTCACGGGGCGGAAATTGGAGGCATGTATGAAAATGTATTCCTGCGGGCTGGCGTAGAGAGCCCGAAGCTCAGGCGCATGCCGAGGCGCAAATACTTGCGTATCTACGAAATTGGGAAGGACGAGCGGCAACTCAGGTAAAGCAAATACGGCTTGGGTCGTTTGGGCCAAAGCCTGGGAAACAGCCGTGATGGCATCGCTCTTGTGAAGGGCTAAGCGAATGATGGGCCACAGGTCGGGTGCTTCCCGAGCTAAGGTGGTATCGGTTCCATGTAAAGTCGTAATGAAGGGCAGGCGCTTTCCCGCCAGCGCTATGTACTGCGAGGCTAAGAGCGCACTCACCGCATGAGGAATGGCATAATGGGCGTGGACCAGTTCTACCCCAGCTTCGGCTAAGGCTACTAAACGTCCCGCCAAGGCACTTTCGTAGGGAAGGTACCGAAAGAGGGGATAGGCTGGGGGCTCTACTTGATGCAGATGCAGGTTAGGATGACAGTGAATCGCGCGTACAGGCCGCTCGTAAGATACCAGATGGACCTCATGGCCCCGACAAGCTAATGCCTTAGCCAGCTCCGTCGCCACCACCCCACTCCCACCTACCGTAGGATAACATACAATCGCTATGCGCACATCCTTAAAACAAATCTTTGGTACCTTTGCCACATGAGCCGCCCTAAGGATAAAACTCAGCTGGAACCTCAAAAGGTGGAACGCGAGGCATCTGCGCCTTCTCAAACGGATGGCAATGCGTCTTCCCCTTCTAAGCTGGATCCGTATGCGTCCATGCTGAGTCGCTTTCACAAGGCCGCCGATGCTTTGGGCATTAGCGCGGATGAGCGCGAAATCCTAAGTAAGCCTGCGGAGATTCACATTGCGCATTTGCCCGTAGCGATGGATGACGGGAGTGTGCGAGTTTTTGAGAGTTATCGGATCATCCACTCTCGGGTGTTGGGCCCTGGGAAGGGGGGGATTCGGTATGCTCCGGAGGTTAATATGCGCGAAGTGATGGCATTAGCAGCGTGGATGACTTGGAAGTGCGCTGTGGTCAATATCCCCTATGGCGGAGCGAAAGGCGGCATCACTTGCGAACCTAAAAAGATGAGCGTGGGTGAGCTGGAGCGGCTCACGCGCGCCTACACGCGAGCTATGGCGGAAGTTTTTGGTCCTGACAAAGACATTCCTGCGCCTGACATGGGTACCAGCGCCCGAGAGATGGCCTGGATTGTGGATGAGTATTCCCGCCTCAACAAAGGCAACTTTATTCCTGCGGTTGTTACGGGGAAGCCGTTGGAGTTGGGGGGTTCTAAGGGCCGAGTGGAAGCTACGGGCCGGGGGGTTACGATGGTGACCCTGCAAGCCCTGCAAAGAATGGGGAAACGTCCCGAGGGGCTCTCTGCCGCCGTCCAAGGCTTCGGCAATGTCGGCTCTATCACCGCCCGGTACCTCTCCCAGCATGGCATCCGCGTCGTAGCCATATCGGACACCAGCGGCGGCTATTACAACGAAAACGGCATCCTCATTCATCAGGCCATCCAACACCGCGATAAAAATGGCGGCCTTCTAGAAGGCTTTAAGGGTGGAGAGCGCATTTCCAACGAAGAGCTCTTGACCTTGCCTGTGGATATTCTCGTTCCCGCGGCCACCGAAGACCAGATCACGCCTGCCAATGCCCCCCATATCAAAGCTTGGCTCATCGTGGAGGGCGCCAATGGACCCACCACAGCCGATGCCGACCCCATCCTAAACGAACGAGGTATCACCGTGATACCAGACATCTTAGCGAATGCAGGTGGCGTGATCGTCTCTTATTACGAGTGGGTTCAAAATCGGCGAGGGCACTATTATACGGAAGCAGAAGTCCAAGACCGCGCCGATAATACGATTCGGCAGGCATTTGATGAGGTTTTTGCGCGCGCAGCTTCTCAAAAGGTATCGCTTCGGGAGGCGGCCTACCTAATTGCGGTGGAGCGAGTCGTACGGGCTCTGCGTATGCACGGACGGTATTAGGAGTGATGGGGTTTTATCCAGCCAGTCCTAAGCCCTAAAAAAGTAGGGGGGCGCTGGCGGCGCCCCCCCTTGATTTTACTGCCTACTCATTCAGCAGGTGCTGTACGGATAGCGATTCGCCTCTATGATAGTCTTCGCAATCTGACGACGCAGCCCAATCGCATCTACCTCTATGGGCTTGGTGAAACGTTTGAGCCCCATAAGGAGGATTCGCCGCTCATCTCCACTACTCATATGGAGGATGGCTCGCCGCCCAGCCACCGCCGCCCGTTCCTGCGCCTCTAAGAGATACACCCGCAACATCGCCAGCTCGTCTGCCACCCCGGATTCCCCCCGCTGCTTAGAGAGCTTCTCCACCCGCAAAAGCATAGACTCCGCCACATAAGTATCTAATAGCATGTCTGCCACCGCCATGAGCACTTCCTGCTCTTCGGCTAAGGATTGCATATACTTCTGCGCTCCATACCCCGCCACCATGAGGATGGCTTTCTTGAGATTTTGAATCGCTTTCCGCTCTGCCGATAAAAACTCTCCATTTTCTGTGCCTAATTCTGGGATACTCATCAGTTCGCCTTGGACTTTCATGGCGGCGGAGAGGAGGTCCAGTTCTCCTTTGAGGGCTTTGCGGAGGAGGTATTCCACGCTGAGCATGCGGTTGATTTCGTTGGTGCCCTCATAAATGCGGTTGATTCGGCTGTCGCGATAGGCTCGTTCTACGGGGTATTCGGCCGAGTACCCATATCCGCCGTGGATTTGGACGGCCTCGTCTGCGACATAGTCCAACACTTCGGAGCCGAAGACTTTGAGGAGGGCACATTCCGCGGCGTACTCCTGAGCAGCCCCTAAGAGAGCCTTCTCATAAGGCTGGCCCTGCGAAAGGAGATAAGACTCGTAATTCTGAATGTCCGCACTCGCCCGATAAGTCGCAGACTCCAGCGCCCACGTGTGAATAGCCATATCCGCCAGCTTGTGCTGAATCGCCCCAAAACTCGCTATCGGCCGCCCAAACTGATGTCGCTGATTCGCATACTGCACAGAAATGCTTATGAGCCGCTTACACGACCCCAACGTCGCCGCCGCTAACTTGATCCGCCCAATATTCAAAATATTGAACGCAATCACATGCCCCTTCCCTATCTCGCCCAGCACATTCTCTACGGGCACCGGCGTATCCTGAAAGAACACCTGCCGCGTGGAAGAGCCTTTGATACCCATTTTCTTTTCTTCGGCTCCCACAGAAACGCCAGGGAAGTTTCGCTCTACTAAGAAAGCCGTGAATTTTTCGCCATCTATCTTGGCAAAGACAGTGAAAAAATCGGCAAAACCGGCGTTCGTTATCCACATTTTTTGGCCATTGAGGATGTAATGCTTGCCATCGGAGGAGAGGACGGCTTTGGTGCGAGCCCCCAGAGCATCCGAACCCGAACCCGGCTCAGTTAGGCAGTACGCGGCAAAAAGCTCACCCGTTACGAGCTTGGGTAGGTACTTTTGCTTTTGCTCCGGATTGCCAAAGTAGAGAATGGGCAGCGTTCCAATCCCCGTATGCGCTAAAAGGGCCACCGCAAAAGAATGCGAAGGCCCGAGCTTTTCGGTCAGGAGCATTCCCGTCAAAAAGTCCATGCCCAGCCCGCCGTATTCCTCGGGCACGGTCAGCCCCAAAAAGCCTAACTCCGCGGCCTTTCGGAGGAGCTCGGGCATCACTTTGGTCGGGTCGCCGTAGTCTATCTCATCCAAGCGAGGGTAAATCTCCTTTTCTAAGAAGTCTTCGCACAGCTTAGCGAGCTGCTTCTGTTCGTCGTTCCACTCTTCTGGGATAAATACAGCTTCGCTGGGGGTTTCCTGAATCAAGAAAGCCCCTCCTCGGGTTACGACTTGGACGGTTGTCATACAGCAAAGATAACACAATTTGAGTTAGCGGAGTCTTGTTAGCTTCTGGGAGGGGTCTCTTCACTTTTCAGGGCATGGAGGATGGGGAAGCGGGCGGCGCCTCGGGGGTCTAAATCGTACTTATCCAAGTGAAAGGCAGGGGCTAAACGCTCTCGTTTCCACTGGCTTGCGGCGAAAAGGCGGATGAAGCGCTGACTGTATTGTCTTAGCTCAGGCAGGGAGAGCTGAGCAAAGTGCTCTTGCGCTAGGATGGGGAGAGTGCTGGGGGGGTGACCTTCCCAGAGCAGTTTGTCTTCTAGGAAGGTGAGGAGGGGATAGGGCATGAGGTCGGTTTCGTCGGCCTGCGGATAGGGACGCAGCTCAGCCGTAGGCGTCGCCTCAGCAATCTCTGCCAGGATAGGCCAATGGTAAAAATCAGCCGCCCAAAGCGCCCACTTTTTGAGAAAGGGTTTGCTCAGGCCTCCAATAGGAGCTAATCCCCCCGCCGAATCCCCATCCATAGTCGTATAGCCCACCGTGATCTCGCTGCGATTCCCGGTAGTGAGAAGGAGCGCTCCCATGAGATTGGCCACCATCCAAATACCGGGGACGCGCACCCGAGCTTGCAAGTTTTGCCGAGCAATGTCATCCTCCTCCCAGGAGAGCGGCCGTCCAAGCCAGCCGCTCACCAGAGCCTCATACGCCTCCACAATTGGCTGAATCTCCCAGCGTGCAAAAGGAATCCCCAAAGCCTTAGCCAGACCCTGCGCCCTGCGAAAGGTTTCTTCAGAACTTTGACGAGTCGCCTGATAAAAGGTATAGACTTTCAGCTGATGGGGGGATATGGACCCATAAGCCGAGAGCGAGTCGGGGGAAATTTCGGTTTGGGCTCTCTGAATGGATAGGTACCCGAACACCGCACAGGCGGCAGAGTCCAGGCCTCCCGAAAGCGAAACGACAAACCCCTTGTGCCGAGTCTTGTAGAGATAATCCCATAGCCCCATGGAGATGGCCTGGGTAACGGCCATTTCGTCGGAGAGGGGGGATACAGACGGGTTAGCGCCCAGAGAGAAGGCTGGCTCCCTCCATTGGAAGTGAGGGGAAGAGACTAAGGGGGAGGCACCAGCGGGAAAGCCACTTCTCAGGCGGGTGGTGCTGAGGGGGTCTAAGTCTATATCGGCTATGGCTAACTCATACTCTGCAAGCGAGAAAGGCTTTGTAGCGGCTATAATCTGGCCTTGATAGGCGATGAGGCTCTCGCCGTCGTAGAGGAGTTTGCCGGCTTCATTGCCGAGGAGGTTGGCATAGAGGTAGACGCAGCGGTAGCGGTAGCTGGATTCGGAGACGAGACGGTGGCGGCGGGCGGGTTTTCCGATTTCGTAAGGAGAGGCATTGAGGCCCAAGATGATATGGGGAGCCAGACTCTCAACGGTTCGGTGGGGGCGCCAAGCCTCCTCGCAGATTTCCACGGCCATGCGCACCCCATCCACTTCTACGACAAACGGCCCCGCAGGAAGGCCGGTACGCGCTTCCTTGAGAAGCGCCTCCCGAGGCCCCGGCACAAACCACCGCGGCTCATAAAAGATGCTGTCTTTAGGAAGTTCGGTTTTGAGAGCGAAGCCGAGGAGCTTTCCGTCTAAAGCCAAGGCTGCAGCATTATAGAGCCGATCCCCAATCCGAAGAGGCAGTCCAATAGCTGTGAATAGCCCCGTAGTCTCAGGTAGCACGGCTTGCAAGGACTCCCAAGCCGCGTCGCTCACCCACGGATGCCAAAAAAAATCCCCGCACTCATACCCGGACAAAACCAGCTCAGGAAGGGCTAAGACCTGCACGCCTTTCTCGCGGGCTTCAGTCAAAAGAGCTTTGAGCCGAGCTACATGCCCAGCAAAGTCCAAGGGCCAAGTGCGCACACTGGCAACTCCTACCCGAACTCGCCTCATTCTATCCGATCCCCTAACATAGAAGCCCCCATCACCTGCACACTTAACCGATAAGGGAGCTTATCCTCCCGACTGATCCACACTTGCTGAGCAGTATTTTCCGTTTTGAGTTGTACTTTCCAGCAGGGTACTGTTCGTCCTGCTACGATGATATCTTCTGCTGCCAGGACTTCTATTTGCACCGGGGTAAAGTCCTGCTTCTGCAAGGAGAATATCGGCACTTCGGTTTTGTAACCGTCGCTAAGGGGTAAGCTGCCGATATAATAAATCAAGGTGCTTCCTAAGGGGTAGATAGGCGTTTCGGGGGGAATGGATTTGTCTACGGGGAGGTTTTGGCCCATGGCGGAGAGGGTGCCTGTGAGTTGGTGATTAGGGTTTAGCTGGAGGTCAATGGTGATGCCTGCTTGGGTGCGATGGTAACGGCGCATTTCGCCCGTAGGGAATATCTCCACGGTGTCCTGCGTGCGCAGGCGAGCTATGGAGCTTTGGACTTCTTCGGTGAAGCGCCAGCCATCGGCGGTTTTTTCCCACTGGTGGTAAGCCTGGGCCGTAGCCTGAGAGGTGGCCATCTGAATGGTAAAGAGCCATCGGCTTTTGTGGGAAGTAGAGAGAACAGGCGTCAAGCGGGGCGCTGTGGAAAGAGCGGCGGCTGCTTCCTGCGTAGGCCTAACTAAGGCGGGATTCACAGTGATTTCGCGAAGGCGTTTGGCGATTTCTTCTCTGACTTCGGCCTGAAGGCGTCCCCCTAAGTGCCGAGCTAAGAAATTCTCTATCGCCACTATCATCGCCATGCGATTGATGTACTGCCGAAAGCCGTGGCCCTCATCCGGAGCCAAAAGGTACTCTACGGGGAGGTTTTTCTGGTAAAGGGCATAAACGATCTGGTCGGACTCTTGCTGTTTGACGCGAGGGTCATTGGCCCCCTGAATGATGAGGAGGGGAACCCGGATACGATCCACATGGTAGAGGGGGGATTGCTCTTTCAGGCGCTGCGCATCGGCCGGATCATCGGGATTGCCTACGCGGGTGTGGAATATCTTTATAGCGGGCCGCCAGTAAGGAGGCACCGAACGAATAAGCGTAATAATGCTGGAGGGGCCCACGATATCCACTCCGCAGGCATACAGCTCAGGGGTAAAAGTAACCCCCGCAAGAGTGGCATAGCCTCCATACGAACCGCCCATGATAGCTACCCGCTTCGGATCAAAAATGCCCTGCCGAATCATTTCTTGCACGGCATCGGTGAGGTCGTGCTGCATGCGGCCTGTGCCCCACTCTTTATTGCCGGCGTTGAGAAAGGCTTTGCCATACCCCGTCGAGGCCCGAAAGTTTACTTGCAGGACGGCATAGCCGCGATTGGATAGAAACTGCGCCAGTGCATCATAGCCGTAGTAATCCCGCGCCCAGGGCCCCCCATGCACTAAAAGCACTGCTGGAAGCCCTTTCGGCGGTACCCCCTTAGGCAGCGTCAAGTAGGCAGGAAGTTCTACGCCCTCCCGATTCCGAATCCGAATCGGCCGCCGCTCCGATAAATGCTCTACGGGGAGATCGGGATTACTCCGCCCTAAGTCTATCAGACGTTGGTTTCTGTCATCCCAGAGGTAGTAATGGCCCGGCTCTCGGTCATGCCACGCCCGCAAGATAAAGTATCGCTCATCATAGCTATGGTCTTGGACGCTTACCTGATAGCCGGGGAGTTTTTCGGTCCATATCTTGTAACGCTCCTCCCAAGCTTTGGAGAAGAAGTAACGTCTCGGCTCATCCTCTGCATAAGCGACATACAGGAGGGAGTCGGTCTTCAGGTCAAATTCTACCCCCGCAATATCCACGCGGTCCAGAGGGTCTTGGTGAATGAGTTTTTCCGTGCCTTTGGTGGGGTCCCATAAGAGCAAGCGGGTCTTGTCTGTGCCTTTATTGGTGATGAGGTAGACGGCTTTGCCTTTGCGGGGGATGTGGGCAATCCCCGCAGACTCATCCCAAGCGGTCTGATAGCGAAGGGTGAAGGTCCATTTTTTCTTGTTGGGTCGTACTTCGTAGAGCTGAGTTTCGCCTTCGGGGCCCAGTTTGCTTGCAAAACGGGGGCGACCTGTGGCATCTATGGCCCAGCTCAGAATACCATCGGTATTCTGGTAGAGAAGCGTGAGCTTACCAGTGGGGATTTCCAGCTCATACAAGTCGTGGAGGCTGGGGTCTCGGTCGTTGAGACCAATGAGAGCGATGTGTGGGCGATCAAAGGGAAGGGCGTAGAGGAGCGTTTTCACCCCTTCTCGGGGCGTAAGGTCGGTCGCAGAGGGTATTTTACCGGGGAGGGCGTCGGCCACCGTGATCCGATATAAGTGGTCGTTCTCGTCCCCATCTCGGTCTTGAGCGTAAAGGATGTATCGGCTATCGTGAGTCCAGAAGTACGTCAGGATAGGTTTGGAGCTTTGCGTAATGGGAAAAGCATCCCGAAGCTGGCCCTCCTCAATGGGTTGGAGCCAAATATTGAGGGCTCCTTTGTATGGACGGAGAAAGGAAAGGTATTTCCCATCGGGCGAAACTTGAACTCCGGCCAGCTGCGGGTCCGCGAAAAATACTTCCCGGTCAATGAGGGGGGGTAGCTGAGCCTTCATGAAACCCGAAAGTACGGCAAGTCCTATGCTCCAAACCCATCGCATAGACACAAAAGTACATACCCTTTGGCGTGAAGGCCGCCTGCTAAGAGGCAGACTTTGCGCATCTTTGCAGAGGGAGAGAAGGCCCCGTAGCTCAATCGGATAGAGCACGGGATTTCTAATCCCGCGGTTGCAGGTTCGAGTCCTGCCGGGGCCGCCATGCTTCGGGTGGGGATTGTGGGGGGAGGGCAGTTAGGCCGTATGCTCATTCAGGCGGGGATAGACTTTGCGCTGGAAGTCCATGTGCTGGATAGCAGTCTGGAGTCTCCCTGTAATGGACTGGCTCATGAGTTTGTAGTAGGCTCAGTGTTGGACCCAGAGACGATTGCTCGTTTTGCGAAGGGGGTGGAGATTCTCACCCTGGAACTGGAAAATATTTCGGTGCAGGGTTTGGAGATGGCTCAAGAGGAAGGGGTAGCGGTTTTCCCCCCGCCCGAGGTCGTAAAGCTCATTCAAGACAAGGGCCTGCAACGGCAGTATTATGCCGAGCGGGGTTTTCCCAGTCCGCGCTTTCAGTTTTGGGCTCCGGGGGAGGCGATTCACCTTTCTTTTCCCCTGATCCAGAAAAGTCGGCGAGGAGGCTATGATGGTCGGGGAGTTCAGCGGGTAAGCGCTCCCGAGGCGCTCTGGCCTATTCCCAGCCTTTTGGAAGAGGAGGTATCCATCTCCAAAGAGGTAAGTGTCATCGTAGCCCGCTCCCGAAGGGGGGAGGTCAAGGCTTTTCCGCCGATTGAGGCCGTCTTTCATCCTGAGGCGCATTTAGTGACCCATTTGCGTCTGCCTGCTGCCTTAGAACCCCAGGCCCAGAAAAACGCTCAAGAGATAGCCATAGCCCTGGCAGAAGACTTAGGCGTGGTGGGGCTTTTAGCAGTAGAGCTCTTTTATACAACAGCAGGGGAATGGCTCATCAATGAGTCGGCTCCCCGACCCCACAATACCGGCCATATCACTACCCGCTCTACTTGGACAAGTCAGTTTGAACAGCACTGGCGAGCGCTATTAGGACTTCCGCTGGGCGAAACCCACCTTCATACGCCCGCTGCCCTCCTGAATATCTTAGGTCCCCCCGGCCAAACCGGTAAGCCTTCCTTCCCCACCCTGCCCCAACTGCTCGCTATTCCCGGCCTCTCCGTCCATCTTTACGGCAAAAAGCGCAGCACTCCTTACCGAAAGTTAGGCCACATCATCCTCTTAGCCAACGACCTCCCCTCTCTGGAAGCCCGCCTCAAAGAAGCTCAGGCCCTCCTCCAGGTGGAAGTCCAAGCAGATTGACTATATTCGCTTCAGGTAGATTTGGAGGGCCTCCTATGAGAAGCATACCGATCTTAGTAGGGCTGGGCGTGTGTCTTTTAGCCAAGCACATCGCAGGTGCCGAGTTGTACTATACCTGCATAGATCCGCAGAACTACCGATATCGGTTTGAGCTGTGGTTGTATCGGGATTGTACGGACCCGACGGGAGCCAACTACGATGACCCGATAAGGGTGTATGTTTTCCGGGGAAATGGTAGCACTTATGCGGATTTTTCGGTGTCGCTGACTGCTTTTGGTCCGTGGCAGCCCGGCGCCATACAAGCTTGTTTTCTGCAAACTCCCCAAACCTGTCTGGAAGAGGGGGTCTATCGCTTTGAGTACACGCTGCCGCCCAGTACCGATGGTTACTATGTGGCATGGGCCCGCTGCTGCCGAAATGCCACCATCACGAACCTCCAAAATCCCCTTTACGAGGGCGTTACTTATTTAGCCTATATTCCACCCGCTCGGCGCGCAGGGTGTAATAGTGCTCCTCGTTTTACGGCCCGACCGCCTTTCTTTTTGTGTGCAGGGACGGACTTCTTTTTTGACCAAAGCGCCACAGATCCCGATGGAGACTCTCTGATTTATGCCATTAGTGCTGCTTACCACAGCCAAAATACCGCCGGAGCTGGAGCTGTCCATACCTCGCTGGGGTCTCCTACGGTGGGTCCTCACAATCCAATGGGACCTCCTCCCTATCAGACGGTGGTGTATGCACCCGGATACTCGGCTCAGCAGCCCTTCGGCCCCTCCGGCATCTGTCAAATAAACCCCCAAACCGGACTCCTTCATGTCAAGGCTCCTAATCCCGGCCTATATGTAGTAGTGATTTCCGTCTTTGAGTATCGGGATGGCCAGCTGCTAAGTGAGGTGCGTAGAGACATGCAGTTTTATGTGAGCCCGTGCCGGGCACCTTCGCCGCCTCCCCTGGTCTCGCATGACCTCACGGGCCTTTCTACCCGCGGAGATACTATCCTCATACCGCCCCAACAGGGATACTGCTATCAGGTTACGGTGCGGGATACAGCCCCCCCACCGGACGGCGCCCAACTCAGCTATCAGTTTATCGCCCCCTCAGGAAATACCTCCATCCAAATCCTGTCCCAAAATCCCCTCATCCTCCAAATCTGCCGTCAAGAAACCTGTAACGACACGGGACGCACTTTCCCCCTCATCGTCATTGGTCAAAAAACCGAACGTTGCGGCACCACCTTCGCCCAAGACACCATCTACGTGCAAATTCTATCCCCTCCCCCGCGCACCCTCACTCAGAATGTAGAACCCCTCAGTTTGCCTTTGGTCCAAGGCGCATATGAAGTGTCTCTGGATAGTACAGCTTGTACCACTTTCTGGCTGACGGCGGACCCTGCCTTGCCCCCACCCCAGGTAAATATCCTCACCTTGGCACCCGCCGGTGTCAATTATCAAACTTTTTGGCGGAATGACACCCTTTTTGGTCAAGTATGTTACCGAGCTGGCTGTGAAGCCATAGAAGCTCCAATCAGCATAGTGATTGAGGGAGTGGCGACGCGTTTATGTCCGCCTTATCCTACGCAAAGGGACACCCTTCGGTTTCGGGTTCGCCTGCCTGCGAATCCACCACCGGTAGTCAGCTTTTTGAGTTTAGATAGTCTTTTTTGGCGGCCGGAGAGTTTGTACTGTATTCGGGTTGGTATTGTGGATAGTCCTCCCATCAGCCGGCATAAGCTGTACTTAACGGCCGTACCTTCTTGGGTTCAAGTGGTTTCGGTGGTGCCAGATACGGGGCAGCTGACATGGCAGGCTCAAGTCTGCTTACGCCCTTCTTGCGAAGGCCTAAACCAGTGGGTTAGGCTGATTGCAGAGGTGCGCGACTCCCTGGAATGCGCAGAGCTCCATCGCCGCTACGATACGCTCCTCGTATTCATTCAGAGCCGCCCTACTTATCCTGTGGCGGTTTACGCACCAAACTGGACCCTGACAAACCCCTACGAAGCCATCTACAAGTATGCCTACTGCGTCCCCATCTCCGTAGAGGACACGGCTCGGAATGGGGGCTCCCTGACCCTTCAGGTTACCTCTCCCCTCAGTGTGCAATTTTCTCCGCCATCTGGGGAGGGACCCTTGCTCCAAGGACAACTCTGCTTCCGAGTGGGGTGCAACCTCAGTCCAGATAGCCTTTATCCAATCATTTTGACGGCAACGAACGCACCACCCTGCGCAAATGCGCCGCCTGCCACACAGGAAACCCTGTGGGTTCGCCCACGCCCTCTGAACCCCAACCAGCCCCCCACCATAAGTCGCGACCTTCCCAGTCCCTGGCAAGCCGAAATCACCCCAGACTCGCTCTGTTACACCCTCACCATTACGGACCCCGATACCTTCTCCCTACTCACGACTCAGTACATCGGCCCCAGCTTTAGTCCAGACTTCTTCTACGGAGCCAACTTTCATCCCACCGTCCTCCGTGAAAATCCCCTCACTATTCGCCTCTGCGCCGCCCTCAACTGCTATGCGCAAGCCCAAACCTACCCTACGATTGTCTGCGTCTGGGACACCACCAGCTGTGATACAAACGAGCACTGGCAGGTCTGTGATACTTTTTGGGTGGAAACGCCGTATTGCTATGGCCTCATGCCAAATGTATTCACTCCAAATGGGGACGGAATTAATGATGTTTTGCGTCCATACAACCTTTCAGGCGTAGCGCAATGGCGCTTGCAAGTATGGGACCGATGGGGACGCCAGCTTTTCTCAGGCTCGTGGAATGAAGGCTGGAACGGCCAAACCCCTGAAGGAAACCCCGCTCAAGAGGGGGTTTACTTCTACCTCTTACGCATGGAGCTCCTCAGCGGAAACGGCCCCCTCCGCTACTTGGAAAGGGCCGGACACGCTACACTCCTCAGGTAAAAACCTTCGTTGGCTCCTCTTCGGAGCACTCCAGGATCCGCAGCCGCCATTCGCCCCTTGGGTCGGAAGGCCTTTATGTCGTGGATTAGGTAATCGCTACGGCGGAGGATTTTATACCATTTGCAATCAAAAACCTTCTGAATGGAGAGAGGTTTTGGCGGCGGCCAGCCCGCAGGGCGGGCCGCCGCCAAAACATGGGGCCGCCGCCCGCCTTCGGCGGGCGGCGGCCCCGCAAAATACGACTCGCATTCAGAAACTCTTTGCATCGAGTTGGTATAATACCATTTCCCATTATAAACTTTCTTTTTGGGCGGCGGCCAGCGCCCTTTGG
>Ga0272445_1002225_pt1 | contig 13629 bp, 15 predicted proteins | sample YNPCB0031_FD_194404 | JGI IMG/M metagenome (GOLD analysis project Ga0272445, IMG submission 194404) | Hot spring sediment microbial communities from Yellowstone National Park, WY, United States - YNP-CB-003-1 | ecosystem: Environmental > Aquatic > Thermal springs > Hot (42-90C) > Sediment... | reverse complement strand
ATCAAAACTCTCAACCAAGCTGTAAAGCTCCCTGTAAGCACTCGCAAACACATCATACAACGTGAGAACCAGCCACCTAGCCTCAACTCCACCAACCCCCTCCACCAACCCCTCAACTACCGACTGAGACACACCAAACATAGCGCAACATTTTATATCCCTTTCTCTTCAACAAACTAACCGCAGACGGCGGCTGATCCACCCCCACCGCCACGGCTTCACCGCCTCCACCTCGGCGGATCCTCAACCAACACCTAGCAAAAGACCAGCGACGAAGATACCCCCGGCGCACCCCGGTGGCTCCACAGCCCCGGTCCGACAAAACGACGAAGGCGGACAAGTACGCCGACGAGACCCCCAAGAACCCCACCGAGACCCCTTGCGTCAAGACAGATTTTTAAATGCGGCATGGCCTATTTATCGACATGGGCTTCACCTACGTAAACGTCACGGTCAGAGGCACGAAAGCGTCGAGAGACGTGAAGATGCTGGTCGATACAGAGACCTATATCGTCCTAGACCCAGAAACCATCAAAGAGCTGGGGCTCCTAGAGACGCCCTACACCGTCGACCTACTGCTGGCAGACGGGAGGAAGATCAGAGCCAAGCTCTTCCTCGCAGAAGTGGAGGTCAAAGGGAGAAGGGGGCCTGCCTTCGTAGCCGAGCTAAACGTGCCGACGCCCCTGCTGGGGGTGCACGCCCTCGAAACGCTGGGCTTCAAAGTGAACCCCAGGACAGGCGAGCTAGAAGAGATATCCCCCGAAGGCGGATATCTGCTCTAGACCGCCAGCTCAGCCAGACCCATAAATAGGACCACCAACGCGATATCTCAGTCCCTGTGCCGCCAGTGTTCTTGAAGTATTTTAAAATTATAGCGAATTATTCACCGACATCTGCATCACACCCCACACTCCATTCCCCAATAAAATACGGCCAATAGGTCATCCGCCTAGGAGGCAGGACCTCCGCCAACCTATCTAAGTCAGCAAGACTGGGATTCCGCCTCCTAGCATCCTCCACCACAGAACTCACGTACTCCGCCAAACTAGGAGATCTCCGCGTCTCCATGAAGGATCCCTAAAAACATGAATAAAATCTTTTGCACGCCGGAGATACGTATTTCCCCGCTGGGAAATGCTCCCCATCAATAAGCTTATTAAGTTCAGCCGGCGTTTATACGGTGTCTCAGCAAGCCGAGCAGAAAGGGACTGTCGAAGGCCTTGAAGAGCTCTACTGCGAATACCCCGAGGTAGTTTCCCTAGCTGCTAAGCTATCCAGCGGCAGGCAACTGAGCAAGAACGACATCTTAATGTTGAGGGAGGTTGCGGAGGCCATGGGCTGGGACGAGGACGACGTCGCAGACGAGTTGAAGAACTTAGCCACAAACCCCTCCGAGAGAGCCAAGAGGTACATGGAGCTGTTCCAGAAGTACTACAGCGAAGCCCACAGGCTACTGGAACAAGGAGACTACCCACAGGCGGCCGAAAAGCTGTGGGGAGCCGCAACCGCCCTCATCAAGCTACACGCCGCCCTCAGAGGGGTATTCATAGCCGCGTGGAGCCACGGCAAGCTGTACAACTACGTCACCCACAACGTAGAGGAGGAACACAGACAAGCCTTCCGCGACATGCTCAAGGCGGCTGAGGTAATGCACAGATACTTCTACGAAAGAGACCTCGACCCAGCCACCTTCAAGGACCACTGGGAAGACGCCGTTAGACATATAGAGAAAGTCAAAGACATCGTACTACTCCATTAGCGACCGGGAGCGAAGTCCCGACATCATATCGGCGGCGTGCCTACGGCTCGGCCAGCGCCCTCCTCACCGCCTCTCTATGCAGTGGGGTGCGCCAGGCCACGCGCCTCCCCACGCCGATTTCGGGTTCCTTTTCGGGCGGAGGCTGGTCTATCCAAGCCCACTCCTCCCTCCTATACATGTGGTAAATGATTAAATTCCTCTCCTCCAGCTCGTCGATCAACTCCTCCGGCGCGTCGGGACTCCAAAGCGCATCCGGGTCCTCCACCGCCGCCTCAAGCCACCTCCTCCACCTAGCTACAAAACCAGCAGAAAACCTCTTCTCGTCGACAAGACAAGAAACCACCCCCTCCACGTTCCACCGGGCCTCATACAGCCTAGACAACATCCTCGGATTTCCCCCCGTCAGACGCCAAGCCTCGTCAAACGGCGGCTTCGGGCTTGGGATCTTGCCGTAGAGCTGTTGAAAACCCTCCCTAGACATGTTCCACATGGGGGCAACCTCAGCCCAGAGATGACGCCCAATCTCCCGCCGCGAAACCCCCTCGCTGGTGGCGACGAGGACGACCATCCTCTCGTACCTCGACGCTGGGTATTCGATAAGGTTCAGCAACGCCTTGACATACGCCGCCGCCGCGTCCAGCCCCACGGCCTGGAAGACGTCGTCTGCCACCACGGCGATTCTTCCCCACCTCGCCCTCTGCAGTTTCCGGACGAAGTCAAGCGCGGCCCAGGCGACTCTGCCGAGGGCGTTTTCGCCAAGGGCCCTCTCCACAAACTGCACGAATTCACGCCGAATGTCGGGCACCGCCACCTCAGCCCTAAACTCCCTCTCCAGAGGATGAAGATAAAACACATCAAACCCCAACTCCTTAAGTATTGCAGAGGCCTGCCGGAGAAACGCCGACTTGCCGCAGCCCTCCGGACCGAAGATGACCACCGGAAATCTGGTACCCCTCTCCGCCCACTCCTCCGCCTGCCCAAGCGCCCGCTCTCTATCCGTAAACTCCACCCTGAGGCCGGGGACGAGCTCCAGCTCAACCCTCTTCACGCCTCCACGCCGGCCCACCTTTATAACCCTTAAACCCACAAGCACCTACAGCCAGCCACGAGACCACCACGCCCCCCTCCCCCAACGCCCGCAAGCCAAGACGCGCCCCCAAAAACGCGCCCAGCGACACAGCCGCCCCCGCATAAGCCACAAGCCTAAGCAACCTCCCGCCACATGTAGAGGGACCCAGCCACAGAAGACGTTGCCACGAGGAGTCCCCCGGTCCTCGCCAAGTTTACATCCACGCCGAGAAGCCCCACGGCAAGAGGCGTAAAAAACACGCCGCCGCCAACACCAGCCAAAGGCCCCACAAACCCCACCAAAAACCCCACAACAAACTCCACGGCGGCGGCACCTCTTCGTCGCCAGACGCCGCCAAAGCCGCAACCTCCACCTCACCCCTCGAGCTCCACAAAAAACTCTAAAAGACGCCGGGAGATCCTCCACAAAGCCCCCAGCGTCCACCCTAGCCGAGGGAAAACGCCGAAGCACCAACTCCCCCAAGGCGTCGTCCAGCTCCAACACAAACACATAAAGCCCCCCGCCGAACATCGGCCTCACAGACCCCTCAAACGGAGCCCCACGAATCCTGGCGAGGCATCGAGATGCAAAGCGATGCGTCTCATAACACAAGGCCTCTAGACCTGAGATACTTAACAGAGACGAAGGGATGCCCATAGACACGCCACTAATCCACCACCACGCCAACCAGGACGCATAACCACAGAAGGCGGCCGAAGACCCTCCAAAAGAACCCCCCCGCAGAAGAGAGCCAGAAACCCCTCCGCCACGTGGCCGCAGAGAGGCCCCTCGCCCACCACTCGCCGCACTTGGGACAAGCAAACCCCCAGCAAAACAGCCCCAATCCCCTTATCCACCTCGTGAGGAGGCCCATCAATGCCGTAGCTCGGGAGGCCCCGCGTCCACAGCACACGAACGGCGTAGGGGGTCCCTAATCGGCGCCCCGTCGGGCCCCCACGTAGCCGCGTGGAGACTTCGCATACATCTAGCCCCCCTCCAACGCATCAACCGGCCCCCATGAGACTTGATCACAACACCCCCCGCGACGCCAAAAACTCCAGAAGCCTCTCCACGTTAACCTCCACAGAAACCCCCTCGTTCACAAGGACAAGGTCAGGCGCCTCAGGCTCCTCGTAGGGGTCGTCAACACCCGTGAAGTTCTTGACCTCCCCTGCAAGAGCCCTCTTGTAGAGGCCCTTAGGATCCCGGCGCACAGCCTCCCCGAGAGACACCTTCACATACACCTCAAAGAAGGGCACCTCCTCCTCCACGATCTTCCTCACCTCCCGCCTCACGTCGCGGTACGGCGAGACAAACGCCGCGAAGACCGCCACCCCGTTCCGCGCCAAGAGACGCGCCACCCACGCCACCCGCAGGAGGTGACGCCGCCTATCCTCCCTAGAGAACCCCACGTCTGTGTTTATGGTAGAGCGGACCCAGTCCCCGTCGAGCACCTCAGCCCGCAGACCCCGCCCCCTCAGCCGCTCCGCCGCCAAAGAGGCGATGGCAGTCTTACCCGCCGCAGGCAACCCCGTAAGCCAAACCACAAACCCCCTCCCACACGTCACAGCCCCCTCTCCAGAAACCCAGCCACGTCCAACGCGTGGAGGTCCTTACGCCTCGCGTCGCCCCACGTGGCGGCGTAGAAGCCGTTGAAGCTGTGAAGCGAGTCGTCAGGCCCCCTGTCGTTCCCCTCAAGCCACGGCGACTCGTAGCCCACCGTCTGCACCGGCCTAACCCGCAGAGAGTCGAAATACACCATGAGGTCAGGCGCGTCGCCCCGCACCGCCCGATAAAGCTCAGCGGGCTCAAAAACCGCGTTCCTGATGTGGCCCCACGGAGCCTTAAGCACAGAAAGCCTCCGCTTAAGCTCCCGCTTGACCTCCACAGCCTCCTCGCCCGACGCGTTGATGAAAATCCGCGCGTAGTACCCGCCCCACGCCACCGCCAAGCTCCGGTCCCAGTCCACCACGTCGTCGATGTCCTCCCCCCTAGACGGCTCCCTCCTAAACCGCAGAAACCCCCACTCAGCCAGAAGCTGATTAAGGGCGAGCACCCCCCGCTGGGCCTGATTCCCGTGGTCGGACACCACCAAGATCTCCACATCCCTCGGCAACTTCTTAAAGAGACGACCCGCCAACTCGTCGACAAGCTGGTAATAACGCGGAATCTTATCCTCATGCGGATTGCCCGGGACGTACTGCGGATGCTCCACATCCCAAAACTTCTGAAACAGGTGATGCGCCCTGTCGGTGCCGATCTCGTGAAGCACGAAGACGTCCCAACCCCGCTCAAGAAGGCGCTCAGCCGCCCTAAACCTAAGCTCCGTCATCTCCACAAGCGCCTTAAAAGCCTCCTCCTTCCTGTCAGTACGATACTCTACGTCGAAGACGTAGCGGCCGAGCTCCGACGCCAGCTCAGGCGGGTAAGTCCACGGCCGCCCCGCAGGAGTCAAGAAGTCGCTGACCCACAGCCCGTAGGGCCTCGGAGGGTAGCCAGGCGGAAGGCCGATGACGATAGACCGGAGCCCCCGCCTCTCCCAAACGTACTGCTCCCGCAAGTCGCGCGACGTCACCACGTACCCCCGCCGCGACGAGCGATCCAGATGCCTAAACCCGTAGATCCCCAACTCACCCGGGTCCCGCCCCGTAAACATGGAAGCCCAGGCAGGCACCGTGATAGGCGGATCCACCGCCCGCATGACCCCCCACGACCCCCGAGACGCCACCTCCGCAATGTTAGGAAGAGAATCCCTAAGCCGCTCAAACACCTCCACAGGCATGCCGTCCAACGCCAACACAAACACCCTAGCCACGGCGCATAGATACGGCACATATATAAACATTAACGCAATGCAGAAACATTAAGCGCAAAGAAATAAAAACACCCAGGCGAGAAAAGACGTGCGCAAACGCACAACCGTATCGATACCCACAGCCCTCTACAGGCAGCTGGAAGAAATGATACGCGGCACAGGCTTCACCTCAGTCTCCGAATACGTCACCTACGTGCTGAGAGAAGTAGTGGCGCTCAAGAAGGGCAAAGACCCCCACCTCACCCCAGAAGACCTAGAACAAATACGCAAAAAACTAGAAGCCCTAGGATACCTCTAAGGCGCGTAAACTATATATAACCGGGCCACACAGCCGCCGTGCCATGCGTCGACATAGACGACAAGCTGTGGGAAGCCCTACAACGCGAGGCCAAGAGACGAGGAGAAGACCCACGCCAAACCCTCAGGCGGATACTAGAACTCTACTTCGGCTACGGCGAAGAGGAGGAGAAAGAAATCATACGCCGCCTACGCGACCTCGGATATGCATAAGCCAAATATCGTCATCATCGTCCTCGACACCCTCCGCGAAGACCACGCCCAAGGCCTAGACAGGTTGCTCGACTACGGCTTCGTCAAATACCAAAACGCCATAGCCCCCGCCCCCTGGACACTACCCTCCCACGTCTCCATGTTCACCGGCCTATACCCCTCAGAACACGGAATACACGAAAGAAAAGAACTACGGCATAACCGGGAAGAATTACTGATGAAATATTCACGACTAAGAATGAGTGCACTTGAATATAACATCCTGCAGAAGTATAAAGACGAAAATTACAATACCATTTTAATCTCAGCAAACCCCATCATTTCGCCATGGGCCGGCTTTGAAGCCAGCCGCAACATAATCATAGACTTCATTGCGTCTACCATACTGACGGATGATGCATGGAGCATACTTAAGGAAGTCCAAAAGCTAGGAGGCAGAACTAGATTTATTCTTTACAATTTAAGAAAAAAGAACATATCTAAATTGGTAAAGATCGCTCAATTATACTCAATACGCGCTCCGAAAATCTTCCCAAAATATCTATCTGAATATTTTGTAAGGGAGAAAGGAGGGCGTCTCGTAGTTTCCCTAGTCAAAACCTTATATCTGGAAGAACCATTTTTCTTATTCATAAATCTCATGGAAAGCCACGATCCCTACTTTCGATTAGGAGAATACAGAAAACTTTATTGTGCAGTACTAATGTGGTTATTGACTGGCAACATTGACCCCCAAGACCGAAGAATTTGGCGCACCTATCCCCACCACGCAGAAAGAGCCGTAAGGAGGGCCATAGAACTAGTAACCACGATATTACAGAAGGCAGATCGCTCCAACACGCTCATAATCATTACGTCAGACCACGGCGAACTGCTCGGCGACGGCGGCTTTCACCATGGCTACTCCCTAGAGGATGGAAACATAAGAGTACCACTATACGTCAAATACCCAGAAGGATGGAAAAAGAAAAAACAAAAAGCCTATATCTCGCTCACAGACATACCAAAAATATTAGACCCCTCCACAGACACCATAGGATCCGACTTAGCCATAGCTGAAATGTTTAGTGTAACTCCCCCAGACCATCTCTTCCAAAAATGTGGACTAGAAAAACCATCAGCCATCTGGTTTTATCACAAAATAAGAATATTAGGCAACAAGGTAGACATCTTATTCAACAAAACCCTAGAGCAGATAGAATACGCCAAAGGCGAGCAAGCACAAGAAGTGCTAAAAAACTACTTCGCTAACGACGCCAAGAGAGAAACCTCTCCTTACCGCCACTAAACTTCTCAAAGGCATACCTCATCATCTCCCCTCTATCGTAATGCGTCTCTAAGACCTTCGCCACTGCATCGGCTATTTTCTCCGGCGACGGCGATGCCACGGCACCATACCTATCCACGATCTCTGGAATGCCGCCGAGCCTCGACCCCAAGGCTGATGGACTCGACATTATGCTCTTCCCTTTAGACCAACGGAGCTCATCGCGAACGGTCCGTACTGTTGCAGGCGGGCGGCCTGTTCCGTGGCAGTGGAGGGTGACGACACACCCCACGGCTTTGGCTAACACGCGTATAGGCGCGGCTAGGCGGAGCACCTCCTCAGCGGCTTTCCTTAGGGCTTCGAGAAGAGCCGGCGACTTTATGCGGCCGCCCCTCTTGAGGTAGAAAATTGCGGCATCTATGAGCGCCCTGGCGGCGGGGTTGATTTTACACCACACGCCTTTGCGCAAGGCGCGGCTCTTAAGCGCCGAAAGCGACAAAAGCGAAGGCACAAACCCCGCCGCCAGGAGCATAATGACGAACAGCCACAGAGGTGCTATAACGAGAATTCTTATGAAATCTTGTAATCAAAGAGTGAGCGAATTTGAGTTGCCATCTCGCTAAACGACGGTATTGTGTTGAATTGGTACTGGGCTGTGTATTTTTCCAGTGCGTATAATATTCTGTGTGCTAAGTCGCTGGAAAAATCATAGTTACTTATTTTCACCAATAAATCGTCGATACCTGCCAGTGCCAAGTACTCCGGATTCCCGCCAACATCAGTCGCAACCACAGGCGTCCCACAGGCAAGAGATTCTGGTATTACCAAAGGAGCTCCCTCAGAGTATGAAGGTACAACGGTTATATCAGCTGTATTGTAAAGTGGTGGCAACAGTTTATTTTCTACGTACCCAAGCACCTTAATATTATCTGTAAGCCCTAGGTCTCTTACCAGTTCTTCCACATATTCCCTATAGGACTTAGGTCCCAATTTACCGACGATGAGTAGCGTAAAATCATTTCCATAAATCTTCTTAACTTTGGCGACTGCCTTTACTAGAATATGCGTACCCTTTCGAGGACCAGGGTTTATATGCAGAAGAACCTTACTCCTCAGTTTAATATTAAACAGTCTTTCAACTAGAGACCTTGCGTCCTCCCTTTTGATAGGTCTGAATAATTCTTTATTAACGCCGTTTAGCACTGAGTAAACCTTGCTGGGAGGGGTTCCAGCATCTATTAGCTCTTTCCTGGTGTTTTTAGATACTGCTAATAGATGTACGTTGCCTAGTCTTGTGATGTATCTGTAAAGCGCCATATCGAATCGATAAGTGGTGTAAATACTAGTGATGTACCTAATTCTTTCTATGCCGAATACCGGGTGATACCACATCCACTTGACCTCGTTGGCGTATGTACCGTGGATCACGGAAACTATTGGAACCTCATGTACGGCCTTGGCTATAATCGCTAGAGGGCCGTGAGTAAGTATGACATCGGGCTTTTCTCGCCTTACTATGTCTTTAATGGTTTCACTGTTATAGACGTAGAACTGCATAGCGTATAAAGGATCTGGGAGGGTTGGTTTACGTAAGGCATAGTGCTTTGTGATATAATCCTTCAATTCATGTGGAGGTGAGGTAGGGGTTGCGAGGATTACCTCCAGCCCCATTTTAACAAGTTCTTTAGTTAAGTTCAATGCAACTGTGCCAACTCCACCATGGAAGAAGGGAGCGATATGCAGTATCTTCATAACGATTATGTAATAATCCTATCGTAGATATGCTTTAATCTCGATGCAACAACCTGCCAACTGTATTTCTCTACTGCAGTTTCCCTGGCCTTTGCGGCTAGTTTATTTCTGAGGGTTTCGTCATTAATCAGCATAAGCATCTTCGTCGCTAGGTCTTTCCAGTCCCCCTTCTTGAACAATAGGCCATTTACGCCATCAGTTATTACATCGGGTATTCCACCTGCCGTGGAGCCTATTGGGGGTGTTCCAGACGCCATTGCTTCAAGTAGCACCATTGGAAATGCCTCAGCTAGTGACGGAAGTACGAAGAGGTGCGCGTTGGAGTATAGTACTCTTAATTCGTCTCTATTTACGGCACTTGTGAAAATTACTCTACCTGGTAGCCTCCTTTTAGCGTATTCAACAACTGCCCTGGCGTATGGTGATGTTCCGGATGCTGAGAAGGAACTTGCAAATGGCCCTACAATAGCCAGCTTCACGTGAACAAACTCCTGGGCAATATAACTAAAGGCCTTTAGCAATAGATGTACTCCCTTTTCAGGGGAGACTCTACCTACAAACAATATATAGCTTCCCTCTTCCAGATTAAATTTACTTAGGAATTCATCATTTCTTAACCCAGGTTTGAAGTAATCAACATCTACGCCATTTGGAATGATTACCGCCTTATCGCCATTGACACCTGCCTTTTCAACTATTGCCCTATACATGGTCTTATTGAGCGCTACAACCGCATTTGAAGTTCTCATAGTGAAGCCCTCCACTAACCTAACGACCCTCTCGCCCAGGTGTACCTTGTCCTCGGGCCACAGCGGATTGTGGCATGTGTACACGAAGCTGTGAGAACGTTTGCGGTTGATTGCCAGGGCGAATCCGGCCCAAGCCGTGTTGGCGTGTATTACGTCGAAGTCTTCCTTGTTTAAGTACTTGCTTGCTGTTTTGCCGAATTGAAACTCCATAGCGATGTTCCTCTTGATGTTTAAGGTGGGAGGCCTTACAGGAATTCTTAGTATCTCGGCGCCGTATATGTTGTCTGTTTCGACGTCGATGCCGTTCCACTTGGCGTCTACGGCTACGGCGTCTACCCCGAGTCTTCTCAGGTGTCTTGAGAGTTGGTACACATACTCCTCCACGGCGCCTCCTTTAATGGGTGGTAGTGGCACTAGGCCTGAGGACACCAATGCGACTCTCATGCGGACTTTGCCAGCAAATGTTTGTACAGCGATTTCATGACTTCCATCTCTAGCCTAAGTTCTTTGTTGTTTCTTGTTCTTGATAGGCTTTCTTCTCTGGCTATGTGAAGTACTGGGTTGCTTGGGACATATATAGTCTCTAGGCCTTTGAGGAGTAGCTGGAGGGCGAAGTGTTGCTCGTTGCCGGGTGCCCTCTTGAGGAGGGGGTGTTCAGGGAACCACACGTCGTAGACGTCGCTTGCCTTAAAGCTCATGTTGACGCCTCTAAATAGAAGGGAGAAGCACTCCCTGTCTGGGATGTAGGGGCCGTGGGCGATGTCTAGGTTTTTTGTGAGGTATACGCCAAGTCTGTATTTCTTCAGTAGGGGGTGCGGCCTCTCGAGCCACGGCCTGACTGCCCATCTGTAGAGCTTCGTTGGCGGCTTGTCGTCCGGGGTGGGGCGGAGCCTCATTTCCCGCAGGTCGATGTATATGTCTCTGCTGGCTATGCCTGCCGCCCAGGTGTAGGCCAGATGGAGCCTTACGTATTTTTCTATCCATTTAGGGGGCGGTATGGCGTCGTCGTCTGTGAAGAGCAGGAGGTCGCCTGTTGCGTTTTTCTTGCCTAGGTTCAACGCGTGGGTGAAGAATCCGCTCCGTTGTTCTATTACGACGCAACTGAGACTTGCTTTATGGCAGAGATCTTCGACTTCCTTTATGTCGCATCCCTTAATCACGATAATCACCTCATAAGGCCTAATTGTTTGGTTGCTCAGAGCAGAAAAGGAGTACTTAATGTAGTTACATCCCTTACTGGGAATAATTATTGAAACTTTGTCAAGTAGCATATTCAACAGTATAACAATTGCGCTGTTGGATTAAAGTATATCACGTTGCATGTCTTTAGTGCATAGTCTGCATAGTGATACAGTAACTGTAAGTCTCCGAAGAAGTAGTAAAGAAAGGAATATAGATGGTGTAACATTAATATGTATAGACCGTGAGGAATATGAGTATAGTTTTTCAATAGTAGATCGTACAGAGGGCGCGCGGTTACTGTTAAATATATTCCGGCTATGGTATCTGTGTGCTCCCTCAAAAATTGAGCAGAATGCGTTTCGCTCAGCGTAATCGACTGAAAGTTTCTTCCGCTAAAATACACGAAGGGAGACATTAATAGAAGAGAAAACACTACAATAATAACAAGACTTCTCCATATAGTGTTACTATGTCTGTTTTTAGGAGACTCTAATTGTATCTCAACAAACGGCAACAAAAGTAGTGGAAGCAACATCTCAGGTATTCTTTCTATAAACCCTGCTCCACCAAGAGCAACTGCAATGGATCCCATTGCCGCAGATACTGTGAAAATAATTGTTGCCCTAAGCAGATAGACTTGGTTTTTTGTGAGCCTGTATTGAAGAACCGTTAGTATGAGCCCACCGAAGATAAGAATAGCTATATACAATGCTTTAAAGACTACAAAGTTCTCCCATGGTTCCCATGCCCTACGCATGGCGCTTGCCGTTACTTCAATAACACCCTCAAATAAGTATTTTTTTATGACACTTATCAAAATATGTAAAAAATTCATTAGAGTAAAATTAGATATATATAAAAGATAAATAAACCATATTGAGATTAGATATAGCACAAGTAATGCAAGTATTCGGGAGACTTGCTGTGCACGAATTAGAAAAGATGTAACGAATGTCGTAGATAGCAGTGTTACGAGAGTAAACATAGTGACGCCCTGGTGAACAACTACAATAGCGGCAAGGACTACGAACAACATTATTAATCTTTTTTTATCTTCTCTAGTTATAATAGCAACCACCAGCATTATTGCAAACCAAAAGAGCGCATTGGCGTACGTCTGTGCGGCGTAGTGAGCCCTACTTGGATTGAACAAAAAGAATAGAAATAATGTTACAAATGTTTTCCTGAAGTCTTGAGTAAAACTTTTACTAAGTGCAAATAGGATAGGGATATATATCATTATTGCTACCACGTGAAACCACTTAACAAAGAAGCCGAAGACAGGGTCCGTATAGGCTACTGGGTTGCCGTAGACGATATGTATTAATATTGCTGTGAACCAGAAGAAGCCCGGTTGCAGATCAAAATAACCGTCAACGCTAGGATCGGAGTGACCCGTGAGTGTCACAAAAGCTCCCCGCAACATATGGCCGCTGGCATCGTAAAAGTTCTGGGTGTAGTACATGTCTGCAACGTCAGGTAGTAATCGTATGCTTGAGATGGTCAACACAAGCAGAACTACTCCGAACAGCAACCATTTCTTGACATCAAGATTAGTAACTAAATAGTACATTAATGAGTATGAAACCAATAAAAACAGAAGAAGGCTAATCATGACTGTGTTATCTTTTGACAAGGGGCCAAACATATCTTGATATGTGTAATAGCCTTTGCAACACGAAAAGAGTGAGATAGCATAAATTATATAAATAATAACTACAAACATCATGATAATACACATTTTACGATAACTCATATCAACGTTATGGATTTCCTAACCCCATCTCTCAATAGTCGTGGAAATCGGTTCTCCACGCTTCTGTGATATCGCAACGATGAGCATTCTTAGCGAAGGAACGAGTTTCACTAATGGGTACGCCGCGGCGCGGAGCAGGTTAAGCTTCGTCGGTTTTTTGATTGCGAGTTTAAGAAGGTCGGCGTAGCCTCTGAGGCGCTTGTAGTCTTCCGGCTCCGCGTCGACGTATGTTAGGTCGTTTACTGCGGAGTAGTAGAACTCAACCGGCTTGAAGCTTGCCTCCTCCAGCATCGTCAGAATTTCTGGCATTGTGTATTCCCTCACGTGGTATCGGTATATTGGCTGTTTGCCGAGGAGGAGCCTGAGCCTCCGGAAGAGGGAGGCTATGTTTGGCGTGGTTAGGATTAGGTATCCGCCGGGTTTGAAGGACTTGTTTATCTCGGAGAGAACGTGGGGAACATAGTAGTAGTGGAGGTGTTCAATCACCTCTGTAAACACGGCGCAGTCTGCACCGTGTATGTCAAGCCGCTCTCTTTCTAAGTCGCGTTTTACCACCTTCACGCCGCATCTCTCGGCGATGGGCATGTAGGGCTCCGGCTCCACGTCTACGGCAGTGACGTCGTAGCCCATCGCCTTGAGCGCGCATGAAGTGATGAAGGGCTGGGCGCCGAGGTCAACCATGGAGGCGCCTCTGGCGCACCACCTCTCGACCAGTCTGAGGACCTCTAGTCTCCCCCCAAATTCTAAAAAGTAGCTGTTGAGAGCTTTAG
>Ga0272445_1002224_pt1 | contig 13633 bp, 18 predicted proteins | sample YNPCB0031_FD_194404 | JGI IMG/M metagenome (GOLD analysis project Ga0272445, IMG submission 194404) | Hot spring sediment microbial communities from Yellowstone National Park, WY, United States - YNP-CB-003-1 | ecosystem: Environmental > Aquatic > Thermal springs > Hot (42-90C) > Sediment... | reverse complement strand
TTGCCTTTACTTCCTTCATTCTTTTTTCATTTCTGTTTTAATTTTCTCTGCCTCTTTTTGGGCCTCTTTCTTTTCCAATTCTCTTTGCATTTTCCCTCCGTGTCTTATGAACTTTGTCGTTGGAGCAAATTCCCCAAGTCTATGCCCAACCATTTCTTCCCTAACTTTCACCGGAATGAAATCTTTCCCGTTGTGAACCAAAAAAGTAATTCCAACAAACTCTGGAATGATAGTGCAATCCCTGGCCCATGTCTTTATGGGTTCATCTTTCTTTTCTGCCTTCAATTTCAAAACCTTCTTTAAAAGTTTTTGATCAACGTATGGACCTTTTTTTAGTGATCTTGGCATGTTATTTTCTTCTTTTAATTATCATCTTATCTGTCCACTTTTTCTTTCTTGTTTTTACCCCCCTTGCAGGCTTTCCCCAGGGAGTTTTTGGATATGGCATTCCAATTGGGGCCTTTCCCTTTCCCCCACCATGGGGGTGATCTACTGGGTTCATTGCTTTTCCTCTAACCGTTGGTCTCCATCCTTTTAATCTTCTCCTTCCTGCTTTTCCAATATCTTCAAAAATGTGCTCTGGATTGGATACTCTGCCAATTGTTGCAAAGCATTCTGAAAAAACTCTTCTTTGCTCTTTAGAGGGTAATTCTAAAATTGTATATTCTCCTTCTTGTCCTAAAACTTTTGCTGCTGTTCCTGCAGCTCTTACCATTTTCCCTCCTTTCCCAGGAATTAATTCAATGTTGAAAACTTCAGTTCCGATAGGAATGTTTTTTAATTTCATTCTATTTCCAATTTTCACTTCTGTTTTTTCATCGCAAATTATCTCGTCTCCAACTTTTATTCCATGGGGTGCCAAAACATACCTTTTATCTCCGTCTTGATATTCTACTAAAGCCAGGTATGCAGTCCTGTTTGGATCGTATTCTATAGCAATTACTTTCCCTGGAATTTTAAATTTCTCTTGACCAAAATCGACAACTCGATAAAGCCTTTTCACTCCTCCTCCCCTATGCCTAACAGTGATTTGCCCTGTCTGAGTCGACCTTCCTGCCTTTTTCTTTTTTGGTCTCAATAATTTCTTTTCCGGTTCTTTTTTTGTCAAAACGGTTGTTGTCATTATTTAAAAATTTCAATTTTTTGACCTTCTTTTAATCTAACTATTGCCTTTTTTATCCCTCCTTTTTTTCCAGAAATTCTTCCAAGCCTCCTTGGCTTTTCCGGAAGTTTTATTATTCTAACTTTTTCTACTTTAACATTGAAAAGCCTTTCCACTGCTTTTTTTATTTCGCTTTTGTTTGCTAGTTTTGAAACTTCAAAAACGTATTGCCCTTTCTCTGCAAGCTCCCTTGCTTTTTCTGTTAAAATTGGCCTAATTATGATTTGTTCTTCTCTCATTTTTTCAAAAATGTTTCTTTGATCTTTTCGATTGACTCTTTTGGCATTAATAAAAATTTATAATTTAACAAATCCAGACAATTCAAATTTCTAGCCTCCGATACTCCAACTTTCGGAATGTTCCTTGCTGCCAAAATTATTTTTTCATCCTTTTTTGGAATTGCAATCAAAACTGAACCTTTTTTAAAATTTTCAATCTTTTTTCTCAAATTTTGAATTATCTTTGCCATCAACTTTGTTTTTGGCTGATCTAATTTCAAATCATCCAACAAAATCAATTCATTATCCCTCGCTTTTTGCGACAAAACCATAAACAATGCTTTCCTTCTCATTTTCTTTGGAATTTTCACTTTGTAAATTTTCTCTTTCCTTGGACCATGGGCAACTCCACCATGCCTGAAAATTGGAGCCCTGATGTCCCCGTGCCTTGCCCTACCCATATGTTTTTGCGGCCAAATCTTCCTTCCGCTCCCTGAAACCTCTGCCCTGTTTTTTGTATGAGCGATTGGCTTTCTTTTATTTGCCATTTGAGAAACAACAACCTGATGAACCAAATCCGGATTGAATTCAACATCAAAAATTTCTGAAGGCAATTCAGTTTCTCCAACAATTTCCCCATTTGTGTTGTAAATTTTTGCTATCATTTTACTGATTTAATTTCCAGCAAACTTCCTCTAGATCCTGGTACTGCTCCTTTAATGTAAAGCAAATTCTTTTCGGGTTCTATTTTTACAATTTCTAAATTTTTTATAGTCACTCTCTCTCCCCCAGTCCTTCCTGGCATTTTCTTTCCTTTAATGACTCTTGAAGGAGTTGAGGCACCGACAGAACCTAATGTCCTTTCTTCATGCTTTGTCCCATGAGTTGATGGCCTTCCAGAAAACCCCCATCTTTTTACTCCTCCTTGAAATCCTTTTCCTTTTGAAATTCCAGAAACTGAAACCAAATCCCCTTCTTTGAAAATCGAAACGTTGATTTCTTGACCCAATTGATAATTTTTGGGATCGTCCCTAAATTCTTTTAAATACCTAAACGGCTTTTTCTGTTTTGGCTTGGTAATCTTTTTTTCCTTTAATTTCTCAAAACCAATTTGAACTGCCTCATAGCCATCTTTTTCTTTTGTTTTCAATTGAGTAACATAACATGGTCCTGCTTCAACGATTGTAACAGGAATTACGGTTCCCTCTTTGTCGAAAATCTGCGACATTTTAATTTTTTTTCCCAAAATAAACTTCATAATTTAAAAACGTCGGGAAAAACCCGACGTTCGGGATTTTTCCCTGAAACTTTAAATTAAAAACAAATTAAAAACATATTTACATTTTTATTTCGATATCAACCCCGGCTGGTAAATTCAGGTTTTGCAAAGCATCTATCACTCTAGGATTTAATTCATAAACCTCAATCAATCTTTTGTGAATTCTAATTTCAAACTGCTCCCTGCTATCTTTATGAACGAAAGAATCTCTGTTTACTGTATATCTGTGAATTTCTGTTGGCAAGGGAATTGGACCCGCAACTTTCGCTCCATATCTCAATAAAACATCGATTATCTGCTTTGCAGACGAATCAACAACTTTATGGTCGTAGGCTTTCAATTTTATTCTAATTTTTTGTTTTGGAGCCTCTTCTTTTTTCTTTGCCATTATTTGATGATCTTTGTGACAACCCCAGCTCCAACTGTTTTTCCACCTTCTCTGATAGCAAACCTTTGCTTTTCTTCCATTGCGATAGGATAAATCAGTTTCACTTTGAAATTGACGGTATCCCCTGGCATTACCATTTCAGTCCCTTCTGGCAAAATTATTTCTCCGGTAACGTCTGCAGTTCTAAAGTAAAACTGAGGTTTGTAACCAGAGAAAAATGGTGTGTGCCTTCCTCCTTCCTCTTTCGTTAGAACATAAACTTGGGCTTCAAACTCTGAATGGGGAGTGACCGTTCCTGGCTTTGCCAAAACCTGTCCCCTGACAACATCTTCTTTCTTCAATCCTCTCAATAAAATTCCAACATTATCTCCTGCTCTTCCTTCATCCAAAACCTTCCTGAACATCTCAATAGAAACTGCAACAGTCTTTACTGTTGGTTTTATTCCAACAACCTCCACTTCATCGTTTGGATGAATCACTCCCCTTTCAATCCTTCCAGTTGCAACCGTTCCCCTTCCAGCAATTGAGAAAACATCCTCGATTGCCATTAAAAAGGGTTTATCAATTTCTCTGACTGGTTCTGGAATGTAAGAATCTACTGCATTCATCAAATCCAAAATTGGCTTTACCCAAGGATCATCCAATGACTTTGCCTCCAAGGCTTTCAAAGCAGATCCCCTAATCACTGGAACTTCATCTCCTGGAAATTCATATTTTTTCAAAAGTTCTCTTACCTCGCTTTCAACCAAATCTATCAATTCTTTATCTGGTACTGCATCGCATTTGTTAATAAATACAACCAATGCCGGAAGCCCTACCTGCCTTGCCAATAAAATGTGTTCTCTTGTTTGGGGCATCACTCCATCTACTGCAGAAACGACTAAAATCGCACCATCCATTTGGGCTGCCCCAGTGATCATATTCTTGATATAATCTGCGTGCCCTGGGCAATCTATATGAGCATAATGGCGTTTTTCAGTTTCGTACTCAACATGAGAAATTGTAATCGTCAATCCCCTCGCCTTTTCCTCTGGAGCAGCGTTCAATTCATCGACCGTTACTTCGTGTTTGATCAAACCTTTCATTTTCAGAACGTGAGTGATTGCAGCTGTGGTTGTCGATTTTCCATGGGCAACGTGACCGATCGTTCCGATGTTAATGTGGGGTTTTGTCCTTACGAATTTTTCTTTTTCTGGCATATTTTTTAAATAAAAAATTTTAACTTTTTAGACCTTTATTTAATTTTTCCTTCAATGATTTCTTTTTGAATATTTTCTGGAACTTCTTCGTAGTGGTCAAATTCCATGGTAAACGATCCCCTTCCTTTTGTCAAGGATCTCAAATCGGTTGCATAGCCAAACATTTCGGCCAAGGGAACCTTTGCCCTAATAATCTTTGTTTTCATTCTATCTATCGTTTCTTCTACCTTTCCCCTTCTTGCAGCTAAATCTCCTAAAACATCACCAAAATATTCTTCTGGAATGACAACTTCAAGTCTCATTATTGGTTCCAAAAGGGTTGGTTTTGCCTTTTTTGCTGCTTCCTTCAAAGCAATTTCTCCTGCAATTTTGAAAGCATATTCTGAAGAATCAACTTCATGGAAAGAGCCATCAAAAAGTGTAACTTTCAAATCGACTAAAGGATAACCTGCTAAAACTCCCTTTTCCATTGCTGTTTTTATTCCCTTTTCAACAGCGGGAATGAATTCTTTTGGAATTATTCCTCCTTTTATTGCATCTATAAACTCAAACCCCTTTCCCCTTTCATTTGGCTCTACTCTAATTATTACATGCCCATATTGTCCTCTTCCTCCAGATTGTCTAATGTATTTTCCCTCTGCCTCTGCTGTTGCCTTTATTGTTTCTTTGTAAGCAACCTGTGGCTTTCCCAAATTTCCCTCTACATGAAATTCTCTCTTTAATCTATCAGCAATTATTTCCAAGTGCAACTCCCCCATTCCAGAAATTATTGTTTCTCCTGTTTCTGGGTCAAACCTGGTTTTGAAAGTTGGATCTTCCTCTGAAAGTTTTTTAAGAGCATTCGACAATCTATCTTGATCTGCTTTTGTCTTTGGCTCAATCTTTACTGAAATCACTGGTTCTGGGAATGTTGGTTTTTCCAAAACTATCGGATGGTTTTCATCACAAAGGGTGTGACCAGTTAAAGTGGTCTTCAAACCAACTGTTGCTAAAATATCTCCTGCAAAAGCCTCTTCAACCTCCTCCCTTTTGTCTGCATGCATTCTCAAAATCCTCCCAATTCTTTCTCTTTCCCCAGAAGTTGTGTTTAAAACATAAGAGCCTTTTTTCAAGTGCCCAGAATAAACTCTAAAATAGGTTAAGGTTCCAACATAAGGATCAGCCTGAATTTTGAAAGCCAAAGCGCAAAAGGGCTCAGTTTCCAAAGGTTTTCTTTCTACAATTTCTCCTGTCCTTGGATCAGTTCCCTTTACTGGAGGAAGATCTATTGGGCTTGGCAAATAATAAACTATTCCATCCAAAAGTGGCAAAACTCCGATTCTTTTATAAAGAGAACCAAAAAAAACTGGAAAGATTTTGCATTTTATTGTCGCTCTTCTGATTGCAGCTCTTAATTCCTCTGGGGTAATTTCTTCTTTCTTTGACAAATATTTTTCCAACAAAATTTCATCTTCTCCAGCAACCTTTTCTAACAATTTTTCTCTCCATTCCATTGCCAAATCTCTCATTTCTGCTGGAATCTCAAATTCTCTCTTTATTGATCCCTCTTCACCTTCAAATTTTAATGCCTTCATTTCGACCAAATCTATCAATCCTGAAAAGCTCTCCTCAACTCCAATTGGCAATTGAACAGCAACTGCGTTTTCAGACAATCTTTGCCAAATTGATTCCAAATTCATCTTAAAATCTGCCCCTACTTTATCCATTTTGTTTACAAAGCAAATCCTTGGAACTGAAAAATTGTCTGCTTGGTGCCAAACTGTTTCAGATTGTGATTGAACCCCTGCAGAGCCATCGAAAACGACAATCGCACCATCCAAAACCCTCAAAGATCTTTGAACTTCTGCGGTAAAATCAATGTGTCCTGGAGTATCGATTATATTAATTTCATACTCTTTTCCTCCAACTTGCCAATAGCAAGAAGTTGCTGCTGCCATGATTGTTAAACCTCTTTCCCTTTCTTGAATCATCCAATCCAAAGGCGTCGTCCCTTTTTCTAAAGTTCCAATTTTGTGAATCCTCCCAGTATAGTACAAAACGCAGGTAGTCGTTGTAGTTTTACCTGCTGAAATATGGGCAATAAACCCTATGTTTCTAACATTTTCAATAGGGTATTTTCTGGGCATGTTTTACCAGGCAAAATGAGCAAATGCTTTGTTTGCCTCTGCCATCTTGTGCAAATCTTCTTTTTTCTTTACTGCAAAACCTTCACCCTTTGAAGCAGCGATTATTTCCTCTGCCAATTTCTCTTTCATTGGCCTTCCCTTTTTTTGTTTTGCTCCCAAAATCATCCATTTCATTGCCAAGGTAATTCTCCTGTAATCTGGAACCTCAACCGGAACTTGATAAGTCGCTCCCCCAATCCTTCTTGGCCTCACTTCCAAATAAGGCCCGGCGTTCTCAATCGCTTTTTGAAAAACTTCCAGGGGATCCTTTTTTGTCTTTTCTTTTATAATATCAAAAGCCCCATAGACAATTTTCCTTGCTATGGTTTTTTTACCCTTTCTCATTACGTAATTTATTAACTTTGAAACCAAAACGCTATTGTAAACAGGATCTGGTGGAATTGGCCTTTCTATTCTATGTTTTCTCCTGCTCATGCTTTAGCTTCTGCAACTTTTTCTTTCTTTACCCCATACTTTGACCTTGAAGTCCTTCTCCCCTCAACTCCGGCTGCATCGTATGCTCCCCTGACAATGTGATACCTAATTCCTGGCAAATCCTTTACCCTTCCTCCTCTGACTAAAACAATCGAGTGCTCTTGCAAATTGTGCCCAATCCCTGGAATGTAAGCAGTAACCTCTTTCCCGTTTGTCAACCTAACTTTGGCAACTTTTCTCAACCCAGAGTTTGGCTTTTTTGGAGTTGTTGTGAAAACCTTAATGCAAACTCCCCTCTTGAATGGAGAGGGAAAGAAAACTGGCCTATTTTTCAAAACGTTAAAAGAAAATTTCAAGGCCGGAGACCTTATTCTCCCTACCTTCTTTTTCCTTCCTTTTTTTATCAATTGATTGATTGTAGGCATATTTTCTATTTTATTCTTTTTTCTAAAAATGTCAATGAAGATAGCCAGAAATTAAATTAAAAAGAGATTGGGAAAAAGAGAAAATTGGGGCAAGGCCAAAAAAGATAATGAAGAGTAAGATCAAAAAGCCATATTGCAAAAGAAAAAATTTAAGAGAAAAAAATCTTTCGGGTAAAATTTGATAGAGAATGTGAAAGCCATCCAAAGGAGGAAAGGGTAATAAATTGAAAAATGCCCAGGAAAAATTGTAAATTGAAATGATTTCGAAAAATTCAAGCGTTGGTTGAGGAAATTTAAACCTCGCTAAAAAAGAAAATAAAATTGCGATCAAAAGATTTGTTGCTGGTCCTGCTAAAGAAACTTTAACAATCCCCCATTTTTTGTCTCTGAAATTCAATGGGTTTATCGGAACTGGTTTTGCCCAACCAAAAATTGGGCCTCTACCAAAGGTTAAGATTAACAAAATCAAAGGTAAAAAAATTGTGCCGATTGGATCAATGTGGGCGATTGGGTTTAGAGTTAACCTCCCTTCTCTTTTTGCAGTATCATCTCCCAAAATTAAGGCGCAACTTCCGTGAGCAATTTCATGGATAACGATAGAAAAAAATAAAACTATCAAAATGAAGATTGCCTCAAACATTATTTTATGCTAACATAAAATTATGGTAAGGCAATGCCAAGTGTGCGGGAAAAAATCCAAAGTAGTTTGGAGAAGGATAAAGTTAAGAGGAAAATATAATCCAACAACAAAGAAAAGGCAAAAACCGAATTTGCAATGGTTTAAACTTCCTTCTGGAAAGAGAATTTTGGTTTGTGCCAAATGTAAAAAACTTCTGACTAAAGAAATGTATTAAAGGAAGAGGGGTGACAGCGAAGCGATTTTGCTTGCAAAATGCTGAGCGCCATGGAGGGGAGAAACCTGGGTGTCTCCCCTATGGGGAGCGAGCCGAAGCGAACGAAGTGAGCGCCAGCGCGTCAGTGCTGGAAAGGCGAGCGACTCGGGATGTAGGATAACGGTAGTCCGCAGCCTTGGGGTGGCTGTAGTCGGGGTTCAATTCCCCGCATCCCGACAAATTAAACCTATACTTTTAAACTTTCAAGAGTATCTTGAATTTTTTTCTCAATTTGATATAATTGGCGGAAAGGAGGTTAAAAATTGAACCTTAAAAATAGGAGATGGAAAGATGATATTTGAGACTCATGCAGATGTTACTAGGCTTGGCTACTTTCGGTTGATACCAATATTATCGATGCTTCTGAATGAAAACAAAGTAATAAGGCAAGATCTTTTAGCTCGGCGTCTGTGGGAATGTTGTTTGAGGGCTGGGGGCACATCTGAAAAACCCAAGCCTACAGGAATTATTACTGGATTAACGAATGCCAGAAATTATGTCGCGGTAGCTCAAAAAATTCAAATTATCGACCAAAGAACACGCGAACCAGGATTGTTCGGAAAGTTATATCTTTCTTTAGAATCTAGCAAAAACTTTGAGGAATTCGCAAAGGGTGAGAGGAGATTATCCTTGGAAGATATTCTAAATTTGTCTGGACCTGAGAGATTGTTTTTTCTGTGGGTGATCTCAATTGCAGATTTTCCATTCATCCAAGCCATTATCAAATGGGTTCTTCAACAAAAGGAGTTCAAAAGAGGGGAGGCAATCAATGCAATAATGGAAGAGATTTATCCAGCTGTTTTAGAAAAGGTTATTGATGCTGAGGAAGCTTCAGAAAGGAAAAACATCAAACGAAGAATAGCTGAATCGAAAAATTGGAGAGAAAAAAGATTAACGATAGACAAATATGAATGGATTAAAACCAAACAGTACTATGTTTACCACCATATCGCAGTTCCACGGATAGAGTTTCTGATTGATTTAGGAATTCTTAAAAAAATTGGAAGAGGAAAATATTGCGTGAGGGGGAGGGTGTTGCAGAATTCTAATATAATTCTAGAAATGTGCGAAAAAGAAAAGAACGAAATGGAAGAGTATATTTTTAATGAGATGTCCAAGGTACTCGTTGATGAAGTCTACGAACCTAGAGAAGCTAGCAAATACGAAATAATGAAAGAAATGGTTAGAGCTTATTCCAGACTCAATCAATTTAGAATCCCAAGACTTGATCTATTGGAAAAAGTTACTGCACTTTTGCTGTTAGAAAACGGAAAATATGCGAAACTTAACGAAATACACGAAACTTTCAATAGGCTCTTTCTCCAATTCCCTGGCAAAATTTACATAGCCAGTGATGGTAATAACGGAATAAACGTTACCCAAATGGAACTCGATGATATTTGAATTAATTTAAAACCCAAAGTAGCTCTTTGGGTTTTTTTATTTTTAGAAATTTAAAGGCTCCCGCCTTTATTGAGACTCTTTAAGATTCGGATTCTTCCCGAGATTTTTCAGTTTGTTTAATAATATATTGAATCACAAAAATGCTCACTTCGCGATGGCGAGGAACCCAGGTGGTTAAAACTCTTCCATTTGCTTTTCTTTTCTTGAAAGTGATGTGTTTTCTTTCCCTAACTTTCTTAAAACCATTTTTCTCAAGAATTTGAATAACTTTCTTTTGGGGAGAGGTTTAAGTTTTACCATTATTTTATAAAAGTTTTGCCGGTATCTGCACAGAAATGTAAGTTAGGGAAGAAGGGGTAATTTCTTTTAGACATGGTTTTGGAGTATCTGGGTCAGAGAGGTATTCCTTAATTAAATCTTTCATGTTTCCTTTACTTCCTTTTCGGTTTTTCCCTGAGTAGCAATACCTAAAATGGGACATTCGGCCACAAACCATTTCCCCTCTTTAGTAATAAAAATTGGAAATGGAATTTTTCTTTGCCATACAATTTTATTTTACGCTTTTTCGAAATTATGTCAACCAAAAGGCCCCGCCCTTATTGAAAGCTCTCCAGAAATAATCCTGGTGGGTGCCCAAGTGCTAGGCCTCAGCCTAGCAATCATTTCAGGCTCCCTTTAAATAGTTTTGTCCGGAGGCTTCAAAGGACGGGGCCTTATTCAATTTTACTCTTATCAAAGTTTGCTGTCAACAGCTAAAGATTTAAAACTTCAACCAATTGTTTAATGAAAGAAACAACTACAGGCTGTGGCAAAAGAGAAAAAGAATCTATTCCTTCATCGTCTTTGAAAACCCATGGCCTTTCCTTTATAATTACCTTTCCATTTTTTAACTCATAATAGTATTCTGGAGTTATTTCATAATCATCAACATAATCTTTTGCTACCGAAACTGGAATTGAATTGCGCAATAAAACTTTTGGAATTCCATAAAGTTGCAATGCTTTTTCCATCAAATATCCTTCTTTTTTCAATCTCTCTTTTATTAGCTCAATTCCAAATTCGTCCCCTTCTTTCTTCACCATTTTTACTTTGCAATTGTCGCAAATTAAATGAAATTCTCCGTTTTCAAAAATTACTTCTTTTGTTGGTAAAAGTTTTAAATTTTTTGGAGTGTTGCATTTTGGACAAACCCTTCTCCATTTTATCCTTTCATCGATCACCTTTTCTGGAACGTCAATCAAAACGAAAACGTCAGGATCATCACGATGGCCGATTAAATCTCTGAAAAACAAAGAAAGGCCCACTTGATCGAGCTCTCTAGGAAATCCGTCGATAAAAACAGTTTTCTTTTCTCTTCTCTCCATTTCCCTTTTAACTAAAACCAAGATTAATTCTGTTGGCAAAAGTTCCTTTGTGCTCCTGTGTTCTAGTGCGTAAATTATTTCTTCTAAGGAATGAGGGCCTCGATAATTTTTTTCTAAATAAGAAATTAATTCTTTCCTTTTTTCTTTATCGATTAATTCTTGATCTATCCCCCTAACCATATCTCCGATTGAAAAATGATCGATTCTTTCTGGCAAAACAACCTCGGCAAACATTTTTGAATAAGTTCCCTTTCCAGAATTTTTCTTTCCTAAAAAGTAAGCGACAAAGGTATTTTCTTTCAAATATTCCCTCAATTTCTCAATTTCTTTTCCTGCTTTCAGTTGAAAATACTCTTTTGTCTGCTCTGGATCTTTTAAATCAAATTTTTTTGTTACTCCTTTAACTTTTGTTTTAAAAATTGGAAACTTCATATTTTTTGCTATCTGAAATTATTTTTATATCACCTTCTCTGTCCGTTCTTAAAACTCTTATACCATACTTTTCCAAAATTTCCAAAACTTCTTTGTTTGGATGACCGTATTTATTTTCTCCTACAGAGATTATCGCAACTTCTGGCAAAACTCTTTCCAAAAATTTCTGAGAGCTTGAGGTTTTTGATCCATGATGGGCAACTTTTAAAATTTTTGAATTTAAATCAAAAGGGGCTAATGTCAAACTTTCTTCAACATCTTTGTAAATATCTCCAGTGAATAAAAAAGAGATATTTTCAAAAATCAATTTACTGACAATCGAAGTGTTGTTTGAATCTTCAAATTCCATTCCTTCTAAACTTTCAAAGGGATAAAAAATTTCAATTTCCCACTGGCAGTTTTTGCAAGAAATTTTTTGCCCTGCCTTTGCAATTTTTACATTTGCTTTTTCTTTTTCTATTAAATTCAACCACTCTTTATATTCTGGAATGTTTCTGATAATTCCAGTCCACAATATATTTTCAACTTTGTATCTTTTCAAAACTTCCAAAAGCCCAGTTATATGATCCTTTTCTGGATGGGTCAAAATTATCAAATCTATCGACCTATCCCAAAATGGAATTTCCTTTGCTAATTTCTCAATGATTTTTGAAGATGGACCTCCATCAATTAAAATTTGATGCCTGGTTGGGGTTTCAACAAAAATTGCATCTCCTTGTCCGACGTCAAAAAAATTTACTTCTAAAAATTTATGGCTTCTTAAATCAAAAACAACAATCCAAGCAAAAAAATTTGCCAAAAACAAAAGTCCCAAAATAAAAAGAACAAATTTTTCATTTCCCTTTCCCATTTCTTGAGTATAATTTTTTCTAAAAAATCGGACAAATAAAAAATGGACAAAAATCCACTACTACGTAGCAGTAGACTTTCTTACGAAAACGGGAAAATAATAAAAAATATGTTGACGTTGAACGTTCAACCTAAGAATTTTGCGAGAATTTTTTTAAGTCAATTTATTCAATTTCGCTTCTAACAGGCTCACTCTTTTTTCTAAGGCAGCGAATTCATCTCGGCTTACTTTTTGTTTCAGTTCATTTTTAATGAATTCAATATCCAGCTTTATAATTTCTAATGTATCCTCGATTTTATCAAATCTCTTATCATGTTCTTTTAGTTTTCCCTCAATCGTAACAAATCTTTGATCATGTTCTTTCAGTTTTTTTGAAATGCTCTCAAATTTCAAATCATGCTCTTTTAATTTTTCAGTGGTAGCTGCCACTTGTTCAGCCACTAAAGCTATTTTGTCTTCAATTTTTTCAGCTACAACATCAAAGTGCCTCTTCGTTTCTTTTTTATACTCTTCTAAAATTCTTTTAATCTTTTTTTCCTCCATAAATTCATTCTATCAATCCCAAAATGAGTGTCAATTTTCAATTTAAAATTTGCAATCTTCAATTTGCAATTTTTTAAGCCTTCCCCAAAATCTTGAACATCTTCGTTCCGCAAACAGGACAAACTCCTTGAACCGCCTTCCTCGTTGTTCCTCCTTTTCCCTTAATCTCAACAACTTTTTCGTCCTTCATTTCCCTCTTTTGTTTGCATTTTACGCAATAGGCTTCGGTTGCCATGTTAAAAATGAATTAAATTAACGACCTTTAAAAATAATTAATTTTTCCTGCTTCTTTTAAATTAACAAGGCAAAAAATTAAGTCAAGCCCGAAAAAAATAGAGCCAAAATTGTTTTTGCGTCCGCGATTTTTCGTGTTTTTATCATCTTCAATACCTCTTTTTTCGAAAAAATTTTAACCTCCTTGATTTTTTCTCCTTTATCCAAGCTTTGTTCTCCTTTTTTCAATCCTTTCGCCAAAAATAAATACATATATTCGGTCGAATATCCCGGACTCAAATAAAATTCTCCAATCTTTTTCAATTCTCTCGCTTCATAGCCTGTTTCTTCCTTCAATTCCCTTTTTGCTCCAATTTCAGGTTTTTCTCCCCTATCCAATTTTCCAGCTGGAATTTCCCAAATTTCTTTATTTATCGGAAATCTAAATTGCCTAATAAGAACAATTTTATCTTTTCCAATTAGAGGTAAAATTCCAACGGTTTTTGGGAATTTCACTACATCCCTCTTAATCTTCATTTTCCCTATTTCTTCTTCAAAAACTTCAAACAAAACCACATTCCCCTTGCACTTTTTTATTAGTTTTTTCTTCACAGTCCCAATTGATCTGAAATTTCCTGCATTGCCTTTAAAGTAATTTCAATG
>Ga0272445_1002222_pt1 | contig 13641 bp, 10 predicted proteins | sample YNPCB0031_FD_194404 | JGI IMG/M metagenome (GOLD analysis project Ga0272445, IMG submission 194404) | Hot spring sediment microbial communities from Yellowstone National Park, WY, United States - YNP-CB-003-1 | ecosystem: Environmental > Aquatic > Thermal springs > Hot (42-90C) > Sediment... | reverse complement strand
GAGGTTCTTTGTAAGGGACTTCTCTCCTTTGCGCCCTGTGGTGGTGCAAGGGAAGTGGGAGGGGATAGCGATGAGGTTAGGTCCTGATAGCTTTGCAGGGCCGCCTTAATATGTTTGCGACAAAGCTTCTAAAATTTGTTTAATTCAAAATTTGTTTCGTCGTTTTTGCTTTCTTCTTTTTTTTCTACTGCCTCCCAAAGTAATGAATATCTTGCGATTCTATCTATTAGAGCACTATAAGAAATTATCAAACCTCTTGTTCCATCCTTGAATCCGCCTTTTAGAATGTAATTTTTGAAGAATGCCCAGAATGGGGATATCATAAGCATAGTTTTAATAGTTAATCTCATCCATTTTCTATTGGGTTTTCTGTAATAAGATGAATACGAGATTTTTGCATATTCTCTTCCAAATTTTATTGTTTTTTCAAGGTGCTCTAAAATACTATTATATGTAAAGTGTATTATCTCTCCTTTAAGCTTACCTACTTTACCATCTACTTTTACCTTTTCGTGAATTTTACCAACCCAAGTACCTTTTGATTTTTTGAAAAGTCTCAATTTCCAATCTGGATACCAAACTTTTACTGGTGTTCCAAGATAGATATTTTTTCTTTTTATAAGGAAGCCGGAGAATTCAGTATTTTTTAGGTCTAATTTTTTTATTTCATCTTTTAATTCATCTGATACTATTTCATCTGCATCTAATGAGAGTATCCATTCGTATTTACAGTTTGAAACTGCGAAATTCTTTTGCGAGGAAAAATCGTCAAATGCTCTTTTTACTAATTTTGCTCCTAATTTCTCAGCTATTTCACATGTGCGATCAGAAGAGAAAGAATCTACTACAACTATGTCATCTGAAATATCTTTTACACTTTCTATGCACTTTTTTATATTCTTTTCTTCATTTAGAGTTATTATGGCAACAGATAGCATAATAGAAAGGTAAAGTTTTTATCAAACTCAAAAATTTTAGACAAGATAACTAACTTAAATTCAAATGAGAGAGATTATAAGACTTGTCAGAATATTGTTTTTTCTATTTATTGCTGTACTTGCAATAAAAGGATTTTTTTCTTTTTTTGGAAGGGAGAAAATCAAAGAGGCTATATATATACTCAAACTTGAAGATACAATTTTATCTTCTGAGAAAATAGTAAATGATTTAAGAAATTTAGAAAAAAATGATTTTGTGAAAGCAATTATTTTGAGGATAAACTCTCCGGGTGGCACAATAGGAGCTTCTCAGGAAATATACCTTGAGCTCAAAAGATTTAAAGAAAAAACAGGTAAGAAGCTCGTATGTTCAATAGAAAATGTTGGAGCTTCCGGTGCTTATTATGTTTCTCTTGCTTGCGATAAAGTTATAGCTCTCCCAGGTTCCATCGTTGGCTCAATTGGAGTTATATCTTTCTTCTTCACGGTAGAAGATTTATTGAAATATTTGAAGGTAAAACCTTACATAGTAAAGTCTGGGAAGTTCAAAGATACAGGTTCTCCTTTCAGACAGCCTAATGAACAGGATATGAAATATCTTGAAGATATCGTTGTGAAGCTTTTTCAGCAATTCAAAAAAGATGTAGTTGAAGTCAGACCTGCTCTGAAAGACAAAATAGACGAAATAGCTGATGGGAGAGTATTTACAGGGAATGAAGCATTAGAACTCGGGCTTATAGACTATATAGGAACATTCTCAGATGCTGTAACAGTAGCAAAGGAGCTCGCCGGAATAAAGGAAGAGCCAAAATTAATTTTTCCAGAAAAAAGAAAAATACCTTTTTTAGATGATATTCTCAAATCCGCAAAAGAAGAAATAATTTCTAAATTTCTCTTCCCACAAGTAATGTGATTTTGGGACTTAAAATAGCAATTGAAGATAACTCAACATATTCTACGCTTTCTTTGAAGGTAATGAAATTGGAAATTTTAAAAAGAAAGTTTATGTTGGATCAGCTGATATCGCAAAATTTTTATGCTTTGTTGCGCAAATTGTTTGAGGAAAAAAAGAAAGATCCAGAAAGAGTCGGAGAAAATGGAAGAAAAAAAAGAAGAAGAAAAATAGAGATAGATTATATAGATTTTTTGAGAGATCTCATAAGGAAAAGACCCGGTAAGTTGGAAAAAATAATTTTTTTTGTACAAAAAGATGGTATTTCAGATCCTGATTTTGTGATGTTCTTATCATATTTTCAAGCTTTGTTTGGTAAGAAAATAAAGATTATTCCATCTGATAGATATGAGTTGCATGTGGAGTTTGATATAAAATTTTTTGCTCTGATGTCTTCTATTATATCTACTCTTTTGAGAGGAAGAAGTAAAAAAGTAGAAAGTTAAATTACTTCAAGTGGGAGGAGGGCAGACCTGCGTTGCTCCTTCTGGAAATGTTGTTGAACCCGGATACACATCTTTGTTGTTATCGTTGCAATCTCCGTATGTAGAACATAATTCATCTGCCCTATAAAATCCGGGCTTTTGTTCGCAAGATGTTATGCCGTCAGAAAATTTATCTCCGTCAAAATCTTTGTAGTAAACTGTGGGACATGATGGGAAAGTACTTTGTTCGCTTTTGTTTTCGGGCAAAACTACGGGACATACAGGTTTTGTAGTGGTTTGATCTTTATTATTTCCTTCAACAGCGATTTTATCACAACTTGTAAGTATTGATGGAATTGAATAGAATAAAAACAAGCAAAAAATAATCCCTGAAAAAAAACAAAAATTGTTTTCTGTAGTTTTAAAATTATCCATATGAAATTGTTATCTAATTTGAAGTTAGAGAAGTTTTTCTTTTTTTGGGTTTATTTGATTTTATCTGTTTCTATTTTCTCATCTTCTCTTGTTTTATGTTCGAAGAAAAAGGAAGGAGAAAAATATAGACTGCAAAATCCTGTTCATGTTGTAATAGATAGGTGTGGAGTTCCTCATATATTTGCGGAGTCAGACTCAGATGCTTTTTTTATTCTCGGGTATATTCAGGCGCATTTTAGATTGTTCCAGATGGATATGTCAAGAAGAGCTTCTACTGGTAGGCTTGCGGAAATCTTTCCAGAAATGCTCACGCAAGATATCGTTCAAAGGATGCTCGGTTTCAAATTTATATCTGAAAAAACTCTTGAATCTTTCAAAGATACAGGAATGTTAAAAAAGGTTCAGGCATTTGTAGACGGTATAAACCAGTATATAGATGACGCAAGGGAAGGCAGAGAGTTTGGAGGATTGAAACCTCAAATACCTTTGCAATATCAGATTCTCAAAAAAGAACCTCAATATTTCAGTGTGGTGGATGTTATTGCAATAGGTAAAAAAAGGGCTTTTGACCTATCAGGGGGTGGAGGTATCTTTGATATAGCATCTAAATTGGTTGAAATAATCTTTGGAGAAGATTTTGAGAAAAAATTCTCTTTGTCTGCTGTTGAAAAAACAAAGATCGTAGATGATCTGCCTAAGGTTAGGATAACTCCCTTTTCTATCTCAGAATCAGCTGAACCCGGGAAGTTTGCAAGTAAATTAAAATCATATGGGTTAAAGTCAGAAGATATAAGCAAGATTATAGAGAATATATCTCGGAAAATAAGGAATATAAAATTACCTCTTTCGGTTGGTTCAAATAATTTTGTCATATCTGGGAAAATAACGAAGACTGGTTATCCTATTTTGGAGAATGATCCTCACCTTGATGTTATCTCTCCATCTACATTCTTCCCTTTTCAAATAAATTCTCCCGAATATTCTGTAAAAGGTTTTGGTTTTCCGGGAGCTCCTGTTGTGCTTGTAGGAGGTGGTGATAATGTATGTTGGGGAGTTACTGTGTCGTTTATAGACACGATAGACATAGTTATTACTCCTGTGGAGAATATCGGAGGAGAATTTTATGTGAGGTGGGGAAAAGAAAAAATCAAAGCGGAAGTAGTAGAAGAGGAGATATTCTATGAAAATTTGGAGGAAGAATCTTCACTTAAAAGCGAAAAAATTAGATTTCTCTATGTTCCAAATATTGGTGTTGTTGTCGATCCCGGTGATCAGAAAGATTTTTCATCTCTTTTGCCATATATTTTAAATTTAGCTGGTGCGCAAACAGAAACCAGTTCTCTTGCAGATATTGTGAGAGATTTGCTCAAGTATTTCCTCACAGTTGGGATAATTGACGAGAAAGAAAGAAATAAAGTCCCTTCGCTCGGAATAATGGTAGTCTGGCCAGGTTATAAACCTACGAGCGAAATTTCTGCTTTCTACGGTGTGGCAAGGGCGAAAGATATTTTTGAAGCTATGACACAGGTCAAGTTCTTCCAAGTTGGAACGCAGAATTTCATACTCGCAGATACCAAAGGAAATATAGGGTACTTCCCTCATGTTGAGGTACCAATAAGAGCACAAGGAGTCAAACCTTACATCCCTAACCTTTCAGATAAGCTCTTTTGGGTGGGATTTTTAAGTCCGGATTTTATCCCACGTGCAATAAATCCAACTTCTGGCTACATAGTTACAGCGAACAACGATATTATAGGAACATCTTTTGATAATGACCCTTTAAATGAAAGGTGGTACATAGGTACATTTTTTGATTTTGGGTTCAGAGCGAAAAATATTTCAAGCCTGATAGAAAAGAATAAACAAAATATAGACAAAATCACCGCTGCTCACATACTAAATTCAGCTGAATCAGAACTTGCAAAATTGTTTTTGGATGTTTTCTTCAAATTTATATCAGATGAAGATATTCAAACTATATCGGAAAGCGAAGAAAAAAAAGAGTTTATAAGGTTCATGTTAGAGAAGCTCAAAAGCTGGGATTTCCAGAACGATGTGAATTCTCCTGAACCTCTTTACTATGAGATGATAATGAGAATGAGTTTTGCTTCTTTTGCGTGGGAAAATTTCATAAAAAGATTTTTCCCTTCAAGATTGTCAGACATTTTAATTTCAGCTCTAAAAAGCACAGAGTTTGAGGGCATTGCAAAAGCAATTTATGAAGTTGGATTAGTACCTTTGAGTACGGCTCTTTTTGACCTGATTTCTGATCCTCAAGTTATTATAAGATCTGCTTTTCCTGTTATTTCGGGAGAGAAAGGAGAAGTTTGTCCAAAAGAAACAACCGAAGTTTCAAACCTAGATATGAGAAAAATCTATCTTGGTGATGATTTGTGTCCAAAAGATGAGTTTATGAAAGCTATTTCTAAAACAGCCGATTTTTTAATTCAGAATGCAAAAAAATGTAAAAAGGAGTTAAATGGAACTTGTGTAGAGTTCATTTGCAAAGGAGGAGATCCTAAGAACTGTGTTCTCGGAGATTTTGTTGGTAAAAAATTTGACTATTTAATAGATATACCTCAGAAAGAGCTTTTTGAACCGACATATTATGGAAATAAGTATTTCAGAAAAAGTGCAGGAACTGGTCTTGTTTATGCTGCGGATTTTGATCCAGTAAAATTGAGCGGCAAAGTTGAAACAAAGGAAGATTTTTCATCAGTTTCTCTTGATTTTAAGGAACCATCAGGGGAAAAAGAGTTCGTTGCTTTTGAAGTAAGTAGTAGTAATGGTCAGACTCTGAAATATATATGCGAGGCTAAACCAACTGGTACTGAGGTTTGGTTTGCAATTCCTGGGGGCGTCGCAGATGATCCTGCTTCTCCTTATTTTGCAAATATGATAACAGCTTGGGCTTGTCAGCGAGAGTGGCTCAGAGGCGTCACGGAAGGATACTGCGCTATACCGAAAGAGATTTCACCTAAAAATTTCAGTCAAGAAGATCTCTTTAAAATAAGTTTTTCAAAATTTGAGACAGATTTCTCTTCTTTAATGAGTGGAAATTATCATACATCACCCGTTTGCAACGGGAAAGAAATTTATCTTGTTTTTACTCCACAGTAAAACAAAAAATAAAAAGTCGCAAAAATTGAAAATCTAATTTTTTGAGTTAATAGATAGTGAGCGATGAAGGTGAGAGAAAAAGATATAGCTTTTCTTGACAGTTTAATAAGGAGAGTGCCTGACTTTCCAAAAAAAGGAATACTGTTTTATGATATAAGCACTCTTTTGAAAGACGGAAGAGGTTTTTCTCTTGCGGTTGATCTTATAGCAGAGAAGCTAGAAGAAAATATAAATTTAGATAAGGTTACGAAGTTTTTAAGTATTGAATCTCGTGGTTTTATTTTTGGTGCAGCTCTTGCGTACAAGTTCAAAAAAGGTCTGGTTATAGTCAGAAAAGAGGGAAAACTTCCAGCAGAAACAATATCTTACTCTTACGGTCTTGAATATGGTGTTGCAACAGTTGAGATGCATGTTGACGCGGTAGAAAGTGGAGATAATTTTGTAATTGTTGATGATCTTCTTGCAACGGGAGGAACGGCTCTCGCAACTTTAAAATTAGCCGAAGATTTGGGCGGTCATGTTTTGGCGAGCGCATTCCTTGTTGAACTTGAAAAGCTTGAAGGAAGAAAGAAGTTAGAAGAAAAAGGCATAAAGGTAATTTCTATCTTAACATATTAAATGTTTCAGTGCGCACGATAGTATCAATTATATTTTTTAAGCACCGACCTTTGTTTTTGTTAAGGTCTGTATGTTATATATGCTTTGTATGGGCAAAGAAAACTTGGATCAAATTGTATAATATTTAGGTTTTTGAGATAGTAAGAATAATCTCATAGCTGAAAAACTGAAAGTAAAAATCCTGAGAATAAAAAGAGCAGAAAGCAAAAATGTGTTTAAGGTAATGTAAATATTATCTGAACAAAAAAACAGTTTGTTTTGAAAGTAATGGAAAAGTTAAAATAAGATGTCTAAAATAGAAAGGAAGGAATAAGAAAAGTTTTAATTTGAAAAATAAGAGGGAGGTGTAAAAAGTATGATAAACATTCCAGAAGAAACTTTAAGGTGGTTTCAAGGGGATGAGCTAAGGGCGAGGGTCTTTTATGAAAAGTACGCTCTGCGTGATATGGAGGGAAGGATAATAGAGAAAACTCCACCTGAGATGTGGAAGAGAGTTTCAAGGGAAATCGCATCAAAAGAAAAGACTCCTGAGCTTCAAAGTGAGTGGCAAAGGAAATTCTATGAAATTCTTGAAGATTTCAAGTTTGTTCCTGGTGGGAGAATCCTTTTTGGTGCGGGGAATCCTCGTAAATCCACACTATTAAACTGCTACTATATACCTATAAAGGAAGATTCAATAGAGGGAATATTCGATTGTGCAAAAGAGATGGCAAGAACATATTCTTATGGCGGAGGAGTAGGAATAGATATAACAATCCTAAGACCGAAGGGTAGTCCTGTTGATAACTCTGCTATTTTCTCAACGGGTGCTGTATCTTTTATGGACCTTTTCTCAAAAGTTACAGGAACAATAGGTCAAGCCGGCAGACGTGGTGCCCTCATGATTACATTAGAAGTTCGTCATCCAGATGTTTTTGATTTCATAGATGTAAAGGATGATCCTCTGAGAATAAATGTTAGGTACGCGAATATATCACTAAAAATATCAGACGAGTTCATGAGAGCTGTTAAAGAGGATGGTTTGTTTACTTTATGGTTTGAAAACGAAAAAGTAAAAAGAATTGAACATAAAGTTAGAGCTCGTGATATTTGGGAAAGGCTTGTAAAAAGAGCTTGGAGCTCAGCCGAACCAGGAGTTATATTCTGGGATACAGCAAAAAGATATTCACCAACAGAGTATGATGACAAAATGGCAATAAAAGGATGTAACCCGTGTTCAGAACAGATGCTTGAGGACTATGGTTGTTGCAATCTTGGAAACATAAATCTTTCAAAGTTTGTGAAAAATCCGTTCAAGAAAAAACCAGATGTTGAGAAGTTCTGGAAGCTTGTTTATGAAAAATCTCCAGATGAGGCTATGGATTATGCGGAAAAGAAAGGTTGGGCTTATCCAGATATTAGAGAACTTGAGAAAGTTGTAAGGTATGGAATGAGATTTTTAGATGATGTTTTAGATTATTCCGCACCGCGTCATCCGCTTCAGCAGCAAAGGGAGGCAAGCCTTTACACAAGAAGAACAGGACTCGGTGCAACCGGACTTGCAGACTTTCTCGCTATGATGAGAATAAAATATGACACAGATGAGGCGGTTTATATGATGGATAAGCTCTTTGAGTTCATAAAAAATATAGCTTATGACGAAAGTGCAGAGCTGGCAAAAGAAAAAGGACCTTTTCCTGCTTTTCAAAGAGAAAATCATCTGGAGAGACCATTCCTAAAACCTAACGGTCGCGGTCACGGTATAAGAGAAGATGTTCTTGAAAAAATTTGGAACTATGGACTTCGGAACGCTTGTCTCCTCACAATACCGCCTGTTGGTTCGGGAGCAATACTTGCGGGAACAACAGGAGGAATTGAACCTATATTTGCCCTCTCATACATAAGAAGGTCTGAATCTTTGTCTCGTGGAACATATAAAGTTTATCATCCGCTCGTTGCTGTTTACCTTGCAGAGTTTGGAGGAGATGAAAGAAATCTACCTGACTTTTTTGTCACGGCTCATCAAATAGATCCAAAAATGCGAGTCAAAATTCAGGGAACAATTCAAAAGCATATCGACTCATCTATATCGTCAACCGTAAATCTACCAAATAATACTACTCCGGAAGAAATAGGGAAAATATACGAGTTAGCTTGGGAACTTGGATGTAAGGGAATAACGGTTTATAGAGAAGGTTCAAGAGAGGGTGTTCTTATAACAGAGGAACAAGCCTCAAAATCTAAATCTGAGTTGGATGGCGTAGCTTCAGTTTTAGTTAGTGAATGTCCAGAATGTGGAGGAACGCTCAAAAAAGTGAATTCACATCATATATGTAAGTCTTGTGGAATAACTATATAAATGAGATAGAATATGGGATAGAAAACTCATAGTATTAGAAAACTAATAGTATAGAAAACCAGATGATTATTTGAATTATTCGGTTCAAATTTTGTTTTTCAGTTCAAATTTTGTTTTTTTAGTCTATTCTGTTTTTTGATCTATCAAGTTTAAAATTTCTTTTTATATGTGTGGGATTGTAGGGTATGTTGGAGAAACTAATGTTCTTTATGTTCTTATACCAGCACTCCAAAGGCTTGAATATAGGGGCTATGATTCTGCTGGAATTGCTGTTATAAAAGATGGAAAAATAAAGATTGCCAAGAAAAAAGGAAAGATTTCACAGCTTATATCCTATCTTTCGGAGATAGATTTTCCAACTTATGCAAATATAGGTATAGGACATACAAGATGGGCAACTCATGGGGAACCATCAGATAGTAATGCACATCCGCATTTAGATTGTACAGAAAAAATAACGGTTGTCCATAACGGGATAATAGAAAACTTTGCTGAAATAAAGTCTGAACTTCTTTCAAGTCATTCTTTTTCTTCTGAAACAGACACAGAAGTTATAGCTCATCTTATAGAGGAGGAAATTAGGACTGGTAAAGTTGATTTTGAAACAGCATTTGAGAGAGCAATATCAAAGATTGACGGAACTTGGGCGATAGCTTCTTTTTACTCTGACGAGCCAGATAAAATAATTTGTGCAAGAAAAGGCGCACCACTGGTCATAGGAATTTGGGATAAAGGTTTCATAATTTCTTCTGATATCCCTTCCTTACTCCCATTTACAAGAAAAATTATTCCCCTTGATGATGGAGATATTGCAGTTGTTTCTCCAAAATCAATAAAAATAAAAAATAATGGTGTCCCTGTTGAAAAGAAATATATTGAGATAAACTGGGATATATCTCAAGCGGAAAAAGGTGGTTATAGACATTTTATGCTCAAGGAAATTTTTGAGCAACCTCATGTTGTTGAAGATACTATAAAGGAGTTTATATCTATATGGGATGAAGTAAGATCTAAATTTCTTCAAGATAAAAGGTTTATAATTACTGCATGTGGAACATCTTATCATGCTGGACTTTTAGGGAAGTTATGGTTAGAGCATATTGCTCGTGTTAGAGTTGATGTTGAGTACGCCTCTGAGCTCAGATACAAAGATTTTGATTTTAGAGATTCCGTTTTGATCGCAATAAGTCAATCGGGAGAGACTGCTGATACAATTGAAGCTGCAAGAAAAGCAAAAGCCGAAGGAAGTGAAATTATATCTTTGGTAAATATACTGGGTTCAACTCTCGCTCGTGAATCAGATATTGTTCTTCACACTAATGCAGGTCCGGAAATAGGTGTTGCAGCAACTAAAACTTTTTTATCTCAAATTACGAGTTTATATCTCCTTGCTGTTATGCTCTCAGGTGAAAATAAAAATTCTGAATTCATAAAAAACTTAAGAAGAATTCCAGATAAAATTAATCAGGTTTTAAGTCAGAATGAGTTCATAGAAAGTATAGCAGAAGATGTTTCAAACTTCAAGCACGCATTTTATCTTGGTAGATGGTTATCTTATCCAGTTGCTATGGAGGGTGCTTTAAAGCTCAAAGAAATTTCTTATATCCACGCAGAAGCTTATCCGGCTGGTGAGATGAAGCATGGTCCTATTGCTCTGATTTCCCCAGAGTTTTTAAGCGTTTTTATAGCTCCGCAAGATAGAGTTTTCAAAAAAGCAATTTCAAATCTTATGGAGGTTAGAGCAAGACACGGAAAGATAATCCTCTTATCTGATTCTCAGATCCAGGTTCCGGAAGTTACGACAATAACTATTCCGTCTGTTCCGGAGCTTCTTTTTCCTTTTGTTTCAACGCCTGTTTTGCAACTTCTTGCATACCACACAGCTGTGATCTTGGGGCACGATGTAGATCAGCCAAGGAATCTTGCGAAAAGCGTCACAGTGGAGTAAAAAAATTCAAAGTAGAAAGAGAAATTCAAAAGACACCTTTTATTTTCCTTTTTATTTTTTCTATTATTCCTTCTTTTTTGCTGTCTTCAAATTGAGCTACAAAGATTAAATCAACATCTTTTCCAACATACTCTTCCGCTGGAATTATCCACAGAACTTTTCTTGATGATAAAATTTTTCCGTTTGTGCTTATAACTTTTCCGGGGAATTCAACTTCAATGGTTGAGTTAAGATCTTTAAACATGGATTTTAGCATTTCTCTCTGGTGTAGTTCTCCTCTTATTCTGTAATAACCTCTGAATTCTTTTTTACCGTTTCCTAAATCTTCCAAAGTGTATTTTGAGAATGCATCTGAAAGTTTTGATATATCTTTGAACTCAAATTCAACCCATACTCTCATCATGTTCTCATTCTCGTATGCGCTACCTGTTCTTATGACTTTGAAACCTTCTTTTTTTGCAATTATTTCAGCAAGTTTATCTTCATTTATTGCTAATTTCTCTTCATCGGGGGCTGAATATATGCCTTTGGCTACTACATAATCAATTCTACCGTATCCAGAACCATCTCCGTTTAATTTGAATTTTGCGTGAATTTCTATGCATGAAATCAAATGAAGAAGTGCCAATATTAAGATCAAGAAAGAGAGTTTTTTTCTATAAGGAGAGTTTTTTTCTATTAAATTTGCTTTTATTTTTTTCCCTCTTGTTTTGGACATATTCATATTGTAAATTTATATTAGGGTTAAAAGTTTATATTTTCTACTACATTATTGATCTATTTATTTCAAGTATTGGGACTATTACAGAGAGCATTATGAAGAAAATCATAGCTCCTATTGAGAGAATAAGAATGGGCTCTATAAGAGATGTGACACCTGAAAGGAATGTTTCGAGTTCGGAAGAAGTTATTTGAGAGATATTCCAGAACATCTTTTCAATCTCTCCTGACCTTTCTCCTACTGCTATCATGTTTGCTATCATCGGTGGGAAAATATCAGATTCTGCAAAACGTTCGGATATATTTCTTCCTTCTATTGCATACTCTTTACTTTCTCTTAAAACTTTTTTTATATGCACATTTGTTGATATTTCCTCTGCCGTTTCTATTGCTTTGACAAGTGGAACGCCTGCTCGTGTAAGTGTCGCAAGAGTAGAAAATATTCTGTATGTTTCCCCAAGAATATGTATCTTTGAATATATAGGAATTTTTAATCTCAGAAGATCAAAATTATATCTTATCTTTGGAACGGAAAGAATTTTTTTTCTCAATAAAAATAATCCGACTAATGCAAGGAGGAAATATGGTGCCGTTGCGGAGAAAATTTTAGAAAATGTTATGAGTAGTCTTGTATATATTGGTAAAGATTTTCCCACATCTTCAAGAAGTTGGGATATTTTTGGCACGACAAAACTCAAAAGAACCCACATAACTATTCCCATAACAGAAACGATAAATACTGGATACACCATCGCAGATGTTATCTTTGACCTTAATGCTATCTGCTTTTCAAGATATTCTCCAAGGTCTTCCATTACCTTATCAAGTTCTCCTGATGTCTCACCAGATCTCACCATTCCTATGTATATTTCAGGAAAAATACTTCTGTGTTCAGATAGAACCTGAGAGAAAGATTTACCTGATTTTATCCCCTCTGAAAGAGAAATTATCACTTGCCGAAGCGATAATTTCCTTGTTTGTTTGGCTATTGTATCAAGAGAATCTGTAAGAGATATGCCGGCTTTCAGAAGGGAAGCCACTTGCCGTGAAAAAACTGCTATATCTTGCCTTGAAATTCTTGAAAAAGGTGATATATTTAAGTCCAATTTCAGGTTCAAACTGAGTTTTGCAAGTGAATCTCCTGATTTTTTCCCTTGATTTATTCCAACTTTTTTTTGTACTGCCTCGTTTATTTTTGTCACGATTATTCCTTCTTCTTTTAATTTTGTTAGAGCTTCTCTTATTGAGTTTGTCTCTATTATCCCTTTTATTTTCTTTCCGTTTTTTAATCCAGAATATGAGAAAACAGCCATATAGATTTTATTTTAAGTTTGCTATATATGTAAAGCAAAATTTTCTTTATTAAAATAAAGTAGAGTAAAAATTAACAGTCTATTGTTAAAAATTTGTTATTTCGTTAAAACAAAATTACTTATTTAGGGAAGTTTATGGTATGCATAGGTGTTTGAAGATTGCCATCAAACCTTCTCGTGAGATAAGATGGCTTTGCTTCAACGCCGGAAAACTTTTCAACTGTGCTAACTACCTCATCAAAACTGGTTCTGCTAAACCCAATATCTATGACCTTTATAACAAACTCTCCTCCAACTTCTTCAAACTTAATCTACATTCTCAAACTACGATCAAAGTATTCTCTCATGTCGTCAGAGGTTGGTTAAACTTCTTTGATTACATCAAAAATCCTCAAAAATACCCTCATCCTGTTAAACCTCCTAAATTCAAAAACAAGAAAAATTGTTTCCACATTGTCTCATTCCCAAGAAAAGATGTAAAAATTGATGGCTCTACTATTACTCTTTGCTATCCTAAAAACCATAGAATAGGCAAAGGAAGAAGGAAAAAAAGCGATTTGAATTTCATAAGTATAAATACAAATCTTGATTTATCTCAATTAGATATATCAGAGGTCAATATAGTTCCAAAATATGGGAAGTTCTTTGAATTACAAATCATTTACAAGAAAAAGAAGAGAGAAAAGAAAAAAGAGGGAGGAAAAGAAAAGAAGGGAATAAATGCGCTTATCACAAATCATAGTAATGATGTTGGCAATGACAACGATAAAAGAGATTTGGTATGCAGGAAAATAAGGAGGATGGCGTTGGATCCGGGAGTTTCAAATTTCTTTT